>Ga0315912_10003178_pt1 | contig 16561 bp, 13 predicted proteins | sample VfabasoilMG_FD_204469 | JGI IMG/M metagenome (GOLD analysis project Ga0315912, IMG submission 204469) | Garden soil microbial communities collected in Santa Monica, California, United States - V. faba soil | ecosystem: Environmental > Terrestrial > Soil > Garden | place: USA: California... | reverse complement strand
TCGCACAATCACGCTCTGGCCTCCTGGTCCGCGGTGTACTGCGTGAAGGACGGCATGGATCCCGGGAGCGCGGCGCGTGGCGGACTATTGCGCTTGTTCGACACGCGCACCGGCGCCGACGCATTCCTGGATCCGGCCAACCAACGACTGCGGCCGCCCTTTGGCGTGGGAAATCTCGATCTGCAATTGCAGCCGGGGCAGCTGATCGTGTTTCCGTCTTACCTGTTCCACGAAGTGACGCCGTACTACGGCCCGGGTGTCCGGATCACCGTCGCGAGCAACTGCTGGTTCAACGCATGAGGCCTTGAATCTCCAGTCGACATGTCCGGATCGCCCAGTTCCTGTAGATTCCGGCCATGAAACACTCCAGACCTTGTTTGTTGGCCGCCGGCGTCGCGGGCCTGTTGCAGACCGCAGCGGCATTCGCGACGAACCCCCTGATCACGGATCAGTTCACCGCCGATCCGACGGCGCGCGTCTTTGAAGGCCGGGTGTACGTCTATCCTTCCCACGACATCAACGAGCCGCCCGGATACAAAGGCCGTCCGAAGTGGTTCGTGATGGAGGACTACCACGTCTTCTCATCCGACAATCTCACGGATTGGAAAGATCATGGTGTGATCGTCACGCGCGATGACGTGCCCTGGGCCGAGCCCACGGCGTACGCGATGTGGGCGCCGGACGCCGTCTTCAAGGACGGAAAGTACTACTTCTATTTCCCGGCGACAGCCAAGAGCGGCGGATTCAGGATTGGCGTGGCGATTGCCGACAAGCCCTATGGCCCGTTCAAACCTGAGGCCAACTACATCGAGGGCGTGAAGGGTATCGATCCGGGCGTGTTGCTCGCCAGGGACGGCAGCGCCTACCTGTACTGGTCGGCGACAGACAAACTCTTCGCGGCGAAGCTCAAACCGAACATGCTGGAGATCGAGGGAGAGCCAATCACGTTCGACAATCTGCCTAAGAAGGGCCTGCAGGAAGGGCCGTTCGTGTTCGAGCGCGCAGGGCTCTTCTACCTGACGTACCCCCACAAGGAAAACAAGACCGAGCGACTCGAGTACGCGACCAGCACCTCACCGTTGGGGCCATACAAGTGGGCCGGTGTGATCGCCGACGAATCGGCCAGTGGTTGTTGGACTAACCACCAGTCGATCGTCGAGTACAAAGGCCAGTGGTATCTCTTCTACCACGATCAGGATCTCTCGCCCGGTTTCGACAAGCACCGCTCGATCCGGGCCGACAAGCTGTTCTTCAACGTCGACGGCACGATCCAGAAAGTCATCCCGACGCTGCGCGGTGTCGGACTCGTTGACGCGAAGCACGAGATCCAGATCGACCGCTACAGCGCGACGAGTCCCGCAGGGATCGTGGTCGCATTTCTCGACGATGCGAATCCGCACGCGGGCTGGCAGACGAAGTTCAATGGTGCAGATTCCTGGGTGCGATTCAATGACGTCGATTTCGGCCGCGGCGGCCAGAAGAAAATCGAGGCGCGCGCGAAAGCGGGTGGGGGCGGCGCCCTCGAAATCCGCCTGGACAAGCCGGACGGGCCGGTACTCGCCCAGGTGAAAGTCGGTCAGCAAGCCGATTGGAAGACTACGAGCACACGCGCGAAGAAGGTTCCGGCAGGAGTTCACGATCTCTTCGTGCTTCAGAGTGGCCCCGCGCCAGTCGAGGTGGATTGGATCCGCTTCCAATGATTCGTCGTCTGGCGGCCTTGCTGGCCGCATCGTTCATTTGTTTCGCGTGCACGTCGACGTCGACGCAGCCGACGGCTGCGCCCAAGTCGCAGCGCCAGGACTTCCTTGAACGCTTCGCGCGCGGCTACTTCCCTGGACGGAGCGGCCAGATCTTTCTCGTGCCGCGCGAGGGTGACTTCATCACCGTCCGGAACCCGAGATACGCGTTCACGCACGGTTCTCCCTGGCCCTACGATTCCCGCATTCCCGTGTTGTTCTACGGGCCCCCGTTCATCCGACAAGGCGAGTTCGATACGCCCGTTGCGCAACAGGACGTAGCGCCTACCCTGGCGGCGCTTCTCGGTATGCCGCCGCTTTCCACCACCACGGGTCGCGCGCAGCGCCACGTGCTGGGCACGGTGAATGCACGCCCGAAGGTCGTCGCGCTGTTCGTGCTGGATGCGATGCGGGCCGATTATTTCGATCGCTTCGCGGACCTCATGCCAACGCTCACTCGCCTGCGCCGCGAGGGTTCCTGGTTCCCACGCGCGCGTGTCAACTATCTACCGACGGTGACCAGTGTCGGGCACGCCTCGGTTGGAACAGGCACGGACCCGCGTTTTCATGGCCAGGCAGCCAACGGCTTCTTCAACGCAGTCACCGGAAAGTCTCAGGAAGCGTATGAAAACCTGGATCCGCGGGAACTCATGACGCCGACGCTGGCCGACCTGTGGAATATCGAGACCGAGGGACGCGCGGTCATCGTCGGGCAGGGCGGCGCCATCCGCGCCGTGCTCGGGCTCGTGGGTCACGGAGGGTGCATGAGCAATGGCCGGCCGGTGCTCGTCGGTAGTTATGCGAGCGACGGGAGTTGGGAGACCAACCCCTCTTGCTACCGGCTGCCCGATTTCCTCAAGACGATCGATCCCAAACCCTACTGGGAGGCGACAGGTGGCACATGGATGGGCCACGACATCGGCAGTCCGTCGAAGTTTCGCGCGTCGAGCTTGTACCAGCGATTCGAGGGCGATGCACTCGTCGGCGTGATCGAGCACGAAGCGATCGGGCTCGATGACACGACCGATCTATTGATGGTGAACATGAAGGGTCCCGATTACACCTCGCATGCCTTTGGCCCCGACTCCGCGGAAATCCGGGAAACACTGGCCGAACTCGATCGGCAGATGGCCCGGGTCATCGTTGCGCTCGAGAAAAAGGCCGGGCCTAGCCAGATGGTGATCGCGATTACCGCGGATCACGGGATGGCATCCGAGCCGGTGAGTGGCCATCTGCGCGTCTACAACGACGAAGTCATCGAAGCGCTTCACGAGAAGTTCGACCCGGTGGAACGGAAAGTCGTGCGCCTCTACTCCGACCCTGCGGGCCAGCAGATGTACATCGACAGCGCCCGGCTGCGCTCGCTCGGGTTCTCGCTGAACGACGTCGCCGCGTTCATGCAAACGCTTCCCTACATCCAGGCAGCCTTTACCGAAGATGAAGTGCGCGCGTATTCCGTCGCGCACTGAACAGAAAGGCTTGCCCGGCAGCAGGGTTACGCATCTCCTCGGCCGCGAACCCATTGCATCAGTTCGACGAACTTCGGGCGACCGCCCGCGCGCAACATCGCCATCCGGAGAATCCGGCCCGCTGACCAGAGCAGCAGCACCGCCGTCGCAATCATGAGCAGCACCGCGCCGACCACTTCCAGGACCGGCGGATCCGCCGCGGCCCGGTTCATCAGCGTGAACGGCGTGTAGAGCGGTATCCAGGTGAGGATCGTCGCCAGTGTTCCGTGCGGGTCTCGGTTGACGAAGACCATCGTGAAAAGCGGGACCATCATGATCAGCATCATCGGACCCTGGAAACTCTGGGCCTCCTTGATGTCGTTGCAAAGCGCGCCGATCGACAGGAAGAGTCCCGCGTAGATCAGGTAGCCGAGCAGGAAGCACAGCAGGAACATGGGAACGAGGCCTGTCGATGCCACGGCGGCGATCGCCGGCCCAACTACTTCGGCGCCGGGTCCCTGGTAAAGGTTCGCGCCGATGAAAATGGTCGCGAGCCACGCGCCGACCATGGTCACGCCGATTCCGGCGATGCCAATCAGCTTGCCCATCATGATTTCGTTGGGCGTGACGGAGGAGAGCAGGACCTCGGCAATCCGATTCGACTTCTCTTCCACCGTGTTGTTGAGCAGCATCTGCATGACCGTGAAGATGGACACCCAGAGCAGATAGACGAACGCAACCGGAATGTTCCCGGCGATGCGATCCGCGGTGCTGACCGTCTCCGTGCCGGAAGCTTTCCCGGGGTCGAAGCTGCCGATGCGGACCTGTGTCCCCTCGACGCTGCGGACCGTGGAGAACTCGACGCCGCGTGCCGCGTAAAGACGTCGTCTCACTTCGTAGTTCAATCCGCCCCGGAAAATCTCCGGAAGGTCGTCGACGGCGAGATTGGTGGACCAATACTGGATTGCCGGTTCACCGGTCCAGCGAGTAGCTCCCTCCACTGCGTCGGGCTCGATGACCAGCGCCGCGAAGAGCGAAACGTCTGCCCCATCGACCGTGATGTGCTTTTCGCCCACCAGGTAGGGCTTGAGGGTTTCGAGGATCCGGCTGGCACTCGCGGTGGTGTCGAGCGCGACCGGTGGTTGGACTCGCACGAACCGGTGTGCCGGCTCCTTGAACTCAGGTGTGTTCTCCCGAAGCATCGGTCGAAGATGCGATAGATAGGCATCCTTGCCGCCGGCCGCGATGAAGGCGTCGACCGCGGCCGGATTCGGCCACAGGTCCATCGGCGGATTCTGGCCGGCCCGCAGATGTTCGCGCACGTGCTCTCCCAGTGCTTGCAGCACGGTGCGTTGATGCGCCCAATTGATCGAACTATCTATCGATGCCGACAACTCGCCGGATTGGTCGACGACGACGAAGTATCGCGCGGGCTCTGACTTGGACAGCTTGGTCGAGACGAAGAAGCTGATAACCAGTATCAGCGGCAGCATGAAGAGTCCGATCCAGAATCCCTTGGTCTTGGCGTTCTCCGCGAACTCGCGCAGCGCGATCAGTAGCGTGTATTTCATGTCTATTTCCCCTCGCCGCCAACCAGCGCCACGAAAGCATCGTGCAGGCTGGGCTCGGAATGATCGAACCGGCGCAGCACGATGCCGCTCTGGAAGCACTTTTCGAGAATTGGCTGGGCGCTCGTTTCCGCGCGCAGACGGATCTCCCAATCTTTCGTACCCGGGTCCGTGGGCGATGCACCCAGTGCCTTGATCTCTGCAACGCCATCGAGCGCCGCGAGCGGATCGATGTTGCTTTCGGTGCTGATCAATACGCGACGAGGAATCGTGGCCTTGGCCCCGACGACGGTGCCGTCGAATATCTTCTTGCCCTTCGCGATGAGGAGCAGGCGGTCGCAGAGCCGTTCGGCATGCTGCATGACGTGCGTCGAGAAGATGACGGTCGACCCCTGCCGGGCGAGATCACGGATCAGTTCTTCGAGAACTTGCTGGTTGACGGGATCGAGGCCCGAGAAGGGCTCGTCGAGCACGACGAATTCCGGTTGATGCGCAACGGCGCAAAGCACCTGGACCTTCTGGCCCATGCCTTTCGAGAGCGCCTGGATCTTGCTGTCCGCGAACTTCCCGAGTCCGTAGCGCTCGAGCAACTCCCGGGCGCGTTGCTTCGCAGTCTTGCGTGAAAGGCCTCTCAACGAAGCAAAGAAGGCGATTGTCGCGACTGCCGTCATCGCCTTGTACAGGCCTTTTTCTTCGGGCAGGTAGCCGATTCGCGTCCGGACATCGAGCGCCGAGGGTGCACCGAGAATCGTAATGCGCCCGCTGGTCGGCTTGATGATGTCGAAGATCATCCGGATCGTCGTCGTCTTGCCGGCGCCGTTCTGGCCGAGCAGGCCGTAGATAGACCCACGCGGGATCGCCAGGCTGACGTCATCGACGGCGGTGAAGTCGCCGAAGCGCTTCGTGACATTCTCGAGCTCGAGCACCTTGTCGTTCATCTTCTCCCCTTCTCGTTCAACACCTTAGCCCAACGGCGTGCAGTCTACCGCATGTGCGCTTGACCACCGGCCAGAATTGTATCACTGTACCCATACACTTCAACTGATGAAAACCGAAACCCGATTACCGTGGATATAACGATTAACGTCACCGACGGCGTTCCTATCTATCGCCAGGTCGTCAACCAGGTGAAATACCTCGTGGCGTCGGGACTGCTGCAGCCCGGAGAGGAGTTGCCGCCGATCCGCACGCTGGCATTGCAATTGAAGGTCACGCCAAACACGGTGGTGAAGGCATACGGCGAACTGGAAATGTCGGGGGTCATCCACAAGCGCCAGGGGTCGGGCACATTCGTTTCCGAGCGGCGCCCGCAACAAGTGGCGTTGCGGGAACGGCGCCGCGTGCTCGAGCAGCGCATCGACGCACTGTTGGCTGAAGCGCATCAATTGAACTTCACCGCGGAAGAAATCCTGCGAATGGTCCGGGAACGCAAGGCGGCGATGGACGAGAGCGGCGACGAGCCGGGCAATACGAAGAAAGACGGGAGATAGTCATGGAACAACCAGTTGTCGACGTCAGCGACCTCACTCGCACTTACGGGCAAAAGACTGCACTCGACCGCGTGTCGTTCAGCGCCACGACGGGCAAGGTGTATGGCCTCGTGGGCGCGAACGGAGCGGGCAAGACCACGCTTCTCAAACATCTGCTGGGTCTCCTGCGTCCTGCGACAGGTTCGGTTCGCGTCTTCGGCCTCGATCCGGTCCGCGATCCCGTCGGCGTGCTCTCCCGTATCGGCTATCTGTCCGAAGAACACGAGCTGCCCGAGTGGATGCGCGTGGGCGAGCTGATGAGCTACACCCAGGCCTATCATCCGACCTGGGACGCCGCGTACGCGCGAGAATTGCTCGACACCTTCAAGCTGGACCCCGCCAAGAAGATCAAGGATCTCTCGAAGGGCATGCGCGCCCAGGCCGGCCTCATTGCAGCGGTGGCGCACCGGCCCGAACTACTGATCCTCGACGAGCCGTCTTCAGGTCTCGATGCCGTGGTACGTCGCGATATCCTCGACGCCATCGTCCGTACCGTCGCCGACGACGGACGCACGGTGATTTTTTCGTCGCATCTGCTGGACGAAGTCGAGCGGATGTCGGATCACGTGACACTGATCGACCAGGGCCGCGTCGTGTTGAGCGGCGACCTCGACGACGTTCGCCAGGGCTACCAGCGCAGCCGCGTGCACTTCGTCGACAATCTTGCCCAGCCGCCGGTGCTCGAGTCCGCGCTGGTGGTGGAGGGCGGTGGCCGCGCGTGGAGCATCGTCCACACCGGCACTCCCGAGGAGTTCCGTCACGCCGTCGTCGCACGCGGCGGCGAGATCGTCGAATCACGCGATGCCACCCTCGAGGAGATCTTCCTGGCGCGTGCCGGCCGAAGCCGTCCGCAGGCGGAGGCCGCATGAACCTGCATTCGCCCGTAGTTGCGATGTTCTGGGAACAATGGCGGCTGACGCGCGTCGAGGCTGCTCAGCGAGTGGCTTTTGCCCTGGTCGTGGCTTCAGGGGCGCTGGCGTTCAACAACCCGGACAAGGGCGCGTCCATGGCGAGCGCCGTCCTCCTCATGGCGTTCGTGATGTTCTGGTTCTCCATCTCGAAATTGAATGGCGGCCAGATGATGGACGGATACAAGCCCGGTTTTCCGCTCTATCTTCTCTACACGCGTCCGGTGACGACGACCCGGTTCGTCCTGGTTGCCCTGCTGTACGACGCGCTTTCGTGCCTGGTGCTGTATCTCCTCTGCGCCGCCGCTCTCATGCTCGCATTCGGACAGACACTGCCGCTGTTCTCGGTGGCCCTGTGGCTCGTGTCCGGCCACCTTTGTTATCTCGCCATCCAGTGGTCGACGCGGAACCGCGTGGTTCAGTGGATAGGGGCGATTGTCTTCTCGTTGCTGTATTTCTACCTGATCAAGTTCAACTTCCACACGAGCCCGGTGCGCGTGGAGTTCTCGTTGGCCGAAAATCTGCTGATGCTCCTGATCAGCGTCGTGTCGATCATTGCGACCGTGGCGGGGGTGTCGCGTCAGCGTTCCGGGAACGCGGTCGAGACGGTGCGTCGCGAAGCACGAATTTCCGGGTATCCGGACTGGCTGATCAATGCATTCGGGTTCGCATGCCCCACCTCGTCGGCGACGAAGGCGCAAATCTGGTTCGAGCTGAAGTCGAGCGGGATACCCATTCTCGCCCTTGGCGCGATCTCGTCGATCGCAGTCGTGCTGCTGTTCGCGTTCGGAATTCCGTTTCCGAGACTCCGCGAATATGCCATTGGTCTTCCCGTCGCGTTCTTGCCGCTCATACTGTTGTTGATGGGGGTCAACGCCTTCGGTATTCGCCGGAAGCAGGGACGCATGTCCCTGAGCGCATTCGAGGCGACGCAGCCCTACGCGATCGCGCGCATGGCCGGTCTCAAGATTCTCGTGAGGTCGGCCTGCATGCTGCTGGCAATCGCCATTGTCGGTGCAGCCTTCTGGCTGTCCACCTCGCTGTTGTACAAATGGACGGGCTGGGTAGTGGACGGCAAGGAGGTCACGCCGAAACTGCTCCAGTTCAGGGATACGATCGCAGCGACTTTCGGAGGTCAGACCGGGCGCGCCATTCTCTCGCTGGCCACCGTTTCGATTCTCTCCGTCATTGCCACGATTGCCGCGGGCGCTACCTACCCTGCGCTTCGCTTGCGGTATGGCAGTCGGCCTGCCTATGTGCTGATGCTGATCCCGCTTTGGGCCCTCGGAGTGCTTCCGCTCGCGATCGCCGTCAACAGGGGAGTTGTATCGAGGTCCGTGTTGGACATGGTCCTGTCGATTTCATTCTGGACCGTCGTGGCCGCGGCCGTGCTCACGATCATCTACCTGTTCTGGAGCGGCCTCCGGCAGGGCGCGCTAACCACCGGGTATATTTGCGGCGCCGTGCTCGTCTCCGTAGCCTTCGCGGCCGCCTGCCTGCCGTCGGGAACCGTAGTCGGGATGTTCCTGCCGGCGCTGGTACCCTTGATACCGATCATTGCGGCCCCATGGTCGCTCGGCCGCATCCGACACACATAACAACTAACTTCCGTGGCTAGAGGTCTCCCATGAACAATCTTGCCCTGACAGCGGCCCTGGCGACCGCGCCTTCCAGCGCGTTCAACGAGTTGCGCGAGCGCCCGCGTTTCTGGTTTCCGCTGCTGCTCGTGGTCCTGGCCACGCTCGGCGTCACCTACTGGTATTTCAGCGCGGTAGACATCGACTGGTACAAGGAAGCCGTGTTGTTAAACACCCCGGACTTCCAGAATCTGAACGAAGAGCAGCGCGCCACCGCCATGTCCATGATGACCGAGACCACGATGCGGTGGGCTTCCATGGTCAGCCTGCTCTTTTTCATGCCAGTCATTTACCTGCTCCAGGCGCTCTATCTGCTGCTGGTGGCCAGGATCACCAAGCTGCCGCAGGGGTTCAAGCACTGGTTCTCGCTCATCTGCTGGAGCGAGCTTGCCGCGCTGTTGGGTGTCGCGGTCGCGGCAATCCTGCTGTTCATGAGTGACACCTCGCAGATTTCTCCGGGGACGATAGCGCCGCTGTCGCTCAATGAACTCGTATTCCATGTGCCGCCCGGCCCCGGATACACGCTGCTCGAATCGCTGACGATTCCCTCCTTCCTGAGCTGGGCGCTCATGATCATCGGCGTGCATACCTGGAGCCAGCGCTCCTGGGCGTTCAGCGCGGCCGTCATCGTGCTTCCCGTGGTCGTCATCTACGGCTGCTGGGCGGCCCTCTCTTTCTCGTAGGCGCCGCGCATGACCCGCAAACAATGGATTGTCACTGGCGCCATCGTCGCGCTGATCGCGCTGCCTGTCGTACTGAAGCTCACGCGCAGTGACGCCAACAAAGTCGTCGACACCCAGGCGGCGGGTACGCACGCCCTGGCGCCGACCGTTCTCGCGTCGGGAACGCTGACCTACGAAAGCCAGGTGACGCTGGCGCCAGAAGTCACGGGACGCGTGCAGGAAATCCTCGTGAAAGAGGGCGACGAGGTGAAACTCGACCAGCTCCTCATGCGCCTCGATCCGAAGTTGCCGCTGGCCGCCATCGAGCAGAACCAGGCACAGGTCCGGCAGGCACGCCTGCGGATCGAACGTGGCCAGGTGGACTACGATGCCCAGGTCTCCAAGGTGAAACGCTACGAGGCGCTCAAGGCGAGTGGCATGGTCGACGCCAACAGCCTCGAGGCCCTGACGTCCGCACGCGACCTTTCCGAGGTGGACCTGCGCACGAGCCGGGAACAGCTTTCCCAGTTCGAAGCGCAGTTGAGACAGGCCCAGGAACAGCTCGCGAAGACGGAGATCCGTTCGCCGCTCGACGGCAAGGTGACGGCTATCTACGTGAAGGTTGGCCAGACTGCAGTACCAAGCTTCTCCGGTATCGCGGGCTCGGTGCTTCTCGAAGTCGCCGACACCACCAGCATCGATGCCGAAATCAATGTCGACGAGACCGATATCGCGAACGTCAAGGTTGGCGCGGACGCACGAGTGGTGCCTGCCGCCTTTCCGGACAAGACTTTGATCGGCAAGGTCGACCAGGTTGCCATCGCGCCGCGGCAGCAGAGCGGACAGAACAAGAGCTACCCGGTGCGAATCCGCCTCGAGAACACCTCGGGCGTGGTCTTTCACCCGGGGATGAGCTGTCGCGCGGAAGTGCTCACGGCCGCCAAAGACGCCGCCGAGGTGCTCGCAGTGCCCGTCCAGGCCCTGCGCTACGAAGACAACTCGGACAAGTCTTCCAAGGCGGAAAAATCGGTCGCGAGCGTATTCGTCTACGCCGATGGCCGCGCAAGAAAGCGCCCCGTCACCACGGGCACCGCGGACGACGCCTTCATCGCCATCAAGTCCGGTTTGAAGCAAGGCGAGCAAATTGTCGTGGGCCCGGCCAAGACGCTGCTGTTCCTGGTCGACGGCGAAAAGGTGAACATCAACGTGAAAGACCTCGCCGTCGCTGCGAAGAAGTAGACGCGTGATCCAGCTGAACGGCATCGGCAAGACGTACCAGATGGGGGCCACCTCGCTCGTCGCGCTGGCCGACGTCGACCTCACGATCGCGCGCAATGAATACGTGGCGCTGATCGGCCCTTCGGGCTCGGGCAAGTCGACGATGATGAACGTGCTCGGCTGCCTCGATCTTCCAACCGCGGGCACGTACACGCTGGATGGCGAGGCGGTAGCGGGTCTCGATGAAGACCAGCTCGCGCGCGTGCGCAACCGCAAGATCGGATTCATCTTTCAGAGCTACTACCTGATGCCGCGCACCTCCATCGTCGACAACGTGGCGCAGCCTTTGATCTATCGCGGCCTCGCGCCATCGGTGCGGCGTGAACGTGCGACGGAGGCCCTGGCTCGCGTCGGCCTCGAGGCGCGCGTATTGCACAAGCCCAATGAACTCTCCGGCGGACAGCGCCAGCGCGTAGCCATTGCGCGCGCACTCGTCGGCCGGCCGCAGGTACTGCTCGCCGACGAACCCACCGGCAATCTCGACAGCAAGACCGCGCGCGAAATCATGGGCGTCTTCGGCGATCTGCATCGCGAAGGCATGACCATCATTATCGTAACCCACGACCCGGCCATTGCTGCGTACTGCCATCGCGTGATCCGCCTGCATGACGGCCGCATCGTCGAAGATCGCGAGCAGGCGGTCGCATGAACGACGCGGCGCCGATTGACCAGGGGAACCGATTGCAGGCGTTTATTTACGCCATGCAGGAATGCCTGCGCTCCGCGCTCAGCAGCATCCGCTCCCACCGCATGCGCAGCTTTCTCACGATGCTGGGCGTCATCATCGGCGTGTCGTCGGTCATCTGCATCGTCTCGCTGCTCCAGGGTCTCACGCATTCGGTCATGAACGAGTTCCAGAACATCGGTGGGAACACGTTACAGATCCACTCGGAAACGACGCGCGAGAACCGGATGATCGGCAAGTGGGCGCGGATCAAGACCGACGATCTTGCGCTGGTGAAATACCGCGTCGCGGGCATCAGCAATGTCACGCCGATCACGGGAGGCAATCTGCCCGGCGGCCTGCGCAATGGCAGCAATACCTCGACGGCCGCGGTCGTCGCGACCTCGAGCTGGTTTCAGCTCGCGAACCAGGCCTATCCCAGCGCCGGGCGTTTCGTCACCGACAGCGACAACGAGTCGCGGCGTCGCGTCATCGTGCTGGGTGACAAGGCGCGCACCGATCTCAAGTTGCCGCTGGATTGCATTGGCATGTTCATCCAGAACGGCCGCGAGTGGTTCAAGATCGTGGGCCTCATGGAGGCGCGCGGCGAGATGTTCGGGAACAGCATGGACAACTACGCCATCATTCCGTTCGAGACCGGCAGGGCGCTCACCGCGAGTCCCTACAACGAGCCCGACATGCAGATCCTGCTTACTGTCGACGACCAGGGCGCCATCGAAGACGTCAAGAACCGGATCGCCATACAGATGCGCCGCGCGCACAAGATAGGGCCCGGTGACGCTGACGACTTCCAGATCGAATCATCGAAGACCGCCACGGAGATGATCCAGCGCGTGTCGGGAACCATCACGCTCGTCATCTCCGCCGTGGTTGGCATTTCGCTGCTCGTGGGCGGCGTCGGCATCATGAACATCATGCTGGTATCGGTCACCGAGCGGACGCGCGAAATCGGCATCGCCAAGGCATTGGGTGCGCCGCGCCGATTCATCCTCATGCAGTTCCTCATCGAGGCGATGCTGCTCGCGGTGATCGGCGGCATCATCGGCATCGGCTTCGGCTGGATGTTGGGAGAGCTTGCGGCCAAGTTGATCCCGCACTTTCCGCCGCCCGTCGTGCCGTGGTGGGCGATCGTCGGAGCCACGGGTTTCTCCGCGTTCGTCGGCATGGTGTTTGGCATCCTGCCGGCGCGTCGCGCCGCGAACCTCCCGCCAATCGATGCGCTGCGGCACGAGTAACCACGACTCGCACAGGATCGAGCTCCCCGTCAATGGGCACCTCGGGCGCTCGCCGCGCCCGGCGGGGAGATCTATGTTCAGCCTCATGTTCGCGCCTCGAATCCTGGTCGCCCTGACGCTGGTGTCGCTCGCAGCCGGCTGCAGCAGCATTCCCGTCGATCAGCGTGCCTCGACGCGCGCCGAGGTCGTGAAATCCAGCGAGGAAATCAAGGCGTTGTTCGTGGCGGAGACTCCCGGCCTCGACCAGGAACTCGCGGCGGCCGCCGGCTATTTCACGGCGCGGATTTCAGGGGGCAAGGTCATCGTTGGCCGCGCCATCGGCGTCGGCTTGCTCGTCGACAACGCCAGCAACAGCCGCATGTTCATGAATGCGACGCGCATCGATCTGGGCGTCGCCTTGGGTGGCGGCACGGAACAGGTCCTCGTGGTGCTCGAAACGCGTGAGGCCTTCGAGCGATTTCGCGCCGGAATCCGGAAATTCGGTGTCGGCGCCAAGGCCGGCGTCGGTGACTCCGGGCCCAACGCGAATTCCCTCTCTGGGGCCGGGTACAAATATCTGGTTCGTTCCGAAACCGGGGCCGCGGTCACCGCTACGGCGGGCATGGTGAGTTTCTCGACGAACATCGATCTGACGGATTCCGGAGTGTCCGACGTCAGTATTCCGAGCACCAACTTCCCGGGGTCGGAGAAACGGGATGAGAAAGCTCCCCGCGTGTGGAACTACGCGCTGCCCTTCCTCGCACAGAAGGTCATCGACAAAGGCTACGACCTGCCTTTGCCGTACGGTGCCGGGCTCATCTACGCGTTCAACGACCAGGAGCAGTTGATCAGCGAGCTCGAAGTCGGCATCAACGGGCGTGACAAGGCGCCCTTCGAGTTCGTGACCTTCGACAAGTCGGTCACGAAGACCGACAACATCAGCGCCAAGATCGACGCGTGGTTGTTTCCGTTCATGAACGTCTACGCCACTTACGGCCCGTTCAAGGCGGATGCGGACATCGAATTCCTGATCGATGGCAACGGCATGCTCGATCACATGGGTATCGATTGCACCGGACTCATCAGGCCTCGCCTGTGCGATCGCCTGCAGGACCAGGACTTTCTCCTGCCTATTCACACCACGCCGAGTGGGACCGCTTGGAGTATCGGCGCCGTCCTCGCGGGCGGCTGGAAAGGCTGGTTCGTCACCATCCCCTTGAACTACTCGAGAGTAGATCTCGACGACACGCTCGCCGAGGGCAGTCCTATCTTCACGATCACGCCACGCGCGGGACGCACGTTCGCGCTGGGGGACCTCGGCAACTTCGCGATCTTCGCGGGAGGCAACTACCTCAAGTCGGAGCTCGAGATTTCCGGGACCTACCGGATCCCCGTCGAGGATCAGGAGCTCACGTTCGACTACACCGTGCAACAGAAGAACAAGGATCCCTGGAACCTGCTGATCGGCTTCAACTGGGACCTCAACAAGCAGTTCTCGTGGAACCTGGAATACGACGGGTTCACGGGCACGCGCGAGGCGATCATCGCGTCGGTCACCTGGAGATTCTGAAGGCGTGAGAGGGGGGCGCTAGTTGTCAGCGACTCTCACGACCAGCTTCCCGAAGTTCTTGCCTCCGAGCAGCCCGATGAAGGCCGACGGCGCATTCTCGAGCCCGTCGACGATATCCTCGCGCAGTTTCACGTTGCCATTCGCAACCCACTCTCCCATGTCGCGCCGAAAATCCTGGAATCGCGTCGCGTAGTGGTCGAGGATGATGAAGCCCTGGAAGCGGATCCGCTTTTCGAGCAACACGCGTTGCAGCAGCGGTACGCGGTTCGGGCCTGGCGGCAGGCTTTCGTCGTTGTAGCTCGAGACGAATCCACACAACGGAATGCGCGCACCGACGTTGAGGCGCGGCAATACCGCATCGAATACGGCGCCGCCAACGTTCTCGAAATAGACGTCAATACCCTGGGGACAGGCGGCCGCCAGCCGCTTGCCGAGATCCGGTTCGCGATGGTCCAGGCACACATCGAAGCCGAGCTGCTCGACCGCGTATTTGCATTTCTCCGCTCCACCGGCGATGCCGACGGCGCGCGCGCCTTTGAGCTTTGCGATCTGCCCGACCACGGCGCCTACCGCGCCAGTGGCGGCAGCGACGACCACGGTTTCACCGGGCTTCGGCTGCCCGATGTCGAGCAGGCCCACATAGGCCGTGAACGAAGGCATGCCTAACACACCCAGAGCCCGCGAAGGCTGCTCGAGAGTGCCGAGCGGAAGGAGATCCTTTCCGTCACTCGTCGAGAATTCCTGCCAGCCCGAGTTGCCGAGCACGAGGTCGCCGGCCTTGAAGCGTGGATTGGTAGACGAAACGACGCGATTGACCGTGCCACCCGGCATGACTTCGCCAATCGCAATGGAGCGCGTGTACGCGGGCGCGCGCTCGCTCATCATGCCGCGCATGTAGGGATCGAGCGATAGATAGAGGGTCCGCAGAAGGATGCCGCCCTCAGACGCATTGGGAACGGATGTTTGTTCGATGCGGAAGTCTGCCGACGTCGGCGGTCCCTTGGGCCGCGAAGCCAGCACGATGCGGCGGTACGTTTCGCTCTGCGACATGAAAGATCACTCCGGCAAACGGGGCGATACTCTCGCGCGTTCCGCCGGAAACCGCCAATCGTTTCAGTTGCCTGATCCGGACTGGCAGCTACGCCACCAATGAGGCCCAAGCAGCTCGGCGTGCCGCTCCTTGAACGAATCGAGCAGCTCGGCGGGTATTCCCAGGAACGGCAGCCATTGCTCGGGGAAGACATCGTTCGGCCCGACGAAGAACCAAGGCTCCGCGCTCATTTCTTCTTCTTCGCTCGACGCCACCGGCAGCTCACGGAAGGTGCACTCGCGAAGCGAGGACACTTCATCGTAATCGTAGAAGACCACCTTGCCCTGGCTGGTGACGCCGAAATTCTTGAGTAGGAGGTCTCCGGGGAAGACATCGATGCCTGCAAGTTCGCGCAGCGCATCGCCATAGTCGAGCAGCGCACGTTCGGCGGCCGCGGAGTCCGCGTCGCGCAAGAAAAGATCGAGCGGACGGAGGCGGCGCTCGATGTAGCAATGACCCACGATCAGATCGTCACCCTCGAGACGGCACACGCTACCCGCCTCGTTGAGCAGTTCATCGAGCAGTGCGGGCATGAAGCGCGCTTTCGGCAGCCGCAGTTGCCTGTATTCCTGCGCATCGACGAGCCGGCCCACGCGGTCGTGCTCGAAGACCCACTGGTACTTCTCCATGACCTCGCCGCGCGTGGTGTTCTTCGGCGGACCGAAGCGGTCGCGAATCACCTTGAATACGAGATCGTGCGAGGGCAGCGTGAATACGATCATGACGAGGCCACGCTGTCCTGGAGCGTGTACGAACACATCGAATGACTGGTCGAGGTGGCGGCGGAGCGCGTAGTAACGCTCCGTCTTGCCCTGTTTGGCGCGCCCCAACACCGTGTAGAGCTCATCGACCGGCTTGCCCGGCATGAACGTGCGCAGCAGCGACACTGCGGCGCTGACCACCGGCAGATCGACGTGGAAGTAGGAGCGCGTGAAGCCAAACAGGGAGCTGATGTCGCTGCGCGCCAGCAGTACCGACTCGATCTTGAGGCCCTCGGCCGAATGCAGGAAGACGATGACGAAGGGCGTGATGCTGCCGTCGCCGATCAATCGGCCGACGATGGAGGCCGTGGGCCCGCGGTAGAAAGGCGCATCTATGACTTCCACGAGTTGCGGCGCGGCGCTCTGCCGACGGCTGTCGAAGTGGGGAGTCAGGTCGCGGCAGATCTGCCGTGCGAATGATTCGGCGTCCGAAATCAGCCCGGCGAAGGGCAGGTCGGCCAGCAATTCCGACACG
>Ga0315912_10003177_pt1 | contig 16563 bp, 9 predicted proteins | sample VfabasoilMG_FD_204469 | JGI IMG/M metagenome (GOLD analysis project Ga0315912, IMG submission 204469) | Garden soil microbial communities collected in Santa Monica, California, United States - V. faba soil | ecosystem: Environmental > Terrestrial > Soil > Garden | place: USA: California... | reverse complement strand
CGCTTCGTCAGCCTGCCAGAACGTCCTGCCTGCAGAACTGCGCGCCGAAACACCCCCTCACCGCCCGCCCTTGGTGAGAAGTGGAAAGACCCGTGGCGCTGGGACTCGGTCAACAGCAACGGCGGCGGCGGCACAACAGCGCGACGAGCGCGCCCCTGGCAACGGAGGTACGGCGCTGCGCTCCTGCCTCCTTGGTTGCTCATGGTGAGTGGAGGCCGTGAGCACGGTGAGGGGAGCTTGCTGGCCGGCGTGTGCAGCAGCGCGCGTTGGCGGGGCTGGCTGAGGCGAGCGAGCATCGGCCGCCACAAAGGCCCGGCACGATATCCGTCAACCCCGAGACGGCACGCCGCTCCCACTCAGCGCGCCGCGCGTCGCCGTCGCAGCAAGGGCAGCACGAGGGCCGCGAGCACCACGACGAGACCGCCGATGACGTACCTGGCGTCGAACACCTCGGCCAGCGCGGCGCGGCTGTAGAGGAAGGCCGGCCCCTCGGCAGTGTCCGGGCTGCCGCGCCCGGGCGGCAGGCCTTCGAGCTGGGCGGCAATGCGGCCGTGGTTGGAGGCCAGCAGGCTGTCCATGTTCGTGAGCGTGAAGGGGCGCACGCCGTCCAGCTCGTAGCTGCCGTCGCCGGGCGCACGCAGGTGCACGCGGCTGGCCCAGCCGTCCGAGGCCAGCGCGGCACGCAGGGCCTCGTCATCGAATCGGCCGTCGATGGCTCCGTACACGAATCCGTGCTGCACCGCCTCGCCGGGTTTCGTCGCGACCACCCGCCACGCGGGGAAGGCGTCGCTCGCCGCGCGCAGGATGCGCATCGACATCGCGTCGGGCTGCTGGCGGTCGGGCGGGCTCTGGGTGGACTCGGCGAAGAGGCCGCCGGGTGCGAGGCGCGAGCGCACCAGCTCGAAGAACTCGCGGCAGTGCAGGACGGCCGTGCCCAGGTAGTAGGGCGCCGAGATGTCCATCACGATGAGGTCGAAGCGCTCGTCGCTGCTCGCCAGGTAGTGGCGCGCGTCGTCGGCCACGAACTCGTTGCGCGCCGGGTCCAGCTCCTGCCAGCGGTTGGCCTCGCCCCAGCCGACGCGCGCCGACTCGAACACGAGCGGGTCGATCTCGACCATGGTCGTGCGCGCCGAGAAGGGCTGCACGGCCTGCATGCTGTGCATGCTGCCGCAGCCCATGACGAGGATGCGCAACGGCCGCCCGAGCGCCGTGGACAGGTAGCGCGCCGGCAGCTCGGCCAGCAGGTCGGTGAACTCGGAGAGGTCGCCGTCGGGCGGGATGCGGCCCTGCTCGTCGAAGCGGCAACTGAAGTACTGCACGCCGTTGATGAACGACTGGCGGCGCTTCTTCTGCGTGCGCTGCTCGTCACGGTGGCTGTCGACGATGTCGATCGAGTGATAGAAGGAGTTGCCGCTGAACACGATGCCCGGATAGCCGTAGCCCTGGCTGCGGTAGTAATCCTCGAGCGCGGCCGTGCCGAGCGCGCGCTGGTGCACGGCGAGCGTGGCGGTGAGCGCGAGCGCCACGAGCGCGAACGAGAGCTGCCAGCGGCTGCCCGTGAGCATGAGCGTGAGCAGCGCCGCCATGGCGAGCAGGTAGCTCGGCCAGACGAGCGCCGGCGCCCAGGCCGACATGGCGAGCAGCGCGCTCACGCCGAGGGCCGCTCCCACGAGGTCCCAGGCATAGGAGGCGACGAGCGAGCCCGGGCCGGCGAGTTCGATGAGCCGTGGCAGCAGCATCGAGTAGAGCGCCGAGGTGGTGAAGGCGCACACGAAGAGCAGGCCGACGAGCACCGGCACACCGTGCCCCTCGCGGATGAGCCAGCCCGCCACCGGCCGGCTGGCGACGAGCAGCGCGGCGTGCAGCAGGAAGGCCGGCAGCAGCGCCGCGCGCAGCACCGGCAGCGGCAGCCGTCGCAGCCAGCCGTAGCCCACGGACAGCCCGGCGAAGTAGGCCGTGCCCACCACCAGGATGGACAGCTCGCAGGCCGAGAGCACGTTGCTGAACTCGCGCGTGAGCAGCGCCTGCAGCAGCATGAGGCAGAAGCCCGCGAGCAGCAGCATGAGGCGGCGGGCGCGCAGCGAGAGCGTGCTCCAGGGATGGACGGCCGGCACGGCCCCCGCGCGGGGAGCGCGCAGCTCGGCCGGCGGCGGCACCGCCAGGCCGTGCGTGATCGTCGCCAGCACGGCGCCGACCAGCAGCAGCACGAAGGCCGTCGTGCTCTCGAGCGCCTGCGCGGCCACGGCCGCGGCCAACAGCGCCGCCAGCGCCGGTCGGCCGTCGCGCCTCGTCGCGAGCAGCAGCAGCCCCGCCGTCACGAGCGGCGCTCCGACCAGGGCATGCACGCCCCACTGCACGAAGGCCACGACGGCCAGCACCGAGCCGAGCACGAAGCCGTTGTTCTCGTGCAGGAAGAGCGGGCCGCTGGCGACCTGCGTCGCGAGCCCCCGGAAGAGCGCGCCGGCCGGCAGCGCGGCGAGCGCCACGAGCAGCCCGAGCAGCGGCACGAGCAGCGGCTGCGGCGGCAGCAGCCAGAGCAGCACGAGCAACCCCGCATAGGCCAGCAGCGAGACCGCCGCGCAACTCATCAGCCCCGCGGGCCGCCCCCAGCGCAGGTTGGAGACGACACCCGCCATCCACGCCAACACCACGGCGAAGTAGCCGAGCGCCGTGGCCGTGAAGCCCACCTGGATGGCCAGGAAGAGACACACCTGCAGCACGCCGAAGTGCAGGCCCGCGACGAAGGGGAGCAGCAGGCTCGGGGCGGGAGCCGTCCCCGCCGGGAGCGCGGGGGCGGCATCGGCCGCGCCGGACGCGCCACCCGCGCCGGCAGCGCCACCCGCGCCGGACGCGCTACCCGCGCCGGCCGCGCCAGCGGAATCGGCGGCACCGGCGGCAATGCCCGGGGCGGAACCTGACCCGCCGGGCGACACCTGCGAACTGGCGATGACCGACGCACTCCGCGCGGGATGGGGCGCCTACCTTAGCAAGCGCCCGCTCGCTGCGGCGCCGTGCGGCTCCGGCAGCCGGCGCCGCGCCTCACAGGTACAGCAACCACCACCTCCTGTGCTGCCGCTTGTACCGCGCGAGCGCCCGGCACCACACTGAGAGCAGCGCGACCACCAGCGCCGTCGCGACGTACACCGGGATGACGCCCAGGTACTCGTCGGGTGGGCGTTCGCCGCCGGCGACCCACCAGCCAGCCTCGCCGTAGCGCAGCAGCGACCACAGCCAGGCGGCGGCGTGGATCAGCGGCACGTGCATCAGGTACAGGAAGATGGGCACGCTGCCGTAGGTGCGCACGACGTGGCCCCAGCTGCCGAAGCCCCGGTCGAGCAACGGAAGCAGCAGCAGCGGCGGCCCCAGGCTCATGAGCACGAAGAGCAGCGAGGCCGGGTGCTTGGTGCAGTTCACGAAGGAGAGCACCGTGCCGAGCGTCTCGCCCGGCCGCGACTTCCAGGACGCCGGCTCGCCGTAGGCCTCGGTGAGCCGCAGCACCATGAAGAGCACGACGCCGAGCAGCCCGAGCAGCACGCTCCACAGGTAGCGCCGCTCGCGCGACATGGCGAGCACGGCGCCGAAGGCATGGCCGAGCGCCATGATGCCCGGCCACGGCAGCAGCGGATAGACGACCAGGAGCGTGGTGCTGCCGCCGACCGGCACGCGCGCGCCGCCCACGTGCAGCAGTTGCCAGAGCCATGGACTGGCCGTGTCGGCGGGGCGCAGGCCGTCGAGCAGGTCGTGCCCGCCGACGAGCAGCACGCCGAAGGCCACCGACACCCACAGCGGGCAGAGCACCAGCAGGGCGAGCACCAGCATCGACGCGCCCGTCACCCACAGGAGCTGCGCCAGCACCAGGTGCCCGCTCACGTCGAACGTCCAGGCCGCCGAGACCCAAGTGAGGTCGAGCAGCAGCAGCCACAGCCCGCGTGCGACGAGCTGGCCCGCCACGGTGAGGCGCGTGCTGCCCTGCTGCAGCTGCCGGCGGACGGCCACGCCCGTCAGGAAGACGAAGAGGGGCGCGCCCGGGTGGCTGAGCCAACGCGTCAGGAAGAGTGCGGCGTGCGTGCGCGAGAGATCGGTGGCCGAGTAGCCGGCCGGCCCGAAGAACTCGCAGCCCTGCTCCAGCATCACCAGCAGGATGGCCAGGCCGCGCAGCAGGTCGACCGACAGCAGCCGGGGACGCCGGCTGCCGTGGGCGGGGAGAACGGGGGCGGCCTGCGGGTTCGGCCGCACACCGCTGGCGCCCGCAGGCGGCGGCCTCACGCGCGCGCGACCCTCACGGCTTGCGCAGCACGATGTCGGCCACGAGCGGCGTCACGCACAGCGCGTGCGGGTCGTGCGACAGGCGCTCGAAGGCGGCCAGGCTCTCGCGCGCGTCGGCCGGGTCGAGCAGGCCGGCCGCCACCACCTTGGGCAGGTAGCTGGCGAAGAAGGTCTGGATCCAGCGCCACTCGAGGCTGCCGGCGCGCCCGATGCGCTCGACGGGTTCGAAGCGCTCGAGCAGCAGGCCGCAGCGCTGCGCGAGGCCGGGCAGATGTTCCGCGATGTCGATCGTGCCGCCGGCCAGGCGATAGCTGCGCAGGCAGCCCTGCACGGCGGCGTCGAAGGCCGCCTGGTGCGGCAGCAGCCGCAGCGTGCCCCAGTCGAGATAGTCCTGCACGAGCAGCGCGCCGCCCGGCCGCAGGCAGTCTGCGACGCGCTCGAGCACCGCCGCCGGGTCGGACACCCAGCACAGCAACCAGCGCGCGTAGGCCGCGTCGAGCGAGCCGGGCGACAGCTCGAGCCCTTCGACCGGCCCGAGGCTGGGCTCGATCTGCTCCAGGCCGAGCGCCTCGCACTGCTGCTCGAGCCAGCTGATGAAACGCGGGCTCCTGTCGCGCGCGATGACCCTGCCGGAGGGCCCCACCACGTGCGCCAGCTCGAAGCTGGTGAAGCCCGGCCCGCAGCCCAGGTCGAGCACCGTGTCGCCCGCGCGCAGGCCCGCGGCGCCGAAGAGCGCCCAGGCCTGCCCGACCCACACCTGGTGCTGGAAGCGCAGCCGATGCAACTCCTCGTCGTGCGTGCCGAGGATGTACTCCTGCTCGTTCACCGGTGGGATGCCGTCGTCCACCTACCGGGCAGGCAGACCGAGCCGCGAGATCTCGACGCTGCCGTACCACTCGTCGAGCGTGTAGGTGCCCACGCCGGCCAGCGCCGCGCCGAAGTCGCGCTCGGCCTGGCCAAGGTCCGCCGCGTCCAGCCAGGCGATCGCCCGCGTGCCGTCGAGCGTGCCGAGCACGAACACCCGACCCTGGGCGGCGAGCGGCGCGAGCGCGGGCAGCGCCAGGTCGCCGTGCTCGGCGATGAGCAGCACGTAGGTACGCATGCTCGCCGCCATGTCGGGCTCGCGGCCCTCGGCCTCGTCGCGCGCCTCGCGCTCCAGGTCGCGCTCGAGACCGAGCACGAGCGGCGCGTCGGTCGCGAGCGCGTGGTACTCCTGCACGAAGACGCCGCGCGCGGTGGTCGGATCGCTGCCGGCCCAGGCGGCCGCCACGTCGCGCTGGCCGCTGTTCATCACGAACAGCCCGCGCAGCGTGGGATCGTGCCTGCGGTTGCCGAAGGGGCCGGCGACGACGAGCTGCCGCTCGTTCGCCATGCGCCCCATGTTCTCGAAGTGGCCCTGGAAGGCGCGCTGGCGTTCTTCGCCGACCACCTCGCCGTCGGCGGGGCCGGTCTTCAGCAACACGAGCGTGTAGGCGGGCGCGCGCAGCGTGCCGGCCTCGGCGCCCTCGGCGGCGTGCTCGGCGTGCGCGGGCTGCGCGGCGTGCGCGGCGTGCGCGACTTGCGCGTCCGCTGCGGTCTGAGCGGTCTGAGCGGCGTGCGCGGCGTGGCCGGAAGGCGCCACATCCGCGGCCGTCGAGCAGGCTCCCGGGAAGACGGATGCGGCCACCCACAGCAGGTTCAGTGCGAGCTTGTTCATCCCGCCATCGTAGGGACGGACCCGCCCGCCGTGTAGCGCCGCGCCGCCGACGCTCAGTCCGGGTCCACGGGAGCACCCGCCGCCGGTGGCGCGGGCGATGCCGCGGCCGGCTGCGGGGGTGCGTCGGCCGGCGCGACGGCCGGCGGCTGGCGCAGCAAGGTCACGACCTCTCCGTCGATCAGCAGTTGCAGGTCGCCCTCCAGCGCCAGGACGGCCTGGCCGCCGCTCTCGACCAGGCGCCGCACCAGCGCGAAGTACTCCTCGCTGCCGAAGGTCACGGTGCGCTCCGGCGGACGCGCTGCGGGGCCGCTGCCGGCGGCGGCCGTTCCCGGCACGGCGGGGCCACCACCCTGAGCGGATGCACCCTCGGCTTCCGCTCCGTGCACGGCCGCTCCGTGCACGGCCGCACCGTCCACGGCCGCACCGTCGGCGGCCGCACCTGCCCCCCCCGCCGCCGGCTGGCGCATGCGCAGGATGCGCGCATCCACCCAACGGCCCTGGCGCAGGAACAGCGTGCGCCCGTTGATGCGACAGATCGACTCGACGCGCACCGGTCGCAGGTCGGCATCGAGATAGCGGTCGCTGCCGGCCAGCGCGCGGCGCTCGCGCTGGCTGCGCAGGTTCACGGCCTGGCTCACGGCGTGGCGCCCGGTGCGCACGGCGCGCGCCCGCTGCTGCAGCTCGGCGTGGATGCGCGCCTGCAGCGGTCCGGGGCGCGAGAGGTCGGCGCCGTCCTTGGCCAGGAAGGCCGTGTACTCGGTGAGGATGCCGAACTCCGACGCCAGGGCGACGATCTCCTGCTCGGCTTCGCGCACCCAGGGCGGCGTGGCCTGGCTGCCGGGCGTCGCGCCGGACTGGCGCACGGCATCGACCAGCGCGGCCACCTTGCGTTCGGCCCACAGGCGCGGCACGAAGCCGTGCAGGCGCGAGGCCAGGCCCGGGTCGAAGTCCACAGACACCTCGCGCGCCACGCCCGCCTGCTGCCCCGACAGACGCAGCCGCAGCAGATCGTCGCCGAACCACAGGCCGAGCAGCACGAGCTGCTCGCCAGCCCGCAGGTCGCCGAGCCGCGCGGGCAGCAGGTCGCTCACGCGCTCGGCCGCCGGCTGGCCGTCCGACCCGAAGACCTCGAGGCGCACGTCGGTGAGCACCGGCGCGACGAGGCGCCGCGCGAGCGTGCCCACCGCCACCTCGACGTCCTCCGTCGGGTGCACGTACGCGCTCTCGGCGCCGCTCTCCTCGGCCAGGCGGTCGAGCAGCGGCGCATTGACGTCGTGACCGACGCCGAAGGTGAACAGCCGGGCGCCCGCGGTGTTGGCCGCGCGCGTGTGCTCGCGCAGCGTGGCCTCGTCCTGGATGCCCACGGTGGGCAGCCCGTCGGTCAGGAAGAGCACCAGCGGCAGCGCACCCGGACGCACCGGCTGGCCGAGCGCGGCGAGCAGGGCCCCGTGCAGGTTCGTCCCGCCGGTCGCGACCAGCCGGTCGAGCGAGACGTGCACCGCTTCCAGCAGCTCGGGCGACCCCGGCCGCGGCGCCTCGTACAGGCTGTGCACGTCTTCGGCGTAGTCCACCAGGTTGAAGGCGTCGCCCGCGCCGAGCGCCTCGACGAGCTGGCGTGCCGCCTCACGCACCTGCTCCAGCTTCTCGCCGCGCATGCTGCCCGAGCGGTCGATGACGAGCGTCAGGTCCAGCGGCTGGCGCGCGGCGCCCGGGTCGAGCGGCGGTTCGACCAGCAGGAGGAAGGTGCCGCCGCCGGCGGCGCGCGGACAGGCATACACCGTGCCGGCCGCACCCGTGTCGCCCGCCTCGTGCGAACCGTCGGGCGCGCCCGGCAGCCACGCCAGGCGGAAGGAGCCGCTGTCGTCGGCGGCCGCCCCCGCGCCGGGGTCCAGGCTGACGTGCAGCAGGTCGGGGCCGAGCCGCTCGACCTGGATCGGGTGGCTCGGCGAGTACGCGCTGCGCAGCGGCACGCTGCTCTTGACGCGCAGCTCGAGGCTCCAGGGCGGCAGCCCGGCCCAGCCGTGACTGCTGCGCGGCAGCACGTACTCGATGCGGCCGGCCTCGCGCGGCAGCAGCTCGTCGTACACGATGTGCAGCCGCTGGTCGCCGCCGGCCGGCACGGGAAAGACGCTGCTGCGCACGAAGCTGCCGTCCGCGAACTCCAGCAGCGCCGGGTCGGCCAGGCGGCGCACGATCTCCTCGTAGGTCTTGCGCGCCAGCTCGGCCTCCAGCACCTCGACGCTGACGCCGGTGGTCACCGCCGGCGCGCCGGTACCGCCGGCATCGAAGGCGAACTCGCGCACGACGGCCCCGCGCGGCACCGGCAGGAGGATCTCGGCCGAGGTGGCGCGCGCACCGGAGTTGTGCAGGCAGAGGCGCAGCGTGGTGGACGCGGCCTGGTCCACGATCGACACGCTGGCGTCGAGCGAGGTCACCTGCAGCGTGGCCGTGCCCGCGGCCCGGAAGACCTGCCGTTGCGGCACGACCAGGTGCTCGCCGCGCAGGCCCTCGTAGGGGCCCGTCGTGTGCGCGGACAGGACCGTAGCGGGCGGCACCACGGCCTGGGCGTTGCCGGGGCTCGACGCACAGCACCACGAGGCCAGCAGACAGAGTGAGACACGGGACGCAGTGCGACTCACGGCGGTCATCTCCCGTCAGGAGCAGGGGTTTCGGGGTCTCGGCGAGCCGAGGGCCGCTGGAACCCGGCGGGCGACGGGCGGTTGCGGAGGCTCGCGCGCGGCGTTCATCGCGCGCGGCGTCGCTGCTCGTCACGCGCTGCTCGTCGCGCGCGACGGACGGCGCGCGTCAGGGCAGCTCGACGCGTGCCACGTTGCTGGCCGCGAGCGGGCGTCCCTCCCGATCGAGGCAGAGCGCCTGCACGTGCAGGTGGTCGCCGGCAAGGGACCGGAGCGACGCGAGGGCGACGGGCAGCTCGATGCGACCCGCCTCGTCGAGCACGACCTGGCGCACGAGCGCCGGCGGCCGCGGGTCGAGGCCCAGCAGCGCCGCGCCGAGCACGTCCACCAGCACCTCGTCGCTGCCGAGCACGAGCCAGGCGCGCCGCGCCTGCGGCGGTCCGACGAGCTGCAGGCGGGTCTCGCCCGAGGGCTGACGTGCGAGGCGCAGGCTGGCGCTCCACGACGGCTCGTGCCGCATGGCAGCCTGCACGAACGCGCCGGGCGACAGCAGCAGGCGCAGCGCGTCCTGGCCGGCGAGGCCGGTGGCGTCGCCCACGCGGGCCGCCGCCGCGGAGCCGGCCGCGCCGGCGGTGGTGCCCGGCGCGGCGGCCGTGGCCCCTTCCGCGAAGTGGCCGGCCGCGGGCAACCCGTGCACGTCGGGCAGCAGGCTGCCGTCGGGGGCGAGCAGGTAGCTCGGGCGCTGCGAGAAGCCGGCGAGCGTCAGCGCGAAGCCTTCCGTGGCACCGGCCGCCAGGCGCAGGCGCAGCGCGGCGGCCCGGCCGGCGGCATCGAAGCCGACGTGCGCGAGGTTGCTCGCCCCGCCCAGGTCGAAGTCCGGCGCGAGGCGCGCGGTGAACGCACTGAAGGCGCCGCCCTGCTGCTGCACGAGCGACAGGTCGGAGACGCGCGCATCCTCCGGCAGCAGCGCGCGCACCTGGCTCGGGTGGCGCTCGACGCGCCGCCCCTCGAAGAAGTCGAGCAGCGCGTTGGGCTTGAGCACGGCCCAGGAGTGCGGCGCCGGCGCGCCGGTGGCCGGGTCGATCGTGTTGAAGACGGTCTTCACCTGCAGCTCGCCGCCCAGCGCCTGCAGCAGCGCGAAGAGACGCGGGTTCTGCGTGGCCGACTGCACCAGCGGGTCGCCCAGGTCCCAGGTCAGGAAGATGGGCGTGGCGCCGAGGTTGACCGCCATCGAGAGCGCCTCCTGCGTCGCGCCGTCCTGCACCACGAGCCCGCTGGCGGCGTGGTACGCGAAGGGATCGGCATCCGGGCCGGCCCCGAAGTTGAGCGGGTGCTCCATGAGCAGTTGCAGTTCGGGCGGCGAGGAGGCGTAGGCGGCCGTCCAGTCGGAGGTGGCCGACACGAGCCCGAGCCCGGCGAACATGAGGCCGGCCGGATCGCGCCGCCGCGCGGCCACGTTGAGCACCACGCCGCCCCCCATCGAGAAGCCCACCAGGAACAGCCGGTCGGGATCGACGTGGAAGCGCTGCAGCATGAAGTGCAGCGCGGCCTCGACGTGCGCCTGTGCCGGGGGCGTGCCGAAGAGCTTGTCGTCGCGCCCCGTGACCGCCAGATAGAGGTAGCCGCGCAGGCTGCACTGCTCGTCGAGCGCGGTCTGCGGCGCGACCGCCGCCGCCGAGCTGCCGAAGCCGTGGTAGGCGACCAGCAGCGGATAGCGCTCGCCGGTCGCGTCGTAGCCCACCGGCAGCCGGTACTGGATCGGCTCCGGCGCGTCGGTGCCGGTGCCCCCGGGGCCCGGCGGGATGACGAGGTCGACGAGGTCGCCGACGGCGGCGAGCGCAGCCTCGGCCGGCTGTCCGACGCGCTGCGCGTCGGCCGTGGCGAGGTCGAGCGGCGGGACGGGCGCGTACTGCCGTACCGCCGTCAGGCCGAGCGCCCCCGAGAGGAGCGCAGCGCACGCAGCGAGCAGATGGGAGGCCGAGGTCATGGGGTGCCTGCGTCCGGGAGAGCACCCCGGCCCAGGGAGTCTACTCGCGGAACGCGGGCGCTGCCGGGCCGAGGGGCGCGCGAGGGCGCAGCGCCGGCCTCAGACCTCCAGCTCGGGGCCCACGCGGTCCTGCTCGGCGACGAGCACGCGCACGTCGCTGCGGCCGAGTCGCGCGAGCGCCGTGCGCGCCGCGTCGAGCGCCAGCCCGGGCGTGTTGTTGGTCTCGGACAGGTGCGCCAGCACGAGCGTGTGCAGTTCGGGGCCGATGAGGTGCTGCAACACCTCGGCCGCCTGCGCATTGGACAGGTGCCCGCCGCGGCCCGCGACGCGACGCTTGAGCGCCGGACGATACGGCCCGTGCTCCAGCATGTGCGCGTCGTGGTTGAACTCGAGCAACAGCAGGTGCGCGCCGCCCAGGCTGTGGCGCAGCTCGGGGCGCGGCTCGCCCATGTCGGTCAGCACGACGGCGCGCCGCAGGCCGCGCGGCGAGTCGTGCTCGAGCCGGAAGGCCATGGTCGGCTCGGCATCGTGCGGGATGGGCACCGGCGTCACGCGCAGGGCGGATTCGCCGGGCTGCCCGTCCACGGCGCGCGGCCCGGCCACGTCGAACGGCTGCCCGGGCCGGAACGCGCGCGGCTCGCTGCCGCGCCGCAGGCTCGGGTGTGCGAACAGGCTCGCGTCCGCGCTGAGCGGGATGCCGAGGCGCTTGGAGAAGGCGCCCGCGCTCTTGGCATGGTCGAGGTGACCGTGCGTCACCGCCACGTGGTGGATGCCGCGCGCCGGCACGCGCGCGATCTCGAGCCGCCGGCGCAGCTCGCGCAAGGTGAGCCCCGCATCGACGAGCAGCCGCACCTCGCCCGCCCGCACGAGGGTCGCGTTGCCGCCACTGCCGCTCGCCAGCACCTGCAGATGCATGCGCGCCGCGCCCCCTACCCCGCCACCTCGAGCAGCACGCGATACACGTACTCCGCCGCCCAGCCGAGCCCCGCCACCGGAGCGCGCTCGTCGTCGCCGTGCATGCGCAGCTCGTCCGCCAGCTCCATCGGGATCGGCAGGATGCCGTAGGTCGGGATGCCCGCCGCGCGCAGGGCCGCGCCGTCCGTCGCGCCGGTGGAGAGGAAGGGGATGACGACGATGTCCGGCACCATGGCGCGCGCCGCGCCCTCCATGGCGCGGTAGAGCGCGGTATCGGTGCGCGAGGCGGGCGGCGAGGCCTGCGGGTCGCCGGCCAGCGCGAAGCGCACCTGCGGTTCGGCGCCGACGCGGTTCAGCTCGGCCACGAGCGCGAGCACGTCGTCGCCCGGCAGCGTGCGCAGGTTGAAGACCGCGCTGCCGCTGCTCGGGATGACGTTACCGCGGAAACCGCCCGTGAGCTGCGTGAGCGCGAGCCCCGGACGCAGCACCGCGGAGTACTCGGGGCGCGTGCCGAGCAGGTCCGTGGCGCGCTGCAGCTCGTCGGCGCCCTGGCCGTGCAGGCCGAGCGAGCGCATGGCCGCCGCGAGCAGCGGATCGGGCTCCACCTGCGCCTGACGCTCGAAGTAGAGGCGCGTCGTGTCGGTGAGGCGCGCCGGCGGCCGCCAGTCGTGCACGCGCGCCACGGCGCGCGCCAGGGCGGCGAGCGCATTGTCGGGCAGCGGCACCGAGGCATGCCCCGAGGGGCCAGCCGCCGTCACGTCCACGCGGTACGAGATCTTCTCGGTGGTCTGGATGTTCACCGAGCGGATGCGGCCGCCGTCCATGCGCACGCGCCCGCCCTCGTTGAGCGCGAACTCCGGGTTGCCGAGCAGCTCGCGGTGCTCTGCGAGCACGCGGTCGACGCCCACCGGCGGCCCGCCCTCCTCGGCCGCCGTGGCCAGCAGGATGACGTCGCGCCGCAACTGCGCGCGGCGCTCGGCGAGCATCAGGAACGCGGTGAGTTCGGCGGCCAGCGGCCCCTTGCAGTCGATGGCGCCGCGGCCCTGGAGGTAGCCGTCGCGCAGCGTGGGCTCGAAGGGCTCGCTGCTCCAGCGCGCGCGGTCCACGCCGACCACGTCCATGTGCCCGAGGAGGAGCACCGGGCGTTCGCTGGCCTCCACTGCGCGCAGCCGCGCCAGGAAGTTGGCGCGCCCCGGGCCCGCATCGAGCACGTGCGTCTCGACGCCGTCCAGGCCGGCGAGCTGCGCCTCGAACCAGCGCGCGGCCGCCAGCTCGTTGCCGTCGGGCAGGCCCGAGGCCGGCGTGCCGCCCTGCTCGTTCGTGGTGTCGATGGCGATGAGCTGCTCGAGATGCCGCCGCGTCGCCTCGGCTGCGCGAACGCGGTCGAAGCCGGGCGGCGCCGGCGCCTCGACGAGGTACGGGTCGAAGGCCTCGTCGCGCGCCATCTGGACGGGAGCGGGCGTGCTGGCCGGTGCTGTCCACAGTGCCACCGCCAGCAGCCATCCGAGTGCAGACATGCCTGGTCCCTCGCGCGGAGACGGGCGCGCGCGGCCGCCGTCGCCCGCGCAGCGCGGGGGCGAGGTTAGCAGACGGCGGGTGCGCGGACGGCCGGGCTTTCCGCGGCGATCACGGCAGCACGGCCGACGCGACCACGCCGTCCGACTCGTCGATCTCCGGCAGCACGCCGTCGGCGTCGAGCACGGCGAGCACGAACTGTCCGCTGGCCGTCGTGCCCTCGGGCAGCTTGGCCTTCAGCTTGCGTTTGACGGTCTTGCCGGACTTCAGCGCCTTGACCTTGACCTCCTTGAGCAGCAGGTCGCCGGCATCGAGGGTCGTGTCGGCCGAGAGATAGAAGCGCAGCAGGGTCTTGCCGGCCGGCTGATCGCCGACGTTGGTCACGAGCAGCGTGCCGCGCAGCTTGCAGAGGCCCGACTTGAGCCCGCACTTCTGCTCGAGCAGGCTCCACGTGCCGGCGAGGTCGGGACCCGAACTGCCGGCCTGCTGCACCAGGAAGGGCAGGGCGCCGACCCGCAGCGTCGTGCTGCGCGACGCGGTCCCCGGGTTCGGCGCCACCTCGAAGCTGACCAGCGTGTCGCCGCTGCCGCTCGTGGGCGAGGTGAGGCTGACCCAGTCGGCCGCGGCGCCGACGAAGCCCACGGTCCAGGCACACTCCGGCGGCAAGCTGAGCAGCACGTTGCCCGGGCCACCCGCCACGCCGAAGCTGGCCGACGCTTCGGAGAGGGCCATCGGGCAGGCCGCATCCACCACGTTGAGCGTGATGCTGCCGAGGTTGCTCTCGATCAGCCCGTCCCAGGCGGCGAAGGTGAAACCCTCGGGGCCGGCGTAGCTGCCGTCCGGGTAGTAGGTGGCGGTGCTGCCGACGAGCCCGACCGTGCCGTGCTGCGGCTGCGTCACGACGCGCAGCGAGAGGCTGTCGCCGTTGCCGTCGGTCGCCGTCAGCGGGATCGGTGTCGCGTCGGCGTGGTCGACCTCGACCGCGGCGTTCTTCACGACGGGCGCCTTGTCGTGGGTCTTGCCCTCGCCGTCGGGGCCGTCGTGGCACAGCCAGCAGCTCACGGTGAAACCGCGCCAGAGCGTCTTGTCGCCCAACTCGGTCTTCAGCGTGCGCGGACCGAGCGCGCGCGAGAGTTCGGTGCCGCGCAGGTCGCTGCCGTGGCAGCTGCGGCAGTTGCTGGTCGAGCCCTCGGCCGCGCTCTTGTGCTTGGAGACCCACGGCTGCCCCACCGGATGCATGCCGTGCGGGCCTCCGGTGGTGGTCGACGGGGACGAGAGGTGGCAGGTGGTGCAGTCGGAGAGTTCGCCGACGTGCCCCTGCGCATCGAGCGAGGCCACGTTGTCCGACGCGTGGCTGGACGGGAAGATCGCGTGCGTGCTGCCGTGGCAGGCCGAGCATTGCAGGCCGCCGTGCCCGGTCGACATGCGGTAGAGCGAGAAGCCGGCGGCGGGCGTGTTGGGGTTCGTCGCGTAGGCCGTGTTGGCCGGCACGCGCCGGTGCCCGGGCACGTCGAAGACATCGCTGAAGCGGATCTGCCCGTCGTGGTCGGTGGCCGTGCCGCTGTGGCAGTTGCCGCAGCCCGGCTGATCGAGCCAGCCGCTGCGCCCGGTGAGGCCCACGGCGCTCATCGAGCCGTGGCAGTTCTGGCACTGCATCGCCAGGCTGCCGTCGGGCGCCACGGCCGAGCCCATGGCGCCACGCAGGCAGCGCGTCTCGGAGCCCGGGTGGCAGCGGTAGCAGGCGGCGCGGTTGTCGGCGTCGTCGAGCGTGCCGCCGGCGATCGGGTCGAGCACGTCGGCATGCCGGCCGTGCATCGCCTCGGTGAGCGGCGTGATGCCGGCGATGCCGGTGCCCGGCAGCGCGTTGCTCGCGTGGCAGGCCGCGCACAGCACCGGGCGTCCGTCGGTCACGGCGCTGGCGAGCAGCCCGTCGGGCGAGACGCCGAGGCTGGCGAGCGCGGCCACGTAGTCCGGGTCGAGCGCGTTCAGTTCGTCGTGCAGGCGCAGGATGTTCAGCCGGTCGTCACGCAGCGGGTCGGGGTCCAAGGCCCAGCCGGCGGCTGGCTCCGCCGCCGAAGCGCTGCCCGAGGCATGGCAGGCGCGGCAGGACATCTCGTCCGACACCGGCAGCACGATGTCGGTGGACGCGAGCAGGGCCTCGCTCGCGTCGCGCACCTCGATGCGCATCATCGGATAGGTGTTCTTCTGCGCCGCGTCGTCGTAGGGCGTGATCGGGATGCCGCGCGCGATGAAGCCCTGCGTGTCGGCGTCCCAGGCCATGGCCTGCGGCGTGTTGCCGGCGCCCGGCATGCCGAAGCCCGCCAAGCCCTGGTTCGCCGCGAGTGTCGCGCCGAAGAGCGCCTCGACGTGCTCCCAGAAGTCCGTCTTGCCGACCGAGGTCGTGTTGATCGAGCCGCTCGAGTCGGCCACGGCGCGATAGGTCACGCTGTAGCTGCCCGGTCCCGTGAGCAGTTGCCCGTCGACGATCACCTGCGCCTGCACGTTGTTGAACGGCGGCAGGATCGCGAAGAGCGAGAAGTCCCCGTCCATGCAGTGCATGCCCAGGTCGTTCCAGGCCACGACGCGCACGAGCGGCGCAGCCGCCGTCGACGGGGCCACGATCTGATCCTGCGCCGCCGCGATGGGCGCGAACAGGGCCAGCAGCAACAGCACGGCGAGCGCCAGCGCACTCAGGATCGAGACCACCGGCACAGCACGATGGGCGTGAGACATGGGCGTGACCTCCGGGAGCAGCAGGCTCGCCCGCCGCCCTGGTCGACCGCGCCGGCCCCGCGCGCAGTCAGCTCGAGCCGACAGGCACACCTGCAGGTTCTCGTCCGACTATGAGCCCTGGCAGCGCGTCGGCCGTTGACACCCTCGTCACCTGTCGCTGCGCGCTCGGTTGCGCGCCGGGACGCTGCTCAGCAAGCCGTCGAAACGGCTGCTGGCGCTGCGTTCACGAGGGACTGCGCACGAAGGCGAACAAGCCGGCGCAGGAGTGCGCAGCCGCACGCAACGTGCACTGGATGCGCGGTCGCGCTGCGAACCGGTGCGCCATTGCGGAGTCGGCTGACGTCGCCGGGCTGGGGTGCGTCATCTCGGTGTCAGCGGGCGTCGAGCCGGGCCCTTTGGGCGGCATGGCAGGGGGGCGTCTTGCTGCGGCCCATGGAACGGCCTCGCGGCGACGCCCCCCTGCCATGGCGCCGTCGGGCCCTCGCGGCGCTCGGCTGATGGACGCCGAGGCGCTCAGCACAGAGGGCGGCTTCGGGCACCCCAGCGCGGATGCCCGACAGGAAGCGGAGCCCGGTCAGCGCGGCATCGCGAACGTGACACGCGCGATCTCCCGCGGATGAGTTCGCGACGTGACGTCACGCTGTCACGCGGCGTCGCGGCAACCTCACGACCAGGAGGCAGGCGCACAGCGCCGAACCTCGGTCGCCATCGCCAGCGCAGGCCCTCGCGGTTGCCGTTGCCGTTGGCTGTTGCCGTTGACCGAGCCCCAGCCCCACGGGTCCTTCCACTTCTCACCCAGGGCGGTCGGTGAGGGG
>Ga0315912_10003175_pt1 | contig 16569 bp, 10 predicted proteins | sample VfabasoilMG_FD_204469 | JGI IMG/M metagenome (GOLD analysis project Ga0315912, IMG submission 204469) | Garden soil microbial communities collected in Santa Monica, California, United States - V. faba soil | ecosystem: Environmental > Terrestrial > Soil > Garden | place: USA: California... | reverse complement strand
ATGGCTCCTGGTGGCCTGCGCGTCCTTGTCTGCACAGCAAGTCACCAAGAAAGACGTGGCCGGCATCTCGACGTTTGCTCAGGTCGAATCGACGATCGCCTGCGGCGGCACCACCACGCCTGAGGCCATCCGCGAGATCAAACGAATGGGCTTCAAGACCGTCGTCAACCTTCGTCTGGCCAGCGAGGCGGGCGCCCTGGTCGACGAAGAAGGCGAGATCGTCCGATCGCTCGGCATGCGTTACGTCCACCTGCCATTCAACATTCAGACGCCCGATCCCAAACTGGTCGATAACTTCATGGCCGCGGTTGCGGGCCCGGCCAACACGCCGGCCTATGTGCACTGCGCCGCCGGTGGCCGCGCGGCTGCCCTGTGGATGATCAAGCGGGTGAAGGCTGACGGCTGGACGGAGGCGAGAGCACTCGAAGAAGCGAACGCGCTCGGCCTGAACGATCGGCTCCGTCCGTTCGCGCTCAACTATTTGAAAGCCCACCCCTGACGCGTCACACGCTCAGTGGATGCGTGGTGGCGTAGGCGGACTCGGAGGTCCGTCTTTGCCCTTCGGGACGCTCCACACGCGACGGCAATCCATGCACCCGAAATAGTCCTCGTTCGCTGCCCGGAAGATCGCATCCAGCGATTCGACTCGGTAGCTGCTGCAGTGGGGGCACTGATTCCGAGCGGACGGCATTGGGCGCGAAGCATAACGTCGCCTCGGTCGTGGCGTCTGTCGGTTTCAGACAGTCTTCTGGCTACTTCGCCTTCAGTGCGTCGGCGCTCGATGTGTATCCCTTTTCCAGCCAACCCTTCCACTTCTCGACGGCGTTGGCGCTTCCGTCACAGCCGCCGTCGGACGGATTCACAAAGGTGCCGTTGGCCAGCCTCACCCACCCGATGCCTCCAGCCGGACGTCCGTCCCTCATCGGACAGTACGAGACGGTGATGGTGGCGCCGGGCTCGAAGGTGCTGCCAGTGATGCCGCGCGTCAGGAGCGACGGTGGCGCTGAGCCCTCGAAGCTCCAGAGTGTCTCGGTGCCATCCGCATTCTTCACATTCAGGTAGAGCCATGAGTGCGGAGCATTGAACTGCCAGCGAGCGACAGTGCCGGTCGCGATTTTCTCGACGCTCCGATCGAACATCCCAAACGAGTGGTGAGCCATCGCGGCTGACGCCATCAGCAGTAGTGCGATGAGCGCGCCACCGAGTAACCGGAACGTCGTCTTCACTTGGCCTCCTTCCCGCCTGGGAGCGTCGTGTTGTAGATCGGGTCGCGTGATTGCCCCGGCAGATCCGGAAACAGCGTGGATCCACGCGCGTCCTTGAACCCCGACTCACCCGGCAGCCTCGACGTTGTGGCGCCCTTGTCGAACACATCGTTGTTGCTCGTCTCGCACTCCCAGTGCTGGACGCGATGACCGGCAGCCTCCAGCTCCTTCGCGCGGCGGAACGCGTAGACGGCGTTGACCGGTTTGACGAAGGCGTAGCGATCGTAGAAGGTGACCTGCACCTCGAGCCGCTCGATGTCGCCGGGGTACTTCTTGAGCTGCCACGTTTCGACCGACTCGAACTGGTTGCTCGTCATCGGCGACCAGCGCGTGAAGTCAGCAGGAAGGAGATATTTCGTGCTCGTCACCAGTCTGTCGCCGTCCCAGAATCCGATCGTGTCGCCGTACCAGGAGTGCGTCCCGTACACGTTCTTGTGCTCCTGTCCGATGTAGACCCGGCGAATCCCTGGTCCGAAGTCGTTGATCAAGTACGACTCCTGAGGCAGATTGACGAACTCGTGCGAGTACGGCTCGAGCAGCCAGCGCGGATACCCGGGCGGCTCGCAGTGCGTGAGGCGGTCGTACTGAACTTCGCCAAGCTCCTGCTGCTGTCGCCACCGTTCCTTGTAGGCCTTCTCATACGGAGGCGTCAGCACGCCCTCGCGAACCTTCCCTGCGAATCCAGGCGGATCGATGAAGCTGTCCATGTGGGTATTGCCGGCGGTCACCCACAAGCCGTCCCAGCGCGGCACCGACGTGATCGTGTGCTTCGTGCCGCCCTTGGCGGCGGTGAGAAGAAACTTGTAATGCTCGTCGGAGGTTGCAAAGGCCCTGGGCGGAGGGGCAACAGCGAGCGGCGGTCCGTATCCGCCTCCAAACCCTCCCGGCTGTGCGACCAGCATCAAGGGCGCGGTCAAGAGCGCGAACGCGACGCCGGCGGCGAAACGTAGTCTCCAATCGGGATTCATGGCAACTCCTGCTTCGCGGATCTCATACCTTCGCGCGCGAATTGGCAAGGGGTCGCGGCTGAAAAAGCGACGGAGGCCAGAGAAGAACTAACAGCTAGTTTCCGATCTGCATCCCGATGATTTCTCCAGACACAATCAACTCGACGCGCCGGTTCTTTTGTCGCCCCGCGGCGGTGCCGTTGTCGGCAACCGGCGCGGTCTTCCCGAAGCCGCGAGCCGAAACGCTATCCGCGGATAGCCCTTGCTGCACCAGATAGCCGCGCACGGTGTCCGCACGCTGCTCCGAGAGCGTCTGGTTCAACTCGTCGCTGCCCGTGCTGTCAGTATGGCCCTCCACCTCGAAACGCAAACCCGGATGCGCCAAGGCAATTCCGGAGAGCCGCGCTAACGCTTCGCGGGTCGGCGGCCGCAGATCGTATTTCCCTGTGTCGAACAGGACGTCGGCCATCGTGACCACGAGACCGCGCGCACTGTCCCGCGTCTCCATGATGCGGTTGAACTGCTCGAGCAACTGTGCGCGCAACTGCTCCGCAGCCTTCCGCGACCGTTCGGCTTCGGCCCTCGCTTGCTCCGTTTGGAGCTGCGCCTCTCGTGCCGCGGCATCGCGCGCTGCGGCTTCTGCCCTGAGCTGGGCCTCCTGGCGCGCCGCTTCCGCGTCGCGCGCGGCTGCTTCCGCCTTGAGTTGGGCCTCGCGTGCCGCCGCGAGCTCTGCCTGTCGTCGCGCTTCCGCCTCGGTTCGCTGCTTCGCGGCAGCAGCTTCTGCGGCGGCCTTGGCTTCTGCCTCGGCCTTCGCCTTCGCCGCAGCAGCCGCCTTCTCCGCGACGATCCGTTCCTGCTCCTTCCGTTCGACAGTGAGCGAACGAGCATCCTCGGACGATTGCGCCGTCTGACGTGCCAGCGAGACGACGTCCTTCGTCTTGCGCGTGAGCGCGTTCTCGGCAAGCTCCAGTCCGCCTTCAGCCTTCGAGAAGATCTCGGGTGCGTACTTGCCGGCGTCTTGCGTACGTGCAATTTCGACCGCGTTGCGCGCCTGGTACATCTCGAGGGGAACGTTCTTCAGGTCGAGTGACAGCGCAAGCGGGTTCTCCCGGACCTGATACTGGTTCCGCTTCATCAACGGGTAGTTTTCCACGATGAAGAGGCGGCCTTTCGTGTTCTTGCGAACGTCGTTCTCGAGAACCAGCATCTCGCTCGGGAGGCGCACGAAGGGGTAGGGCTCTGCGGTGACGAACAACGAGAAACTTTGCAGCTGCGTCGTCACCTTCAGCTCGCCGCTGCCGTTCTTGTCGGGTCGAACCTCGCCAAGATTGACGGCTCGCCCTTCGGGCGAAACCGCCCATACGACGTACGAGAGGAACTCAGTGCCGAGCGGTGTAGGAAGGGCGAGGCCCTTTACCTTCGCCTCAATCGACGTCACCGATCCCTTGGCCTCCACCTTCGCTTCGCCGGTGGCGGCAGGAATCAGCCCCGAGCTTTTGAGATCGACCGTCGTTCCACCGCCACCCACGTTGTAGCCGATGGCCTTGATCGATCGTCCAGTCACGTTTGACGCTGGCGCTTGCGGTGCTTGTGATTCAGCAGGAACGGCAGCCGACACGAGGAGCACGCACAGGCCGAGAATGGAAAGCCGTCTCTTCTTCGACATCGTCATCATCCGTATCGAAAGAACTACCGTTGCCTGGTTGGAGGGTTGAGCGGAGGACGGGCAAAAGCGTAGCCACGGAGGATGACACCCTGGCTGAACGATATCGCTACGTTTCCGTGACGGCTTCGAGAGTCCTTGCGCGGCCAGCCACGGCCAGCCGCGGGGCACGAAACGATCGGCGATCTCCTTCGGTGCCTATCTACGTCGTTGCAACTTCAGGTAACGGGTCGCACAATGGCGTTCCGTTAACAACGTTTCCCCTGCCCACAAAAGAAGGAGGAGCAACGATGGGTTTTCTCTACTGGATCATTGTCGGGCTCATTGCCGGATGGCTCGCGGGCGTGGTGATGAAAGGTGGTGGATACGGGGTGCTGGTAGACATCATCCTCGGCATCGTTGGCGGCGTGGTCGGAGGATGGCTGTTTGGCGCTCTCGGCATCTTCCCGGGTGGAGGTCTCGTTGGATCGATCATCGTCGCCTTTGTCGGCGCGGTTGTTCTCGTGGCGATCACGAGAGTGCTGAGACGCGTGTAGCCACAACAGAGCCCGCAGATGAACCAGACCGGCGAGCCCAGCTCCGAACACGTCCGGCTCCAGGACGACCGCGAGGGACGAGCCGCATGGAAGAAGTGGGGACCATATCTGAGCGAGCGCCAGTGGGGCACGGTGCGCGAGGACTACAGCTCCAACGGCGACGCGTGGAATTACTTCTCCCATGACAACGCTCAGTACCGCGCGTACCGGTGGGGTGAGGATGGGCTCGCCGGCATCTCCGACAACCGCCAGTTGCTTTGCTTCGCCGTGGCGCTCTGGAACGGGCGCGATCCAATTCTCAAAGAACGATTGTTCGGGCTGAGTAACAGCGAGGGCAATCACGGCGAAGACGTCAAGGAGTACTACTTCTATCTCGATAGCACGCCCACGCACTCGTACATGAAGTACCTCTACAAGTACCCGCATGCCGAGTATCCGTACGTACCGATCATCGAAGCCAACAAAGCGCGCGACAAACATGCGGAGGAATACGAACTACTCGATACGGGCATCTTCGACGAGGACCGCTATTTCGACGTGTTCGTCGAGTACGCGAAGGCCGACCCCGAGGACGTCCTGATCCAGATCACCGTGTGCAACCGCGGCCCCGAGCCGGCCGAGATCCACATCCTCCCCACTTTATGGTTTCGCAACACCTGGTCATGGCGTCAGAAGGAGGACAAGCCAGAGGTGAAGGTCCTCGCTGCCGGCACCGACGTGAGAGCCATCGCCGCGCGGCATCGTCTCCTCGGAGAACGATTTCTCTACTGCGACACCGCCGTCGATCTGCTGTTCACTGAAAACGAAACGAACACTCAGCGAGCATTCAATCAGCCGAACGAGCAGCCCTATTGCAAGGACGGCATCATTCAGGCCGTCGTCCGCGGGAACAAGAACGCCGTCAACCCCGAATCACGAGGGACGAAGGCCGCTGCCCACTACCGACTCACGGTGCCCGCGAAGGGACAGCAGGTGGTTCGTTTGCGACTCGCGGACCAATCGCCGGACAGGCTGCCGGCTCCGTTTGGGAAAGCATTCAACGCGACGTTCAAGGACCGCGCGTCTGAAGCGGACGCGTTCTATGCGGCGATTACACCGGACACATTGACGCGCGATGAGGCGCTCGTGATGCGCCAGGCGCTCGCCGGGATGCTGTGGAGCAAGCAGTACTTCTATTACGACCTGGCCGAATGGCTGCGCGAGCACGGCGACAAGCCCGAAGACGGTGTGCGTGCAAACGTCCGCAACAAGGACTGGTTCCACTTGTACAACGCGGACGTCATCTCGATGCCGGACAAGTGGGAGTACCCGTGGTACGCCGTCTGGGACCTGGCCTTCCACACCGTCCCGCTGTCACTCGTTGACGTCGATTTCGCCAAAGAACAACTGCTGCTTTTCCTTGGTCACCACTACCTGCATCCAAACGGCCAGATGCCGGCCTACGAGTGGAACTTCTCCGACGTCAATCCTCCGGTTCACCCGTGGGCGGTCTGGACTGTTTACAGCTACGACAAGCAGCTCCGCGGGCGCGGAGACCTGGCCTTCCTCAAGTTCTGTTTCGAGAAGCTCTCGCTGAACTTCACCTGGTGGGTCAACCGCAAGGACGTCGACGGCAACAACGTGTTCTCGGGAGGGTTCCTCGGGCTCGACAACATCGGCGTCTTCGATCGCAGCAGCGCGCTGCCAACCGGCGGCAACCTGGAACAATCCGACGGCACCGCGTGGATGGCGTTCTTCGCATCGGTGATGCTGCAGATCGCTGTCGAACTCGCGATCGAGGACGATGCCCACTACGAGGCGATGGCGCTGAAGTACTTCGAGCACTTCCTGTGGATCGCCTCGGCCATGGACAACCTGAGTTATACGGGAATCAAGCTCTGGGATCACTACGACGGCATCTACTACGACGTGCTGCGATTCCCTGATGGCAATGGCGTTCCGCTCAAGGTTCGTTCATTGGTGGGCCTGCTTCCCCTCGCCGCGACAACGGTGTTGCCAGCGAACCTGCGTGAACGATTGCCGCGCTTCTTCGACGAGGCGCAGTGGTTCCTCGAGCGTCACCCGCACACGGCGGCGGTTCTCACCGTTCCGCTGAATGTCGGAGCAGGCGGCAGTCGCATCCTCTCGCTGGTCAATCCCGACAAGCTACGCCGGATACTCACTTACATGCTCGACGAGAGTGAATTCCTCAGTCCCTATGGGATTCGCTCGCTGTCGCGTTACCACGCCGATCACCCGTATGTCTTCGACGCGAGCGGGCAAGAGTACGCAGTCCGTTATGTCCCTGGCGACTCGGACACCGGGATGTTCGGAGGCAACTCAAACTGGCGCGGACCGATCTGGATGCCGATGCAGCTCATGCTCATTCGTGCGCTGGTCAATCAGTACGCGCACCTGGGGAATGACTTCAAGGTCGAATGTCCTGTCGGCTCGGGCCGCCAGTTGAATCTTCTGGAGGTCAGCGAAGAGATCGCCCGCCGGCTGTCACGTCTGTTCGTTCGGAACAAGGACGGACATCGGCCGGCTCATGGCCGCCACCCGCGGTGGAACGATGAGCACTGGCGCGACCACGTGCTGTTCTACGAGTACTTCCATGCGGACACAGGCGCCGGCGTAGGCGCCAGCCATCAGACTGGCTGGACCGGCGTCATTGCTTTCCTGATCCAGGGATTCAAAGCGGTGGACGCAGAGAAGGTTCTGGAGAAAGGGATGACCGCGGTGACAGAGGTGAGCGCCGACGTCGCCAGGGAAACCGACAAAGCAGAAGCCGTGGATGTGGCCGAGGAGATCCACGAGCAGGTGGCGGAGAAACTGGCTGCGCAGGTGCTCGAAACGGTTGCGCAACAGGTGTCAGAAGCCGTTCAGGACCAGGGAGGACAGGCGACGAACCTCCAGGAGAAGGTCCAGGAGATCGTCATGGAGAAGGTCGCCGAAGCCGTTCAGAAAAAAGCTGAAGAAGTGCAGCAGCAGGCCGATCACCGAACCGAGGAGAAGAAAGAAGTTCTCTGACCGCCCTTTTCCTTAACGCTACTGAGCGGCGGGCGGGCGCGCGGCGCTCGGGCCTGGCCCTTCTTTCCCACCGAGCTTCTTGAGCAACGCGACGGTGCTCTCCTGCGGCACCGGTAACTGGCCGACGATGGTCTTCCCCATCGCGACGTCGAGCGGCGTGTACCCCTGCTTGCTCGTCGTGTTGATGTCCACGCCCTGATCGACCAGGAACTGCACGATGGTGTCTGCGCCGCGTAGCGCGGCGCCGTGCAGCGTGTTCTCACCGCGGTTATCGGCCTGCTTGACGTCGAGCCCGGCGGCCATCATGACCTTGACCGCCTCGAGTGCGTCGCGCTCGCTGCCGCGCGTGTTCTTGTCGCGATACCCGATGCCGGCCGCAAGCATGAGCGCATTCCCGCCGTTCTTGGTCGTGAGCGCCGGGTTCGCGCCTTTCGCGAGCAACAGGCGAATCACCTCGTGATCGCCTGCGCGCGCGGCACGCATCAGCGGCGTGGCGCCATCACCGAGTGTGTTGTCACCGAAATCCATTCCGCTGCGCACCGTGAGCGGACGCGTCAGCGGCACATCCAGCTTCGCACCGTGATCGATGATCGCCTTGACGACCTCCATGGTCGGCAGCGGGTCGTCAGTCGTGCGATTCGGCATCGCCGTCCAGTCTTCGTTGCGGATGTCGATCATCGCGTAGAGCGCCGTGCGGCCGCCGGCATCGACAATGTTCACGTTGGCGCCGCGGTCCACGAGAAACTTCGCCAACGTGTACTGCTTGTTCATGATCGCCGCGACGAGTGGTGAGACGTTGTCCACGTCGCCGTGATTGACGTCCACGCCGGCGTCGAGCATGATGCGCGCCGACTCCAGGTCACCCTCGCGCGCCGTGAACATCAGCGCGGTGAACCCGCCGCGCGGGATGGGAGAAATCGCCGACGCGGCGCTCAGCTTGGGCGGCTTGGTCTCGCGGTCGAATCCACGGATCTTCCAGTCGGCGCCGCGCTCGAGCAGGAGCTTGACGACTGGAGCGTGACGTTCGGCCGCGGCCCACATCAACGCCGTCTGTCCCTTGTAGCGCTCCCGGGCATTCACATCGGCGCCGCGATCGAGAAGCATGCGCACGGCCTCGACGTTGCCCGTACGAGCAGCGCTCATCAACACGGTCTCGCCGTCAGGCGTGGACAACGCTTTCGCATCCGCTCCCGCGTCGAGCAGCACCTTGACCAGATTCGCGTTGCCGGACGCGGCGGCTTCCGATAGCGGAGAGGCGCCGAACCGGTTGGTCGTCGCCGCCTTCGCGCCGGCGCCGATCAGGAGCTTCACTGCCTCGACGTCATTCCAATGCGCAGCCCAATGCAGGGCGGTCGTCCCGTCGGGTTGCGGCGCATTGACGTCGACACGTTTGCTCACCATCCCACGCAGCGCCGCGAAGTCGTTCCGTTGCGCCGCGTCGGCGACATCAGAGGTCCCCGCAGATGCGAGCGCCGGCATCGCGCCGATCAGGAGACTCGCAAGAAGATAAGTGATGGATCGCCTTTGCATTTTGCATTTTGCATTCTGCATTACAGGGCTTCTCCTACACATCCGACAGCAGACCCGTGCTATCGCCGACTTTCTCCTGCCTGACCCCGGCCTTGTCGAGAATCGACAGCAACAGGTTCGACATCGGCGTGCCTTCGGGATACATCAGGTGACGCCCGCCCTTCAGCCGCCCGGCCGCGCCACCGGCAATCAGCACCGGCAGCGGTGCGTGATTGTGGACGTTGCTGTTGCTCATCGCGCTGCCGTAGAGGATCAGCGAGTGATCGAGCAGGTTGCCGTCCCCGTCCGGTGTCGCCTTCAACCGGTCGAGCAGATACGCGACCTGCGACACGTGGAAGGCGTTGATCTTCGCGAGCGTTTCGAGCCGCGCCGGGCTGTTCTGGTGATGCGACGCAGGGTGGAACGCTTCCGAGATCCCGAGCTTCGGGAACGTCCGGTAGCTGACCTCGCGCGCCATCATGAATGTCGAGATGCGTGTGATGTCGGCCTGGTATGCGATGGCCATCAGGTCGAACATCAGCCTGGTGTGCGCCTCGTGATCGTCGGGAATGCCAGTTGGTGACTCCGGCACCGCCAGCGACGGGTTCGATGCCTGACGCTCGGAGATCTGAATGCGGCGCTCGATCTCGCGGACGGCGTCGAGGTACTCGGCCACCCGGTTGCGATCCTTCACGCCAAGATCGCCCTGGAGCCGCCGCACCTGTCCGGTGATCGCATCGAGGATGCTGCGCTGTGTCTCGATGCGCTCCAGGCGCTCTTTCACGGTGGCGCCGTCACCGAACATGCGGTCGAACACGACGCGCGGGTTGATCTCCATCGGCAGCGGCGATGTCGGCGTCCGCCACGAGATCGTGTTCATGTACGTGCAACTGAACCCGACGTCGCAGGAACCGACGAGACCGCTGTAGTCCTCGACCGCCAGTTCGAGCGACGGCAACAGCGTGTCCTGGCCGATCTGCGCTGCGGCCATCTGGTCGATCGTGGTGCCAGCCTGAATGTCGGCACCGTCGGTGCGCTTTGGGTGCACGCCATTGAGGAACACTGCCGGGCAGCGTGTGTGGTCGCCGCCGTTGTCGCCCGCGCCCTGTGGTCCGGCCTGCGCGTGCGCCAGGTTGCTCAGCACGACCACTTGATCCTTGTGCGCCGCCAGCGGCGCCAGAATTGGCGACAACTCGAGCGCGCCAGTGGTGGCCGGCGTCCACTGGTTCATCACCGCGCCGTGCGGGATGAAGCAGAGACCAAGCTTGATCTGCGGCCGGGCGGCGGTCTGCGCCAGAAGCGTACGGGCCGGCACCATCGCGTCGAGAAACGGCAGCGACATGGTGACGCCGACGCCGCGGATGAACGTGCGCCGCGAGAGGTGCTTCTTGAACAGGGCGCTCATCTGGTCTCCTTGCCAGTGACGGCGATCTCTTTCATCTGGAACGGAACGCTTCGCGCAACGCCGAGCACGATCGACGAGAACTTGTAGTCGGTAGAGCGCGCATCCTGGACGATCTTGCGCACCGCAGGCATGTCGTAATACTCGAGCCCGCGCCCGGCGGCATAGGTGAGCATCCGCTCGGTGAGGACTCCGACAAAGACCTCGGGGCGTCTCGTCATCTCCTGACGCAGCGCGTTCACGCCGTCAAGCTTGGCGCCAGTGAAGAGCGTCCCGGAGGCATCGATGGCGATGCCTTCCTCTTTCGCGCGCCATCGGCCAATGCCGTCGAAGTTCTCCATTGAGAAGCCGATCGGATCCATGACGCGATGGCAGCCGGCGCACACGGGATTGGAACGATGGCGTTCCATCCGCTCGCGCAGTGACACGACTTTCCCATCAGCGCCGCTGTCGGGAAGCGGAGGAATGTTCGGCGGTGGCGGTTGCGGCGGCACACCGAGCAGATTTGTCAGGATCCATTTGCCTCGCTCGACCGGCGACGTGCGATTCGGGTATGAGGTCACCGTGAGGATGCTGGCCTGTCCCAGCAGGCCGCGACGCGATTCACTCGGCACCTGCACACGCCGGAACCGGCTGCCGTAGATATTCGGCATGCCGTAGTGCCGCGCCAGCCGCTCGTTCACGAACGTGTAGTCCGCGTTCAGGAGATCCATCACGCTGCGGTCCTCGCGCATGATGCTGTTGAAGAACAACTCGGTCTCCTCTTTCATCGCCTGCCGGAGATTGTCGTCGAAGTCCGGGAAGGCGCCGAGGTCCGGGTTGGAGGTCTTCAGGTTGCGCAGGTGCAGCCACTGCTCGGCGAAGTTGTCGATGAGCGTCTTCGACCGCGGATCGGCCAGCATGCGCCTGACCTGCTGTTCGAGCACCGCCGGCTGCTTCAGCTTTCCCTGTGCCGCAAGCGCGATCAGCGGTTCGTCCGGCAGGCTGCTCCACAGAAAGAACGAGAGGCGTGATGCCAGCTCGAGATCACCGAGCCTGTACACCGGCGAGGCTGCCTTGACAGGATCCGACTCGACGCGGAACAGGAACTCCGGGCTGGCCAGGATGAACTGCAGTGCCGACTCGATCCCGCGCTCAAAATCGCCGTTCTTTCGGCCGCGCGCGTAGAAGTTCATCAGCACGTCGGCGGTCGCGGCATCCACAGGCTTCCGATAGGCCTGCCGCGCGAGCGTCGTCAGGATCTGCCGTGCGCAATCGGTCTCCTGCGCGGCTGTGGGCCGGCACTTGAGAATCTTTCGGCGCGACGCCGTGTCGCCAGGACCGGTCGCCGAATATGGGCCTTCGATCGTGATGCGATCCACCGACGGATCACCCATGATGTCGAGGCCATCGATCGTCGTCTTGATGAACGGTTTGATCAGATCGTCACGTGGCGCCTGACTCTTGAGAACAGTGGTCGCCCAGATCGTGTGTGTGCCCGCCTTCACGGGAAGCCGCACGGTCAAGCGGCGATCGAGCTCGGCGCCGAACGTGCCGGGATTCTCCGCCATCCGTCCGAAGTCGTCGCGCCCGCCCGCAGTGACCACTGTCAGGCGCGCACCATCCATCGCGATCTCGATGTCGTGCGGGTCTTCCATGCCGCGCATCAGATCGAAGGTGTTGCGCCACAAGCGAAGCTTGATGACGTACTCGGCATCCACCGGGAACGTGTGCTCGATCTTCATGCCGCCACGCGTTCCCGGCGGCAGCCCTTCGAGCTGCTGGTCCTGCGAGAGATCCGGCCGCACGCGGTACGTCGCCGTGCTCGGTGTGATGTTCACATTGCCAAGCGCCGCCCGGCTGATGTTCCAGGACGCCGACAGGTAGCGCTCCATCAAAGACGGCGACACGGTGAGCACGTCAGCGATGTTGTCGAACCCGCTGCTCTCGTCATCGGGTGGCAGGAGTGCGGTGGAGTCGATCTCGAGCGACAGCAGGTCACGGATCGCGTTGGCGTACTCGGCGCGATTGAGTCGATGCAGCGCCGTGCGGCCCGGACGTGGACTGGCGGCCGCGGCTCGATCGAGCGTGGTTTCCAGGCGACTGACGAACGCGTCGAACGTGGGAGCGTCCGGCCGCGGCATGCCGGCGGGAGGCATCATGCCGGCCCTGACTTTCCGGATTACCTTCTCCCAGAGCTCCGGATGGTCCGCGATGTTCGTGAGATCCGCGTGCTCGAGCGATAGCTCACCCGTACGCGTGCGGTCGCTGTGACAGGTGACGCAGTAGCTCTTGACCAGTGCGGCGTCGGACGAGGACCGAGTCGCGTCACTGGGTGATGCAGCCGTCCCGGCCGTTCCCTGTGCCAGACCCTCAGGCCCGGCGAATCCGACGGCGAGGAGGAATGTCAGGGCGGCCGAGAAGAGTATGGTTCGCACGCAGGGACGTACTATCGCATTGATCGAGGGCTTTGAGCCATCGATCTCCCCGCACGCACCGGGGCATCGGTGCGCTACCGGCTCACTGGGAAAAGAACGAGAAACTGACGGCCGTCAGGCATGAGATCAAACTGGCGTCGATACTCTGCCTGTGCAAACCCTTTGATCGGCAGCGGCGTCGGTTCTGCACGCGACGACATGTCCTTCGCGTTCACCGCGACGCGGAACATCTGATGGTCGCGATCGAAATACAGCGCCTGGCCATCGGGGAGCCACATCGGATGCGAGCCCCCATCGCGCGTGATCTGATGGCGCGCGCCGGTTTGCGGGAACGGCTCGATCCACACTTCGTAACGGCCGGTCTCATTCGACGCGTACGCCATCCACTTGCCGTCCGGCGACACGGCGCTACTGTGTTGCGCTGAACCAGGAATATCAACGAACCGCGTGACAGCTCGCGATGTCATGTCGAGCAGCGAGATCCCGTAGTCGCCGTTCCCGGTCAGCGTCAGAAACCGCATCTGCGACCCGCCGGCCACCCAGCCTTCGGCGGCTCGCGTGTCGATCAAGTGCTCGGCGCTGCCAGTGCCATCGGTGCGCTGCCAGTAGAGCGAATCGGGACGGTCGCCGGAGATGATGAAGACGAGGCGCTGGCCGTCTGGCGACCACATCGGTGCCCAGTTTGCGACGCCGGTCTGAGGGAACGGCCGCCGCCCGGCGGGATCGGCGAGGTCCGCGGTCCAGAGGCGAAAACCATCCGGGCCTTTGAGGTCGCGCGTTTCGAATGCGACGCGCTTTCCATCGGGCGCGACGCGCGGCGCATAGACGGATGGCGGAAGCTGTCCAAGAACAGTCTTCGTGCCATCGAGATCGACGAGCGCAAGCTCGAAACCTACCGGCGCCTGCGCATGTGAGAGGCTGCCGCCCAGCAGCGCCGTGAGCGCGAATATCGAGATCAACGTTTTACGAGTCATCAAGTCACTCCGCTATCAGCGTTTCGACCGGATCGACGGCTGCGGCCCTGCGCGCCGGAACATAACTCGCCATCGCGGCGGCCATCGCCAGCACGCCCAGAACAGCGGCATAGGTCGGCGGGTCGAGCCGCTCGACACCAAACAGCAGCGACGACATCCACTGCGTCAACGCGATCGCTGTCACAAGGCCCGCTCCCGCGCCCACCGCAGTCAGCACCAGCCCCTGCCATACGAACATCCGTTTGAGCTGGGACGGCGCTGCGCCGAGTGCCAGGCGGATGCCGATTTCCCTCGAGCGCTGCGCGACGATGAACGCGATCACGCCGTAGATGCCGATGACGCCGAGCGCCAGCGCCATTGCCGCGGCAATGGCCAGCATGATCAGCGCGAACGACGTGCGCGCCATCGACGCGTCATAGAGATCCTTCATCGTCCGGACGAGAAACACGGGCATGCTCGAGTTGACCGACCACACGGCGTTGTGGACACCGTTCAGCAGGCTCTCCCGGCCGGCCTCATCGCTGCGGATGACCATATTGATCGCGGGCGTCGAGCTCAGTGCGCTGCCGCCGAAGTTCTCCATCATCACCGGCCAGTACACGAATGCGGGTGCGGCCTCATACAGGGCATCCTCGTGGACGTCTTCGACCACGCCCACAATCTCTCGCCACAGGTCAGTGCTTGCAGGAGGAGAGTCGCGCAGGTGCTGACCGAGCGCCGCGGCCGGCGATCCCCAGACCTCGCGGGCAAGGTTCTCGGAGACGAGCACCACCCTCGCGCGCCCGTAGATGTCGTTCCAGGTAATGTCACGCCCGGCGATCATCCGCGTGCCGATGGCCCGGAAGTAGCCCGGCGACACCAGCTTCATTCGCCGCAGCGGCGGCGTTGTCCCCGACGCGTAGTCCTGCCCCTCGATGTAGATCGGCTGCGTCCATACGCGGATAGGGCCCTCCATCGGCACCGCGCTGGCGAATGCGGCGGCCTTCACACCTGGCAGCGCTGCAACCTTGTCGAGAATCTCGTGCTGCAAACGCGTGACACGTTCCGCATCGGCTATCTGCGAGGGGGGCACCCACAATCGAGCCGTCTGGACATCGGCAGTCGCCGCAAACCCGGCCTCGACGTTGACCAGCGCCACAAAGGTCCGGATCATCAGACCCGACGCCACGAGCAGGACGAGCGCCAGCGCCACCTGCACGACAACCAGTGCGTTGCGTGTGCGCTGCCGCTCGCGGTTGGTGCTGGCGCCACGCGCCGCGCCGGCGAGCGGCGATCCATGCTGAGCGGCATGCTTCAGCGCGGGGAACGCGCCGAACAACATGCTCGAGATGAGCGAGACTACGACGGCAAACGCCATGACGCGTGGATCGAGTGAAATGTCCTCGACTCGCGGCAGCGTCGTCGGCGCCGTTGCCACGACCACTGAGAGGCCGGCGTATGCGAGCGCGACACCCAGAGCGCCGCCGATGAGCGAGAGCACGAGACTCTCGACCAGCACTGCCCTCACGATGTCTGTTCGTCGCGCACCAAGCGCCGTCCGGACGGCGAACTCCTGACGCCTGCCCTCTGACCTCACGAGCATGAGATTCGCCACGTTTGCGCAGGCGATGAGCAGCACCAGGCCGATCGTCGCCATGAGAATCCACAGCATGTCGCCCACGCCGCCGACGACTTCGTCCTTCAGCGGCTGCACGGCAGGTGCAATCCTCCACTTCTCGTACTCCTGCCGTCCCGCAGTGTTCGGTGGTGTCGGCCAGGCGTTGAGCCAGATTGGCAGCATGCGTGCGATGTCGGCGTTGGCGTCGGCGACCGTCGCACCCGGCTTGAGCCGTGCGAGGCTTCGATAGCCGAAACCGCCGATTCTCTGGCGGCTGCGATCGAGCGTGATGAGCGAGATCACTTCCGCGGCTGGCTCCATGTCGAGGAAGCGGAACCCTTCGGGCATGACGCCGATGACTTCGACAGGAGTCGAGTCGGCAAGCAACCGCCGTCCGATCACGGAGCGGTCGCCGCCGAACCGTCGCTGCCAGTAGGCGTGAGTCAGAACGATCGTTGACGCGAAAGGCGTCGCGCCGGGTGTGCTGTCGGCCTCTGTGAAGATGCGACCGAGTTGCGGCTTCACGCCGAGAGCTTGGAGGACGTCGTACGTGACAAACAGCGCGCGCGCCTGCTCCGGCTCACCGACGCCGGTGATCGTCCGCCCGCCGTCACCGTACAGTCCGATCTGCTGAAAGACGCGGCCCTCCTCGCGATAGGTGAAGTACTGCGTGGCTGACATGCGAAACTCACCGGCGCTCAGGCCGGGAGCGACGTGCTTGATGCTCACCAGCTGGCCGGCATCCGGATATGCCAACGGTTTGATCAGCACGCCATCGACGACGCCGAAGATCGCGGTATTCGCGCCGATACCGAGGGCGAGCGTGAGGACGACCGCCATCGTGAACCCGGGGCGCCGGCGAACGCCGCGCAGCGCGAGTTGCAGATCGCGTCCCAGCGTATCGAGGGGGCTGATGGTGTTCATGCGGTAGATCTCCTCGCGGATTCGCACCGTGTTCCCGAGCTTGATGTGGGCGGCGCGTCGCGCAGCCCCGGGCGACATACCGCGTGCAATGTTCTCGTCGGTCTCGATCTCGATATAGGAGCGCAACTCCTCGGCGCGATCGCGGTCCCAGTGCACCCTGCGAAAGAACCGTAGCCAGCTCACGGCTTCTCCTCCGACGGCTTGAGAATCCTGCCGATCGCGCGGACGATCTCTTCCCATCGCGTCGTCTGTGCCGCGAGTTGCTTACGGCCGGCGGGAGTCAGCCTGTAGTACTTCGCCTTGCGGTTGTTGTCGGATGTGCCCCA
>Ga0315912_10003173_pt1 | contig 16576 bp, 14 predicted proteins | sample VfabasoilMG_FD_204469 | JGI IMG/M metagenome (GOLD analysis project Ga0315912, IMG submission 204469) | Garden soil microbial communities collected in Santa Monica, California, United States - V. faba soil | ecosystem: Environmental > Terrestrial > Soil > Garden | place: USA: California... | reverse complement strand
GCACCGGCAGTTCACGATAGGTGGGCTCGGGCAAGTCCATGTACTCGTCGTCGCAATCACCCACGTGCTTCTCGATCCGCTGCCGGATGAGCTTGTCCCTCGGGGACATCCCCGACGTGTCGGTCGCGCCCGGTGCCGGCATCGCGCCGGGGGCGAGCTTGCCCCCGGGCGGCGGCAGCGGTGCCACGGTCGTGATCCCGGTCCTCGGCAGGTTGAGCGTGCGCCAGAGCGTGACCGAACGGCCGGAACTGTCCCCGGGCACGGGGAACGGCGCGATGGTGCGCTCCTTCGCGCGCTGGGGAGCGGACGCGCTCCCGGTGACCGGCTTGTAACGCCGGGTCTTCGCGGTGTCCGCAGCAGTCGTGGCGTCGGTCGAGCGCGTGGCAGTGGCGAGCGGCATCGTCAGCACCAGGACCGCGACCACGATCGCGACAACAGATGGGATGCGCGTGTGCATGGAGGGAGATCCTCCGACTTCGGGGAGCACCGGCCGGTTCGGAGTCTGCGCTCACTCGAATGTTCGCGCAATGACCGCGTGTGGGGCCGCCGAGCTCGCGGCCCCACGGTGCCGGCCCGGATCCGCCCTCGAGCCCCGCACGCTGGAGCGGCTCGCGAGGCCCGACTCAGGGAGCCCGGTGGCCGCCCGGATCGCCGCTGCGGGCCGGCAACCACCGAGGCACATAGCTCACCGCGACCGCCATGACGATGCCGAGCGTGGTCTCGGCCAGGCGATGGACGCCGTACCGCCATGGATCCGCGCTGTGGCTGATGAGGATCACACCGCTGACGACCGCGGCCACACGAGCGCCTTCCGGGATCCGGAACAGATGGCTCAGGAACATCGCTGCCAGGACGCCGAAGCCGATCGAGAGCGCGTTCGAAGGGACCACCTGGCTGATGAGCGCGCCCATGACCGCGCCGAGCACGGTTCCCGCGAAGCGAGCCAGCCCTCGCCGTCGCGTGTCCTCGGGCGAGAGGTCCGTCACCAGCGCGACGGCGAGCAGCGCATAGACGGGATCGTCGAGCCGGACCAACCGACCGACCGCGATCGCGGCGGCCGTCGCCAGCCCGGCCCGGATCGCCAACTGGAGCCCGCTGCGCAGATCGGTCTGTGCGATAGCGAACCTCCCTGCCCGAGGCGGGCGTGCACGGAGCTGCGGCCGAGTGCGAGCGCTGAAGCGCGCGCGCTAGAGATCCAGCAGCTTGCGCGTCTCCTCGTACGTGCGCAGCGCGGCGGCGTCGAAGCAGGCGCAGGTCACCTGGCGCAACTGTCCCGAGCGCTCGAGCGCCGCACCGATCTCGCGAAGCGCGATCGTGGTCGCGCGCGGCAGCGGGAAGCTGAACGTGCCGGTGCTGATCGCGGGGAACGCCACCTCGGTCATCTCGTGCCGCTCGGCGAGCGACAGGGCCGAGCGGTAGCAAGCGGCCAGCAATCGGTCCTCGTCCTGCGTGCCGTTCATCCACACCGGGCCCACGGCGTGGATGACCCATCGCGCCTTCAGCTTGAACCCCGGCGTGAGGCGCGCCTCGCCTGTCGGACACGGCCCCACTTCGCGGCACGCCTCGACCAGCTCCTGGCCGGCGGCGCGGTGGATGGCCCCGCACACGCCTCCGCCCGGCATGAGCGCCACGTTGGCGGCGTTCACGATGGCATCCACGTCCAGCGTGGTGATGTCGGCCTGCAGGATGCGAAGGCGGTCGCCGAGCGGCAAGAGGAACTCCGGGGATGGGGTGTCGCGGCTGGACGCGCGACCGTAGGACGCACCCATGGGCGCGTCAACCGCGGGCGCAGCAGCCCACGCCCGCGCGCCCGAGCGGCTCGGAACGCGGCCGGGGGGCCATTGCCGTGGACTCGTCGCCGCGCGTACATTGGAGCACAGCGCTCCGGCCGCACCGGAACCGCCCACCCTCGAGCCCGACATGAACTCCCGCCCGCTGCTCACCGACACGCACGGCCGCACGGTCCGCGACCTGCGACTCTCGATCACCGACCGCTGCAACCTGCGCTGTGTCTATTGCATGCCCGCCGAGGGCATGCCGTGGCTGCCCAAGCAGGACCTGCTCACGTATGAGGAGCTGGCCCGCTTCGCGCGCGTGTGCGTGGAGTGCGGCGTGGCCGGCGTGCGCTTGACCGGCGGCGAACCCACGGTGCGCGCCGACCTGCCGGTGCTGGTCCGACTGCTGCGCGAGCTGTCGCCCTCGCTGGACCTGGCGCTGACCACGAACGGACTCAAGCTCCCCGAGATGGCGGCGGACCTGCGCACCGCCGGACTCGATCGCGTGAACGTGTCGCTCGACACGCTGATGCGTGAACGCTTCATCCAGCTCGCCCGCCGCGACCGGCTGGCCGACGTGTTCGCCGGGCTCGCGGCCGCGCGCACGGCCGGATTCGCGCCGATCAAGGTGAATGCGGTGCTGATGCGCGGGCTCAACGACGACGAGGTCGTGCCGCTCGCACGCTGGGCGCGCGACGAGGGCTTCGAGTTGCGCTTCATCGAGTGGATGCCGCTCGACTTCCAGCGCGGCTGGGACCGCACGCGGCTCGTCTCGGCGACCGAGATCCTCGACCGGCTCGCAGCCGCGTTCCCGCTCGAACCCGAAGCGGGCGACGACCCCAGCGCGCCCGCGCGTACGTTCCGCTACCTGGACGGCGCCGGCCGCGTGGGGGTGATCGCGTCGGTCACACGGCCGTTCTGCGGCACGTGCGACCGCATCCGGCTCACCGCCGACGGCCAGGTCCGCACCTGCCTGTTCTCGCTGCGTGAGTACGACTTCCGCGGGCTGATGCGCGCGGGCGGCAGCGACGACGAGCTGGAAGCGCTGTTGCGCTCGGCGGTGCTGCGCAAGGAGCCCGGCCACCTGATCTCGCAGCCCGGCTTCGTGCAGCCGGAGCGCGGCATGAGCGCGATCGGCGGTTAGGTTTCGCGAACGCTTCCCGGCCCGCCGTCAGTCGTGCGAATACACCCGCTCGAGCAGGGCCACCAACTGGCGCGCTTCCTCGGTCGACATCCGGTCGGCGAGCAGCTGGTTCATGCGCTGCACCTTGGGGCGCAGGTCCTCGAGCAGCTCGCGGCCCTGTTCGGTGATCTTCGCGAGCGACTGGCGATGATCCTTCTCGCCCTTCGCGCGTTCGACGAGATTCATGCGCTCGAGCCGATCCAGCATGCGGGTCAGGTCGGGTGCGCGGCGGACCATGCGTCGCGCGATCTCGCCGCGCGAGTGGGCGGCCGGGTGCACGCCATTGAGGATCCGCAGCACGTTGTACTGCGGCTGGGTGATGCCGCTGCCTTCGAACACCTCGTCCATCATGGAGTCCAACGCGGCATTCGCGAGCATCACGGCGAGGAGCGCTTCATGATGCGGCCCCTCGAACTTGTTCTGCAGCAGCCGGCGGCCAAGCGTGTCACTCATGCGGCAGATGATGCGTCGTTCAGTTGTCTTGTTCAAACGTTGTGACGCCGCCGGTATTGAGAACGCGGTGCCGATTCGGCGATGGTCCCGCGGGCTACGAGGGGTCGGAGGACAGGGCGCGCCGGATGCGCGCGAGCTGCCGCCGATGGCGCTCCTCGTGCCACGCGAGCCAGCCCAGCATGTCGGGCACCGAGAAGGCCCCGAAGAACGGATGCCGCAACCAGATACGAGAAAGGTCGTGGCCTCGGAGCTGGGCCACGAGCAGCTCGGTCGAGGTTCGGGCCGCCGCGAACCTCTCGAGCTGTGCGGCACGGGCGAGCGGCGCCGGCGGGTCGCGGGCCGGGTCGGCGCCCGAGACGGTGGTCACCGGTATCAGGTCCGCCAGGCCGGTTCGAAGCGGCAGCTTGCGCAGGGGGTCCCAGAACGTGGGCCGAACCGGGCTGCCTTTCTCGACCGCGTGCCGGGCGCCGCGCACCACGCGTGTCTCGACTCGCACCAGGTGCTCCACGAGGTGGGCGGCGCTCCACTGCTCGCCCGTCGGGACACGTGAGAACTGGGCGTCGTCCAGGCCCGCAAGGCCGGAGAGGAACCGGCGGCGTGCCTGGATCAGCGCAGCCAGGGCTTGCTCGAGGTCCACAGCTCAGGCCAGCGGAGCTTCCGCCGCGTGCACGTCCGGCCGGGCGCCGAGGAACATGACCTCCTCCTCGAGCTCCACTCCGAACTTCGCGCGCACCCGCGCTTTCATGAGCTCGGCCAGCGTCAGCACATCGTGCGCCGTGGCCTGGCCCGCGTTGACCAGGATGTTCGCGTGTTTGGGGAACACCAGAGCGTCGCCCACGCGCAGCCCGCGGCATTCGCAGGCGTCCAGCAACACGCCCGCCGGGACGCGCTGCGTGCCGGGCGAGAGCGGCAGGCCGGGCGCCTGGAAGCCGGGCGGCAGGTTCTTGAAGTACGAGCCTGCGGTGGGTTCCATGCGCCACTGCGGGTGCTTCACGCGCCGGATCTCGAGCTTCTCGGCGATCTCGGCGCCGATCTCCGACGGATCTCCCCGCTCCAGCCGAAGCACGCAGCTCAGGAGCGCTCGCGGCTCGCGCTTGAGACGCGAGTCGCGATAGGCGAATTGGAACCAGTCATGCGAGAGCGTCTCGACGCGCTCCCCCTCGAGTGTGCACACGGTGCACTCCACCGTGCGCGAGCCGATGTCCTTCCCGTAGCATCCGGCGTTGCCGTAGATGGCACCGCCCACGGAACCCGGGATCCCGGCCGCGTAGGCGAGGCCCGCAAGCCCCTGGTCCTGGCAGCGTTGGATGAACGTCAGGTAGTCAGCGCCACAGCCCACCTGCGCGGTGGTGCCGTCGAACGCGATGTCCTCGATGGCGTTCCGCACCACGATGCCGCGGAAGCCCTCGTCGGACACCAGCAGGTTGCTGCCGCCACCGAGCAGGAAACTCGGCACGTCCAGCTCGTGCGCGGTGCGAAGGGCGGTGACGAGCTGCGCCGCCGTGCGGGCCGCGAAGAACCAGTCGGCCGGCCCGCCGACGCGGAAGGTCGTGTGATGGCGGAGCGGCTCGTGCTCTCGCAGGCCCTCGCCCAGCGCGGCGCGCAGCCGCTCCCCCGTCCCTGGAGTGCGGATTCCCATGCGCGCAGATTGCCCGCGCCGGGCGGCCGGGTCAACCGCGGTGGATCGCACTGAGGCGCTTGTGGATCTTCTGACATACTCCGGCATCGGAAGGTTCGTCACCGATCGAACGCGTTCCCTCGGAGGGCCGATGACCATCGAGATCCGTTACTGCGTCCAGTGAAACTATCTTCCCCGGGCCTCCAGTCTGGCGGCCGAGATCAAGAAGCAGCGAGGGGCCGACGCCAAGCTCGTGCCGGGCAGCGGCGGTGAGTTCGAGGTGACGGTAGACGGCAAGCTCGTCTACTCGAAGAAGCAGTCCGGACGCTTCCCCGATCACGCCGAGGTGATGGCACTGTTGCCGGCGTAGTTCGGCTCATGCGGTCCCGCAACGTGCTCCGGAGCGCGGTGCACGGTGGTCGCGATCGCGCATTCGGCAGCGATGCGTGGCGGGCCGGAACGCCGCGCGATTCAGCCCGTCGGCGGGGCCTTCTCCAGCCGCAGCGCGAACCGGCGCTCCCCCGCGCGTTCGAAGACCAGTGCGTCCCCGGGTGCCAGCCCACGCTCACGGCACCACTTCATGAGGCCGGGCTTGTTCGGGGAGCGCGGGCGGAACACCCAGGCGCCGTACTGGATGTCGGTCTCGAACGCCCACCCGAGGTCGGTCTCGATCGTGACCGGCTTCACCTCATAGGGGCGCGGCGCGTCGGCAGGGCCGCGCGGGCCGATCGAATCCGGCGGGAAGAACTCGAGGATGTCCCACAGCGGCACGTTCCGCTGCGTGAACGTCCACACGTCCTCGGTGCTCCGGACCGGGATGCGTGCGCTCTCCACCGGGGCGCTCAAGGCCTCGGCGGGGCGGCGTCGGAGAGGCCGCCCAGTTCGCGCTTGAAGAAGTCCAGCGCGCGCAGGTTCGTCTGGCGCACATACGCCGCGTCCGAGACCACGTGCGTCTGTCCCGGCATCGGCAGGAACTCGAACTTCCGGTTCGCGCGATTGAGCGCCGCCGCCAGCTCGAGGCTGTGCACGAAGTACACGTTGTCGTCGGCCGTGCCGTGCATGATGAGCAGCGGCCGCCGGAGCGAGTCCGCCTTGAGCAGCACCGAACTGCGCGTGTACGCCGCCGAGTCCACGGGCGGCACGCCCAGGTAGCGCTCGGTGTAGAACGTGTCGTAGTCGTGCCAGTCCGTGACCGGCGCGATCGCGACCGCGGCGCGGTAGAACTCGGGCGCGTGCAGCACCGCCTGTGCGGCGAAGTAGCCGCCGAACGAACCGCCCATCACGCCGATGCGCTCGGGATCCATCTCGGGATGGCGCCCCACCAGCTCGCGGACCGCGGCCACGTGGTCGGCGAGCGCGGGCCCGATGAAGTCGCCGCGGATGGCGCGCTCGAACGTGCGACCGCGCCACGGCGTGCCGCGGCCGTCCACGGTGACGACGATGAAGCCCTGGTCCGCGAGCCACTGCTCACGCAGGTACGACCGGCCGCTGCGCTGGACGCGCAGGCTGTGCGGACCACCGTACGCCCAGTCCACGACCGGGTAGCGCACGCCCGGCCGGAAATCGCGCGGCCGCACCACGAATGCGCGCAGCGAATCCGGCCCCACGTTCACCCATTCCACGTTGGGCTCGAAGCCCGGCTCCTCGGCCACCGAGCGAAGTTCGCCCTTGGGCTTGCCGGCGGCGTCCTCGACCCACCAGCGCTTGGCCCCGCGCTCGGGCGAGACCGTGCGCACGCGCAGGCTCCCGTCTCGGGCGAACACCGCGCTCTCCACGCCGTGGCCCTCGCCCACGCGCTTCGCCTTCCAGGGTTTCGCCAGGTCCACACGCCAGAGTTGCGCCTCGCTCGGCTCGTCGCTCGCCAGCACGTAGGCCAGCCGTCGCGTCTCGTCCACGCTGTAGAGCTCGCGCACGCGCAACCCCGGGGGCGTGAGCTTGCGGCTCGTCGCGTCGGCGAACTGGAGCTCGAGCGTCGGACCCTTGTCGTCGTGTTCCGTGATCCACAGGAAGCTCTTCCCGCTCGCGAGCCAGCGCGGGACCCCCAGTGGCAAGTTGATCCACAGCGCGTCGCGCTCGCCCAGGAGCGGCGCGCTCCGGCCCGTGGCGGGATCCACGCTCAGGAGCGAGGCCTGCTGCTGGCGGCGGTCCATGACATAGATCGCGAGTGGTCCCGCGTCGGGCCACGCCACGCGGCAGAGGTACGGATAGGCCTCGCGGTCCCATTGCACCCACACCGGCGCGCCTCCCGTGGCGGGGAACAGCGCCAGTCGCACGTCAGCGTTGCGCATGCCGGGCCGCGGGTAGGGATTCGCCTCGGGTTCATTCGTGGGATTGAACGGATCCATGATGCGCAACCGTTCGAGCCCGGCGTGGTCGGTGCGCTGCGCCAGCAGCCAGCGCGAGTCGGGCGACCACCAGTGACCTTCGAACCGGTCCATCTCCTCCTGCGCGACGAATTCCGGCAGGCCCCACATCACTCCCGCACTCTCCGGCCGCGCGATCACGCGCTCCGCACCCGAGGCGAGGTCCAGGACCCGCAGCTCACCCGAGCGCACGAGGGCCACTTGTGTGCCGTCGGGCGACAGCCGCGCGTCGTCGGCCGCGGGCAGTCCCGACGCACCCACCTCACGGGGCTCGTAGCCCGGGCGTGAGACCACGAACAGCCGGCCGGAGTAGGGCACGAGAAGCTGCCTTCCATCCCGCGACACCTGGAACGACGACAGCCCGCGCGCGGTGAGGCGCAGTCGCTCGCGCCGCGCGCGCTCCTCGGGGGACAGCGTCTCGCCGGCGCCGCCGAGCAACCGAGCACCCGTGAGCACTTCGCGCTCGGTGCCGGTCGCGACGTCGTGCGACCACAGTGACTGCACGCGATCCCGCGGGCCCGAGCGCAGGAACAGCACCTCGCTGCCGCCCGGCGGGATGGCGATCGCCTCGGGTTGGCCGGAGCGGAAGCCGCGGGTGGCCGCTTGCCGGTCGAGGAACGACTCCGGGGCCTCGCTCGTCGCGGATGCCGCCCGCGTGACCGGCGTCGCGAGCATGAGCAATGCAGCGGCCGCGAAGCCGAGGGCGTGGACTCGAGCGTGCGGAGGGGTCATGGCGCGCGAGTCTAGCCCGTGACCTCGCCGCTTGCGCGCGACACCTTGGGACGGGCGCGCCGCAGCACGGGGCCCAGCGGGGCGTAGAACTCCCCGCCCAGACGGCCGATCGGCGCGAGCTTCGCCGGGTCCACGCGGCCCTCGGTGAGCATCTCGTCGCGCACGCGCGCCAACACCACCTCGCCCACCACCAGGATGCTGTTCCCGAGCGGGATCTCGCGATGCAGCCGGCACTCGAGCTGGAGCGGCGATTCGGCCACGTACGGCGGCTTCACTCGCTCGCTGGGTGCAGGCGTGAGTCCCGCCGGACCGAACTCGCTCGTCCCGCGCGGCCACTCCCCCGCGGTGTGCACCATGGCGTCGAGGATGGATTCGCTCACCACGTTCACGACGAACTCCTGCGTCTCGCGGATGTTGCGCAGCGTGTCTTTAGGATCGCCCGCGCGCTCGTTGATGGAAACACCGATCAGCGGCGGCTCGCTGGCGATGGCGTTGAAGTACGAGAACGGCGCCACGTTCGTGCCGCCGTCGGCGCCGATGGACGACACCAGCGCGATCGGGCGGGGCACCACCGCCGAGATGATGAAGCGGTAGACCTCGTTGGTGGGCATCGTGCGCGGGTCGAGGATCATGCGGGGCTCCGGGGGCGTCACTCGGATCCGGGCGGGAATCGCGTCACGATAGCCTCCGGGAACATGATGCGCACGCGGGGCGGCCCCGCGTGCGCATGCTCGTGCGATCGGTGTGCGAGCGGCTCAGCGCTTCTCGCCCGGAGGTGCTCCCGGGGCGGGCGGTGTGGTGGGTGCCGCCGGACCCCGCGCGGCCTGCATCGGCCCGAATCCCGGCCGGGCCTTGCCGCCGTGGCAGGTGCCGCAGTTCACGCCGGGGTGCTCACTCTTGATGTTCTTGATGGCCGGGAGCAGTTCGTCGTTGATCCGTCCGGTCATCATCATCATGTCGCGCGCGATCTGCTTCTCGTTCTTGTCCTCGTCGGCCCAGTGCCCGAGCACGTGGCAGTGCTTGCAGCTCACGCCGAGCGAGCGTCCGTAGGCGTTCATCCGGCGCAGCGTCTGCTCGACAGTCGCGCCCTTCAGGATCTTGATGTTCTTGAACACGCTCTCGGCCGGCGCGTTCTCGCGGCCCTTGTAGCGAGTCGCGAGCAGGTCCTTCACCAGGCTGTCGCGCTCGGCGACGAACGAGTCCACCGGCGCCGCCATCGCGCCCGGGCGCGCTCCGGGAGGAGCCGCACCCTGCGGCGGGGCGCCCGGAGGGGTGCCGCCCGGCGGCTGGGCCTCGACGAACGAGAACAGCGACAGGCTGGCGGTGAGCACGATCGCGAATGCGACGAATCCGACCCCGTTGCGGCGCATGTGACCTCCGACGCGGCCCCATGCCGCGGACCGCGGACGATGGACCCACGGGCGCCCAAGCGCCACTCGAGCGGCGACCAAGGGCGGCGTTCGGCCGACGAACGCACCCCGACACCGCGCGCGAAGCGGTCGGCGGCCCCGAAGCCGTGGCCTCGCCCGCCCGACCGCGTGCCGCTACGCTCTGGAACCGCCGAGTGTTCCGGGGGTACGGAACTCGGAGCGCCGAACGCCACACGACCGGCGCGGCACAGCACGTTCGCGAGGGAGGAGCCATGGCACCCGGGACCAGAGGGGCGCGCCTGAGCCGGCTCGCCGCCTTGCTCGTCTCGGCCTCGTTGGCCGGCCTGATCGGCTGCAGCGGCGACTTCGGCTGCGCGAGTGAAACGGTGACCGGTCCGGGCGCGCCTGTGGAGTGGACGCGCACGTCCGCCGGGCTGCCGAGCGGTGGACAGCGAACGGTGGTCATCACCAGCGGCAGGGCGCTCCTGGCAGGGGCGTACGGACGAGGCGTGTTTCGCTCCACCGACGGCGGGGAGAACTGGACGGCTGCGGGCGTCCCCCTGACGCAATACATCACGTCGTTCGCCGGCCACGGCAGTCTCGTGGTGGCCGGCACGCTCGGCGGTGTGTGCCGCTCCACCGATGGCGGCATCAGCTGGACGGCGGCCAGGGTGCAACCCACAGTTTCCGAGGTGTTGTCGGTCGCCAGCAACGGCACGACGCTGCTCGCCGGCACGCAGGCCGGCGTGTTCCGTTCCACGGACGGCGGCGTCACGTGGAGTGCCGCCAGCACGCAGCCTTCGAGCGCGACCATCTTCTCGCTCGCGTTCAGCGGCATGACGTCGCTCGCAGGGACCGATGGCGGCGGTGTGTTCACGTCGCCCGACGACGGCCGCACTTGGCTCGCGACGGCGACCCAACCGCCGGATCGGCGGATCCTGGCACTCGCCGCGCGCGGCGCACTCGTGCTGGCGGGAACACCGAGTGGTGTGTTCCGCTCCACCAACGCCGGAGCCACGTGGGCCGCGGCCACGACGCAGCCCAGCGACCTCACCGTGCACTCGTTGGACGCCAGCGGTTCGGCGCTGCTCGCGGGAACCGAGAATGCCGGCGTGTTCCGCTCCACCGACCTCGGCATCCATTGGACGGCGGCCGCGACCCAGCCGGGTTCGGGGCCCGTCTACTCGTTCGCCGGGGACGGCACGACGATGTGGGCCGGCACGTTGGTCGGAGTACAGCGCTCCACGAACCAGGGCCTCGACTGGAGTGCCGTCGGGACGCAGCCCGAGAACGCCACGGTCCACTCCCTTGCTTGGGACGGCTCTGTGCTGATGGCGGGAACGGGCCTGGGCGTATTTCGTTCCTTCGACGGTGGGCACCACTGGCTCGCGGCGGCGACACAGCCGAGCGTCCGCACGATCCTGTCGCTCGCCCCCACGGGTGTGACGTGGCTGGCCGGGACGGCGAACGGAGGTGTGTATCGTTCCACCGATGCCGGCTTCACCTGGTCGCCGTCCAACGTGCAACCGACCAACCTCTGGATCAATTGCCTGGCCGCCAGTGACGCCGCGCTGCTCGCGGGCACAATGGGCGGCGTGTTCCGTTCGACGGACGACGGCCTGACCTGGATCCCGGCCACGACGCAGCCGGGCAACCCGCAGATCCTCTCGCTCGTCACCAGCGACACCATCGCGGTGGCGGGGACGGCGAACGGGATCTACCGCTCGGGCGATGGTGGCGGCACCTGGTTCACGGCCCTGGGACAGCCGCTCGATCCGCGTGTCCTGTCCTTGACCGTCAGCGGTTCGACATTCATCGCCGGCACCGCATCCGGCGTGTACCGTTCGACCGATGGCGGGACCATCTGGCAACCGGCCGTGAAGCAGCCGACGGACGGGACCATCCTCTCGCTCACCGTCTACGGCTCGACCGCGCTCGCCGGGACTCGCGACGCGGGAGTGTTCATCTCCTACGACGAGGGCCTCACGTGGCTGCAGTTCGCGAGCGCGGTCCAGCCCGGCGACCTGCACATCCACTCGCTCGCCTCCGGCAGCACGTCGTTCCTGGCCGGGACTCACGCCGCGGGGATCTGGCAATACCCACACTCGGGAGCGCAGTAGGGGACTTCGCGGCGCGGGTCGCCTTCCGGTATCCTCCCCCGCCCCTTCCGTCACGCGCCCGCACGGGCCGTCCCCCTGCTGAAAGACCCGAGACCATGCTCCGAGCCGGAATCGTCGGACTGCCCAACGTGGGCAAGTCCACGCTGTTCAACGCCGTGACCCGCACGCGCAAGGCCGAGGCGGCCAACTACCCGTTCTGCACCATCGACCCCAACGTCGGCATGGTCACGGTTCCCGACGCTCGGCTCGCGGTGCTGCAGAAGATCGCCAAGACGAACGTGCTGATCCCCGCCGCGATCGAGTTCGTGGACATCGCCGGGCTGGTGAAGGGCGCGAGCCAGGGCGAGGGCCTCGGCAACAAGTTCCTGAGCCACATCCGCGAGGTGGACGCGATCGTCCAGGTGGTGCGCTGCTTCGAGGACGCCGACATCCACCACGTCTCGGGCACGGTGGATCCCGTGCGCGACATCGAGGTGATCAACACCGAGCTGATGCTCGCCGACTTCGACACCGTGAGCCGCCGGCGCGAGCGCGTCTCCAAGGACGTGAAGCGCGGGGACAAGACCGCGGTGGCCGAGGAGGCCGTGCTCGCCAAGCTCGAGGAAGCGCTGGGCAAGGGGAAGCCGGCGCTCATCGTGGACCTCACGCCCGAGGAACGCGCCGTCGCCGCCACGTTCTACCTGCTCTCCGACAAGCCGACACTGTTCGCGTGCAACGTGCGCGAGGGCGAGCTGTCGCACGCCGACGCCAACCCGTACGTGAAGAAGGTGCAGGAGTACGTGAACACGCACCTGAGCTGCGAAGCGGTGGTGATCAGTGCTCAGCTCGAGAGCGACCTCGTGGACCTCTCCCCCGAGGAGGCTCTCGAGTTCCTCAAAGAACTCGGCGTGGACGAGAGCGGCGTGGGTGCGCTCATCCGCGCGACCTACCACCTGCTCGGCCTGCGCACGTACTTCACCGCCGGCGAGAAGGAAGTGCGCGCGTGGACCATCCATGCGGGCGACACCGCCCCCAAGGCGGCGGGCGTGATCCACAGCGACTTCGAGCGCGGGTTCATCAAGGCCGAGACCGTCGCCTACGACGACCTCGTCCGTTGCGGCTCCATCGCCGCGGCGCGTTCGGAGGGCCTCTATCGCATGGAAGGCAAGGACTACGTCGTGGCCGACGGCGACGTGATGCTGTTCAAGTTCGCGGTCTAGGCCTCCGCCCAGAGCTGAGCCAGGTTCACCAGCACCTTCACCGACTGCTCCATGTCCTGCACCGAGATCCATTCCAGCCGTGAGTGGAACCGGTGCTGGCCGGTGAACAGGTTCGGCGTCGGCAGGCCCATCTCGGACAGGATCGAGCCGTCCGTGCCGCCGCGGATCCGGCTCTCCAAGAGCGTCAGCCCCGTGCGCTTGATGGCCTCGCGCGCCAGGTCCAGCACCTTGGGGTGCTTCGCGAGCACGTCGCGCATGTTGCGGTAGGACTCCTTCACCTCGAACGTCACGCTCGAGCCGGGCCACTCGTCCACGGTCTCGCGTGCCAGTTCGCGCAGGAAGTCCTCCTTCACGGCCAACCCCGCGGTCTCGAAGTCGCGGATGATGAAGCGGACGATGGTGCGATCCACGCTGGTGAGCATCTCGTTGGGGTGCACGAACCCCTCGCGTTCCTGCGTCGTCTCGGGCGAGAGCGTGTCCTTGGGCAGCCGGCTCACGAAGTCGGCCGCGACCTTCACCGCGTTCACCATGGTGCCGTGTGCGAATCCCGGGTGCGTGTTGCGGCCCTGGAACGTCACCGTCATCGAGTCGGCGCTGAACGTCTCGGCCTCGAGCGTGCCGAGCGCTGCCCCGTCGAGCGTGTAGGCGCAATACGCACCGAAGCGATCCACGTCGAAGTGGCGCACGCCACGCCCGATCTCCTCGTCGGGCGTGAACGCCACGCGGATCTTCCCGTGCGGGATGGCCGGGTTCTGCACCAGGTGCTCGAGCGCGGCCATCACCACGGCCACGCCGGACTTGTCGTCGGCGCCGAGCAGCGTCGTGCCCGACGCGGTCACGATGTCCTCGCCCCGCTTGCCCGCCAGGTCCGCGTCCTCACGAGGCGACAGCACCGCCGTCGGCTCGTCCGGCAGCACGATGTCGCGGCCGTCGTAGTTCTTGTGGACGATCGGCTTCACGCCGGCACCGCTCATCTCGGGCGACGTGTCCACGTGCGCGAGCCAGCCGATCACCGGGATGTCCTTCTTCGGTGACGTGGCCGGCAGCGTGGCCATGACGATGCCCTGCGCGTCTCGCGTGGCATCCGAGAGCCCCAGCGCCTGGAGCTCCTCCACCAGCAGGTCGAGCAGCACCAGCTGATTGGCCGTGCTGGGAACGGTGGGCGAGTCGTGGTCCGAGGTGGTGTCGATCTGCACGTAGCGCAGGAAGCGCTCGAGCACCGAGGTCTGCGTCGTGGTCGGGGGCATGGGGGTCTCCGATGAGTGAGGACCGCGTTTCCGCCGACTCTATCGCCCGCACCCGGATACCGCACGCACGAAACGCCGCGCCCGTCCCGCCGCCGGGCGCGTCCGGCAGCGGGAGCGAGAGCGCTCTCTCGTTCGCCTGTTCCCACGGCCGCGCCGCGCGGCTATGCTGCCGCGCGTTTCCTGCCGCTCCTCACCCACCGGAGGCCCCGACGATGTCCACCGCCACCGCGGCGAAAGGCCCGCTCGAAGAGACGCTCTTCGGGCATCCCAAGGGCCTGTTCGTCCTGTTCCTGACCGAGATGTGGGAGCGCTTCTCGTATTACGGCATGCGCTCGCTGCTGGTGCTGTACATGCTGAACCACCTGTTCGTGCAGCCGGACGTGGGAGCGCGCGTGCTGGGGTTCAACACGGTGATCGCCTGGTACGAATCGCTGTTCCACACGCAGTGGACGGCGCAGCCCCTGTCGTCGTGGGTGTATGGCCTCTACACCAGCTTCGTGTACGGCACGCCGATCCTCGGTGGCATGATCGCCGACCGGCTGCTCGGCCAGCGCAAGACCGTGGTCGTGGGCGGCGTGCTCATGGCGATCGGCCACTTCCTGATGGCGGTGGAATCGCTGTTCTTCCCCGCGCTCATCTTCTTGATCGCCGGCAACGGCTGCTTCAAGCCGAATATCTCGACGCAGGTGGGTTTGCTGTACCCGCCAGGGGACAAGCGCCGCGACCGCGCGTTCTCGATCTTCTACGTGGGCGTGAACCTGGGCGCGTTCCTCGCCCCGCTCGTGTGCGGCACGCTCGGCCAGAAGGTCGGCTGGCACTACGGCTTCGCGGCAGCGGGCGTCGGCATGGTGCTGGGCCTGATCTGGTACCTCATGAACCAGAAGTACTTGGCCCCCGACGTGCTCGCGCAGCGCAGGGCCGAGGCGGCGGCCCATGCCGCGGCCGGCTCGCCCGCCGCGCCGAAGCAGAAGATGACCGGCGAGGAGTGGATGCGCATCGGCGCGATCGCGCTCGTGTGCCTCCTCGTGGCGTCGTTCTGGGCGGTCTACGAGCAGCAGGGCAACACACTTCAGGTGTGGGCCGATCACAACACCAGCTGGATGTTCCTCGGCTGGCAGATGCCGAGCACGTGGTACCAGTCGTTCAACCCGTTCATGATCTTCCTGTTCACGCCGCTGCTCACGAGCCTGTGGGCGTGGCAGGCCTTACGGAACCAGGAGCCGTCGAGCGTCACGAAGATGGCGATGGGCCTCGTCATGCTGGGTGTCGGCTTCATCGTCATGATCGTCGCCGCGAACGGACTCGCCACGCCGGAGACGAAGCGCAGCGTCGTGTGGCTCATCGGGAGCACGCTCATCTTCACGTTCGGCGAGCTCTACCTGTCGCCGATCGGCCTGTCGTTCGTCACCAAGGTCGCGCCGATCCGCATGGTGTCCATGATGATGGGCGTGTGGTACCTGGCCAACTTCATCGGCAACTACATGACCGGGTACCTGGGGACGTTCTACGAGACGATGCCGAAGGCACAGTTCTTCCAGCTCATGACGACGATCGCGGTGGTGGCGGGCGTGGTGCTGTTCCTGCTCGGCCGCCCGATCGACAAGATCGTCTCCAAGCACGACCGGCACGAGGCACACTGAGACCGGCGGGCCGTCCGGCGGCACCGGACGGCCCGCGTCAACAGGCGCGGGGCATTCCACCGCGCTCGTCGCGAACACGGGGACGCTCCATGAACACACCCGGGTCCCTCCGCACGACGCTGCTCACCGCGCTCGCGGCATTCGCGCTCCCCGGCAGTGGCCACTTCATAGCCGGGTACTGGCGAACCGGGCTCCTGATGACCGCGCTCTGGCTGTTGCAACCCGTCGCCGCGGTCCTGCTCATGCTCCGCGAGCCGAGCACGTTCGCCGCGGTCCTCTGCGTCGTGAGTCGCGGGCTCGTCTCGGCCGTCTCAGCCGCTCACGCCGCGATATTGGTGCGTACCCGGGGCCGGCTGCCGGGCGCCCCGCAGCCGCGTATGGCCGTGGTGATCCTGCTCGCGATGCTGGCGCTCGGAAGCATGCTCACGCTCATCGCGCGTGCGTCATTGGCTCGTGCGATGCGGCTGCCGAGCGCCAGCATGGCCCCAACGCTCTTGGTCGGCGACCACGTGCTCGCCGACGTGCGTGCTTCCGCTCGGCACTTCCGGCCCGGGGATGTCGTCGTGATCCGCTCTCCCGCGGACCGAGACCAGTTGTTCGCGAAGCGCATCGTGGCCATGGGGGGCGACACGGTGGAGATGCGCGATCGCCAGCTGCTCCGGAACGGCCTCCCCGTGACGGAAAGCTACACGCTGCACGAGCCGATGCCGCTGGAGCCGGGAAGCGTCAGCGCACGCGACAACTTCCCGGCGTTCCGGGTTCCCGAGGACCATGTGTTCGTGCTCGGGGACGCGCGCGAGAACAGCCAGGACAGCCGCCACTTCGGACCCGTGCGAACGAGCGACGTGCTCGGCCGTGTCGCAGGCATCTACTGGT
>Ga0315912_10003172_pt1 | contig 16577 bp, 14 predicted proteins | sample VfabasoilMG_FD_204469 | JGI IMG/M metagenome (GOLD analysis project Ga0315912, IMG submission 204469) | Garden soil microbial communities collected in Santa Monica, California, United States - V. faba soil | ecosystem: Environmental > Terrestrial > Soil > Garden | place: USA: California... | reverse complement strand
ATCGGATGGCTCAAAATCCCGCCACCGCCGGAGCAGCCAACCTCGAGCTGAACGCGTCGCGTCGGTCACATCGACACTCTGACACCGATTCGCTCAGATCCCACTACGGGGTCTATACAGCGGATACCGCTAAGCCGGGCTCTCCTGCCACGCGGGAGTACGGGCGAACGCGAACCGTCGCGAGTTCGAACGGGACGGTGCCCCGACCGGTGAGGATCGAAGTGGCCGGCGGATGCACTCTGGTCACGACAGAGTTAGACCCGGCCTTTGGCTTGGTTCGTCGCCTTCCCTTATCTGGTCGCGGGCGACGGCCCGGTGGCCAGGCGGGAATTCGCGGGTCCAGCTCGTCGAAAATCCCTCATAGTTCGACGGCCGCGAATCGGCTTCGTCCAATGGTGTTAGGCTGCAGACGGCAGACTGTATGTCCGAGATAGATCTCACGGAACTCAGCGGCTTACTGACCTTCTCCATCGGACAATACCGCTCCTTCTACTTCCACACGGACCTAGCCAGTCAGGAAGACGCCCTGGCGCGTGGTCTCGCGAAGTTATTCCCGGCGCCTGTCCATATCTATCGGCTCTCCGGAGACTATCTTACTTCCGACCAGGGACCCGAGGTTCAAGCTGCTCTGCTGAGGGGAGACACACTGATACTGATCGTGAATGGCCCGCATCCTCTAGCTATTCGCTTCCTCAAGATGTGGGGCGATGCCACGCGAGGTGTTCTTACACCCCAAGGAACTCGCAAGCGCGGCGGATCCTATTTCGGAACAGTTGGACGTCATCTCACTTTCAACATCGAGCGATCCGATAATGTCGGTATCCTCGTCGTGCTGCAGGTAGGTGGCGAGCGCCAAGGCATGCCCTGGAGACATTTCTTCAAATCCGACGAGGCGGAACGACTTCAGCAACTCGGTTCCGTCGCCGCTGGCCCGATCGTGCGCAATGTCGGGGTGCATTCTCGCGCGGAAGAAGCTTCGCGGTTGACGTTCAAGGACCTCTGTTTGCTGCACTTGCGCGATCACCCCGGAGGTGGCCGGGTGCCGGCTCCGGTTCTCGCCAACCGAACGACACTGGTCAGCTGGCTCGATCTTCGCGAGATCATTCGCTCGAAGGGCCACCACGCGGAAAGAGAACTCAACGAGTTGCGAAGTAAGGGATTGCTCAACGACGAACAATGGAACTTTTTCGAGCTCGCGAATGACTTTCTCGACACGGTGGCGAACACTCAAACCCGATCGGACGTGTATGAGGCCGTCTGGCGTTACGAATTCCTGGAGAGCGACGGGTTCTATTTTCGGGGCCAGCTTCGTAGCACCTGGCGCCTCGATACAAACTTGTTTCGCCCGACGTCGAATGACGCGGTGCTCGACGTCGCGACGCTCGTCGAGCGGGTGCAACGCACGAGTCTATTTCTGGCAGCGTTGCGTGACCGCCAACTCGAGTTCTTCCAGGGAAGCCCTTCCGATGAAGAGCTATTAGCGGTCGCCCAGCACTACGGATTTGGAACACCGCTGCTTGACTTTTCCCGTTCGTTGCGAGTGGCCGCCTTTTTCGCGACGGATGGGCAAAGCAGGCTCCCACCCGACGAAAAGGCATTGGGCGTAATTTACTATCTCAAGCCCGACGACCGGAGATCGCAGCAGTTGTTTGATCGAACGGAGTCCATCGGACTGCACGGATTCGATCTCCTTCGAGAGGCGGGCCTGCAGTTCGGACAGTGGAAAGTATTGGAACCCGGCCTCGCCGACTCCGACAATCGCATCGCCCGCCAGCGAGGTATATTTCTCGAAGGCGCGGACGTCCGACACCTGAGCAGCGTGATGCTGGAGAAAATCGAGTTCGAACACCGGCCCGGAATCGTATTCGAGGATCCGCACGCTGGAGTAACAAAGGCGCGGCTTTTGCCTGACTCCTCACGCCTGTATGAGCTCGCCGAAGACGTGAAGCAGCGGTTCGCCGCGGGCGAGCGCACGGCCATCCATGCTGTCATGAAAAGGATCTCGCTCTCGAGACCTTCCATCATAGGTGTTCAGCACGCTTGGCTCGATGTGCAGGTCGACGAGGCGGTGGATTTCTTTTCTAGTCTCAAAGAACTAACGACGCATGGGGTTGGGGACGCGTTCATCAAACAACTCGTCGCAAGCATTCGCGAGTATTTCGTCAGCGTCCGGCTGATAGCAGACCTCGGAGCTCTCCCTGCAGCTGAGGCGAGAAGCACCTCGCCCGCATCGCCTCTCGAGCGTGCCGTGATTCGCATGTGCGAAGACAGTGGCATCGACTCCCAGCAAATCCTTACGACCGTGCGGGACCTCGTTCCCAACTGGGAGGACTGGACCTCGCGGGCGCCCAATCTAGGTGGCGACCGCAGATTGGACCACTGGCTGGTACTTGCTTGTGCGGTCTATCTTGTCGGGTGGGAGCATCTCACTTCGGTGCAGGGAGCACGGTCACGCGCTTTTTCGATGCAGGCTCGCGAAATCATCCACCTGATTAAGTCGCAATTGAAGCCCGACCCAAGCCCCGAACATGGGGATGCGGTAGTCGCTGAGGCTGAACAATGACGTGGCGGTTCGAATGTCCACTACTCGCATCAACCTGCGGTTGACGAAACGGAACTTATCGGCAGTGAAGCCAACCTCGCAGGGGGGTGCACAAAACTAAAGGATTTTTTACCTTTTGTGTATGGCCGAGGCCCCGCCGGACGATCCGAACTGGGACCGTCTCTACGAGACGGCGGCCGCCCAGGAAGGCTTGTTCACGACCCGGCAAGCCGCGGAGGCCGGGTATTCGACGCAGCTCCTCCGGTATCACGTCAGCAGCGGACGTGTGGCTCGGGCTCGTCGCGGTGTGTACCGGCTGGTTCACTTTCCTGCCGGGGAACACGAGGAGCTGGTCATGGTCTGGCTCTGGTCCGAGCGCTGTACTTTGATAAACCAGGTAGAGAGGGTGGGGCACATCCCTGACCCGTGAGGCAATCGCTCGTGGAACGGTCAACGTCGGACTCCGACTCACTCAGATGGCGTGGGATTCGATCGAAGCGGCCGAGGTGGACGAGCTGACGTTCCTGCTGGCGGCCATCGGCAGCTCATTCGCCGAAGACGACGTACACGCGACCGGAGTCCGGACCGCGAACATCGGCCGTCGGCGCTCCGACGAGAAAGTCCAACCGACCATCCCCGTTCACGTCGCCTCCGGAGCTCACGGAGAACCCGGCTTGATCGAGCGCAGCTTCGCCTTCCCAGGCGAAACCGCCCTCCCTCCGCGCGAGGTCGGAGAGCAGTACCGCGCTTCCGTCCGCTTTGCCGAACACGAGGTAACTCCGGCCCGGAAACACGCCAGCGCTGGTCCCGAAGCCGGGAGCTCCCATGAGCATATCGACCAACCCATCCCGGTCGATGTCACCCGCGAATGCGAGACTCAAGCCGGAGCGTTGATTGAGCGTTGTGTCGTCATCGATGGCAAACCCTCCCTCCCCGAGCGCGATCGCAGCGAGAGCGATCGAACCTGAGTCGGGTCGGCCGAAGACAACGTAGTTGCGTTGTCTCCCGGAGCCCGCTGAACTCACGATGAAGTCGCGCCGTCCATCGCCGTTGACATCGCTCCCGCCCACGATGGTTTCGGTGACTGCGCCCGGCTCGGAGATCATGGGGAAGCCACCGCGACCTGCCGCAACGTCGATGAGGGACACCGCACCTCCATCCGTTTTGCCGAATACGACATAGGTTCGACCGAACGTCATCGCGTTTTCGAAGAAGAACGGCGCGGCCAGAACGATGTCGCCCAGACCGTCCCCGTCGATATCGCCCGCGGGACCGACGGATCGCCCTGAAAGACTATTGACGAACTCACCATCGATCGCGAATCCACCGAGTCCCGTCGCGACGTCGCGAAGCAACACCGGGCTCGTGTCGATCTTCCCGAACGCAACGTAAGTTCGGCCCGAGTTTTGGCCGCTGAAATCTGCATTGAATGCACCGATCACAACGTCCGAGAGGCCGTCCCCATTGATATCCCCAGCGGATGCAATCACTCCCTGGTCGCGTCGTACCTCCCCCACGAGGACGAAGCCGCCGATCCCGACGGCAACGTCGGAGAGCTCGATCCTGGCCTGGGCGGTGTTGCCGAACACCACATAGCTTCGTCCGGCCTCGACCCCATCGGTGTCCGCTCGACTGGCGGCAATGATGAAATCGATGAGGCCATCGCCATTGACGTCGTCGGCCAGGCTGACCCTTTCGCCGGTTCGATCATCGGCGTTCTCGCCATCGATCGCGAAGCCGTCCGTTCCCTCCGCGACGTCGGCGAGCGAGACCACGTCGCCATCCGTCTTGCCGAAGATGACGTAGCTCCGGCCCGAGCTGACACCGTGAGGCGATGCTCCGGGTGCGCCCACGCGCCATCTTCAATGCGCTATGCTCCAATCCTCATGGATCCCAAGCCCCCGAGCGACCGTTACTTGTCTGCGCCCGCAGCAGGGGGATCCTCGGCGGCAGGCCGACCAACTCCGCGGTCTTTCCCCCGCGTGGACGACCATCTCGTCAACCCCGAGACCCGAGCAGAGCTCGTGCGTGGGCGCCTCGTGATGGCGCTCCCGGCCAAGGAGCCGCACGCCGAGCGGCACCAGCAGCTCGACTTTCTGGTGGGTGGCTGCGTGGCGCCAGGCTTTGTCGCGGCCACCGATCTGCTCACGCGAACCGGCCATGATTCGGATTTCGCTACAGACACGTGCATCCGTCGAGAAGGGATCGATCCCTCGACGACCTCGAACGCTACCTCGAAGAGCTAGCGTTCGAGGTCGTCGGTGAGCAGTCGATGAAAGACATCACCGAGCGAGCGGAGGATCTCTCGGCCCGAGGCGTACGACGGCTCGTCGCGATTTTCGTCAAAAAGGGCGAAGTCCAGGAGTGGTCGAAGGAGCGAGGGACGTGGATCCTGCTCGATCCGGCGAGCACGTTCGAGGATCCGACCTTGACCACGCCGATCGCCGTGAAGGCGTTGCTCGATCGAGTCGAGGCGCGACGGGCCGTGGTCCGAGCACTCCATGCCCAGAACGACCCCGAGATCGCGGCGATCGAAGCTCAGGGGCGCGCCGAGATGGGACGACGCTTGTTGTTCACCGTTGTTGGGGCTCGCGGCCTGCGGCTCACCGAGGTCCAGCGGGAGCGCATCGAAGCGTGCTCCGATCCCGAGCAGCTCGACCGCTGGGCTCGCGCGGCCGCGGTGGCGACGAGCTCGGACGCGCTGTTCGCGGACGCGTGACCACCACGATCGAGGCGATCGCTCGCGCGGAACGGACATCCGAACGAAACGTGGTGGAGCGTTGCATACTCGAAAACGGTGGAGCCTGAGCAGCCATTGCCAAGCCCGACCGCTTCAATGCCGCGTCACCGTGGCACAAACCGCCGCAAAATCCCCGGTCGCCGAACCTCAGATTCGGACGCCGGTCGAGCGCCACGCTTGGGGAAGGTGACGCGGATGGCCGGGCCCAATCGTCAAGGCACTTGGCCGTCGGAACGAAACCTCGTGTCCGTCGCGAAACCTGCGGTCGTGAGCGATTTCTGCTAGTGGTCGAGGCATGGCGAGCCCTCTCGTCGTCCCTGCGCCGATGGACGAATCCACGCCAACGGAGCCAGCGTGCATCAGCTCGGTGGTGGCCTTCGACTTCCAACTCAAGACGGAGCGAATCCTTTCATTGGTCGAGGCACGGCGCGCCATGGACGAGGGACATTTCGTCTGGATCGACATCGCAGCGCACGACGGCGAAGAGGCCAACCGGATTCTCCACTCGTTCGATCTGCTCGACGAGGAGGTGATTCAAGCGGCGCTCGGCAAAGAGCCCTCGACCCAACACGCACGTTATGAGCGCTACTTGCATCTCGTCGTGTCCGAATGTCGCGCGCTCGGCCGCGGCTTCGAGCTCGGACGACTGGACGTGGTGCTCGCCGAACAGATGTTCTTGACCATTCATCGCACACCGATCTCGTTGCTCGCAGCGTTACGCAAGGACTACAAGAGCGACTTCGTACGGTTCGCGAAAACTCCGAGCTTTCTCCTCTATGAGGTTTGGGACCACCTGCTCGATGGGTATTTGAACGTGCAGAAGTTGATGGAAGAGCGCGTCGAACAGCTGCAGAACGAACTGCGCTCGGAGCAGGTGTCCGACACGGTGTTCGCCCGCATCTCCGACCTCGGCAACGATCTGCTGCACTTCCGCAAGATCGTCTTGCCGGCTCGCGGCGTGCTGTCGGACCTCGCGACCCGTAACTCGGTATTGCTGAGCGATACGACGCAGCGTTTTCTCTCCAACATGGTCGGCACGGTGGAACACGTGTTGCAGGATCTGCTGGTCGATCGTGACATCCTCACGGATGCGCTCAATCTGCACATGTCGTTGGTCGGTCATCGCACGAACGAGGTGATGAAGAAGCTCACGGCGGTCAGCGTGGTGTTCCTACCGCTTTCGTTCCTGGCGGGTGTGTATGGCACCAACTTCGACCATTTTCCGGAAATCCACTGGCTGTATGGCTACGCGTTCTTCTGGTGTCTAGCGGCGTTGGTGGTCCTCGCCCTCGTGATCGGCCTGCGCCGCGCTCGGCTTTTGTAAGGGGAATGCGAGATCCACGTACTACAGCCAACGGCGGGTCGTCTTGCAATACTCGACGTAATCCGACCCGAACGTCGCGCGCATCATTCCTTCTTCGAAGGGGATGTACCAGCGATCCGCGACGATGACGAAGAACAATGGACCCATCGATCTCATCCGTCGTGAGAACTGCCGAAGCGATCGGGGGGCATGAGCGATCAGGGCCAGGATGGTGCACGATGAATGGTGAGCCTGAGAACGGACTCCAATTCATGAACGAATCGACGGAACCCACCGAAGCAGGTTCCGTCCATAGGTGTTGTTAGGCCTGCCGAAGCAGGTGCTTGCTATCGCGGTGGGCCGAGCCTGAACTCGTCACTCGGCGGCTGGCTGTCCTCGTTGCCAGTGGCTCGCCATGCGAGGCAACGTGAGCGCTGGGTCAGCCGATCGACCCTCACTCAGTCGGGGATCGTGCCTTGCCGATCAAAGAGGACGTACCTTCCTGTGACCGAGTCAAAAACCTCGTCGTAACTGTGATCGATGTCGTCGAGGATCCTAAAATCATTGGAAATCGAGGTACATCCGCTACCTCCTTGAGCCGTACACCAGCTGATCATGCGACTGACGTAGTTTGACATCCGCTCGAGCCGACTGCGGCCCTGTGCGTTCGCCGCGCACGAAAAGTCGATACTGCGCGCGTCGGCGTCGGCTTGGTTCAGCGGAATGTAGTCGTCGTCCCTCCCAATTAGGTAATAGAAATCACGGTTCAAAAGGTTATCGGTGATGAGGTTCACCTCGTCGCTCCAGTCGCTGCCGAGCGTGCTCGTAATGGCGAAGCGGCCGTACTTGTACCGATTGTAATATTCGTCGGACGACGTGGACGAACAACCGCTCGTTGAGCGAGGTCTGACCGTATCCGGAAACATAAAAGATGATGGCGCCATGACTCCGAAAGTGACGCGTTTCGTGAAGTCGGCGGGGCCTTCGAGCCGCGAAATGGCTCCGTAGCGCTGAACGAATTGCCCGCCTGCCGAGAATCCGACGATGGCGATATCTGTGAGTTGCAGGTAGTTCAGCGACACCCGTGTCAACATCTCGTCGATCCATCGGAAAGACGACCAATGCTCTCCGTCTTCGGAGGGGCCACCCATCTTCCACTCCGATGACTCCCAATAGACGAAGTTACTCGCAACCCCCCACTCCTCGAGATCCTCCTCGGTGCCGAACTGCGGCGCCATGATGGCGGTATGGCCGAGGACACCTTCCTCATTCGCGAGATCATGGACCACGTTGTAGTAGTCGTCCGCGTTGCGGCTGTTTCCATGAAGCACGATGACGAGGCGGGTGATGCCTTCGACATCTTCGCTTGCGGCGAGGACAGAATGCGTCCGGCAATAGCTCAAGCGTTGCCCCGAGAGCTCGAAGGAATTGGGGCATCTGTCTGGAGCCGCCTCTGCAGAGTTCGCGAGCAACAGGGATGCGGACGGTAAACAGGCAAACAGAGCGACCCGGAGGATCGCGGGCGGCGTTCGTAGTAGTTTCGACATGATGCAATTTCCTTACCCGACATGCGAACGGGTGATGCGATCCGGTGGAGGTTTTCCCGCGTTCGGCTGGCTTCGAACGACAGGGCTCACTCCTCAAGACGGATTCCGGGAAACGCCTGAGCCACGGGAGCTACGAAATCCTGGTCGCGTTCAACGCTCGCGCACCGAGGAGGTCTTGGGCTCGCACGGATCTGGAAGCAAGACAGGGCCCTCAACCTGGTGCCAATGTCTCCACGAGAAGGGACTCCAACTTTTCTTCAGGACAAATCGGGGTGAGGTAGTCTCGATACCGATGAACGCGAAGGTAAAGCGACGGGTGACGAGCACATTCATCGCGTTGCTGCCTCTCGCAGGGAATTGCGGCGACTCCAAGCCGGAAGAACCTTGTCCAGAGCGACCCGCGGAATGTCGAGACATCGAAGGGAGCATCTGCGCCGAGGATCGCCGGTCGGTTCATCACTGTGGCAATGCGGAAGAGTGCGGGCAGAGCGAAATCGAGACATGTCACGCCGAAGCGGTATGTGCTGGCCCCGCTGGAGAGGCCTCTTGTCATCAGATTACCGCTGGGCGTAGTCACGCGTGCCTCTTGCGTGGCGGAACGGTGCGCTGCTGGGGAACGACGGGCGGCTTTGGCTCGTCGGGTACGGTCGTGCGGGATGTTTTCGAGTTCGACGAGGCCCGGCCGATTCAAATCGCGGCCGGCGTGGGTCACACGTGTGCCCTGTTGAACGATGGATCCATTCAGTGTTGGGGCAACAACCCGGAGGGGGAGCTCGGGGTGCCGAATGGAGGGAGTACGGAAGCTTTCCCGGTCGAGGCAACCCACGTCACCGTGGCCATGAGCCGTGTTTTCACCGGAGACCACGCGAGCTGTGGACTGACCCTGGACGAAACCCTCATGTGTTGGGGCTACAACGGGTTCAATCAGCTAGGGCTCGGGGACAACTCAGTGAACTCCCGATTCCCTCAACCGGCGACCATTTTCGGTGACGCGATCGTGGATCATGCGATGGCCGAGGAGGCCACCGAAGTCAACGCTTGTGCCCTCACGCGGGAGAGTCTCCGTTGCTACGGACGGGGTTCCGCGATCACCGAACCGGAGATTGGGATCATGCAGGGGTTGACCCTACCGGTTGCGTTCGAAAACGGTGGAAGCCTCACGTGCGCGGTCGAAGCCTCGGGCATTTTGCATTGCTGGGGTTCGAATACTTACGGCCAACTTGGTATCGGAAATACGAACGAGGAAGGCGTCGGCTCGCTCGTGAGCCCGCTGTCGGACGTTGCGAGTGTGGCCGTCGGTTATCAACATGTCTGCGCGATCAAGAACGATGCGCAACTCTACTGTTGGGGAGACAACGGGTCCGGCGCGGTGGGTAATGGTGAGAGTGGATCCGGTGCGATCGCCTTCACGCCATACCCGATCACCGAACTGGATGAGGTGGTTCAAGTCAGCGCGGGCGAGGCGTTTACCTGTGCGATCACGGCGGACGGTCGGGTGTGGTGCTGGGGGTCGAATCGTTTTGGCCAACTCGGCTTGGACACGTCGGATCCCCTCCGGGCCCGTCCAAGCGGACCGGTCCCGGAACCGTAGGTCGCCTCGACCCACCCGACCGCGGATCTTTGCCGCGCAATCGAGATCGTTCCCAGGTCGACCATGGGCTGCGAACGTGCCAAGGGTCGTCGATCGCGTCACTCCCTGCCGAGCAGGCCGCGTAGCGCCTCGAGATCGAGGGTCTCCGCGGTTTCGAGCCCCTGCAGGAGATCGTCGGCGAGGTCGCGTTTGGCCGCGTGGAGGTCGAGGATCGAAGCTTCGATCGTTCCTTCGGTGATGAAGCGGAGCACGGTCACCGGGCGTTGTTGTCCGATTCGATGGGCGCGACCGGTCGCTTGATCTTCGACTGCGGGATTCCACCAAGGGTCGAGATGCAACACGTAGTCGGCGGCGGTCAGGTTCACGCCGACGCCACCCGCTTTGAGGCTCATGAGAAACACGTCGGCATCGCCAGCTTGGAAGGCGTCGATCCGGTCTTGTCGAACGCGGGCCGGCGTGGAGCCATCCAAGGTGAGCGGTTCGAACCCCGCGGCGGTCAGGCGGTCGTAGAGGAATTGCAGGGCACCGAGAAACTGGGTGAAGACGAGGGCGCGATGACCCTCGTCGCGTAGGGCGATGAGTTTGTCGACGACAGCGTCGAGCTTGGCCCCGAGCGGAGCGGTTTCGGGGTCGACCAGGCGAGGGTCGACGGCAGCTTGGCGAAGGCGCGTGATCTCGGCGAGGATTTGGAATCGATCCTTGGCACCGCGTTTTCCGGTCACGCCGACCCGCTCGAGCGCGCGGCGTCGCAGCGCCTCGTAGAACGCCCGTTCGTCGGCATGGGGGGTGACGTCGACGACGATTTCCGTGAGCGAGGGAAGCTCGTCGAGGACCTGGGCCCGCGTGCGACGAAGGACGAACGGGCGGATGAGCTGCCGGAGCTGATGGCTGCGGCCCGGAGTCCCCGTGGCGATCGGTTGGGCGATCCGGCGTTGGAAGTGTTTCTCGGTGCCGAGCAAACCTGGAACGACGGCCTGCATGAGGCTCCAAAGCTCGCCCAAATGGTTCTCGATGGGGGTGCCGGTCAAGGCGAGCCGAGCGTCGGTGTGGAGGGCGAAGGCGGCCTGGCTACGTTGGGTCTGGGCGTTCTTGAGTGCCTGGGCCTCGTCGAACACGGCCGTCGCGAAGCCGATCGGGGCGAGGCGCTCGGCATGGAGCGCGAGCGCGGTATAGCTGCAGATGAGCACATCGCCCGCTCGGAGGTCGGTCATGGGGTCGCTGCGATCGACTTCGGAAAGGGGTTTGGTGCGTAGGGTCGGGGCAAAACGGCGCGCCTCGGCTTGCCAGTTGCGAACGACCGAGGTGGGAGCCACGACCAACGCGGGTCCTTGCTTGCTGCGATGGACGAGGAGCGCCAGGGTTTGGATGGTCTTGCCGAGGCCCATGTCGTCGGCCAGGACTCCACCGAGACCGGCTTCGCATAGGCGCGCCATCCAGACGAATCCCTCGCGCTGGTAGTCGCGCAAGATCGAGGCGAACCCACGTGGAACTTTGGGCGTGGACGATTCGATCCGACGAATGCGGGCGAGGAGCGCTTCGACTTCGGGACTGAGCGTGAGCCCATCGGACTCGGCCAAGGAGGCGAGCAGCGGGAGGGCAGCGATCGAGGCGCGTAGACCTTTCGTCTTGGAGCGGGTGGCGATGACTTCGAGTGTGTCGATGCGGCGACGCAGGTCGGCCGTGAGCGCCAAGATGCGCTCGTCGTCGAGCACCACGAACTTGCCGTGGGGATCCCGGATCTCGAGCAGCTCGCGAAAGTCGAGCACGGTGCGTTCGTCGACCTGCAACGTGGCGGACACGTCGAGCCAGGGTCCGCGTTCGCCGACGGCGATCCGAAAGTTGGCCGTGGTCATCTTGTCCGGGGTCGCGAGCGATTGGCCTTCCGGCCATGTCACCACGACGCGACCGTTCATCGCATCGAGCTCGAGCAAGAGTTCGAGGGCGGTGTTCCGATCGGGGCACACGAGCTCGTCCTCGATCTCGCCCAAGCTCGCGAGCGTCGGGCACTCGGACGCCATCTCTTGCAGCTGCGTACGCTCGATCTCCAGCCGGCGTTCGCTTTGCCGCAGTTGCCCATCGACCATCGCCGTGACCCACGGCGTCCCTTCACCCAAGATCACCCTCGGACCCGCAGGCCCGAGCGGCGCACCGCGAACGAGGACGCGGAGCACTCGCCCGTCCCATCGCAGCGAGACGTAGACCCGCAGATCCGCCTCGACGACCTCACGGCCGAGTCGCGCGAGATCAGCCCCGCGGATCGGGATCCGCTCGGCGATCTTGGCCAACGTGCGGAGAGCTTGGTCTCTGCCTTCGGCCGGGATGGCCAACGACGGGCCGCCGAGTGCCTGCACGATCTTCTCGAGCGCGGGTGATCGTTGAAACACGGTGATGCGGTCGCGGGCGTCTTCGACCGCGATGGGGTAGCCCATGAGGCCCTCGGGGTGGATTCGGATCGTCGTCACCCCCTCGTGAACATCCACGCGAATCTCGGGTTCTCCGCGCACGACCTCGCAGCGGGTTCCGTCTGTCCGCACGACGTGGGGATGGCCGATGAGGCCGACCACCGCCGTCGGGCCGAGGACCGACGTGGATCCAGGTCGCCATGGATCGACGATCCGCTCCGCATACGAGAGCACCCGCCGATCGGCGTCGCTCAGGGTCTCGAGTTTTTGGCTCGACAGTTTCGTGAGCGAAACGACCTTGCCCCGCGAGCTGCGTGAGCTCGTGATCTCGCGCGGTTGGATCTGGACCCCCACGCGTCCCACTTCGATCTCCCAGACGATCCTCGCATGCCCCTCGGACGCGGGGGCCCGGGTCTCATCCATTCCGATCGCGTTGGCCAAGGATTCGAGCGCGAGTTCCCAACCCGGTCGAGACCGCCAGGCCGACACCATCGCGTCCCCGATGGGGGGTTCGCGTTTGAAGACGCTGTCCAGCGCTTCGAACTCGCGACGGATCCCGGACTTGACCGTCGTCGTGCTCGTTCGGAGGATGGCGAGCCACCGGTCGACCGCTAGAACGAGTCGAACCGGGGGCTTGGAACGCAGCCAAACGACGCAGAGCGCCTCGACCAGGATCCCCATCCAATCCACAGGGGTCGACAAGGGGAACCAATCCAATGGCTCGCCCGTGCGCTGGGCCAAGGTTTGAAACCTCGCCAACGCCCCATAACTGTCCAGAAACCCGGCTTTCGCGGCTTGGGCGTCCTGGACTTTCCGCGTCAAACCGTCCCAGGCTCCCGGATGACCGTGCGACGACGCGTGGACGCACGCGAGCGCATGGCAGATCCCTTCGAGCCCGCTCAGCTGCTTGTACTTGCGTCGCTTGAGCGAAGCCACGGCGGCTTCACCCGCGGCATAGGTTTGGTCGTACTCGCCCCGACAGAACGCGGCGAGCACCTCGAGGGGACCCGAAGTCGGTTCCACATCGCGGGGCACCTCGTCGAGTCGCCCGAGCAGGATCTCGAGTTGCGCGGCGCGCATGCGCAGGGGCGTTGGACAGGTGTCTGCGAATCCGAGCACCGCATCGGTGGTCGGTCGCAGCGTCGCGACGCACAGATCCAGAATGCCGAGCAGCCAAGACTGCGACAGAAATTCCGGCAAACGGCGAAGGGCCTCCGAAGACGGCTCGTCGCCGAAGTTCGCGAGCATGAAGCTGCCCGGGTGTTCGCCATAGAGCGAGCGCTCGATGAGCGCCATGAGCTTGCCCCAGTCTCCAGTGACGTACGCGATCCTTCGTGCCACCGCGGCGGATGCCGCCGTGTATCGCTCGAACACGAGCCCCATGATCGGGCTCGCTTCGATCGCGGCCTGAAACTCGACCAGTCGGCCACGATCCACCGCGTCTCGGAGATACGCGATGCTCGCAGTCGCGGTGAGATAGCTGGCTTTCGGAGCCTCCGTTTCGTGCACCCATTTGGCCGCTACGAAGCGTTCGGTGTAGGACTTGACCTCCGCCTGGGAAAACGCCTTGCGTCGCTCGTTCTCCACTCCGGCCTGTTCGAGCGCTTGTGTCCAATCCTTGTTGGACAACGGACGCCCAGCCAAAGCCAAGACCGCGAGCATGTCGCGCTCGCGGAGGTCCTCAGGGTAGTGTCGGCCGTCGAAGGTCAACTCGACGCGATCCTACCGCGACTTCGACGAGGTTGCCCCCACCTCGGCTCCATGAACGAATCGACCGGACCCACCACGGCATTCCGACGCGACGCGTCAGACCAATCCGGCGACTGGGCTACCACGGTTGACCGGCTACCACGGTGACCCGGCTACCACGGTGACCCTCGTTCAGTCTTGGACGACGGTGCAGAGTTCGACCAAGAACCCGTTGAGGTCGCGAACGTAAGCAATCGTTTGCCCCCACGGCTTTTGAACCGGCTCGACGACTGCTGTTGCGCCACGTGAAACGGCCTTCTTGAAAGCCGCCGGCACGTCTTCCACGATGAAGGCAACCTCGGCACCCGCGGCCTTCGTTTCAATGCGGTTCGGCTGAAACGAGTGACACGTCGTCGTTGCAAGCTCGTCGGCGAACGCCAACGCGGTGGCACCGGTCTCGAGTTCGGCGTATTGCCCCGACTCGTGGATGAAGCGTTGAGGAATGCCGAACGCGCGCTGATAGAACTCTACCGCACGCGCCACGTCGGGCACGTAGATGATGACATAGCCAAGTTTGGCGGTTCCGTCGGTCTTGTCGCTCATGAGTGAACTCCATCGAAAGGGGAACTTCCGATGGCCTCACCCTATCGATGTGGCCGCGCCGAATCTTGAAGAATTCCGACTGGACGCAACTGGCGAGGAGTCACCCCCAGCAGCTTGCGAATCTCGCGAGTGAGGTGGGCCTGATCCGCGTAGCCGAGCAGAGCCGCAACCGTCGCGAGCGGCCGTCCTTCGCGAATGGCGTCGCGTGCTGCCCATGCCCGTTCGATCCGCAGAAATGCCTTTGGCGTGAGGCCCAACCACTTGCGGCACGCTCGCTGTAGCTCGCGCTCGCGTGAGCTCGACGATGTCGACGTCAGCCGCTGCGTCCCTGCGATCGCGCGCGCGTGCGCGACGAAGTCAGCCACGATGTTCGGCGGTCTCGCGTAATCTTCGATGGCCGACACGACGAGCGACTCGAGCTCTTCGGGTTTCGCTCGAGCGGCCACCGAGCGCTCGGCGACGCGCAGAATGTCTGTGCGGCTCTCGATCAACGCTGCCCCGTATCCAGGCCTGATGCGGACGCCGTAGAGGCCGGTGTCGGCCTCTACGACTGCTTGGTGCGCGTGCGTCGTGGGCATGTAGACGAACGCAGACGCTCGGCCGGCTCCCGGGGTACGAACGATGAGATCGAAACATCCGTCGGCGGCGATGAGCGACGAGCTCGCTTCGCTCGGGGCGAAGGACCAGACCGCGGCCACAGCGAGATGGGTTCCCGGTCGTTCTTGATAGCGGACGGCGGTCATGCGGAGCGAGTCGAGTATGAACGGATCCGACCGAGTGGCGAGCACGTTCGCCCAGGTCAATCGACGGTGCTACGACCCCGCGCCTTGACCTCGTCATCCACACGGGTCCGCAGCTGCAGCAGACCCTTCTCGGCGCGGCGGGCCAACTCCGGCTCGAGTTGGAGCCAGGCCATCGCGCGCCCGAGATCCGACCAGGCGAATGCGGAGATCTTCATCCCGAGCATCGCGGGTGTGACGATGAACGTGCGGATGAGTGCGCTGTCGGTCATCGTCGCGACGACGACCTTGCGGGCGAACAGCGGTACAAAACCGCGCCGCCGCTGATTGAACGTCATCGTGAGGCCTGGTCCGGTCCCACCGAGGTAGGTGGTGAAGCGCATGGTCTCGAGCGCAGCGAGCCACGTCTCGAAGTCCGTGTCGGTCATTGGACCCCCGGCCCCATAGGACACGAACACGCGGTCGTCGAGAATCCGCCACCTCAGCAGCCCGCTCATCCGCGGCTCGTGCACATCACCGATCGGTACATGCCAACTTTGATCATTCGGCACCGTTTTCGCCGCCGCCACACAAATACCGGCCGGGGTGAGCCAGATCGGGCTCACGAAGCGGCCGACAAAACGCCCAGTGTCCCAATTACGGCGCTCCGGGGAGCTGGGCCGCGACGTGAATCACGTCAGAAACGGCCCGAGGCCGAGAATCCGAGCCCGGTGGGCGTGAGCATGGGCAGCAGCGAAATGCTGCTTCGTTTTGGCTGACGGGGCGCCAAGCGACGTTCGTAGGCCAAAGCATAGGGAGCGAGAAGCATGCCGGCCGTCACCATGGCTGCACTCGCATAGTATCCCGTTTCGAGCACCGCGAGTCCGCAAACCTCGCTCGAGTAACGGGTCGGCGCTGCGAGGCAGGCAAAACCACCGACGAATCGAGACGTCACCCAAAGTCCGAGGCCTGCTCCAAAGAGCGCCCATCCGAGCCGCTTCCGATGTGCGAGCCGTGGCCCCGCAGGGGTCCCCGAAGCGAAATCTTGCTGAGCTTGCCACTGACCACGCAAGCTCATTCCCCCACCGAGCAACGCAAACGTACCGGCCAAAAACGGGGTCACGAAGATCCCCCCATAAAGCAGAGTATCGAAGGTGGGGCTGGCTCCTTCGGTTCCCAGCGAGGCATCCTCGGTCACGTAGTTCAAATCGCCCGCGGTTGCCACGGTGATGTAAATCTTGGTGCCCAGCGCTGCGGCTCCCATCACGCCCGCCGAAATGAGCAAGGCCGTCCCGCGAAAGCCGGATGGCAAACGCCGAGGTGGGAGCGATGCCGACGGCTGCCCGTCGCCAATGGTGGACTGCAATGGGATGGAGGGTTGCCGAACGGCGGGCAGCGGCGGGGTGAAGGGCGGCGGAGTGGAGGGCGGCGGGGTGGAGGG
>Ga0315912_10003171_pt1 | contig 16578 bp, 17 predicted proteins | sample VfabasoilMG_FD_204469 | JGI IMG/M metagenome (GOLD analysis project Ga0315912, IMG submission 204469) | Garden soil microbial communities collected in Santa Monica, California, United States - V. faba soil | ecosystem: Environmental > Terrestrial > Soil > Garden | place: USA: California... | reverse complement strand
GCCAAGCGATTGGTTAAGATCGCGCGGCTGTAGTTCCTTAAACTGCTCCCAAGCAGTTGTCACCGCCAACAAGTGCGAGCGTCCAGCACAATCCTGAGCCGATTCGCACATCACTACACTACCCTTCAACACGCGCGCAGCATTGTCCATCGCCAGCGGATCATAGGTTGCCACCGGCACTCCCGCATCAATCAATGCCTGAACCAGAAACAAACCCTGCGATTCCTCAACAACGTTCGTCGACGGTTTATAAGAAAGACCAATCACCCCAGCCGTACCGCCCTCAGGCAGCAGGCTCTTGATCAATCCCACCAACCGGCCCACCTGGGCCTGATTCACCGCATGTGTAGCATCGGCCAGCGTGGGTGTCACTCCAAGCTGCCTCGCCAGACGGCTGAACGCGACGTTGTCTCGCGGAAAACACGGACCGCCATAGCCCATCGCACCTTTCAGATATTTCCGCCCAATACGCGAATCCAGCCCAATCGCCGAACTCACCACGTCCACATCAGCACCTTCCAACTGCTCACAAATCTCGGCCAGCATATTGGCATACGAAATTTTAGTGGTCACATAGGTATTGACTGAAAGCTTGGTTAACTCAGCGTTGACAAAATTCATGCGCGCCATGGGAGGCGTTCTCCCCAATAGCTTCCCGTAAAATTCCTCCAACAGCAAGCCAGCTTTATCATCGGACTCGCCAATCAGAATCATGTCCGGGTTCGACATATCCCGAATCACACTGCCCAGCGCGATGAATTCCGGGTTGTAGCAAAGCCCAAACCCGACGCCGCATTTCTTGCCGGAAACCTTCTCCAGCAGCGGAAGTATTTCGTTACGCGTCGAACCAGGCATCACCGTACTGGACACAACCACCAAGTGATAGCCGTCCTTCTTGCTCAGTGCTCTGCCAATCGATTCACACGCAGCCAAAACAAATTTCAAAGCAAACGCGCCATCCGGACCCGAAGGCGTCGGAACGATAATGAACGTAGCGCCCGTCTCGCCAACTGCCGACTCAATATCAGTAGTAGCACGCAGCCGGGACCGATTCTTTTCAATCAGATCCGGGAGACCTGGTTCCTGCACCGGTGCCACGCCGTTGTTAATGGCATCGACAAACCCCTGATTCAGATCCACCCCGATGACTTCAAACCCGGCGTCGGCGACCACAGCCGCCATCACCGCGCCAAGCTTTCCCAAACCGATAACGGAAACTCTCATAGTTACGCAGTCAAAACGTTCAGTATAAGGCTTCCGGAAACAGCCCAGCAAGTTTTCGCTGGACTCGACTATTTCGCCACCGGGACAAAATCCATAGACTTCGCGACGGTCCGCAACTGCCACTCGCGTGCGATCACCTTTTCCTTCTGACCAATCGCCACCAGCGTCAACCGCTTACCACCGATAAACAGCGTCCAAATACGCAGCCGAACCTCACCAGGGCGATCCGGATGCTTGAAGTCGAGAAGATAAGCCGTTCCCGTCCGATTAGGCAGCGGACGATATGGCTCAGTGACGCCTTCCGCAGTGATGCCATTGGCCTTCAAACTCTGCCTAGTCATGTCCGCGATGTCTTCGCCTTCCACGTGTCCATACACCGTGTAGACTTCCGGATTATCCTCGCGCATGGGATCCACTTTGACCTTCGGCGGCAGCAAAACAGAAGCGCCATTTCCATTCTCGACAGTCCAGTTCTCTGGAATCTCGAACTTGAAACCAGCCGGATTACGAACAGGCTTAGCCAACACGGTTGCAGCCAAGACAACAACCAAAATCAAACCTCGTCCATTACGCATCACAACGGTACTTCCACTTGAGTAAGAATTTCTTCCACAATACGACCAGCCGCATCGCCGCCGCGCTGCGTTGCCAACCGCGGATGCAGCATCACTCGATGAGCAAACGCAGGAACAGCCAACCGCTTCACATCATCAGGAATCGCAAAATCACGACCCTCCACCAACGCCAAAGCCTGCGTAGCTCGAAACAAAGCCTGTGCCCCGCGCGGACTCACACCCAATGCAAGCGACTCATGCTTGCGCGTGCGGTCCACAATCGCAAGCATATAATCCACAAGCGAATCGTCCACTATCACGCGCTGTACCAGATCCTGCAGGTGAACCACCTCGCTAGCCGTCAACACCGGATCGGCATGAACCGCGCTGGTAGATGTGGAGTTCTGCCGTAAGATAGCACGCTCACTAACCGGGTCAGGATACCCGATACGAATGCGAAGCAAAAAACGATCTAATTGCGATTCCGGCAAAGGATACGTGCCGTGATGCTCCACCGGATTCTGCGTAGCAATCACAAGAAAAGGCGGCTCCAGCGGATAGGAGTGTCCATCAATGGAAACCTGCAGTTCGTTCATCGCCTCCAGCAAGGCGGATTGCGTCTTGGGAGTAGAACGGTTGATCTCATCGGCCAACAAAAAGTTCGTAAAAATCGGACCACGCTTAAAGTCAAACGACTCGGAATGCGTGTTATAAACCGTAACCCCAAGCACGTCGCTCGGTAACATGTCAGAGGTAAACTGCAACCGATGAAAAGAACATCGAACACTGCGTGCCAAAGCGTGGCCAAGAGTAGTCTTGCCAACACCCGGAACATCCTCAATAAGCAAATGACCCTTCGCAAGCAAACTCACAAGAGCCATACGAACCACATCCTGCTTACCACGCAGCGCAGAAGAAAGAGACTCCTCCAACTCCCGAAGTTGCACCCCGGCTTTGGAGAGTTCCCCATTCAACGATTCGCCCCCCACAACGCGCGAGGCTAGCGCGGCACCGCCTACGCGCTGGTTCATACTAGAAATATGATAGCGCGGCCCCCGAAAGGCTGTGGGGAAAATGCAGCTTCGCGATGGCCCACCCTGAACCGTCGTGGAGCAAGCTTGAGGCAGTCGGCATTCGAAACGACGTCAGACGGAGAGCTTCGCGTTCTCGCGGTATCGGCAATCACCAGACGCAAGAACTACAACCCTAATTTCTTCAACGTAGCGCGTTCCCGCTCGAAGTCTTCTATCGCATACTCGTGAAAAATGCCGTGAGACTTCAGAAAACCGTCCATTTCGACACGCCCCAACCCGAGCATCAGTCCCAGTTGTGGTTCCGTGATCCGGCCGGCCTTCAGTTCTTCCACCGCAAAAGCTTCCAGCGCCCTGCGCGACAAGTCCGCGCCACCCTGAGCCAGATGGCTGGCGATGTCGTCGGGAATCTGCAAAGTAACTTCCACTCAATCCAAGGTAGTGGTACCGGAAGTTGGAGTCAAGGAAAACATGCGGTTCCACCGCCGCTGCAACGCATCTTTGGTTGCCTCAGTCCCCCTGTTGAGTTTCCTCGTCATTGATGAGCGTCCTGAGTTTGCTCCAATATGGCTCAAACTCAGCAACACCAATAGACGCCGCAACGAAAGCTGGCATCTCGACAGCGAAATAGTAACGCAGCAGATCAATTCGAGAACCTGCAATGATCTCAGGTAAATTGTGAAGGTGATCCGCCTCAATGCTGCACAAATCAGAGCGTCCTTCATCGCCATAGGATCGAATCCGCAGAAGGCCCACCTTTATTATCCCAGCTAGATTGTCTCTGACCTCTCCAACCTTGCGCATCCAGCCTCCTGACTGTAAGGCTAGCATCGAAAATCAACCACGAGGTACCTCGCAAATTCACCCTTGGGGTGGCACGGTTGTGGATTTCAAGTGCCGTATGCGAAGTATTGGTCGAGCGAAGCTCTCTTCGGGGTTGGATGAGAATTTGAATACGGTTTGCGGCAATTGCGGTATTTGCGGTAAGAGCGCGGAGGAAGGTATAGCTGCGGCTCGATTCCATGTTACGATTCGAATGGTTCCTGTAAGCTGAAATGGGCCGATTGTATGGGCCAAAGGAGAATCGCTAGGCTGCAGGAATCAGTTTGGTAGTAGTAAGAGAGTGTGAGTCTAGGCGGGCTAAGGCGTGGGCGGAGACCGGTGGCCAGGAAGGCATTCCCGGATTCAAGGTCGGCAAGTGTTGGCGCGCCGACCGGCGCGACATTGAGGCCTGGATCGCTCAGCAAAAAGCGCCGTTTCAGGCAACCCGTACAGGTTAGCGGCAAGTTCGGCGTAGGCGGCCACAGCGGATTTAGATTTTCCCGGTACTGGCGCATGCTTGCACCATGGAAAACTTCAAACGATTCCTCGCCTATGCCGTCATGGCCCTTTCCAGCATGATCGCCATGATTAAGTTTTTGCTGTCGGAGTTGCATGACCTGTGGTTCTTTATCCATAACCTCTCGTGGTAACTGGTCAAAGCCAAGCTGATACAATAAGTCGTTTATGGCACAGATCAAAGGTCCCGCGATTTTCCTGGCGCAGTTCGCCTCCGATGAGGCTCCCTTCAATACGCTCCCCAATATCACCGCCTACATGAAATCGCTCGGCTACCTTGGAGTTCAACTCCCCTCATGGGACGCCCGCATGATCGACATCAAAAAAGCCGCCGAGTCGAAAACCTACTGCGACGATCTCCGCGCCCAAACCAACGGCCTCGAAATCACCGAACTCGCCTCACACCTCCAAGGACAACTGGTAGCCGTCCACCCCGCTTACGACGAACTCTTCGATGGCTTCGCCGCACCCGAAGTCCGCGGCAATCCAAAAGCCCGCACCGAGTGGGCCATCCAGCAGATGCGCTACGTCATCAAAGCCTCCGCGAATTTAGGACTCACCGCAACCCCTTCATTCACCGGCGCACTGATGTGGCCCTTCATGTACCCATGGCCGCAACGCCCCGCAGGACTGGTGGAAGAAGGCTGGAAAGAACTGGCCCGCCGCTGGACACCCTTGTTCAACTACGCCGACGAAAACGGCATCGACATCGCCTACGAACTGCACCCCGGCGAAGACCTCCACGACGGTTCCACCTTCGAGCAGTTTCTCGAAGCCTGCGACAATCATCCGCGCGTTGGCATCAATTACGATCCGTCCCACTTCATCCTCCAATGCATGGACTACGTAGGCTTCATCGACATCTACGGCTCCCGCATCAAAGCATTCCACGTAAAAGACGCCGAATACCGCCCCTCCGCCAAATCCGGTGTCTACGGAGCCTACCTGAACTGGAAAGATCGTCCGGGCCGCTTCCGTTCGCTCGGAGATGGCCAGGTGGACTTCACCCAGGTCTTCACCAGAATGACCGCCGCCGGATACAAAGGCTGGGCCGTAATCGAATGGGAATGCTGCTTCAAAGACAGCGTCCAAGGTGCCACCGAAGGCGCTCCCTTCGTAGCCAAGCACCTCATTGACGTGCCAACCAAAGCCTTCGACGATTTCGCCGGTGCAGGTTCAGATTCCGCCAGAAATCGACGCATCCTTGGTGTTGGCTAGGCTTTTTTGCACTCACCCGCAACGGTCTGTTACGCTAACGGTGTAGGAACAATTCTGCGCCCGTAGCTCAGCTGGATAGAGCGCTTGCCTCCGAAGCCAGAGGTCGTAAGTTCGAATCTTACCGGGCGTACCACTTTCCCATCATTTCCAGTGGATTCGCCGAGCCGCCTCAGCGAAAACCGCCCGCAACATCGGCTCCGTCAATCGGCCAGTAGACGTATTCTGCTGGCTTGGATGGTACGAACAGATCAACAACGGCAATCCCTGCCCAAGCTCGTGTGCCACATTGTGGCCAAACTGGAAGGCCGACCGCCGCAGTCCCAACGCCGCCAGATACGACTCCATCGCAATCCGCCCCAACGCCACCACAACCTTCACCTGTGGCAAAAGCATCAGCTCCTCAACCAACCAAGCCCGACACGTTCGCAACTCATCCGGCAACGGCTTGTTATCCGGAGGAGCACAATGCGCAGAAGCGGTAATATAGGCGTTCTTCAGGACCAAACCGTCATCCCCCGAACGGCTCCCGGGTTGATTGGCAAATCCAGTGGCATGCAAGACATGGTACAGCAGATCGCCTGACGAGTCTCCAGTGAACATCCGACCAGTCCGGTTCGCCCCATGCGCCCCGGGAGCCAACCCAACAATCAGCAATTGCGCCAAAGGATCACCAAAGCTGGGAACAGGTTTGCCCCAATATTCCCAGTCCAGATAGGCCCGCCGCTTAACCCTGGCCACCTCGCGACAGTGCTTACGCAACCGCGGACAAAGCTCGCAGGCAACCAACCGCTGCTGAAAAAGTCGAAAAGTGTCAGTCATGGGACCAAGGACTCAGTACCACCCAGGATTGACCATTATCGCTTTTTGCGCTATCGTTCGAATAGAGATCTTTTTCATAAGGCGCGGTAGCCAAGTGGTAAGGCAGAGGTCTGCAAAACCTTTACTCGTGGGTTCGACTCCCGCCCGCGCCTCCAACACATTTCCCCGTTGTAAACAGTTGATTCCATCCATGGAAGCTGGAATCATTCGAGCTGTGAGTGTGATACACTTTTGCGTAGAACGAGACGTGGATTTCTACAAGAAATTGCAACCTTCGGACCGTCCGTCTCGTCATAGTATTTTGAGGAGTTCCGTGCTTTATGATTATGATAAAGTGCGGCTGGTTGAAATATGAGCTCGGCTGACCCTAATAAGACGCCTGACTATAACGATCCTGACATCCATCTGCAACGCTTGCTGATGGGTGAGCAGCAAAGCAAGGCGTGGTTTCTCACAATTTTCAGCGACTTCAAGGACTACTTCTTCCCGGCAAAATTGCCCCCGCTGGAGTTGACCTCCAAGCCCGTGGCCGTAAAGGACATCTGGGGATTCAGTGGTGGCCGTGGTACAAGCGCGGGTGCCACCAGTATGCTGATCCACACCGTTATCATTGGTGGACTAGTGGCGCTCGGCCTGAATCCCACGGTTCAAAACGTGGTGAAGGAGCACATCACCCTTGTAGCGCCCACAGAACTCCCCGAAGATGCCCCAATCCAAAAGGTCAAGGTGCAGGACAAGAAAATGGGCGGTGGTGGTGGTGGTGGAGATCGTTCCCCTCTCCCGGCCAGCAAAGGAAGAGCCCCAAAGGCTGCGCCAAGGCAGTTCGTACCCCCCGCAGCAGTCGTTCATAACGACAATCCGAAACTCCTGATGGAGCCAACGCTTCTGGTCCAGGACAACGCTATTATCCCGAACGTTAACATGAACGTTTGGGGAGATCCGCTGGCTAAGATCGGTCCGCCTTCCAATGGGACAGGTTCCGGCGGAGGCATCGGTTCCGGTTCCGGCGGAGGTGTAGGCTCCGGCACAGGGGCTGGCTTCGGCCCCGGTACGGGTGGCGGCATCGGCGGCGGTGCCTATAAAGTCGGTGGCGGCGTAAGCGCCCCCGCAGTACTCGTCAAGATAGAGCCCGAGTATTCAGAAGAAGCCCGCAAAGCCAAGTTCGGCGGCGCAGTTGTCCTCAACATCGTCGTCGATGATAAGGGCAACCCCGTAAACATCACCGTAGCCAGAGCACTCGGATTAGGCCTCGATGAAAAAGCCATCGAGGCAGTCAAAAAATGGCGCTTCCGGCCAGGCTACAAAGACGGCAAAGCAGTCGCGACTTTCGCAACCGTCGAAGTTAATTTCCGTCTGCTATAACCTTTTGTAGAGTTGTCGGTGCGGGCAGGCCCTTACCGACCCGACTAAACTACCGGGTCGCCTGCAGCGGAAACGACAACGATCCAATCGTCCCCTGAAGCGTATTCATAACCGCCATCCGAAACGTGGTCGCTTTGGGGATCCGCTCAAATTCGACCAGTACTTTCACCCCGCTCTCAATCGCCTTCTTGTAATTCTCCTGGCTGAGATTGAACTTCGAAGTCTGGCTGCTCGACAGCAGCACTTGCCCATTATCACCAACCTCCACCCCGGCCATTGTCACCTCGCCCTGCCACCGGCCCTCGCTGGCAACCAGCGCCAAATCTGACCCCTCTATCTTCACAAGGATGGTAATCTTATCGGGACTCTGGCCCGGTACAAGTTCCCCCGTCAGCCCAATCTGTGCAATCCCAATCGGCGACACCAGAGCATCGGCGAAGCGCTGCTTGCTTTCGGCGTGTACATCCCTGCCAGCGTTCGGCGCAAAGTAGCCGCGCCGATGCCGTATCCTGACGCCTTTCTGTACCGCCCGCACCTGGATGCGATGGAACTTCCCGTCTTCCTCAAATGGCTGCGGAGCATAGGTCGCGGCATACATCTCACGAGTATCGTCCAGCGCCTCCCTCACCGCCGCTCCAATGTCGTTGCGGTTGTAATAGGCTACGCCGCCCGTTTGCGACGCAAGGTCTTGCATGATGGCAATATTGACCATCGGGCGCTTATTCAGATCCGCCGAAAGCCCTCGGGCATCCACCGGATACACCGCAATATTAGCCGCCAGAAGCGCCGAAATGGCACCTTTCGTCTCGGCATCAAAAGTCACCCGGCGATCCATCGCCGCCATCGCCGTCGGACCCGTCATATTCACCTGAATCGGAAATCCCGCCGACACCCAGATCAGGTTCTTTCTTCCCGGAAGGCGTTTCAACCCGTTTCCAATTGCCGCCAGCGCATCCAAGGTGACCCGCGCTTTGCGCGCAATCGTTTCCTGCTGAATGATGGCATCCAACGCCGTGGTCGAAAAAAACTCGGAGTACGTGACCGAAGCGGTATCCGGTTCATCTCCAGCCGCCAGCGCAACGTGATCGCCCTTGAACGCAGCCGCCTTGCGCGACAACGAAGCATGATCAGCCGAGAAATCGTGCAGCACACGCAACTTGTTATTCAATACCAAAATCGCGACTTCCTCGTTCGGCCGCAGGCCATTGAGAATACTCACCACCTGATTCCGCGCATAAGCCTGATCACTCCAGGAAGTGTTCAGCGCGTCCAGCAGAATGATGGAGAGCACCTGATTGACCTTACCGTCAACCGCACGATTGGAATACACGCCGCCACTGGCAACCCTCTCCGTGGATACTTTCTCAAACGTCGCGATCCGCTGTTCCTTACCGTTGTCCCGAATCTGAATGTCGGCGGCAGTAATAGGAGTGGCCGCGCCCGACTTCTGTGAAACGGCAATCGTAACATCCACAAATGTCGTAGTGCTGCGGATGACCTGAGCATCCATCATGCCCACCGCAAGCACCAATGACACGACGATGTTGCAAGCAGAGACCATCTCACAAAAATACCCTGGGTGGCCCCCTCCCGTCACCTGTCGAAAGTTCTGTTCTTAACTCCAGATCTCTGTGATCGGCTTGTACTTGATAGCCGACGTTGAATTCGGAATATACTCAAACCCGCGTCCCAGCGGATCATCATGACGCACCGTATCCGGGTCAATCCCCAGCGCGGAATAAATGGTCGCGCCAATATCTTCAGGCCGGATATCACGGTTCTCACTCCACCCTGGATCCGCCGTATTACGCCCCAAAACATCGGTCGCCCCAATTGCCTTCGGACCCGGGATTCCCGCACCAGCGAACAGCACACCCTCTTGCAGGAAATGGTCACGTCCAGCACCGGAATTCAAAGCCCCCGTAGTACGACCAAATTCACCCATCGCAACAACCAGCGTATCGTTCAACGTGCCGTCGTTCTTCAGATCCGTCAGAAGCGTTCCCAGCGCCGTGTCAAATTGACGACCCAACGATGCCGCGTTTCCGGCGTTGAGCGCCGTGTAGATATTGGAGTGATTGTCCCAACCGCCCACGGTAATCTGAATGAACCGCGTGCCAAGCTGCGCCTTCACCAGATTGCGAGCCACCAAGCATGAGTTGCCGAAATTGGTAGTACCATAACGCGCCCGCTCAGCCGTAGACAACGTGAACGCTGCCGTCACATCCGCGTTATACATCAACTGCTTTGCCCCAAGGCTAAACTGGACATTCTCCTTCGAAGCAGGTCCAAGTTCACCAATCAACCGCTCCTGCTGATCCATCTTAAGCAGCATGTTGAAGCGACGATCAAACGCCGCCTGCCCATTAGGATGTGTCGAGTTGGGAAGTCCCCCACCATTCGGCGATACATAAAACGGAGCGTTCAACGGTGGGAAATAGCCATTGGCCGGTTCATCGGTTCCGGTATTCAAAGCCAGAAACGCAGGCAGCGTTCGGATTGCCGACGAAGGTCCAAGCTCCATCGCCGCAACCGATCCCATGTGCGGAGCAATCTTCGATGTCGTGTTAGCCGGATTCCGAAGTATCTGCGCCCAAACACGGCCCAAACTATGCACCAAAGCCCATGACCGCACCGAACGCACAAACGCCACCGAGTCCATATTCTGCGCAATGTTGGGAAGCAGCCCCTGCGCCACCCGCACGTTCCCGTAACTGGTCGGATTGAAGTTCGTCGGTAGCCAAGGTCCTTCTTTCAAATCCCAAAGATCGGTATGGCTGGGACCACCCGAGAGCAAAATGAAAATCGCGTTCTTAGCCTTGTTCAACAGCGGCGTGGCGGCCTTAGCCGGTGCCGCACCAGGACCAGCGGGCAACAGAAAATACCCACCCACAGCCGAAGCCATGTTGCGGAAAAACATACGTCGTCCAAGTTCAGGCCCCCTCCAGAAGAAAGAACCTTGAGTACCCCGCCAATCGATTCCAAAACGATCTTTCATTGGTGTCTCCCTGGTTCCCTTTTAGTAGCTGAAGATGAACTCGGCCTTGTTGATCAAGACCCAAGCAATGTCTTCAAACGCCGCCTGTCGCAGAGCCGCCGTGTTGGCTGCCTGCATAATCGCCACCGCATCCGCCCGCTCGGTAGCGTTCGGGAAGCGCGAAAGAAACATCAGATACATTTCATCGGCCGCCTGCGCATTGCCAAGTGCCGCAGCAGCGCGAATCGGTGCCGAAGCCGTATAACGGTTCCGGCTCAGCACAAAGTTATCGTTCATCAGGTTCAACTGCTGAATGATCGATCCCGCCTGCGTTCGTACTGTCGTGTCACGATTGCCGCGCAGGAACGAGTTCATGAAGTTCAGCGCACCGTTGCCGCGAGGCTCGGTCGGTTCCGGAACCTGAATGGCCCATGACACCGGAGCGGCAAAGCCCGTGATCGTGTAGCTCTGGCCAACTCCTGTCGCCTTGGCAATCGCGTCGGCAACCTCTTCACCCTCCAAACGACGCGGCAGGTGGCGGGCAAACAACTCAACCTTCGTCGAGTCCCAAGGAGCATCGTATTTCGTGCTCAGTTGATATGCCGACGCCTCCACCAGCAGCTTTAGAAAACTGCGGAGGTCGTAATTGCGAGCCTGCAATTCTCCAGCAAGATACTTGAGAAGACGGGGATGACTCGCCTGCAACTCCCAGGGAGCTGCAGGCGGATGGTCCGGATCCAAACGGTCCGGGTCCAGATAGTCCACCGGCTCGGCGAGCCCGTAACCGTACATGGCCTTCCAAAGCCGGTTCGCCATGGTGATCGGCAGCATCGGATCGGTCATCACCTTGTTCGCGAAATCGCCGCGCCAGCTTGCCGTGGGAGCCGTAGAACCATCCCGATACTCGGGGTTCAGACTCGTCACCGAGCCAATGGCAACCCGATTCGGACGGTTTCCGAAATTCGTATTCAGCGTGTAATTGCCCGTAGTGCGGTCCGCAATTAAGAAGCTATTGAAGTACGGCGAGGTATTGTCGGCCTGAAACGGCTGGGTGATATTCAAGCGCGAAAAGAACGCAGCCATGCGCTCTGCATTCGAACGTGTCTGATTCTTGCCCCACAAGCTGAGGTCATCTAAATGACGCCGACCGTCATGGCAAAGCAGGCAATCGTAGTGCGAAAGGCCAAGAAACTTGCTGGTAGCCGCGTACATCGACAAATCGTAGATGTCCTGGTTCGGACCCATCGTCGCCCGGCCATTCAAAATGAAATTCGCCGGACCCGAATCAAACGTATTGCCACTGGCCATGATGCCTTCAAAAATCATGTCCTTGAGCGGCTTGCCGTCTTCTACGGATTTCTTGATCCAGTTGTGGTACACATTACGGCCCGTCGTCTGGCGATTCGCCGTGGTCTGAGTGGAAGTAACCTGGAAAAGATCCCCCAACCACATGGTCCACTTATCTACAAACTCGGGCGAGTATAAAAGCTTGTCAATTAACGCCGTACGCTTACCAGCCGAAGTATCCGAGAGAAACGCCCGAACATCGGAGGGTGCCGGAAGGCGGCCTGTCAAATCAAGATGGATGCGCCGGAAGAACTCTTCGTCTGAACTAATCGCCGCCGAGGGCATGCGCTCAGCTTCCAGCCGATCAAAAATCTCAACATCAATCCGCCCGCGCCGGGGAATCAGCCTGGGGGAAACCGTATTAGACGACCCGGCAATCACCAGGTGCTTACGAAGCTGATCGGTCCGGTCACCAATAGCGCCACGCAAGCGCGAGACGCCCTCCAGGTAACTATCAGGATCATTCAGAAAGGTACAGTTATCGCTAGAGACATGATCAGCAACTTCCACGTCATCCGCAGCCGAAACAAGGCCCTGTGTACCCGTGTAAACGAGCGTTGCAAACCCGGCAACTAAGAGCAAACGATATCCAGTTTTCATCAATCCATCCCCATACGAACAGGTCTATATAGGACCAGACGTTAGGGATTATATCAGAGATGTAAGACCATTGGACAAAGTAGATCCGCTAAACTAACTGAACCATGCCACAGGTCTCTCGCAGAATATTCGTCGGCACCGCAGCCGCTTCGGCTGTAGCTATCCAAGCCGCGGAAACGCCCAAAGCAGCGCAAACGCAAAAAATGGATGAAGTGCTTCGATCGGGAATCACCCGCCGTAAGATTCCCGCCGCAGTCGGGTCAATCGCAGACAAGCGGAAAACGCTTTACGAAGGTGCCTTTGGAGTCCGCGACGCCTCCGGCGTTCCCGTGCGGCTCGACAGCATCTTTCGTATCGCATCCATGACGAAGCCCGTTACCACGGTTGCCGCGCTTCAGTTGGTGGAGCAGGGGAAAGTGAGCTTGTCCGAACCCGTCTCCAAGTACCTGCCGCAACTGGCGAACCTCAATGTGCTGGAAGGGTTCGACAACTCAGGCAAACCCATCCTCCGGCCCGCGCGAACGCCGATCACCCTCCATCATCTGTTGACCCAAACCTCCGGCCTTTGTTACTCGATATGGGACGAAAAGATGTTCCGATACGCGGCTCTGGGACAAGAGGCTCAAGCGCAAGCGCCCGGTCCCCTGATGTTCGAACCCGGCACGCGCTGGCAATACGGACAGGGCACGGCTTGGGCCGCCCGCTTGGTCGAGACCATCACCGGAGCCACGCTGGAAGATTATTTCCAGGAGCGAATCCTGCGGCCCCTAGGCATGCAGGATACCAGTTACATTTTCCCGGAAGCTAAGTTCGACCGGCTGGTCGTAAACTACCAGCGCGACACCAGCGGGGAGCTCAAACCGAACAACCGCGTTTTGCCGAACCGGCCCACCACTTTCAACGGAGACGGAGGCCTCTACTCCACCGCTGCTGACTACATACGCTTCATGCAGATGATCCTCAATCGCGGCGCGGGAATCCTCAAGCGCGACACCGTCGAAAAGATGTTCCAAAACCAAATCGGAGGCCTTACCGCCGGTAAGATGCGGAGCTTTCAACCCACCACCTCGGCAGATGTGGACCTCCACCCCGGCAACACCCAAAAATGGGGATACGGCTTTCTCCTCAATACCAAACCATACGCCGGTGGACGATCCGCCGGAAGCGGTGCCTGGGGCGGCATCAATAACACCCTTTTCTGGATCGATCCCAAGAGCGATCGATGCGGCGTACTCATGATGCAGTTCCTGCCTTTCGTAGACAAGGAAGCCGTAGGCCTAATGGGCGATTTCGAAATGGCCGCTTACCGATATCTGTAGCCTTAGATCAACTGGAGCGCATCCAAATCGCGAGCTCCGTGAATAACGCGGACGATAAGGATCGGCCTAGGCGCGGAACGGTAAACAATGACGTAGGGTGACACGGGCCAGAAAAGCACCGGCTCTGAAGTTCGAATGTCCGTCCGGGGGTGCCCCAACTTCGGGAACTGGATAAGTTGATGAAAGGCGCTCTCGATCTTTGCTATTGTGCGGTCCGCAGCCTTGGGGTTATCACCACCAATGTATTCCCAAATGGTCAATAGATCCAACCGGGCTTCCGCAGTAAGCTGGATGCGCCTCTTCACCACTCAACCAAAATGTTAACCACGCTGCCGAGCGCGACTCGTTGCGCGAATCTCACTCATCACAGCATCCCCATCAAATACCTGACCACGACGGGCCGACTCCAACCCCGCTTCAATTTTTCGTTCCACTTCAGCGAGCCCTTGATCCCGTTTGGAACGCAACGCATCCCGGACCACCTCACTAGCACTCGTGTACCGGCCACTCTTCACAGCGGACTTCACAAATGCATACAAGTCAACGCTGAGATTTACGTTTAAGGTGGTTGGAGAAGGCATCGCAAGTTTCCTGCGATTATCCTAACACGAAGTTGCCAATAGTTGCCAACGCCGTTCGATTTTCTCCACCCAAAGCCAGGCTAGAATAGAGGAACCATGGCAGATCGAGTTATAGTATCCGACCCTGAAATCATGAATGGAACGCCGTGCTTCCAAGGCACCCGAGTTCCGTTCAAGAACCTGATCGACTACCTGGAAGGTGGGCACTCGCTCGGAGAGTTCCTGCGCCAATTCCCCACCATGTCGAGCGAAAAGGCGATCCAAGCGCTTGAAGAAGCGAAGGAATCGCTATTTGCAAAAATCGCATGAACCACATGCCTGGGCATGACGTGCTCCAGGAGGGAGCGCAGCATAAAGGGAGTCAGAGATGCAGGCTAGTTCCTTGCGCCCGCCGGGAAGAAGTTTCGTGACAAAATAGGGTAGAAGCAAACAACTGAGCGCGTAAAACTGTAAACAAGGACTTCGACATGATCTGCAACGCCACCGATCTCTCGCCCGACCAAAAGACCGCGCTCGAAACGCTTTTGGGACGCCGCGTTCAAGACAGCGAAGCGGTCAGCGTCCGTACCTTCGAACCCAGCGCCGTCACTCCTCAGCGGAAACTTGAAATCACAAACGAACTGAGGAAATATTTCGCCGAAGTGGACGCTTCCCGCAAACCCGTCTCAGAAGAAGATGCAGACGACATCATCACTGAGGCCATGAGAAGTGTACGCCCAGGCTACCGTCCCCATCAGTGAGAATCGTACTCGATACCTCTATCCTCGTTCGAGCGCATGAAGGGGCGACCGGGCTTGGCCGCGAACTCCTTCTTAGCCTCGTTGAGTCCGATCACGTTTTGTTGATCTCGGATGAGATGCTTTACGAACTAGCCAAAGTCCTCCGTTACCCGCGCATGTTGGCGCTCTACGGCCTTTCCGAAGGCCGGATTTTTCACTACGTCGGATTCCTCCGCGAGGCCGCTGAAATCATTCGCCCGAACCCATTGCTGGTCACGCCGATTCGGGACGTAAACGACACCGTCGTCATCCAAACGGCAATCATCGGCGAAGCTAACGTCATTTGCACTCGAGACCAGGATTTCTTCGAACCTCCCGCCGAACCGTTCCTCCAAAGGGCTGGTATTGAGATCTTGGACGACATTGAGCTAATGCAACGATTGCGATCCTGAAGTTCGAGTGTCCTGAGCCAGAAATTATAATAATACTCCTGCTAAACACGGGCGCAATCACCACAACGGAACCCTCTTAGCTCAACGCCACCATTGGCTGCAATAGGACCCGACAGAAGCTGGCAACGCGTCAAGCAGCTAACGGTCACTCGGTATAAAGCACGTCAAGACGGGGGCAACACGGGGACAGCCTGATCGGAGCCTGTGCGCTGGAACTCGGCTACGCCGTTGGCACGCATAACGTCCGCGACTTCGAGCGCATACCGGGACTACGGCTGGTTTCTTTCTAACTGCCGAATCTAATGCCTGTCCAAGGCAATTAGATTTCAACTTCTATTGCCGACTTTTCCAGTGCGTGTGCTTGCACTCTGAGGTAGCGGGAGACGCCGTCCGGTGGATTCACCAAGGTGATGTCATAGAACCATGGATTCAGATTTTGCTGGCTTAAATGATCAGAGTACCGCTCCCACCGAACTTTGCTCGACACCTTGAAGAGGATTTTCGCTCTAAGAGGCTTGTCTTCATTGCTAGTTGGTGTTTGCCAATTCGCATCAAACTGAGTGGCGCTGATGGTGTCCGTTACTGCGTAGGTTGGTCCAGGACGCAGAGCTGGTATTGTTTTGTGATCTGGCATGTAAATAGGCCTCCCTGGAGCCTTTCCTATTGTGACAGGTGCTTGCAATAGCGGTTACCAATCCGCCGCGGGTTCTTCCGAGGTTCTTCCGGCGACTCTGTTGCGAGAGGAGCTATTCTGGACCGTGGAAGGTTCTATGGAACCGGTCGAATATCCACTATGTCGTATTTCAGCGTTTCAATCTTGCCCTGATTACCGCCTCGCGCCGCTTTAATGAGCATTTGCTTTCCCTTAATTTCTGCCGCGAAGGTTTGCCCGTCTGTAAGATAAGTCGTTGAACTCCAGATCCATCTTGCTGTACGCGAAAGAGTGTATTGAGTCACTTTCCCACCTTCGGTCGCTGTCACGACCTGAACAAAACGATAGACAGCCTTATCTTGAGAGCCCCCACCGTATGAATTCG
>Ga0315912_10003170_pt1 | contig 16579 bp, 16 predicted proteins | sample VfabasoilMG_FD_204469 | JGI IMG/M metagenome (GOLD analysis project Ga0315912, IMG submission 204469) | Garden soil microbial communities collected in Santa Monica, California, United States - V. faba soil | ecosystem: Environmental > Terrestrial > Soil > Garden | place: USA: California... | reverse complement strand
GCCTCGCTGCGGGAACGCGACCGCCTCGCCCCGTCAGGGACGGGCGCGTTCCCCGCAAGAGGCGCCCGGGGAGCCGTTCCGGCTACAAACAGGCCATCTTCAGGCGACGAATGCCGCGCTCGTCCACCCAGAAGGGCTGCCGACAGTCGACCTTCGTGTTGGCCGTCGTGGCCTTCGCCGCCGCGGGCCGAGCCTTCCGTGCCGGCACGGCGGGTCGCCGTGCCGGGCGTTTTGCCGGGGGCTGGACGCGCTCCTTCGCCGGCTGGCTGAGCGCCAGGCTGACCCGACTCGCCGCGGTCTCGTCGAAACCGGGCTCCGCTGCCGCACCCACCGGGGCCCCGGGCGCAGCACTGGCCTGCGCCCCGTGCTCCTCCGCACGAGCCGCACCACGCTCGCCCGCGCCGAGCGCGGGCCTCTCCGTCGGCTCGGCAGCGCCCACCACCTGCGTCACCGGGGCGATGACGCGCCCGATCGGTGGCTCGTCGCTCGGTTGTGCAGCAGAACCCCTCAGGCTCGCAATTCGATCTTCCGGAGCCTCGTGCGCCTTCTCGACGGGCGACGCCTTCGCTTCGGCCAGCGATGTTTCCGGACGCAAGGCACCGCTGGTCCGCACCAGAAGCACCGGCTGCACCGCTACCACCGCGACCCCGACCAGCGCCGCAAACACTCCGGCGGCGGTGGCGAGCGCGAGCCAGCGCCGCTTGCTGCGCTGCGACGGATCCGTGGCCACCAGCGCATGCGAGAACACCGGCGCGCGGAACTCGACCGGCACGCGACCTGGATCTTCGACGCCCAACAGCGGCGAGGTGGTCTCTTCCACGGCGGCGCCTGCCGCGGCGGCGCCTGCCGCGGCAACCTCTTCCACGGCGATGTCGAGGTCGAAGGTAGCGCCGTCGATGCCGCTGTCGCTGTCACGGGCGCCGCCGGCATCCACGCTGGTCACGGAGACCGGTGGTGCGCTGGCATCGATACAGCGGGCGTCCGCCACCGTGGGCAACGCCGAGCCCGTGTCCTCCGCAAAGATGCTGGGATGCGACGGCAGCTCGGCAGCGCGGGCCGCCTCGCGCTCCGCCCAGGATTGGATGCGCTGGAACGTGTCCGAATCCGTGATCGAGCCGTGACCCGAGGAACCTGCCGCCCCGTCGGGAGGGGGCAACGTCAAGCCCTCGGAGCCGACGCGCTCGATCTCCTCCAGCAGCTTCTCGCGCTTGCCGAGGATCTCACCGGCCACCGAGTGCACCCACTCGCTGACCTCCTGCGCGCTGGCGGGCTCGATGATCTTCTCGATGTCGAGCGCTAGCTCCTCGGCGGTCTGGTAGCGCTGCTCCGGATCCTTACACAGCGCGCGGGCCACGACGGCGTCGACTTCCGCGCTCAACCCGGGAACGAACTCGCTCGGCCGCGGCACTTCGTCCCGCAGGATCTTGCGCAGCACCTCGCTCGCGTCCTCACCGACGAACAGCCGGCGCCGCGTCAGCGCTTCCCACAACACCACGCCACACGCGAACACGTCCGCGCGGCGATCGACGGGCATGCCCTGCAGCTGCTCGGGGCTCATATAACTGAGCTTGCCCTTCATCTGCCCGTCGCGCGTGATCTGGATGCGCGCGCTTGCCTTGGCGACGCCGAAGTCCAGGACCTTTACGGCACCGTCCGAGTCGATCATCACGTTCTGCGGGGAGATGTCGCGATGCACGACGTTCAGCGGTTCACCCTGATCGTCCTTGGCCTCGTGCGCCGCGTGCAAGCCGTGCAACATGCCGGAAGCAATGCGGCCAACGACACCGATCGTCGGCTCCAGATTCTTGCGACGTGCCGCTCGCAACAGCTTCGAGAAACACTCGCCGCGGATGTACTCCATCACCAGGAGCAGCTCTTGGCCCATGGTCAAGATATCCAGCGTCTCGACCACGTTGGGGTGCTTGATGCGCGCGGCGAGCCGGGCTTCGTCGATGAACATCGCGACGAATTCGGGGTCCTTACAGAATTGCGGATGCAGCCGCTTCACCGCCACCGTGCGTGTCGAACCATCCGCTTCCATGGTCCGACCGAGGTGCACGGTCGCCATCCCGCCGGCAGCGAGTCTGCCGTACAGGGCATAGCGGCCCACCACGTGCGCCGGCCTGGTGAATTCGAGATGGGATTCCGCCATTTGGCCTCGGGACCATAGCACGACGCCGTTAACAATCTCGCCTCACGGAAAATTGGCGCCGGATTTGAACGGTGCCCGCACACATCGGCGCCTGATGTGTGGCGCTGTCGGGGCTGCGTTTATCTGCGTGAAGAAATTGAGGAATGGGAAGCGCACTGCGCCACCCCGGCGCAGCTGGACGCCGGCTTCATTCCAGGCGGGGCAAATCGATACTGCGGCAGGTTGCGACCATGTGTTCGATAGCGGGTCGAGAAAACACGCGGGGCTTAGCTCCGCCGTGCCCCGCAGCGATGGCCCCGGCGCTGCCGCACGCCATCCGGCGGCGGTCTGACTCGTCCCACTCCGGAACGAGCTCGCGATGGACGAGGAACCAGTAGCCGCCCCCCGCCTCGAAGACGACCAGGTCCGGCTCCTGCACGACGCGGGTTGCCCCCTCGAGCTTGCTGGGCAGCTCGGCAGCGGCCGGCGCCGGCAGCCGGAGCTCGAGGGCAAACTCCGAGCCCGCTTCGATGCGGAAGCCACCGTCGACTCGCTCGAGACGCGCGTCCGGTGGAGCACGCAGTGTCTCACTCCCCTCTCCGCGCAGCTCCAGAGCCACGTACTCGCTGGGCAGCGCAAACTGGAAGCGCACCGGCTCCGCGTGCAGCGCCGCACCTTCCGTAGCAGGCGCCTTCTCCGCGCTCTTGCACCCGAATGCCAGCAGCACGCAGACCAGGGCCGCGCGGTACACCGGCCACGAGCAGAACGAGCGAGCGAAAGCAGACGAGCGAACCATCGGACGCGATGCTAACCCGCATTTGCCCACCAAGGCAGGCTGGTTAGAGCTGCTGGGCCACGATACCGCGAGCGCGCAAGAGATCCACGATGCCTCCTGCTCCAACCAGATGGCCGGCGCCGACCACGACGAAATAGCGCCCGGGCTGCTCGGTCAGTTGCAGGAGCTTGGCCAACATGCCCCGGTTCCGCTCGCTGAAGAGCTGCGCAAACAGAGTGGGGTACGCCGTGCGCATCGGCGCCAGCAGCAGGCGGTCGAGCGCGGCCGCATCCCCCGTGTGCCAGAGCTCGAAGGAGGCGTCGAGCTGCTCGCCGTAGTGTTCCATCTCCTCCAGGGTCTGGCGCAGCAGGGTTTCCGCCGCCTCCGGCGTGAGCGAGGTAAACAGGGACAGCTGTTGCTCCACGGACTCGAGCGCCTCGATGCGGAGCCGCCCCTCGGCGGCACGCCGAAAATGCTCGTCGATGCCCTGCTCGGCCAGGAACCCCTGCTTCTGGAGCGACTGGGTCGTCAGCGCCAACGCCACGAACCAGGGGCGAAACGCCTTGAGCCCAAAGAGCTCCGCGGCGCCCCGCTGCTCGGTGTCGAGCAGCAGCTGCCAGGTGGCGGGCTGGACCACGTCGCGCAGGCGCACCCCCGGCGGCAGCTGCCCGAGCTCCAGCATGCGCTGGGCCGCACGAGCCTGGGTGGCCGCGTCCAGGTCCAGCTCCAGCACGAGCACGTCGCTCGCCGCGAAGGCGCCCTCGATGCGCGCGTCGAGGGGGTAGAGCTCGGGCTTGGCCACGTGCACCGAGCCGAGGAAATGCACCGTGGACGCGCCCAGCTGGGCCTTCCACAGGAAGACCGGGTTTTGGGCGACCGGCTCCGGGGCAGCCGCGGGCCGCGCCGCGGGCGTGGCGGGCGGCGCTGGCGCGACGCGGGGCTCACAGGCGAGCCCCGCCAGGCAGAACGCAAAGACGAACGCTACGAGCTTACGGCAGCTCAGAATCGTCTTCGGCGTGGGCCGTGGGCGCGGCGCCCGCGGCGGGCTTGTCCGAGACCTCGAACTTACTGACGTCGGCGGTCGCCCAGTCCGCGGACCAGGAGCTGATCGTGTAGATCTGATCGGAGGCATTGGTCATCGCCCAGCGATTGGAGCTCTCTGCCGCACCGCCCAGCTTTAGCACGTGCACGCCGGAGCCGCCCTTGAGCGTGATGGTCACGCTGGCTTCGGGGGTGGCCAGCCCCACGTCCGCCGGCTTCTTGCCGTCGCCGAAGTCCATGGCGCTGAGCGATTTGTAGGCGCGCAACAGGTCGTCCACCTTGGACGCCTGAAACTTGTCGATCGGTTTGAGGGCATTGGCCTTCGCGCCGTGTTTGCCGGTCCAGCTCTCGCCCGACTTCTCGAACAGGTAGACGCCGTGCGAATTGCTGATGTCCACCTGGACGACTTCCTTGTCGTCAAACTTCATCATGGCCTTGTCGCGCCAGCCCTTGGCGTCGCGCTCGTAGAGCCACTTGGAGAAGCCCTTGATGGCGAACACGCCATCCTGCTTGGCGAGACGGGTCATCTGCCCGCGCGAGCCGTTCTCCCCGAAGTACACGTCGAACACGCTGTCCGGCCCCTTGAAGAAGCTGGCGTGCAGCCCCTTGTTGTCGCTGACGCCCCAGCGCGCGTACTCGTCCTTCGAGGTCGTGATCAGCTCGGCCAGCGACAGTTTGCTCAGGTTATCGAGCAGCGATTTGACGTTGCTGGCGTTGGCCTTGGCCTGGCTCGGCTTCTTCAGATCCCAGGCCTCGTCCCCGGTCTTGACCAGCTCGATCTCCGTGGGCACGCCACCGTCGGCTTCCGCCGGCTTGATCAACACCACTCGGTCGATGCCCTTGACCACCTCTTCCGACAGCTCGAGCTTGGGCAAGCTCGCGGTCTGACCCGCGAGGCTGTGGTCCTGCGCTTCGGAGTGCTCGGATTTCCGCTGCACCAGGAACAGCGCGATCAGCACTGCCAGGATGCCTGCACCTACGTAAAGTTTCTTTTGCTGGTCCATACTCGTCCAGATCGTTCGTCAGGTCGGGGGACCGCGGCGGGCAGGGCCGCGGTGGGCTGCGCGCGACTAGCGCGCGACGGGGTTACGCGCGGAAGGCGGCGCGCGAGTTAGGCGACGGAGCTCAGCTTGTACTGATCTTTGCGTGCCTGCCGGCTGCGCCAACGCAAGAGACCGAACGCTGCCACGCCGAGCGGCAGCCCGAGCGTGAGCACCCACTGCACCAGGAACTGCTGGTTCTTGCGCGCCTGGCGGTACTCCTCGTCCTTGCGCCGCAGTTCATCGTCGGTGGCATCCGCGTTCAACTTCGGCGGAGAGATGTCGGAGTAGGTCAGGTTGGAGAAGCCAATGATCTTGGCGCTCGCCGCCAACAGATCGGTATCTCCGCTGATCCAGTCGAGCGTATTTTTGAGCGACAGGATCGTGTTGGTCAAATAGCTCTGGGCGTAGGGGCCCGCGAACATCAGCAGCTCCTGGTCGCCGCCGACATTGCCGAACATCGCAAACTGACCGCCGAGCTCGGGGCCATTGCCGGAATAGGCAAACGGATTGGTCAGGAACTGGCTCGCCGAGACCACCATCACGCGCGAGGGCGTGGGGGCCACGGCGTTGGCCGTGACGCCCAGGTTATCCCCCTCGCCGAACGCGCTCTTCAGCTTGCCTTCCGCGGCCACGGCGATGGCGCGCTGCGCGTACGGGGGCTTCGGCGTCCACTGCCGCCGAATCTTCATGTCGACGGTCTCGCCCTCGACGCTGGTCGCGTTCTCCGTGGTGCGCGCCAGTACCTTGAGCGTCACGTCCGCCGGCTGTTTGTCGCGCAGGAGCTCGAGGGTGGACGGGAACGGAAACGCCATCTCCTCGATGCGGAAGAAGGAGGGGAACCCGGTGTCGAGCAGCCGCTGGTCCTCGTCGAAACGCTCGTCGGCCACCACGTGCACGATACCGGGATGCCGGATCCAGACCGGACCACCCGCGGTCATCGCCGGCACGCGGAACTGAGCGCCGTAGTCGAACACGGCGTCCTTCTTCATCTGAATGCCGTAGCCCGTGAGCAGCTTGTCGAGCCCGTGCAGATCGAGCGTGGCGTTCATCGTGGCGTCGTTCGGCTTGATGCTGACGGCCGAGGCAAACACGGCCAGCGCCTTGTCCCCGCGCATCAAGAACTGATCGATACGCCGCAGTTCCCGATCGGTGTACGGCTTGCCCGGCTGCGTGATGATCAGCCCATCGAGGCTGCTATCGATCTCGCTCGCGCCGTCGGCGAGGTTGACGTCCACGAGTTCGTAGAACGGGAACGCCTGCGAGAGCACACTCTTGAAGCTCGGGCCGCCGCCTCCCCCACCCTGGCGCGGCAAGAGGTTCGTATCGGTGAGCTTGAGCTCGTCCTTCTCGATGACGACGCCGACCTTGTGCTTGATCGAATCTGCCTTGTCGCGCAGCTCGCGAATCTTGTTCGAGATCCAGAACTCGAGACCCACGCTGTTCTGCGGGCTGAGCTGCGGAATGACTTCCTTCTCGCTGCCGTACTTGAAGACCAAGCCCAGGTAGCCCTGCGCGATCGCGATCTGATCGCCGCCGCCCTCGCCCTGGTCACCCATGGCCATCGGCTGCAGACCCGCCTCTTCCGCCTGCTTGCGCAGCTCGTCCGTGTCCGGCTCGATCAGCGTGTACTTGAACTTGCCGGCGCCCGCGCGCTCGTAGCTCTTGAGCAGATCGGTCAGCTCTTGCACGAACACCTTCAGCTTGGGCAGCTTGGTGTTGACGTACGCGTCCACGTTGAGCGGACCCTTCAGGCTCTGGACCAGGCTACCGCTGCCCTTGGACAGCGTGTAGCGCTCATTCTTGGTCGTATCCAGGCGAGCGTAGCCGCCCGCGCTCAGCAGGTTGACGAAGACGACGATGCCCGCAACGACCACCAAATACAGGCCGGTCTGCGCGGCCGCCTTACGGCGATGTTCTCGAGTTGCCATGACCGCTTACGCCCACTTCCTGCGCTCGAGAGAGCGAAACGCGAAAACCAGTGCCAGCGCCGCGACGCTGATGAAGTAAACGATGTCCCGCGTATCCACCAGGCCGCGAATGAAGCCCTGCAGACGGCTGTTGAAGCTGATGTAGCTCATCACGTTGGCCAACGATTGGCTGATCTCCTGACCGACGTAGTCGGTGAACTCGCCCATCATCCAGAGCATCACCAAGACGAAGAACGTGACGAAGAAGGCGACCGCCTGGCTGCGCGTTACCGAGCTGATCAAAAGGCCGATCGCCACCGAGGCTCCGCTGAACAAGGCCAGGCCGAGCATGGCGCTGCGCACCGGTCCCCAATCCAGGTTGCCGAGGTGCCAGGGCCAGGAGAACATCGTGATCGGGTACAGCAGCATCGCGAGCAGGAGCGCGAGCACCAGACCGAGCGCACCGATGTACTTGCCGAGCACCACGTCGCTGTCCTTGACGGGCAACGTGATCAGCATCTCGAGCGTGCCGCTGCGGCGCTCTTCTGCCAGCAACGCCATCGTGACCACCGGCACGACCAGGCCCGACAGACCGGGCCCGACGTACGCGAAGAGATCGGTCAAGCTGGCCTTGTCGACGCGCCAGAAGCTGGCACCGACGTTGAAGAACATCAGCCCCAGCCCAAAATAGCTGAGGCAGATCACCACGTAAGCCAGCGGCGAATCGAAGTACGAACGGAACTCGCGCTTGGCAATGATCAACAGGGGAGACACTTGGCTTCGCTCCTTACTCACTCTTTGCCGTTGGCCGCATCCGGGGCATCGTCGTCGGCTCCCGACCAGTCGGCGCCTCGATCGAGGCGTTCATCACTCTTGGTCAGATCTCGGAACACGCTATCGAGGCTCTGCGCATCGCGCCGCAGCTCGAGCAGCGTCCAGCCCTTGTCGACGGCCAGCCGGAAGATCTCCGGACGCAGATCGCGTTCTTTGGCGCCCGCCACCTCGAAGCGATGCAGGCCGTCTTCCGTGGGGCTCTCCACGACGCGTTGGGCGCCGGACAGTGCCGCCAACGCGTCGCGCGCCGCCTGCTTGCTAGGCGCTGCAGTGCCGTTGCTGGCGCTGGAGAAACCGGCGAAATAGCGCACGGAACCGGCCCTGGACCGGATGTCTTCCAGGTTGCCGTCGGCGACCACGCGCCCCTTGCTCACGATGATGGCGCGAGCGCAGGCTTGCTCCACCTCGGCGAGGTTGTGGGTAGACAGGAGGATCGTGCGGTCCTTGCCGATCTCCTGGATGTACTTGATGACTTCGGCCTTCTCGTTCGGATCCAGATCGCTGGTGGGCTCGTCCAGAATCAAGATCGGCGGGTCATGCATCAGCGCCTGGCCCAGGCCGACGCGCTGCCGATAGCCGTGGGACAGCGTACCGATGTCCTTGCCCAACACCTGGGCGAGGCCACACACCTCCACGACCTTCTTCAGCCGGCTGCGAAAGGAGCCGGCGTCCAGACCGCGCACTTGAGACGTAAATTCCAGGTATTCCCAGACGTTCATCTCCGGGTAGAGCGGCGCGCGCTGCGGCAAGTAGCCGATCTTCCTGCGCACCTCGAGCGGGTTATCGAACACGTCATAGCCATGCACCAGCGCCGAGCCGGAGCTGGGCGAGATGAAGCAGCTGAGGATGCGCATGGTGGTCGATTTGCCCGCGCCGTTGGGCCCCAAAAACCCTACGACCTCGCCCTTTTGGACCTCAAATTCGACCTGCTCGAGCGCCTGCACGTTGCCGAAGCGCTTGGTCAGGCCGCTGGTGCTGATCATCACGTCCGACATGGCGTAGTCCCCTCTGCGTACTGGTGGGAGGTTTCTGGTCTCGCTCGTTCTTGCATGGTTACCTGGCCGACACCCGGCGGAAAGCTGCCAAACGCGCGGCATCCTAGCGGGGGTCGTTCGCCTGTCAATAACTAGGCATGCGGCGAATTATTCCCAGATTCGTTTGGGGCCCGCCGGGGGGTTCCTAACTCGCGTAGCCGGTCACCAACGCTTCGGCGAGCATGCCCCACCCGTCCGCCGCCACGAACAAGAGCAGCTTGAACGGTAAGCTGATCTGGTTCGGGCTGAGCATCTGCATTCCGAGCCCCAAGAGCACGTTGGCCACGACCAGATCGATCACGAGAAAAGGTAGGTAGATGGCAAAACCGAGCGCAAATGCCTCGAGCAACTCGGTGACGAGGAACGCCGGAACCACCACCATCAGATCCGCGTCGGTCACGTTGGTATCGCCGGGGCGCTGGCGCTGCGCCAGATTGAGGAAGCGCTCGCGCTCTTTTGCCGAGGCGTTCTTGGCAAAGAAGCTGCGCAGCGGCTCGCGCACCGCCTCGGCGGCCCCCGAAATGAGTTCCGTCGGGTCGTGGATCGAACGCGCCAGGAGCGGCTCCAGCCGCTCGGCGATCTTCGTGCCGACCGGAGCCATCGCGATCAAGGTCAAGGCTGCGCTGAGCGCGAGCACGACGGTGCTCGACGGCACCCCTTGAGCACCGATCGCCCCGCGCACGATCTGCAAGACGGTGGCGATTTTGACAAACGAGGTCAGCGCCATGAAGGCGAACGGCAGCATCCCGATCAGGGCCAGCACCAGCACCATGGCCAGCGGCCGCCCGAAGAAGTCCGTGTTCATGGCGAGCCCGACGCGCGGCGCTGCCGGGACAGCCCGAGCGCCGCCCAACCGCTCACCGGCGGTGCCCGGCGCAGCTCGTCCGCCGCGCTCTCGGGCAACTCCCCGAGTTTGCTCAGGCCCGATTCACTCGCGCCGAGGATCAGCACCTGATCCAGCACGCGCACCACGTACACCGAACGCTTCGCCTCCAGCGGCAGGCGCGCCAGGAGCTCGAGCGGGCCCGAGGAACGTGCCAGTCCGGCACGCCGGGCCGCGTACGAGACCAGCGCCCCGAGCCCGATCACCAGCACCAGCACCGCCGCGCTTTCGAGCAGATATTCGGCCAGCGGCGAGGTCACGCGCGGACCGTACTCAGGCCGCCAATCCCGCGCAATGATTGCTGCGGGGCGCGCCCGTGGACGTGTGGTATGGCACGGGCATGGGGCTCAGACGGCTCGACCACATCAACGTTTGCACGTGCCAACTGGAACGCATGAAGGCGTTCTATTCCGACGTCTTGGGGATGCCCCCAGGCCCGAGGCCCAACTTCTCGTTCGGCGGCGCGTGGATGTACGTCGGGGGACTGCCGTCGGTGCACCTGGTGGAGCGGGAGAAGCTCGAGCCCACGACGGGCGACCTGCGCCTGCAACATTTCGCGTTTGCGGCGGAGGACCTGGCCGGTTTCCTGGCGCGCCTGCAGCGCCTCGATATCCCCTACCGTGTCGGTATCGTGGACGATTTCGAGATTTGCCAGATCAACGTCAACGACCCGGACGGCAACCATATCCACGTCGACTTCCCTCTGGCCGAAGCACGGCGCCTGGGTGTCGAGCGCACGCCGCGCTGAAACCGGTCGTCGGGCTGAGGGCGCGCCGAGGGCGAAACAGTGGGCGCTGGGGGGCCGGACTGCGGGGTCCGCTCGTCGAGCCCTGTGACGCTTCCCCTTCGCGAGTGTGACAACTAAGGTGCCGCGGCATGTTCGGCTCTGGCAAGAAAAAGGACGCCCTCTTCTTCGACGCATTCTCGCGGCACGCGGAACGCAGCGTGGAGGCCGCGCGGCTGCTGGTGGAGATGATGGGCCGGCTCGAGGTGGGCAACGGCGCCGCGGCGCACGTATATCGGCCCGCAGAAGACGCTGAACCCCCGGTAGATGAGCTGGCCAGGGCACTGTACGTGAAGATCAAGGACGCCGAGACCTCGGCGGACAGCATCACCCACGAGACGATCAAACGCCTGCACGAGACCTGGATCACCCCCTTTGACCGGGACGACATCCACAGCCTGATCACGCGCATGGACGACGTGCTCGACCTGATCGAGGCCGCCGCCGAGCGCATCGTGTTGTACCGGGTGGTGGTGGCGCCGCCCGAGGCCGTCGAGCTGGCGACACTGCTGGTTCAATGTTGCGACGTGCTGGTCAAGGCCGTGGGATTGCTCGGCACCATGTCGCGCGCCCCCGAGTTGCTCGAGCTGTGTGTCGAGATCAATCGCCTCGAAAACGCTGCCGACAGCGTGCATCGCCGCGCCATGGCGGACCTGTTCCGCGCCGGCAACGATCCGCTGCTCGTGATGAAGTGGCGCGATATCCTGGATGGGCTCGAGTCGGCGACCGATCGCTGTGAGGACGTTGCCAACGTGCTCGAAGGCGTCGTGCTCGAATACGCATGACGGGCCTTTTCCTCATCATCGCCCTGGCGTTGCTCTTCGACTTCATCAACGGCTTTCACGACGCCGCCAACAGCATCGCCACGGTCGTCTCCACGCGCGTTCTCTCGCCGAATGCGGCCGTGTTGTGGGCAGCCGCGTTCAACTTTCTGGCGTTCCTGGTGTTCGACACCCACGTTGCCAGCAACATCGCCAAGGGCGTCTCACCGGAAGTGGTGACGCTCGGGTTGGTTGCCTCCGGGCTGATCGGCGCCACGGTCTGGGACCTGCTCACCTGGTGGTGGGGGCTGCCCACCTCCTCCTCACATGCCTTGCTCGGCGGCCTGGCCGGCGCGGCCATCGTCAAGAGCGGCGTCGGCGCGCTCGACCTGGCGTTCTTTGGCAAGACCGCGCTCTTCATCCTGGTGGCGCCGCTGCTCGGCAGCGCGATCGGCTTCGGCCTGATGAAGCTCGTGACAGTACTGTTCGGCGGCCGCTCGCATCACCGGGTCGACCGCCTGTCGCGGCGCCTGCAGCTGGTATCGGCCGCGCTGTATTCCCTGGGCCACGGCGGCAACGACGCGCAGAAGACCATGGGCATCATCGTGGCCGCGTTGATCGCCAACCAGCAGCTCGCGGCGGCCGCCCCCGGAGTGTCGCAACACGTGCCGTTCTGGGTGGTGATCGCCTGTCACGCAGCGATGGGCCTGGGTACGCTGAGCGGCGGCTGGCGCATCGTGAAGACCATGGGCATGAAGATCACGAAGCTCGAGCCGGTCGGTGGCTGCTGCGCCGAAACGGCGGGCGCCATGACGCTGTTTGGCGCGACGGCGCTGGGCATCCCGGTCTCCACCACCCAGACCATCACCGGCGCGATCGTCGGCGTCGGTTCGGTTCGCAAGCTGTCGGCCGTGCGCTGGGGCGTCGCGGGCCGCGTCGTCTGGGCTTGGGTCTTCACCGTGCCCGGCGCGGCGATCATCAGTGCCGCATCGCTCTTGCTGCTGCAGCTGCTCGGCGTACCGGTCTGAGGCGCCGCGGGCGGCGGCCTGCTCGGAGCGCTCAGGCAGGCCGCGACGGAGGTGGCTCCGCGATCGAGTGGTCCATCTCGAACGAGGGCTCGCCGGACAGCGGCACACCGATCACCACCGCGGGCACGCCCGCGACCGTGGTGTGCGGCGGCACGTCGATCAAGACCACGCTGCCGGCGGCGATCTTGGCACCCTCGCCCACCTCGACGTTGCCCAGGATCTTGGCGCCGGCGCCGATCAACACGCCGCGCCGCACCTTGGGATGGCGATCGCCGGTGGTCTTGCCCGTACCGCCGAGCGTCACCTCGTGCAGCATCGACACGTCGTCCTCGACCACTGCCGTCTCACCGATCACGACGCTGGTCGCGTGATCGATCAGGATACCCTTGCCTATCCTCGCCGCGGGGTGAATATCCACCGCGAATACCTCGGAAATCCGGTTCTGCAGGTAACACGCCAGCGCGTGCCGTTGATTCTTCCAGAGCCAGTGGGCCACGCGATACGCCTCGAGCGCGTGAAAGCCCTTGTAGTGGAGAAATGGCTCGGAGACGCCGTGTGACGCTGGATCGCGCTTGACCACGGCCTCCAGGTCTTGACGGATCGCCAGCTGCACGGCCTCCGAGCGATCGAACGCCTCGCTCATGAACTCGCGGATCGACATCGCCGCGAGGTTGGGGCTCGCGAGCTTGCTCGCCAGGTGGAAGGAGAGCGCGTCCTCCAGGCGCCGATGATTCAGGATCGTGGCGTGCAGGTAGCTGGCGAGCACCGGCTCGCTCTCCGCCTTTTTCGCCGCCTCCTGGCGCAGCGCCTGCCAAACCATGTCCCGTGCGGGGTCTTGCATGCGTTTCCCTTCGATGGACTGATAGTGCGGTCGCCGTGCTGGATCCAGCCGCGCGGGGCGCCCGGGCGATCAGTTACAGTGCAATCCTGGCCCTCGCCTGGAGGCACGCCCGGGTGGGGGCGATTCCGTCGGACCTCGGCGACCGCCCCGGTTAGGCTCCGGCCCATGAACGAGATCCAACGCTACCTCGCGGAAGAAATTGCGCTCGACTGTGGTCAGGGTCACATCCCCCGCGTCGAGGCGTTGCGCCGGCTGAGCGTGATGGGCGTGAGCGCTGCGGTCGCCCTGGCGCTGCTCGCGGCGTGCGGCGGCGAAGACCCCGCCGCGGCCACGGACCAGATGGCCTCGACCTCGGACGATTCCGCGTCGCCGGCGACCGTTCCCGGCGGCAGTGCAGCGCCCGGCACGACGCCCGCGCCCGGTACGACGCCCGCACCCGGTGCAACTGCGGCGCCGAGCGGCGCCAGCCCGTCGGGCGAACAGGGCAACGGCACGCCCGCTCTGGCTCCGCCCGCCGGCACCCCCGCTCCGGGGGCCGCTCCCGGCAGCGAGCCCGCTCCCCAGGCCATGACGCCGCCGGCGAGCGTTCCCGGTGATCCCGCAGCAGTCTCCGGCCCCGGCATGGGGCTGCCGACGGAAGCCATCACCTTTGCGGGTCCCAACGGCCCGCTCCAGGGCGCCTTTGCCAGCGCGCCCGAGCCGCGCGGCGCGGTACTCGTGATCCACGAGAATCAGGGACTGAACGATCACACCCGGACGGTCGTCGGGCGCTTCGCTGCGGCCGGCTACGCCGCGATCGCGCTCGATCTGCTCTCGGAGGAGGGCGGCACGGCGGCGGTTGCGGCCATCAATTCGGCCGAACCCACCGCGGCGCTCGGGAGGGCGGCGGGTCGCTTCGTGAGCGATATGACGGCCTGCCTCGACGAGCTCGAGCGCCGCTTTCCGAACGCCAAGATCGGTGCCGTCGGGTTTTGTTTCGGCGGCGGCTTGATGTGGCAGCTGGTCGCGACCAAAGACCCACGCCTGGCCGCCGCGGCGCCGTTCTACGGCCAGCTGCCGCCGGGCGCCGAGTTCAGCGGCGCGAGCACGGCGGTGCTCGCCTTCTACGGGGAGCTCGACACGCGCATCAACGCGACGCGGGACGCCGCGGAGGCCGCGCTCACCAGCGCGGGCCTCACCCACGAACTGGTGACGGAGCCGGGCGCCAACCACGCCTTCTTCAACGACACCCGCCCCAACTACAACGCCGCCGCTGCCACGGACGCCTGGGCCCGCGTGCTCGCCTGGTTTGGCGAGCACCTGAGCTGAGACCAGGCACAGCGGGCGCCGGAACGGCGGGGCCTAGACGGAGCGTCGGGCGCGCGCCACGGCCAACGCCGCCAGCGCAGCGAGGAACCAGCCGGGCGCCGTAGCCCCCGGACCGGAGACGGGCCCCGAGACGACACTGCATCCGCCCTCGTCGTCCGGCAACGGCGTGCTGTTGGGGTCACTCGTACCGCTGCCAGCAGCAGCGGTGCTGCTCGTGCCGGACGAGCCACCGCTACCCGCGACGGGGGCCTCGCTGCTCGCAGAGCCCCCGGCGCCGGCAGCGTTCGCGCTGCCACCGGTCCCCGCCGCGGCGACGTCCTGAACGATCAGCGGCTCCGCGTAGCCTTCGGGCAGGCTCGGGTCCCTGGTCAAGGTGACGTCCGCGCACTGGTAATACGTGGACTGACCGACGGTATCGGCGACGGGGTTCTCCGTGTCCCCGTTCATCACCTGGACGATCTGCAGCGTGCAGTTCTCGCAATCGATGTTGGGCAAGCGCGCGCTGATCTGCCAGATGGAGCCGTTACCGCTGTTGCCCTGGTTGCCGCGCGGATCGGGGATGTCGGTCAGCACGTGCTGGTTGAAGTCCGCGACATCGGCGCCCTCCGGATCGAAGGCGATGCGGTAGCGACCGTCGTGACCGACGTACTCGTCCAGGCGGATCGTCAGCATCGAACCGCCGAGCAGCTCCGTCGCGCGATCCGCCGAGCGGTTGGGGTCGCTGCGCTCTTCGGGCTTGGTACAGGTGCGGCCGCCAGTGCCGACACCACACGGGCAGTTCTTGTTTTCGCCCGACACTTCGTCCGGGTAGCGCGGCACCGGCTCGAGCAGGTGAATGTGCGCGGAAGCGGCGCCGCTCAGCAAACAGACAGCGCCGAGTGCGGCGAACGCGAGCGGGGCTGGGCGGGAGAGCTGGTAAATCGAGCGAGACAACATGAAAAAGGCCTTCTGCGCTCGTACGTGGCGGCGAGAGCTGGCCTTGTCCATGGCAGCCGACCTTGCTGCCGTCAAGCGCTGCACGTGCTCGCGCACGGGCGGCGTGCAGCGACAGCGTTCCTTTTCACAAACGGTACGGTCGCAGATAGTGCAAGACGACCAGATCGAGCACCGCCTCCGCGGCCTCGAACGAATCGGCGGCTTCCGCCGAGGTCGCGCCGACGTCGATCAGGCTGCCGTCGGCCGCCTCCAGCCGGTAGCTGACGTAGGCGGAATACGAGGGCGGCTCGCTGTCTTCTTCCTCCTCGGTGTCAAACAGGATGTCGACGAGGATGTCCTCTGCTTCGTGATCTGATTCCGCGCTCAGCTCCACCAGTAGACGTGCATCCACGAGCTCGGCAGGATCGCGCGTGACACGCCGGAACCCGGAGTGCACGCGCAGCTCTTCTTCCAGGTAGTCGTGCTGGCGCCGGGAACCGTCCGGACCGCCCAGCTCCAGGCGCACGCTCTGGTAGGTCTGAAAATCGACGCTCGACTCATTCGAGAAGGTGAGCGGCGCGCAGCCCGCGCACAGCGCGAGCAGTAACCCTGCTGGATACGAACGCATCGTCATAGGAACTTCCAGGTAATGCCGGTGCTGAACAGGAACGCGGGCGCCTCGCTTCCGTCGCGCCGCGTGCCGAGCTCGAGGCCCTGGCTCGGCAAGAGGTACGTGCGCGCCGTCAGCGTGATGCCCAGCCGCTCGAGCGGCCAGAGCCGTACGGCGACGCGCGGCACCAGCGCCGCCTCGGCAGCGTCGGTATGGATCCCCCAGAGCAAGTAGAAATCCCCACCCAGGCCCAGGCTCAGATCCACGTAGCGCTGCCGGACCGGGGTCAGCATCAGATACGCTCCCAGCTGATTGCCGAGCATACTGCCGTCCCAGTCGGGAGAGCTCCGGGTGGAGGCCACGAACGACAGCTCGAAGTCGAACTCCACGATGCCATGCCCCAGGCCGACCTCAACGCCCGGCATCACCTTGTCCTGCGTCCAGAACCACTGAGCGCCGCCCAGGATGCGATCAAACCAGAGGTAGTTTCCCGTCGGGGCTGCCTCTGCTTCGGCGGGGGTATCGGGGGGTGCCTCCGCGGACACTTCCTCCGCGTGGGCTGTGCCGCTCAGGTACACCCCGAGCACTCCAGTCATCAGGCAGGTGAGAAACCCGTGCTTCGTCGCGCTGTGCATCGCCATCAGGGGTCCCCTAGAGCAAACGGCGTGCCGCAGGGGAACGAGC
>Ga0315912_10003169_pt1 | contig 16586 bp, 15 predicted proteins | sample VfabasoilMG_FD_204469 | JGI IMG/M metagenome (GOLD analysis project Ga0315912, IMG submission 204469) | Garden soil microbial communities collected in Santa Monica, California, United States - V. faba soil | ecosystem: Environmental > Terrestrial > Soil > Garden | place: USA: California... | reverse complement strand
GGTTCGACGATGCGGACCCTCCCTGGTCCGCACCCTTCGCTACGCTCGGGCCGGCTCCGCCGTTCGCGCGCGCTCCGGATGACGCGCTCTCTCCAGTGGCTTGCGTTGTCGATCGGGCGCAATGCGAGTGTCCAGAGGCGCCGTGATCAGTGGACGTCGAACTCGGTATATACGCCATTGACGTACATACGCCATTGGCGTACATTGCAGCCGTGATCTTCGTCGAAACGCCATCGTTCACGAAGCAGGTCCAGGAACTCCTGAGCGACGACGACTACGCCGCGTTCCAAAGGCTGCTCGCGGAGGATCCCGCTCTCGGTGACCTGATCGAAGGCACGGGCGGCTTGCGCAAGGCCAGGGTAGCTGCGAAGGGCAAGGGAAAGCGCGGCGGCGCGCGGGTGATCTACTACTGGTTCACCAGCGCGTCCCAGATCGGCATGTTGGCGATCTTTGCCAAAGGGGAGTTGGAGGACCTGAGTGCCGACCAGCGGGCGAAGCTGCGCGCCGTGGTCGAAAAGTGGAGGTGAGGAACATGAGCAAGTACTTCGATCAGTTGTTCGAGAGCGTGCAGCAGATGGACGAGATCGTACGGGGTGAGCGCGCGCCGTCGCGCGAGGTCACGGTATCCGGAGCGGATGTGAAGGCGGTCCGGAACAGGACGGGGCTTTCGCAGGTGAAGTTCGCGAAACTGATCGAGGTCGAGCCGTCGACGCTCAGGAACTGGGAGCAGGGACGGCGCGAGCCGACAGGGCCGGCAAGAGCCTTGCTGAAGGCGCTCTCCAACTCCCCGAAGTCGGTCGTCCAGGCGTTGCGAGGGCCTGCTGGCCGGCAGAAACAGCGAGCATAGGCGCCACCTGGGCCAGGCGTCCGCCCCGTTGGCTGACCATTACCCTTTCAAGGCACTTTCTACTCGCATCGGTGTCGATCGTTGTGCCTCGCCACCCTGCACGGGTACGCTTGAACCGATGTCCGCACGCATTCGCCCCCCTGCCCTGCTCCGCCTCCTCCTGCTGGTCCTGCTGGTGGGCGGCATCGTGGCCGGGCCCGTGCTCGCGCTCGATTGCGAGTTGCGGGACATGCAGCCGTCGACGGTGCTCGATCCGTCTGATGGCGGCAGCGAGGAGCCTGCGCCGACCGAGGACTGCTGTGCGGTGTCGGATTGCAGCAACTGCTGTTCGCACACGGTCGCATTGCAACCGCTGTTCGACCAGGCGCGGTCGGTGCGCGTGGCTTCAGTTGTGCTGTGTTCCCATGCGTCGGCGTTCGAGCCGATCGCGGTGCCCGTCGCCTTGAGACCTCCGATCGCGGCCTGACGATGTTCGCCGGCGAGGCCGGCCGATCTCGTTCTTCCTTCGGAGCATGCCCATGTGGTTGCGACCAGCGGCGATTGCCGTGCTGGTGCTCGTGCCGTGCGATGTCGCGCGTGCGCAGGCGTCCAATGAACTCACCCTCGATGGCGCTTTCGACCGCGTCGCCGAGTCCCATCCCGACCTGCGCCTGGTGCGCCATCGCGGCGACGTGCTGGGTGCGGAGCTCGATCGTTCGTCGATGCGACCGCCCCTGGTCGCGGGCGCGAGCGTCGAGAACGCGCTCGGCACGGACGACGCCAGTGGCCTGCGCGGAGCGGAGCTCACGCTGACGCTCGCTTCGGTGCTCGAACGCGGCGGCAAGCTCGATGCGCGCAAAGCGGTGGCGCAGGGCCGCATCGACGCCCTCGCCATCGAGCGCGAAGCGCGCCGGCTGGACCTGCTGGCGGAGGTGGCCCGGCGCTATCTCGCGATTGTCGCGGCGCAGCGCCAGCGCGCGATCGCCGAACTCGACATCGCGCAGCGCACGCGCACCGTCGCCGCGGCGCGGCATCGGCTGCGGGCCGGGGCTTCGCCCGAATCCGTGGTGTTGACGGCCGAGGCGGCGCTGGCGCGCGCGGAACTCGATCGGGCACGCGCGGAACAGCGCGAACGCACCGGGAAGCAGCACCTGGCGGCGTTGTGGGGCGAGCGCGAGCCGCACTTCACGATTCCGGATACCGACCCGACGACGCTGCCGGCGATCGCGGACTTCGCCGCGCTCGCCGACCTGGTCGAACGCACGCCGGAACTCGACCATTTCGCGGGCGAGCGCCGCATCCGCGAGGCGCGCCTGCAGCTCGCCAGGTCGTCGGCGGCGGCGGACGTGGACTGGCAGGTGGGCGTGCGTCGACTGCAGGAAACCCGCGATGTCGCGCTCGTCGCCAGCCTTTCCATCCCGATTGGCGCCTCCCGGCGCGCATTGCCCGACATCGCGGCCGCCGAAGCGGAACTGGTCTCGCTCGAGGTCGAGCGCGAAGGCAGGTCGCTGTCGTTGTATTCCACGCTCGTCGAGGCGCACGGCCGCTATCGCCTCGCCGAGGTCGAGGTGGCCCGGTTGCGCGACGACGTGCTGCCCAAGCTCGTGGGCGCGGAATCGGCGGCCGAGCGCGCGTACCGTGCCGGCGCGTCCAGCGCCCTCGAATGGGCGCAGGTGCAGGCCGAGTGCACGGCGGCGCGCAAGCAGCAACTCGACGCCGCGCTGGATGCCCAGCGCGCCCTGATCGAAATCCAGCGGCTCACCGGCCAGGCGTTCGTCGCCGCCGGCGCATCGCAACCCACGCAAGGAATCGACCCGTGACGCGCGCATCGATCATTCCCCTGGTACTGGCCTCGTTGCTCGCGGCCTGCGGCGGCGGCAGCGAACACGACGGTCACGAACACGACGAACACGACCATGCCGCCACGGAGGCAGTGGCGAAAGGCGCGCACGGTGGCCGCGTGCTGGAACAGCAGGGCTACGTCGTCGAGCTCGGCATCGCCGAAGCGGGCACGCCACCGAAGTACCAGGCGTGGCTGTACCAGGACGGCAAGCCCTTGCCGCCCGAGGCCGGCCAGGTCGAAGTGCGGCTGGTCCGCCTGGGCAACGTGCGCGAACGCCACGTGCTCGCGGTCCAGGACGGCACCCTGCTCGCCGACACCATCGTGGGCGAGCCGCATTCGTTCGACGTGGAAGTGCTGGCCACGATCGGCGGCAAGTCGCTGCGCTGGGCGTACCCGAGCTACGAGGGCCGCACCACGATCGCGGACGAGGTGGCGCGCGACGCCGGCATCCGCGTGGCGCCGGTCGGGCCCGGCGTGATCGCCGACGAGCACGACGTGCAGGGGCTGCTCACGCCGATCGAGGGCCGCGTGGCGAAGGCGGTGGCGCGCTTCCCCGGCCCCATCCGCGAGCTGCGCGCCGGTGTCGGCGATACGGTGCGGGCAGGCCAGGTGCTCGCGACCGTCGAAAGCAACCTGAGCCTCAGCACGTATTCGATCACGGCGCCGATCGCCGGCAGCGTGCTGGTGCGCGAGGCCTCGGTGGGAGCGCTCGCAGGCGAAGGCGCGGCCCTGTTCGAGATCGCCGACCTGACGTCGCTGTGGGTGGACCTGCACATCTTCGGCTCCGATGCCGAGCACATCCGCGCGGGCGTGCCGGTCACGGTGACGCGCTTGAACGACGAGGTGAGCGTGGAGACCACGCTCGAGCGCGTGCTGCCCGGCATGGCGACGGCGAGCCAGAGCACGGTGGCGCGCGCGACGATCGCGAATACCGACGGCATGTGGCGACCGGGATCGGCGGTGAAGGCGCGCGTGACGGTGGATCGCAAGCCGGCGGACCTCGTCGTGCCGCTCACGGCGCTGCAGACCTTCCGCGACTGGGACGTGGTGTTCATCCGCGTCGGCGACACCTACGAAGTGCGTCCCGTCGAGCTCGGCAAGCGCGACGGCGAGCGCGTGGAGGTCCTGTCCGGCATCCAGGCCGGCGATCCCATCGTGGTCGAGCAGAGCTATCTGGTGAAGGCCGACATCGAGAAATCGGGCGCCTCGCATGACCACTGACGGCGCACGCCCCCTACTTGAACGCGTGATCCGGGTCGCGATTGCGCACCGCTGGCTGATGCTGGTGCTCACCGGCGCGCTCGTCGCCGCGGGCGTCTGGAGCTTCCAGCGGCTGCCCATCGACGCCACGCCCGACATCACCAACGTCCAGGTGCAGATCAACACCGAGGCGCCGGGCTACTCGCCGCTCGAGGCCGAGCAGCGCATCACGTTCCCGATCGAGACCGCGCTCGCCGGGCTGCCGCGGCTGGACTACACGCGATCGTTGTCCCGCTACGGGCTGTCGCAGGTGACGGTGGCGTTCGAGGACGGTACAGACCTCTACTTCGCGCGCCAGCAGGTGGCCGAGCGGCTGCAACAGGCGCGCTCGCAGCTGCCCGCCGACCTCGAACCGGAGCTCGGTCCGATCGCGACGGGGCTGGGCGAGATCTTCATGTACACGGTCGAGGCGGATCCCTTGGCGCGCAGGCCCGACGGCGCGCCATGGACCGCGACCGACCTGCGCACCCTGCAGGACTGGGTCGTGCGCCCGCAGTTGCGCAACACGCCGGGCGTCACCGAGGTCAACACCATCGGCGGCTACGCGCGGCAGATCCACATCACGCCCGACCCGGCCCGGCTGGTCGCGCTCGGCTTCAGCCTGCGCGACGTGGTGGCCGCGGTCTCGGCGAACAACCAGAACGTGGGCGCGGGCTACATCGAGCGCAACGGCCAGCAGTTCCTGGTGCGGATCCCAGGCCAGGTCGCCGACCTCGATGCCATCCGCGACATCGTGCTCGACCGGCGCGACGGCGTGCCGATCCGCGTGCGCGACGTCGCGGTGGTGGACGAGGGGCAGGAACTGCGCACCGGCGCGGCCACGATGAACGGCCGCGAGGTGGTGCTCGGCACGGCATTCATGCTCGTGGGCGCGAACAGCCGCGAGGTGTCGCAGGCGGCGGCCGCGAAGGTGGAGGCCGCGAACGCGGGGCTGCCGCCGGGCGTGCGCGCGAAGGCCGTGTACGACCGCACCGCGCTGGTCGATCGCACCATCGCCACGGTCAGCCGCAACCTGGTCGAGGGTGCGCTGCTCGTGATCGCGGTGCTGTTCCTGCTGCTCGGCAACCTCCGCGCGGCGCTCATCACCGCCGCGGTGATCCCGCTGTCGATGCTGTTCACCCTGATCGGCATGGTGCGCGGCGGCGTGTCGGGCAACCTCATGAGCCTGGGCGCGCTCGACTTCGGGCTGATCGTGGACGGCGCGGTGATCATCATCGAGAACTGCCTGCGCCGCTTCGGCGAGGCGCAGCACGCGAGCGGGCGCACGCTGACGCGCGAGGAGCGCCTCGACCTCACGGCCGTGGCGACGGCGGAGGTGATTCGGCCGAGCCTGTTCGGCGTGGGCATCATCACCGCGGTGTACCTGCCGATCTTCGCCCTCACCGGCATCGAGGGGAAGATGTTCCATCCGATGGCGATCACCGTGGTGCTCGCGCTGACCGGCGCGATGGTGCTCTCGCTCACCTTCGTGCCTGCCGCCGTCGCGGGTTTCCTGGGCGGTCGCGTCGCCGAGCGCGAAACCTGGCTGATCCTGTGGGCCAGGCGCGGCTATGCGCCGGTGCTGGCGTGGACGCTGCGCTGGCGCAGGAGCGTGCTCGCGGGGGCGACGGCGCTCGTTGCTGTCTGCGTGCTGTTCGCGAACCGCCTGGGCACCGAGTTCATCCCCAGCCTGGACGAAGGCGACGTCACCGTGCACGCGCTGCGCATCCCCGGCACCAGCCTGAGCCAGGCGGTGTCGATGCAGGCGGCGCTGGAGCAGGCGTTCGCCGGCCTGCCCGAGGTGGCGCGCGTGTTCAGCAAGATCGGCACGGCCGAGATCGCGAACGATCCCATGCCGCCGTCGGTCACCGACACCTACGTGATGCTGAAGCCGCGCGCGGACTGGCCCGATCCGCGCAAGTCCAAGGCCGCGTTCCTCGCCGAACTGGAGGCCGTGGCGCGTCGCCTGCCCGGCAACAACTACGAGTTCACGCAGCCGATCCAGATGCGCATGAACGAGCTGATCTCGGGCGTGCGGGCCGATGTCGCGGTGAAGGTGTACGGCGACGACTTCGACACGCTGGTCGCACTGGCCGAGCAGGTCGAGCGCGTCACGCGATCCATCCCCGGTGGCGCCGACGTGGAAACCGAGCAGGCCACCGGCCTGCCGGTGCTCGGCGTGCTGCCCGATCGCCGGGCACTCGCGCGCTACGGCCTGAACGCGGGCGACGTGCAGGCGACGGTGGCCACCGCGATCGGCGGCGAGGTGGCTGGCCAGCTGTTCGAGGGCGACCGGCGTTTCGACATCGTCGTGCGCCTGCCCGAAGCGCTGCGCAGCGATCCGGCGCGGCTGGGCGACCTGGTCATACCGCTGCGCCACGGCGAAGGCGGTCGCGACGAATCCAGCCAGGACGCGCGCGGGCCGAGCGGCGCCCCGCGCACGGTGCCGCTGCGCGAAGTGGCACGCATCGAGACCCGCATCGGCCCGAACCAGATCAACCGGGAGGACGGCAAGCGGCGCGTCGTGGTCACCGCGAACGTGCGCGGACGCGACCTGGGCGGCTACGTGGCCGAACTGCAGCGGCGCATCGCGGGCGAGATCGAGCTGCCGACGGGGTACTGGATCGGCTACGGCGGCACGTTCGAGCAGCTGATCTCGGCGAGCCAGCGCCTGTCGGTCGTCGTGCCCGTCACCCTGGCGATCATCTTCGCGCTGCTGTACTGGGTGTTCGGATCGGCGCGCGACGCCGTCATCGTGTTCAGCGGCGTGCCGCTGGCCCTGACCGGCGGCGTGGTCGCGCTCGCCCTGCGCGGCATCCCGCTGTCCATCTCCGCCGGCGTGGGATTCATCGCCCTGTCCGGCGTGGCGGTGCTCAACGGGCTGGTGATGATCGCGTTCATCCGCAGGCTGCGCGAGTCGGGCGTGACGCTGGACGCGGCCATCGTCGACGGCGCGCTCGGCCGCCTGCGCCCCGTGCTGGTGACCGCGCTCGTCGCCTCGCTCGGTTTCCTGCCGATGGCGTTCAACGTCGGTGCCGGCTCCGAGGTGCAGCGCCCGCTGGCCACGGTGGTGATCGGCGGCATCGTGTCCTCCACCCTGCTCACGCTGATGGTTCTGCCCGCGCTGTACCGCGTGCTGCACCGCGAGCGGGGGGCAAGCGGGTCGATGCCGGAATGATCGCCCCGGCCGCGATCAGCGCGTACCCGACTCCACGCGCTGCACGCGCCCGTCGGCCACGTTGATGCGGAAGGTCCGGCCATCGCGGTCGTACTCCCAGCGCTCGCCGATGGGTCGCTTGCGCGTGTCGTACGACTGCACGCGGCGATCCGGCGGGCCCAGGCTCTCGATCACGCGCTCGGACGAATCCCCGACGGAGACCTTGGCGTCGCCCACGGACACCGAATCGGCCGCCGGCGCCGCGATGGACGCCGCGAGCAGCACCGCGAACGGGATACATCGCCATCCAGCCACGCCCTCACTCTCCTTGCGTTTCGTAGTCGACGGGCGCACGGGTGGGCGCAGGCCATCCCCGGTCCGCGCCGGCACCGGAATCGAGTCGATGCGACCGCTCGGCGGGCGCCCCGGTGCGAACCCTACGACCCCGACGTTAATGCACGATGACAGCCGCCGTGAATGACCCGCACCCCACGCGACACGAATGTCTTCGAAGCGGGGCAGGCCCGGGAGGACGCGTCGGGGCGCGCGCGTCCCCGGCGCCGCGGTGGTGCCGGCGACCCGGCCCGGCGCCCGCGGCCGGGCCATCGCTGCGCTGTACGAAGGGATCGATCCGGCGTAGCGTGTCGACGGCCGGGACGGTCGCGAATCGCGCGTGTCGTGATCTCGGCATGGATCACGTTGTATGCCAACGACGACCGACTCGCACGAGGCAGCCATGGACAACCCCAACAGCACCATCATCGAAGCCTGGAACACCGTCCTGTTCGACAAGTTCGTGCGCTTCCGGCACCTGCTGGTCGAGGGCCTGTCGCAGCACAGCGACGCGGCCCTGGAACGCACGAAGTTCCCCAAGGGCGCGCGCGTGCTCGACATCGGCTGTGGCTTCGGGGACAGCACGCTGCGCATCGCCTCGCGCGTGGGCCTGAATGGCGAGGCCGTGGGCGTGGACTGCGCCGCGAACTTCATCGCCGAGGCCGAGGCCGATGCGCGCAAGGAGCAGGCCGACAACGCGCGCTTCCTCGTCGCCGACGTGCAGGTGGACGACCTCGAGGGTCCCTACGACCACGCGTTCGCGCGCTTCGGCACCATGTTCTTCGAGATGCCCGGCGCTGCGTTCCGCAACGTGCGCCAGGCGCTCAAGCCGGGCGGCACGTTCACGCAGATCGTGTGGCGGCGGCGCGAGGACAACCCCTGGCTGCACGAGGCGGAACTGCGCGTGCGCGGGATCGTGCCGGTGGTGCCGCACGAGCAGACCGACCAGGTGCACTGCGGCCCCGGTCCGTTCTCGCTCGCCGGGCCGGACATGGTCAGCGACATGCTGCGCGCGGCGGGCTTCCGGCGCATCACCTTCGAACGCCACGATTGCGACATCTGCATCGGGCGCGACCTCGACGATGCGATCGAGTTCGCGATGGCGCTCGGGCCCGCCGGCGAGATCATCCGGCTGGCAGGCGAGGACGGCGTGCGCCTGAAGCCCGAGGTCGTGGCCGCGCTGAGGGAAACGCTGGCGAAGTACGCGGGCGAGGATGGCGTGCGTGCGCCGTCGAGCACCTGGATCCTGACGGCGACGAATCCCGCCTGAGCGGCCGCGTCGCGCGCACCCGGCCGGGTCAGAACATCCCCGAAATCCTGCCCTCGCCGTCCAGCCGCATGTTCGCGGCCGCAGGCTTCGCGGCGAGGCCGGGCATGGTCATCATCTCGCCGGTCAGCGGCACGCAGAACCCCGCGCCGGCGGAAAGCCTGATCTCTCGCACGTTCACGATGAAGTCCTGCGGGCTGCCGTAGCGCTTGGGGTCGTCGGACAGCGACATCTGGGTCTTCGCCATGCACACCGGCAGGTGGCCGTGGCCATGCGCCTCGATGCGTTCGAGGTCGGCGCGCGCGGCGGCGGACAGCGCGATGTCGGCGGCGCCGTAGATCCGGCGCGCGATGGTGCGGATCTTGTCCTCGATCGGCGTCTCCAGCGGATAGAGGAAGGTCGGTGCCGGCACTTCGCCCTCGCACGCGGCGACCACCGCTTCGCCCAGCGCCAGGCCGCCCTCGCCGCCCTGTCCGAACACGTCGATCACGAACGCCTGCAGCCCCTGCGCCGCGCAGGCCTCCACCACCTGCTGCAGTTCCTCCGCGGTATCGCTCGGGAAACGGTTGATCGCGACCAGAGGCCGGAAGCCGAATTCGCGGATGCTCTGGGCATGGCGCTCGAGGTTGCCCATGCCGAGCGCGAGCGTCTCCAGGTCGGGCTGGCCCACCGCGGCCACCGGCGTGCCGCCGTGCATCTTGAGCGCTCGCACCGTGGCGACCAGCACCACGGCCGAGGGCCACAGGCCCGCGGCACGGCACTTGATGTCGAGGAACTTCTCGCCGCCCAGGTCGAAGCCGAATCCCGCCTCGGTCACCACGTAGTGGGCATGCTGCAACGCCATGCGCGTGGCGATGATGCTGTTGCAGCCGTGCGCGATGTTGCCGAACGGTCCGCCGTGCACGAACGCGGGCACGCCCTCGACCGTCTGCACGAGGTTGGGCTTGAGCGCCTCGCGCAGCACGATGGCCATGGCATCGGACGCCTGCAGTTCGCCCGCGGTCACCGGCGCGCCCTTGCGCGAGTAGCCGATCACGATGCGCGACAGCCGTTCGACGAGGTCCGCCGGGCCCGAACTGAGGCACAGGATGGCCATGACCTCGGACGCCGCGGAGATGTCGAAGCCGGTGTCGCGTGCGACGCCCTTCATGCGGCCGCCGAGCGTCAGCGACATGTCGCGCAGCGCGCGGTCGTTCATGTCCATGGCACGGCGCCAGCGGATCTGGGCGGGGTCGAGATCCACGGTGCCGTGGAACATCGCGTTGTCCATCATGGCCGCGAGCAGGTTGTGCGCCGAGGTCACCGCGTGGATGTCGCCGGTGAAATGCAGGTTGATGTCCTCCATCGGCAGCACCTGCGAATAGCCGCCGCCGCAGCCGCCGCCCTTGACCCCGAACACCGGCCCCATGGAGGGCTCGCGGACCGCGACGGCCGCCCTGTGTCCCAGGCGCGACAGGGCCTGCGCCAGCCCGATCGTGGTCGTGGTCTTGCCCTCGCCGGCCGGCGTGGGGTTGATCGCGGTGACCAGGATCAGCTTGCCGTTCGACGGCGCGGCACCGGCCCCGTTCGGCTGCAGCGTGATCTTCGCCTTGTGGTGGCCGTACGGTTCCAGGCGCCCGTTCGCGAGCGACAGCTTCGCCGCGATCTCGGCGATCGGCTTCAGCACGGTCGATTGCGCCACCTCGAGGTTCCGGTCCCGACTCATGCTGTCATCCGCCACATTTGGGTTGATCGATACATGCCGCCCGGCAATGCGGCGAGGCGCGAGCGTAGCGTATGGACGCGGGTGCCGGAACGCCCGTCCGGCGACGCTGCCCGATCGGGCGACGCCCCCGGGACGCGCTCGCCCGCCGGGATTTGTCGTAACGTGGCCACCCCCGCCCGCCGAGTGTCCGCCATGCCGACCGCTTCCAGATCGTGGGTCCTTTCCGCCGGCCTGCTCGCCCTGGCCGGCCTTGCGCGAGCCGCCGGACCGGCGGACGCGCGCGAGGCCGCGCTCGTCGAGCACATCCGCGGCGACCACGCGCGCAGCGTCGCGCTGCTGCGCGAAGTCGTGGACATCAACAGCGGCACCCTGAACCTGCCCGGCGTGCGGCGCGTGGGGGCGGTGTTCGAGCGCGAGTTCAAGGATCTCGGGTTCCGGACGCGCTGGATCGACGGCGCCGCCTTCCAGCGCGCCGGGCACCTGTACGCCGAGCATGGCAGGCGCGGCCCCAAGGTCCTGCTGATCGGGCACCTCGATACGGTGTTCGCCGAGGACAGTCCGTTCCAGAAGCTCGTGATCGACGGCGACAAGGCCAGCGGACCGGGCAGCACCGACATGAAGGGCGGCAACGTGATCATCGTGCACGCGCTGCGCGCGCTGCGCGCGAGCGGACAGCTCGATCGGATCAGCGTGCGCGTGCTGCTGATGGGGGACGAGGAGAACCGCGGCGAGCCCACCGATATCGCGATCCGCGAGTTGCGCGAGGCCGGCGCCTGGGCCGACATCGCGATCGGGTTCGAGGACGGCGCGGGCGATCCGAAGACGGCGGCGATCTCGCGCCGCGGCGTCAGCGGCTGGCAGCTCGAGGTCGCCGCGAAGCCCGCGCATTCCTCCCAGATCTTCCAGCCCGAGAACGGCGCCGGCGCGATCTTCGAGACCGCACGCATCCTCGAGGCGTTCCGCCTCGCCCTGTCCGAGGTGCCCAACCTCACCTTCAATCCCGGCGTGATCGTCGGGGGTACGGATACCGCGCTCGATTACGACAGCTCGCGCGGCACCGCGTTCGGCAAGGACAACGTGATCGCGCAGTCGGTGCGCGTGAGCGGCGACCTGCGCGCGCTCTCGCCCGAACAGCTCCAGGCCGCGCGCGAGACGATGAAGCGCATCGTCGCCGCGCCGCTGCCGCACGCGCAGCCCACGCTGGTCTTCACCGAGGGCTATCCGCCGATGGCCCCCACGACCGGCAACGCAAAGCTGCTCGCCCTGTACGACGCGGTCAGCCGCGACCTCGGCCTGGGCCCGGTCGTCGCGATCGATCCGCGCAAGGCCGGCGCCGCCGACATCTCGTTCGTCGCCGACCAGGTGGAGATGGCGATGGACGGCATCGGCCTCATGGGCGTGGGTGGCCACACGGTCAACGAAGTCGCCGACCTCGCGACGCTGGACACCCAGACCATGCGCACCGCCGTGATGCTGTACCGTCTCATCCGCCAGCATTGAGCTGATCCTCCTGCTGCCGTAGGAGCGCGCATGAGCGCGCGATGCCGGAATGCCCACTGGACGCGGGATCCCCACGCCAACCACGACCCAGGTCGAGGCCCACGGTGGGCCGTCTGGCCATGCAGCGACACGGCATCGCGTGCTCGCGCGCGCTCCTACGGAAGCCGGCCATGCGTGCCGCGATGCCATCCCGACGGCGCCTCCGGGGCCCGCGCGCCACACCGCGACCTGACATAAAATGTCTTGACATACTATGTCGCGGCGACTACGCTGACCCCATCGCGCTCCCCGCGCGGCCCGCCCGGGGAGGCGGCAGGAGCACCATGAGCAAGCGCCATCGGTTGTTCGGACTGATCGAACGCACGGTACCGCCGCTGCGCCGCCAGCTCGGCCTCGCGGCGATCGAGGTGGGCGCCCTGCCCGGCGCGGTACCGGTGATCGAGGTCGCGTTCCCGGGCAGCGACCGGCTGCCGATCTACGTCACCGACGCGGGCAGCCAACTGCTCTGCATCAGCTACCTCTGGCGCGACTCCGAGGTGAAGCCGCGCAGGCGAGCGCAGCTGATGGAGACCCTGCTGGACCTCAACCCGAGCATCCCGCTCTCCGCCTTCGGCCGCATCGGCGAGCACTTCGTGCTGTTCGGCGCGCTCAGTCCCGAGGCCACGGCCGAGGACATGGCGCTGGAACTGTCCACCCTGAGCGACAACGGCCGCGACGCGCTCGCCACGTTGTCCGATTACCTGACCTGAGGCGTGCCATGGCCTGGTGGGACGACGTATTGGGTTTGCTGCGCGACGAATGGAAGGTGCTCGCGCCCGGCGCGCAGCCCGCGCCGACCGAGCCGCATGCGGTGAAGCAGGCGCAGGCCCTGCTCAAGCGCACCACGCGCGAACTGCGCGACGCGCAGGCGCGTGCCGAGGCCTCGCGCCGGCGCATGCAGCGCGCGCAGTCGGCGCTGGAAGCGCTCACGCGCGAGGCGGGGCAGCATCCGCGCTACCAGGCCAGGCTCACCGAACTCGCGCGCGCGCTGTCGCACGAGAGCGACCTGTCCGGCAGCTTCAGCGCGCACGCCGAGCGGCTGGGCCAGCTGCGCGCGAACATCGAGCGCCAGCTGCACGCGTTCGAGCGCGACCTGGGCATGGCGCGAACCGCGCGCGCGGCGCACGACGCCACGCGTGCCGCCGCACCGGGTCCTGCGCCCGCGCGCCCCAAGGCGGGCGAGCCGGGATTCCGCCGCGCGCGCCCGAGGAAGGTGATGGACCGGCTCGACGAGATCTCGCGCAGGACGGGACCCGATGAAGGCTGAGCGCCTGCCGACCCGCTGGCAGTCCTCGCAACCCGCGCTGCGCGCCGTGCAGGTCGCCTTCGACGTGTCCGAGGCGGTGCTGCTGGCGATCCGCCGCGAGGCGTTCGAGTCGAACCTGTCGAGCTCCGACCAGGTGCGCGTGGTGCTCGGCCTGCCGGTCACGCGCCAGGCCAAGCGCCCGCGCCTCACGGTGAGCCTGAGCGCGGAGGACTACGCGCTGCTGGGCCGGAGGTATAGGCTCGACCCCGGGGATGCGCTGGCGATCAAGGAACGCGTGAACGGGGAACTGATCGCCTACGCCGAGGCGCGCAACCGCCGCAAGACGGCCGCCGCCGCGAACAAGATGAAACGGAGCACGAAGCCATGACTGGGTTCCTGTACGCCCTCACCCATTTCCCGGGCATCGTGCCCTCGATCCTGATCGGCGCACTGATGTTCTTCTGGCTGCTCGCCATCCTGGGCATGCTGGACTTCCACACCATCGGACCGGACTGGCTGGGCGGCCACGAGGTGCACGGCGGCCACGAGTTCGAGCACGACGCGCCCACCTCGCTGATGGCCCTGGGGCTGGACCGCCTGCCCTTCTCCATCGTGCTCAGCGGCGTGGCGTTCTTCTGGTGGCTGCTCACCATGCTGCTCGCGCCGCCGCTGCTGCCGCTGATCCCGCTGCCGCCCTGGATCGCGGGCAGCGTGCTGCTGCTCGCCGCGCTCGTCGCCTCGCTGCCGCTCGCCGCGATCACGCTCAAGCCGCTCAAGCCGCTGTTCGTGATGCACGCGGGCCCGAAGCAGGAGACCGTGCTCGGCAAGCCCTGCCGCATCCTCACGCTCACCGTGTCCGAGCGCTTCGGGCAGGCCGAGGTCGCGATCGGAACCGGCGCGCCGCTGAACGTGAAGGTGTACTCCGACCAGCCGAACACGCTGACCAAGGGCTCCACCGCCCTGATCATCGACCTCGACGCCGAACGCGGCCGCTACCTGGTGCAACCCTACACACCGCCCTCGTAGCGTGCGCCACAAGCACGAAACGAATGGCATCGACGCACATCGTGCGCACCGCGCACGCGACGGACTGACACGCGGGCCTACCCCGCATTGGAGAGCATGATGGATACCGCAACGATCACCCTGGTGGCCGGCGTACTGGTGCTGATCACCTTCCTGATCGGCTTCCTCGCCCTGGTCGCGAAGTTCTACCAGAAGGTGGACCAGGGCCAGGCCATGATCGTCAACACCATGCGGGCCGAGCCCGACGTCACCTTCACCGGGCGCCTGGTGATCCCGATCCTGCACAAGCGCGAGACCATGGACATCTCGCTCAAGACCATCGAGATCGACCGCGCGGGCAAGGACGGCCTGATCTGCCTCGACAACATGCGCGCCGACATCAAGGTGAAGTTCTTCGTGCGCGTGAACAAGACCGTGGAGGACGTCCTGCGCGTCGCGCAGTCGATCGGCTGCGAGCGCGCGAGCAACCAGGACACGCTCGAGGACCTGTTCTCGGCCAAGTTCTCCGAGGCGCTGAAGACCGTGGGCAAGTCCATGAACTTCGTGGACCTGTACCAGGCACGCGACCGCTTCCGCGACGACATCGTGAAGCAGATCGGCGACGACCTCTCGGGCTACGTGCTCGAGGACGCCGCGATCGACTACCTGGAACAGACTCCGCTGAACAAGCTCGACCCGAGCAACATCCTGGACGCACAGGGCATCAAGAAGATCACCGAACTCACGGCGGAGGAGAACATCCGCACGAACGAGTTCCGCCGCAACGAGGAGATGCGGATCAAGAAGAAGGATGTGGAGACGGCCGAGGCCGTGCTCGAGCTCGAGCGCCAGAAGGCCTACGCGCAGGCGCACCAGCTGCGCGAGATCGCCATCACCAAGGCGCGCGAGGAGGCCGAGGCCTCCAAGGTCGCGTCCGAGGAGCACGCGAAGGCCGAGCTGGCTCGCCTGCTCGCCGAGCAGCAGATCGCGGTGCAGAGCGAGAACCTCAAGCGCGAGGCCGAGGTGGCCGAGCAGAACCGCCTGCGCGCGGTGGCGATCGAGCAGGAGAAGGTCACGCGCGCGCGCCAGCTCGAGGTGGTCGACCGCGAGCGCGAGGTGACGCTGCAGCAGATCGAGAAGGAGAAGGCGGTCGAGGTGCAGAAGAAGGCGATCGCGGACGTGATCCGCGAGCGCATCGTGGTCGAGCGCACGGTGGCCGAGCAGGAGGAGGAGATCAAGAACGTGCGCACCATGTCCGAGGCCGAGCGCACGAAGAAGAGCACCATCGTGCTGGCCGAAGGCCAGGCCGAGGAGAAGTACATCGCGGACCTGCGCGTGGCGCAGGCCGACGAGCAGCGCGCCAAGCACAAGGCGGCCGAGGAGATCACGCGCGCCGATGCCCTGCTCGCCGTGGCGGCGAAGGGCGCGGAAGCGAAGAAGCGCGAGGCCGAGGGCCTGGAGGCGATGAATGCCGCCGAGGGCCTGGCCGAGGCCAAGGTCTCGATCGCGAAGGCGGATGCGCGCGAGAAGGAAGGGCTGGTCGCGGCGAAGGTGAAGCTCGCCGACGCCGATGCCGTGGCGAAGCAGGGTGATGCGCACGCGCAGGCACTACGCGCGAAGATGGAAGCCGAGGCCGCGGGTCGCGAGAAGCAGGGCCTGGCCGACGCGCAGGTGAAGACCGCCGACGCCGAGGCGCAGTCGAAGATGGGCGCGACGCAGGCCCAGAACCTCAGGCTGCGGCTGGAAGCCGAGGCCGATGGCCGCCAGAAGACCGGTGCGGCCGAGGCGCAGGCGATCGCCGCGCGCTTCGCGGCGGAATCGGCGGGCCTGAAGCAGAAGTTCGAGTCGATGAAGACCATGAGCCCCGAGACGCGCGCGCACGAGGAGCTGCGCATGCAGCTCGACTACGGCCACGTGGAGGCGCTCAAGGCCATGGAGGCGAACCAGTCCATCGCGCGCGAACAGGCCGCGGTGCTGGGCAAGGCCATCGGCCAGGCGAAGATCGAGATCGTGGGCGGCGACGGCGAGTACTTCGAGCGCTTCATGCGCAGCCTGAGCCTGGGCAAGGCCATCGACGGCACGATCGACTCGAGCCAGCTGCTCAGCCGCGCCTTCGCCGACCACAAGGCCGGCAAGCGCGACCTAGTGAACGACGCGAAGGAGCTGATCGCGGCCGTGGGTGGCGCGGACGCGGTGCGGGACCTGTCCGTGGCCGCGCTGATGCAGAAGCTCGTCGCCGAGGGCAAGACCGGCCCGGCGGAGGCGCTGCGCAGGATCCTGGAGGGCAACAAGGGCTGACCCCGGACCGCGGAAATCTTGCGGGACCTTTGGGGAACCTTTGTAGGAGCGCGCTTCAGCGCGCGAACTTTCCCGACGCCCCGCCCCGCCAAAAGATCGCGCGCTGAAGCGCGCTCCTACAACGCATC
>Ga0315912_10003168_pt1 | contig 16594 bp, 11 predicted proteins | sample VfabasoilMG_FD_204469 | JGI IMG/M metagenome (GOLD analysis project Ga0315912, IMG submission 204469) | Garden soil microbial communities collected in Santa Monica, California, United States - V. faba soil | ecosystem: Environmental > Terrestrial > Soil > Garden | place: USA: California... | reverse complement strand
AGGGGGTTTTGCCATGTTGTGATTTCTGAGCGCAATGTTTGCGAAATGATAGTTTTGTGCGGCCCAACATAGTTGTAGACGGAAAAGCATCTACATACAGAATACAAGCACCCATTATCAAATGCAAAGTGGGGCTATAGTATTAGATGCAGTATTTAGTGGATGACTTACTCAACCCGCCAGACAATGCGCTCTTGTACCCCGATTGCCACCACTTTGTCATAACGTAACTTTCACACCTTCTTGATAAGTCTTCACCAAGGAGTAAATTATAGAAACCTTATCCCGACGCTCGGCCAGAGTATAGCCCCCTTTGCTTCCCTGCAACACCCCGCGCTCGTCGCGTCCGCCGCATCGGGCTAAAGCCCTCGCTGAGTTTATACAAGCCCTAACGGACTACTTGAGCGTAGCCCCAACGGGGCTTCATTGGACTGAGGGAGGGCTTTAGCCCGACCATCGGCTGGCGCGAGATCGCACCATGCGCGTCAGTTGGCCGTGACCAGCACGCGATGCCAAGCATTGTTGCCGTAGCCTTTCACATTCCAAGTCGCTTGAATATCCGCGGGCATCATGCCCGTCGGATCAACCGCGCGCGCGATCAGGGTTTGGGTGCCGGGGGGCAGAGACACAACCGCCTCCCAGGGGCGCCACGCCCAACGGCTAGGAGTGGTCAATAGCTCGGCGCGCACCCAACTGGACGTGCCACTCAGGCCGACCTCCACCGCCGTGAGCGGCTGGCAACCTGAGCCAATGGCCCAGCCTCGAATATGAACCGGGCCGGCCGCCACAATGGCGTTGGGGCGCGGCTCAAGGATCAGGGCGTTGAGGGGGATCTCACCCATGGCTTCACCCGCTGAGACGTCACGCGGATCGGCCGGATTCATCGCTTTCTGAATCCGGTAGGCTTGCGCTTGAAAATAGTTCGTAGAGGGCTGGGGCAATACGGTGATGCGGCTCAGCCACTTGACACTGCGGGCGCCGATCCAACCCGGCACGATGGCGCGCAGTGGAAACCCGTGTTCGCGCGGTAGTGGCTCGTCATTCAGGTGCGTCGCGAGGAGCACCTCGGCGCTGAGCGCCTTTTCGATCTCAATCGAACCGCCGAAACCGAAGTGTTGACCGTGGCGCTCGACTCGATCCAATCCAACGAATTCCACATGTTGGGCTGTGTCAGCGACACCGCTGGCGCGTAGCACCTCCGCCAAACTGACGCCGCCCCACCGCCCGTTGCTCGCGGCATCCAAACTCCACGGGAGTTCGCCCGGCAGAGGTCCCAACTCGAGCAGTTCAGCCCGCCGGAGGCCAGCACAGATCAGCGTGGCCTCAATGTCTCGGCGCGCAAAGCGCGTCGTCAGGTCAGTGAGAGAATACGCGGCCGCATGGTTCACGAGGCCACCGACCTCCAGGCACCAAGTGTCGGGGTCAATCCTCGGCGGCACGGCGTGGTTCCGCTTGAAAAAACGCCCCGGAGGGGTGCTCAACGCCCCGGTGTGGTCGAGCGGCCACGTTCCGACATTGAGGCCCTCTGGGTCATAATAGTGTTGAACATCAGTGTCGTTCAAATTGGCTCCTCATCGCTCTCAGGCCGGCAGTTGGGCGACCTCTTCCATAAAACTGACTTCTGGTCGGCCGGTCACTCCGGCCCGTTGGATCGCCGCCCGAAAATCAGGGGACTGGAAAAGCTGGCGCGCCCGCGCCAAGTCTTCGTATTCGCCAACAATCATGACTTCATTGGGTTGATCCACATTCCGAAAAACGCGGACCCCTTTGGAGCCGTGGGACTGACGGAGATTAGCGGCTTCCTCAAACACAGCCTTAAATTTTTCAAAATCTTCAAACGCGATGCGGACGAGGGTATAGGACATCGTAAGCTCCTTTGGCAGAGGGGATTGAGAGAGGGTAATTTCAGTGGGTAGGCTGTAAATCTTAACACATTTTGCATGGAGGATTTGTTCAGGTTAACCTTAATGGTCTAACAAAAGGCTCACTTGAAAGACTAACTTCATTTAGGGCAATTCGTGACATTCGTTTTTTATTCGTGCAATTCGTGACCTGCTTTGTGTTTTTATCAATTTTTATGGTCACGAATTACACGAATTTGAGCGAATTACACGAATGGAGAGTGTGGTTACATGGTGAAGCATTTAGGCTCAGCACTTCGCTCGGAGTGACCTGTGCGTAAAAAGAGCGGATTGCTTTTTTACTATTTGTTAGACAGAAGTCTCATTTCGGCCCGAGTTTCCTGAATTGGTGGCTTTTGCACTATACTCGGCTCGCCACAAAAAAGTGTAGGTAGACCTGTCAGGTGGGCGCTCCAGCAAGCCCATATAATAAGCTGTTTTTCTGCGCCCACCTGACAGGTCTTATTCGCTAACTTTATCTCGTGCCCCTGACACAACACCTCACCACCCTCGAAACCGCTGGCCTCGTGCGGCGCGCGCCCCTCACGCCGGAACTCGAATATCTCTTTCGGCACGCGCTGGTGCAAGAAGCCGCCTATGGCTCCTTGCTTAAAGCGGATCGCAAGCAATTGCATCTCGCCACTGCCGAAACGCTCGAAAGGCTATACCTCGAACGCACCGAAGAATGGTATGGTGTCTTGGCCCATCACTATTTGCAAGCCGAAGCCTATGACCGCGCGTTGCCCTATCTGTCCAAGTCGGCACGCCAGGCCCAATCGCGCTACGCCAATGTAGACGCGATCCGGCTCTACACGCTGGCGCTCGGCTTGCTCCCGTCGCACCACCCCGACCGCTTCGAGTTGCTCTTGGCGCGCGCGACCGTCTACGACGTGATGGCCGAACGCGCCGCCCAACAGGCCGACATCACCGCCTTGCTGGCGCTCGCCGAACACCTCAACGATGACGCTCAGCGGTGCGATGCACAATTTGCGTTAGCCGATAGCTGGCTCGCGCGCGATACTTCGCAAGCCCTCCCGCCGATCCAACGCGCGTTGGAGTTGGCGCGCGCCCTCCACGACCCCATGCGCGAAGGCCGCGCCTTGCAACGCCTCGGCGTGCAACAATGGGAGGGCGGCGACTTGAACGCGGCGCGCCCAACGCTGGAGGCCGCCGCCCAAAAACTCCACACCGCCAACTTGCCAGCCGAAGCCGCCGCATGTTGGCACAATCTGTGTGTGATCTGGTCCCGCTTAGGCCAATTTGAAGCGGCGGTGCGCGCCGCCGAAAAAGCGCTCGCCCTCAGCCAACAAGCTGGGGATAAACGCCAGATCGCCACTAGCCTGCGGCGCTTGGCAGTGGCCTATAGCGAACACGGCGAGATGGCGCGCGCCTTGCCGATAGATGAAGCCGCCCTCGCCTTGCATCGCGCCCTCGGCGACCGGCATGGTGAATGTCGCGCACAGCGCAATCGCGGCATCACCCTGACGCGCTTAGGGCGTTTGGCAGAAGGGCTGGCCGAGATCGAAGCCTCGTTTGAAGTCGCCCTACAAATTGACGCGCACGCCGACGCTAGCACCGCCCTCGACACCGTGGCGCGAGTGCGCGCTTATCAAGGCGATTTAGAAGGATTGCTGGTGTATCTGGAGGCGCAGATCGCACGCGCGCCAAACGCTTGGTGGGCGCTGGACACGCAAACGACCATCGCGTTTTATCTGGCGCGCTTGGGGCAATACGCCGAGGCCATTGAGCGTGCCGAGGCGGTGCGCGAACCCTTGATTAAAATGTTTCCGGTCGGCGAGATTTGGCATCTGCAATTCGTCGGGCGCTGTCAACTGGAGTTGGGGCAGTGGGCGGCGGCGCGGCACAGTTTGGAGACCAGCCTCACCTTGCCCGCCCGCTCAACATTGCGCGAAGCGATGGCCCTCTCCAGCTTAGCCCATTTAGCGTGGCGCGTGGCGCAAGACGTTGGCACAGAGGTAGACTTGACGCTGGCCTATGAGCAGGCGACCCACGCACTCCAGTTAGTGGAGGATACCCCGCATTGGGAAGAGTGGGGGGAGGCGCTCTACACGGTGGCGCGTTTGGAACTGGGGCGTGGTCGCCCCGAAGTGGCGTTGGCTCATGCCCAACGCGCTGACCCATTGCTGGAACTGGATCGTAGTTTGAACATCGGTGGGCTATGGACTCATGCTCACATACTGCGTCAAGTGGGTCAGCCCGACGCGGCGCGTGCTAAGTTGCAACAAGCCCACGAGCGCGTTATGCTAGTGGCTGACCAAACCCCCTCACCCCACTGGCGGCAAGGCTGGCTAGAAAAGGTGTGGTTCAATCGGCAAGTTGAAATAGATTGGAAGGCGCTGTGACTCCTCTTTCCTTACTCTGTGTTTTCGCTCATCCGGATGATGAATCACTTGGCACGGGCGGCATGTTAGCCAAGTACGCCGCGGAAGGCGTCGCCACCTATTTGCTCACCGCCACGCGCGGGCAAAAGGGCGGGAGCGGCCCGGACTACCCCGGCCCAGAGGCCTTGGGCAAAATCCGCGAAGCAGAATTGCGCGCGGCGGCCCAAGTCCTCGGCCTGCGCGAGGTGCGCCTGTTGGATTACATGGATGGCGAGTTGGATCAAGCGCCAGCGGCGGAGGCCATCGCGCACATCGTGGCGGAAGTGCGGCGGGTGCGCCCGCAAGTGGTCGTCACCTTTGGCCCGGATGGCGCGTATGGGCATCCCGACCACATCGCCATCTCGCAATTCACCACCGCCGCGCTCGTAGCCGCCGCCGACGCGCAGTACGCGGGGCTGTCGGCGGACCCGCCCCATCGCGTGACGAAACTCTATTACATGCTGGACACTGCCGATTTCATTGAAGTCGTGAATCAAACGATTGGCGAGATTGTGATGGAAATTGATGGAGTCGCGCGCCGCCAGGTGCCGTGGCCGGGGTGGGCGGTCACCACGCAATTAGAAGTCAAAGAGTATGAGCGCACTACCATCGCCGCCATCCAATGTCATCAGACTCAAATTAAGCACTTCCCCGATCTCAGCTCACTGCCGAATGAAGTCAGCGGTCTGCTCTGGAATCACGCCACGTTTTATCGCGCCTTTAGCCTGGTCAATGGCGGACGGCGACGGGAAACCGATCTATTTGAGGGACTGCGTTAACAATTCATCCCTCATCCCTTATCCTTCCCCATGCTCCCCGCGCACCTCACCGCCCTCGAGGCTTCCGGTTTACTCCGGGTCGCGCCCGATTACGTTGAACTGGAATATCTCTTCCGGCACGCCCTCATCCAAGACGCGGCCTACAATTCATTACTGAAAGCCGACCGCCGGGCGTTGCATCAGCGAGTCGGTGAAACTTTAGAAGCGCTCTACGCGGCGCAATTGGGCGAAGTCGCTCTGGTCTTGGCGCAACACTTCGACGCGGCGGGGGACGAAGCGCGCGCCATGCGCTATTACACGCTCGCCGGGGATGAGGCGGCGAGCGGGAACGCGAATGTTGAAGCCGCGCAACATTATGAGTCAGCTTTGAAGTTGGCGAAACAGGCCGCGCCCTCCGCCGAAAACACCGCGACCCTCAAAATGCTTTGCTTGCGGTTGGGGCGCGTGTTGGAATTGAAGAGCCGCTATCCCGAGGCCATCGCGCACTATACGGCGATCGAGACACTGGCGCGGGCGCGCGGCGACCTCCCTTTGGAACTGGCCGCCCTCACCGAACACGCCAAAATTCGCACGACGGCTAACCCCTTCCATGACATCCCACTGGGCAAAGCCCTGCTCGAACGGGCGCGCCACATCGCGCACGAATTGGGCGACCGGGAGGCCGAGGCCCGCTTGTTGTGGAATCTCATGTTGCTGTATACCCTCACCGGCTCAGAGGTAGAGCGCCGCGCTGAATATGGGGAACAAGCGCTAGCCTTAGCGCGCGCATTGAATTTGCGCGAACAACTCGCGTTCATCTTGCATGATCTCTGGTACGCCTATGGCGGGTTTCAGGGCGACAAAGTACAGCGCGTGTTGCACGAAGCCAGCCAGTTATGGCGCGAACTCAACAACACCCCCATGTTAGCGGAATGCCTGATGCGGCTGAGTATTCAATCCAGCCTACGCGGGCAGGTTGAACAAGCGGCGACTCTTGGACAAGAGGCGGTTGCGCTGGCGCGGTCTTGCCATAACCAAGACTCGCAGGTCAACAATCAAGCGATGTTGGGGTTGATCTATCAGGAATGGGGACAGATCGAGACGGCCCTCACCCTGTGGGAAGAGGCGGTCACGACAGGTCAACCGCTGGGCAACGTCACGTCACAGATCAATGCCCAGAGCGAGTTGGGCTGGCTGTATGGGCAATTGGGCGCGCGCACACTGGCTTACGAAAAAGTCCATGCGGCGTTGGCCTTTGCCCATGAACGCTTTCCGTTGTTGGCGGCGTGGGCGCAGGTCGCCTTAGCGCGGGTCCAGCTTGATGAGGGTGAGACGGCTGAGGCCGAGGCCCAACTGATGGGGCTTGACTATCAGGCGCTAAAAGGTGTGTTGAACTTTATCCCGCATATCTGTATTGATCTGGCGCTGGCCCAAAGCGAACTGGCGTTACAGCGGGGTGATCGCGTCGGGGCCCTGCCGCCGCTCGAAACGGTCATCACCGATTTTACTCAGGCGGGTTTGCAGTTTAGGCTCTCGGCGGCGTTTCGTCAGAAGAGCCGGGCCCTGTCCGCATTGGGGCGCTTGGAAGAAGCCTATGTGGCGCTCACCACCGCCCGCGATTACGCCGAGCAGAGTGAGGCGCGGTGGGCGTTGTGGCAAATCCTGAACGACCTCGGCGAGCTGGAGGCACAACGTGGTCAGCCACAACGCGCTCAGGCGTGCTGGGAACAAGCCCGCGGCCTCGTACAAGGGCTCCTCGACCAACTCGCTCAACGCCCGGCATTACGCGCCTCCTTCCTGGCCACACCCGCCGTTGCCAAACTTTTATCCCGTTTCACCCCAAACTCACTTCTCATTTAAGGAGCCTTTGATTTATGAACGCTATCACCTCTCTCGCTGAAAACCTCAACTGGGGCCATAACGTGGTCGAAACCACCGTCGGTGATATGACCGCCGAACAATTGCACCAAGTCCCGCCCGGCCTGGCCCACCCGGTCAGCGCGCTCTATGCCCATGTCGTCATTGGTGAAGATATGATCGTCAACGGCATGATCAAAGGCGGCGCGCCCTTGATGGCGACGACCTTCGCGGGCAAGACCGGCACAAGCGACCCGCAATTTCAGCTCACCCCCGAATGGGCGCGCGCGGTGAAGGTGGACTTGCCCGCTTTCAAGGCATACGCGCAAGCGGTGTATCAGGCCACGTTGGACTATGTGGCGACGCTCTCCGAGGCTGATCTTGAGCAGACGCGCGATTTGTCTCAAGTCAATATGGGCACGCCGACCGTCGGTTGGATGTTCAACGCCTTAGTCGCCGGCCACATTAACAACCTCGCGGGGGAGATCTCGGCGATCAAGGGCGTGAATGGGTTGAAGGGGTATCCGTTTTAGGTGTCACCAAACCCTGAGGGTCTGCTACGCGAAGACCCTCAGGGTTTGGTTCGGTGTCCATGCCGGCCTACCCTCACCTCACCGCCCTCGAAGCGGCGGGCCTCGTGCGCGTCGCGCAATTTCAACCGGAGTTGGAATATCTCTTTCGCCACGCGCTGATCCAAGACGCGGCCTATGCGTCCCTCCTCAAAGCCGACCGCAAGCAATTGCACCGCGCGGTGGGGGAGGCCCTAGAAAAACTCTTCCCCGATGCAGAACAGGAAACACCAGAACTCGTGCCGTTGCTTGGTGAGCATTTCGCGCGCGCCGATGAGGTGGAACGTGCCGCGCAGTATTTCACCCGCGCTGGGGACGCCGCCGCGCAGAGGTATGCCAACCGTGAGGCGATCCAACATTACACCCGCGCCCTCGATCTCCTGCGGCCTCAGTTGCCCACCTTGCCCGCGACCACGGTCCGGTATCTGTATATGCAGATCGGGCGGATGTTTGAATTGCTCAACGAACATGCGGAGGCGTTTCAATACTATGTGGCGTTGGAACAATTGGCCCAAGCGCGCGCCGATGAAAAATTGGAGTTGGACACGATCATCGCCCAAGCGCGGTTGCGGTGTACCCCCACCAGCATGTTCAGCCCACCCGAAGGCCATCAGTTGGCCGACCGGGCATTGGCCCTAGCGGAACGCACCCATAACCCTATTGCTCAATCCCAGATTTATTGGACGTTGATGCAACTCGGCACGTTTACTGGTCAACTCGAGGCGGCCTTTCAGGCCGGGGAACAGGCGATCACCGTCGCGCGCGAACACCAGTTGGCTGAACAACTCGCCTTTGCGTTAAACGATATTACTTTTATTTACATGGGGCGGGGCGATTTTCAACGGAGTCTGGAGGCGTTGGAAGAAGCCCGGCGGTATTGGTTGACCTCTAACAATCGCCCGATGTTGGCGGATGGGTGGGGGCGGGCTACATTGGTTCACTACATGTTGGGCGATGAAGCGGCCTCACTCGTCGCCGCGCAGGCCGCCCACGACATCAGCCTCGCCATCAATAATCAATGGGGCATCGCGTTCAGCCAAGTGCTGGTGGGGAGTGTTTATTTTGATCTGGGATTTGTCGAAAAAGGGTTACGTTTGGCGCACGAGGCCCTCACCATCGCCGAGCAAGCGCAGATGATGCCGACGTTGGTTAACACTACCGCAGAACTCGGCTGGCGCTATGGGCAACTGGGCGACGTTGCACAAGGGTTGAGCCTAACCGAACGCGCGCTAACTTATGCGCGTCACATGCCCCAATTTAACGCGTGGCCGCTAGGTTTGCAGGCGCGGTTGCTGATCCGGCAGGGCGACTTAGACGCCGCGCAGGCGGCCATCCAAGCTGGGCAAATTGCTTTACAACATTCCGGCCTGATTTCGTATGCCGGGCCGTTGTTGATCCCACTCGCCGAAGCCGAACTGGCGTTAGCCCGCCATGACGCGCCACACGCGCACAGCCTATTAGATAACCTACTCAAATTTTTGCGCGCCTATAAGATGCACGCTTATTATTTAGATATTTTGCAATGCCACGCCCAGACGTGGGTGGCTCTGAATCAACCCACGGCGGCGCAAACGGTGTTAGCCGAGGCCCGCGCCGAGGCCGAGGCCAAACAATTGCTCTTCCCCCTGTGGCAGATTTTGTCCGCGCAGAGCGCCCTCGCTCCCAACGCGGAGGCGCAGTCTTTGCGCGCCCAAGCGTGGCAGATCATCCAGCGCATCGCCGACCAGACCCCACCCGAATGGCGCGCCACTTTTTTGCAGACGCCGCGCGTGCGCGAGTTGGAGGCGGGGTAGAGTGGTGTTAAGGAGTCGTTTGCGTTTGATTCTTGATTGTAATAAAATCCGTCCCTATGAACACGTTCGGTGGAAAGGGATAAGCCTATGATGGACACGATTAAGAAACAACCCTTGATAGTCGCCGGGGCGGCGCTGGTCGTCGGCGTTTTGCTCGGCTGGCTGGTGATCGGCTGGGGCCTGTGGCCGGTGGAATATGTGGATGGCAACGTTTATCAACTGCGCGGCGCGCTCCAAGATGATTATGTGCGGCTGACGGCGAGTAACTATGCCTTTGATGGCGACCTGCAACGCGCGGCGGATCGCATCGCGCAACTGGGGCCGAACGTCACGACCGCCTTTGACAGCGCCTTGGCGAACTCTCAAGCCAACCCCAATGATGTGAACGACATTACGCAACTCAAAACCGCGCTTGAGACGAATGGCAAGATGCCCGCGGCGACTGCGCCGAGTGGTGGCGGTGGTATGCTCATCCCGCTGTTATGTTCGCTAGTGGTAGTGCTGGCGCTGATCGGCGGCGGGTTGTTTGGCGCACGCCAATTGGGCCTCATGGGCAAGAAAGGGCCGCCCACCACGACTTCTATCGCGCTCAAGATGAGCGCCGATGCAGTGAAGACCGACTACTCTTCAGCGGCGGCGGTCACCCCCACCGGCGCGCCGCCAGTGGCGCAGTTTATGACCACCTACGTCTTAGGCGACGACCTGTATGACGACTCGTTTAGCATTGAAGACCAGAGTGGTGGCTTCCTCGGCGAGTGCGGCATGGGCATCTCCGAGACGATTGGCGTGGGTGACCCGAAGAAGGTGACCGCGTTTGAAGTGTGGGTCTTCGACAAGAACGACATCCGCACCGTGACGAAGGTATTGATGAGCGAACACGCCTTCCGCGACGAAGCGCTCAAGAGCCGCCTGGCGGCCAAGGGCGAGCCGGTGATGGTCAAGCCCGGGGATGTGGTTGCGATGGACACCGCCACGCTGACCGTGACCGCGCGCGTAGTGGATATGGCCTACGGCGGCGGCGCGCTCCCGCCGAGCAGTTTCTTTGAGCGACTAACGATTGAACTGGCGGCCTTCCCCAAAGCCGCCGCGTAGTAAGTTAGTACACACTAAAACCGCCCACCTCAGCTGAGGTGGGCGGTTTTGTTATTTATCGGCCTCACCAAAAATAACCTATCCCATACATTCGGGTCCCCAGTAGAATTTCCTCCTAGACAAAGTGTCAAAACTACACTATAGTTAGTGTATGTTAGACAATAATGCCATCGAAACCCTCCAGCGCGCGCTGGCCGAAGACCTCGGGGAGGGCGATGTGACCTCGCACTGCACGGTGCCGCCGGAGTTGTGGCTCACCGGACAGTTCACCGCCAAGTCGGGCGGGGTGATCGCTGGGCTAGCCGTTGCACAACAGACATTCGCGTTAGTAGATGAACGGGTGACGTTTACCGCACTGGTCGCCGAGGGTGAGGCGGTGGAAGCCAAAACGGTGATCGCTAGCGTGAGCGGGCCTGGGCGCGCCTTGCTCGGCGGGGAGCGGGTGGCGCTTAACTTTCTCCAGCGTATGTCGGGCATCGCCACGCTGACGCGGCGCTTTGTGGAAGCCGTGCGCGGCACGCCAGCCGTTATCCTCGACACGCGCAAGACAGCCCCCGGCCTGCGGGCCTTTGACAAATGGGCCGTGTGCTTGGGCGGTGGGCAGAACCATCGCTTTGGCCTCTTTGATATGGTGTTGATCAAAGACAATCATATTTCTGCCGTGGGCAACAACCTCACCGAAGCCGTGCGCCGCGTGCGCGCCGGCGATCCACAACACCGTCCGATTGAAGTCGAAGTTAAAAATCTGGCTGAATTGCGCGAAGCGTTGACGTTGGAAGTGCAACGCATCATGCTCGACAATATGCGCCCCGCCGAGATGCGCGAAGCAGTGCAGATCGCCGCCAGGCGCGTGCCGCTCGAGGCCTCCGGCAACGTCACCCTCGCCAACGTCGCCGAAGTCGCCGCGACGGGCGTAGATTTTATTTCCGTGGGGGCGCTGACGCATTCAGTGACGGCCCTTGATATAAGTCTATTACTCAATGCCAGTGATCAGTGAACAGTGAGCAGTTATCAGTTTATTCCCTCACTGATAACTGCTCACCGATAACTGATTACTTTTTCACATGACCACCCTCTACTCCCAACTCAAATCCAAACTCGCCAATCTCGTCCCCGACTTCGAACTCCGTTACAAAGCCGAGATCGGCGAAGAGATCGTGCGGCTCAAGCAGGAGCGCAACGCGGTGATCCTCGGCCACAATTACATGGAGCCGGTATTGTTCCATTCCATCCCCGACTATGTGGGCGATTCATTGGAACTCAGCCGCAAGGCCGCCAAAACGGATAAAGACATCATCGTGTTTTGTGGCGTGCGCTTTATGGCCGAGACCGCTAAAATCCTCAATCCGAGCAAAACCGTTTTGCTCCCCGCTAAAGAAGCGGGGTGCTCACTGGCCGCGAGCATCACTGCCGAAGACGTGCGCCAACTCAAGGCCAAATACCCCGGCGTGCCAGTGGTGACCTATGTCAACACCTACGCGGATGTCAAAGCCGAGAGCGACATTTGTTGTACCTCCGGCAATGCCGTGGCGGTCGTCGAGTCGCTCAAGACTGACCACATCATCTTTCTGCCGGATGAATACTTGGCGGGCAATGTGGCGCGCGAGACGGGCAAGCACATCATCTTCCCCACGCGCCAGCCAACTGCTGGCAATGGTGATCTGCAATATGAAATGATCGGCTGGCACGGGCGATGTGAAGTGCATGAGCAATTTACGGTCGAGGATATTCAAACGGTGCGCGCGCAATTTCCTGATGTAGCTATCCTATCCCACCCAGAATGTAGCCCGGCGGTGGTCGCGGCCTCCGATTTTGCGGGTAGCACCACGGCGATGATCCGCTACGTAGAGCAGACTGCCGCGCCGCAATTCCTCCTGCTCACCGAATGTTCGATGGGCGATAACATCATCGCGGCGCACCCCAACAAAGAGATGCTCCGCTTGTGCATGGTGCGTTGCCCACACATGCACCAGATCACCATGGAAGACACGCGTGACGCGCTGAAATATACGCAGTATGTGATCGAAGTGCCGGAAGACATCCGCGTGCGCGCGGCGCGGGCGGTGGAACGGATGATCGCGATTGGCTAAAAAAAATTAAACCCTAAAGGTTTTAAGACCTTTAGGGTTTTGGGATTGCATGACCGACCTCCTCGAAACCGACGTTTTAATTTTAGGATGTGGTATTGCGGGTAGCACGGCGGCTTTGCGTTTAGCCGAGATGGGTCGGCGCGTTATCCTCGTCACCCGCGCCGCTGATCCGGCTGACTCTAATACTTATCACGCGCAGGGGGGCATCATTTATCAAGGGCAGGACGACACCCCGGACAAACTCACGCAAGATGTGCTGAACGCTGGGGCGGGGCATTGTCACCCGCACGCGGTGCAGTTGCTAGCCGAAGAAGGCCCGGCCCTTGTGCGCGATTTTTTGGCGGGGCGGATTGGGGTGACGTTTGATAAAACTGAAACCGGCGAGTGGTCTTTAGCGCGTGAGGGTGGGCATGGCTTGGCGCGCATCGTGCATGTGGCCGATGCGACGGGCAAGGCGATTCAGCTCGCGCTCAACCGCGCGTTGGCCGCTACCCCCAACATCACCTTGCTCACCGCCCATACGGCAGTTGATTTGTTGACGCCTTCGCACCATGCCCTCAACCGCTTGGCGGTGTATGAGCCTCAAGCCTGTGTTGGCGCGTATCTCTTAGACCAGACTACCCAGCGCGTCGCGCGGTGCATTGCGCACCACACCATTTTGGCGACGGGCGGCCTCGGCCAAATTTTTTTGCACACCACCAACCCCACTGGGGCGCGCGGCGATGGATTGGCGATGGCCTATCGCGCCGGGGCGCGGGTCATCAACGCCGAGTTCGTTCAATTTCATCCCACCACGTTTTATCACCGCCACGCGCCGCGTTTTCTGATCTCGGAAGCCGTGCGCGGCGCGGGCGCGCGGTTAGTTCATGCCGATGGCCAACCGTTCATGCAAAACTATGATGCCGAATGGAAAGACCTCGCCCCGCGCGATGTTGTGGCGCGGAGCATCCATCACGAAATGCTGGTGCGCGGCGTTCCCAATGTCTATCTCGATTTACGTTCGACAGTAGCGCGCCACGAAATTTTGGAACACTTTCCCACGATTTATAAATTTTGTTTGGAGTATGGCGTAGACCTCACCACTGATCTCGTGCCAGTGGTGCCAGCGGCGCATTATTTTTGTGGCGGCGTCTGGGCGGATGAATGGGGGCAGACCACCTTGCACCGTTTGTATGCCATTGGCGAAGTCGCCTGCACCGGCTTGCATGGTGCGAACCGTTTAGCCAGTACGTCTTTGTTGGAGGGTTTGGTGTGGGGGGATCGCGTGGCGCGACATATTCAGGGCGCGGCCCTAACTACGACCGCCGCCGATATGATCCCTCCCTGGCGCGAGGCGGGCGACGAGTGGCCTGACCCAGCGTTGATCGCGCAGGATATGAGTTCCATTAAGCACATCATGTGGAACTATGTCGGTCTCGTCCGCACGACGCCACGCCTGGCGCGCGCTTTGCGCGAACTGCGCCATCTCGAAACACAGATCGAACAGTTCTATCGTGTGACGCGCGTGACAGATGGGTTGCTCGGTTTGCGGAACGCCATTCGGTCGGCGGTCATCGTCGCCGCCGCCGCGTGGGAGAATAAGACGAGCATGGGCTGTCATTATCGGGAGTAGTCAGACGGGCGCTCACTGGGTAAAAGTCCACAGGCCGATGTTCGTCATCGTACAACGCGTGCCAAAGCCTTTACTCGTGCCAGAGAGCAGGCAGATCGGTTGAAGCATTCGCACAAGCCGTATTCGCCACCGCCATAAAAATTAAAACTCCGCTAAGCCGCACCATATTTAGAAAGGGCTAGATTTTATAGCTAATCAGAGACAGGCTTAATGGCCTCGATGCGCTTCAATGCCGCCTCCGCCGCTTGACGCACTCGGGTATCGGGGTCGCGCCGCAATAGGGTGAGGGTAGGGGTAGCCAGCGTCGCGCCCAATTGCCCTAACGCCTCCGCCGCGACCCGGCGCGCCTCAGCTTGTTCAGAATGCGTCGTGACTAAGAGCGCGCGCAGAGCCACCTCGCCCAAGTGAGCAAGTTGCGTTTGCGCGTAAGGGCGCGCCGCCTCATGCGCCAAGGCCGCCACTAACGCCTCGGCGGCGGCCGGCGACCCGATATGCGCTAAGGCGTGGGCCGCTACCGCGCGTACTCGCTCTACTTCATCGCGGAGCAAATCTTCTAAGAGTTCAATCCCCGCCTCACGCCCTAGATCGCCCAAGGCCTGGGCGGCCTCGCATCGAACCAGCTCCAATGGATCGCGGGTGGCCGGTGTTAATCGTTCAATGACATCCGGCGCGGCGATGAGCGCCAACGCGCGCACGGCTAACGCACGCGTGAGAGGGTGGTCATCGCTTAGGCTAGCCGTGATCATCGAGGCCGCTCGTGGATCGCGCCGTCGCCCCAAACCAATCAACGCCGCTTGGCGCACCTCGGTCAGCGCATCGCGCGCGCCGAGCAATAGCAGTTCGGTCGCACGTTGATCCTCTAACGCCGCGCTTAAATCCATGACCGTGCGCCGCACCCAGGCATCCGGGTCATGAGCCAGTTTGAGCAACGGCTCATAACTCCGTGCTTCGCCGGTTTTCACGAGCGCGCCCACCAGGGCTTGCCGCACGCGCCATTCATCATCCTCAGTCATCATCAACAGCGCGGCCAGTGCGCGGCCATCGGGGATATATCCTAAGGCCTCGACTGCTTTTTGCCGCACCACATAATCGCGCGCGCCGAGGGCCTCGATCAACACGCCCACCGCGCGTTGCCCGCGCACTTGGGCGAGGGCCTCGGTGGCGAAGGCTCGCACGGTTTCATCGGAAGCGCGCGCCGCATTGAGCAAGATGCTGACCGAGGCCTCATCGCCTAACAGGCTCAACGCCAACGCCGCCGCTCGGCGGGTGTGACTCTGCCCGCCTTCGTATAAATAATTTTGCAAAGCGTGGATCAAGTTGGTGTCGCGCGATTGTCCGATCAACCCCAACGCGACATCCCGCGTGAGCGGGTCTTCGAGCGCGTTCAAAAGTCCGACATATGCCTCCGCGCCACCCAACGCGCCTAGCGCGCGTACAATCGCCACGCGCACCTCCCCATCGGGGTCGAGGCGATGCGCTAACAACGTGGGCACGGCTTCGGGCTGGCCCAAGAGCCCCAGCAACTCGGCGGCTTTTTCGCGGACGCGCATTTGGGGGTCGTTCAACGCGGTTTGCAAGGCCGAGAGGGCCGATAACCCATATTGCAAGATCGCTTCGCTGGCCGTATAGCGCGCGCCTTCATCGGGTTGGCCGAGCGCGGCGACCAAGTCGGGCAGGGCTTCGAGCGGCGCCAGCCGCCCCAGCAAGTAGGCGGCATAAGAACTACTCGGCGGCGTGTTCGCGCGGAGCTCGCGGACTAAGGCCGCTATTGAAAGCGTGCGCCGCAATTCAGTCAAGCGTTCGCCAGTGGGGCGTTGGGTGAGGTTGGGCTCGCTGATGATCTGCGTCAGTGCCTCAACGCTGGCGGCCCGCAGAGGCGGTTGGGCGTCTTCGAGGGCGAGGGTTAACACCTCGAGCGCCGCCCATTGGCCTAACGTGCCCAAGGTTTTGAGAATGGTCAGGCGCGTTGCTGGGCTGGTGTGATACAAGCGGATTAACGGCGGTACGGCGCGTTTGTCGCCGATCTGACCGAGCGCTTCCACGGCCGCACTGCGTAGGGCTTCATCCCGATCAGTCAGGGCGGTGATGAGATTCTCCACTGCGGCGGCGTCAGCCAACTGACCCAGTGTCGCGGCGGCGGCTTGCCGCACGAGTGAGGCTTCCGCCAGATCGGCGAGGCGCTTAGTTAAGTGCGGCAAGGCGGTTGGCTCGCGCAGGTCGCCCAATACTTTGACGGCCGTTAAACGGATGGCGGGATCAGTATGGGTTAAGGCGTCCACTAAGTATTGCGGCTGACGCGCGCTCAACGCCAACAAGGTGCTCTGCGCGGCCCGGCGACGTTGGGGGGAAGCGTCACGTAAGAGGCGCGCGAGTTGAGGCAATAACTCGGTGTCTGGGGTTTTGAGCAACGCGATGGTAATCGCTTCTTGCGCGCGCCGGTCGGCATCGCCCAATGCGGCTAAGAGTGCCTCCCGCGTGGCCGAGGCGGGTTGCGTCGCTAAAAACTGCGCCGCGGTATAACGCCGCGCTGGGTCGGGGTCG
>Ga0315912_10003167_pt1 | contig 16595 bp, 14 predicted proteins | sample VfabasoilMG_FD_204469 | JGI IMG/M metagenome (GOLD analysis project Ga0315912, IMG submission 204469) | Garden soil microbial communities collected in Santa Monica, California, United States - V. faba soil | ecosystem: Environmental > Terrestrial > Soil > Garden | place: USA: California... | reverse complement strand
TGTTGTCCCTTCAGATGAAGTCGCGGCGGCGGGCCGCGAAGAGGTAAGGCAGCGAAAGCGTGATCAGCAGCGTCGCGATCTCGGCGCCCAGAACGATCCAGAAAGTGCCGTTCCAGACGGCCACGGGTCCTTGCAGGTGATCGTTGAGTGACGGAAGCCCGCCGACGAGGAAGATGAACAGCGTGATGTTCATGTTCGTCACGATGATCACGAAGGTCATGATGCCTTCGGAGGCGGTATGCAGCGCACTGCTCAGGACCACCGAGTAGTTCGCGAGGAAAAATCCGCACATCAACACGGCGTATGGCAGCAAGCCATCGGGAAGGTTGGGCATGACGGCGATGAGCGTGATGGCGCCGACAGTCAGCACAGCCCACGGCACGATGAAGCACAACAAAAGGCCGATGACCCTGATTCGAATGTAGTCACCGTGTGAGAGCGGCAGGCTCAGCACGAACTGCAGCTGGCGTTCCTTGCGCTCGCTCGCGATCGCGAGCATGACGAGCACTACGCCGAAGGCCACTATGGTGGTGAGCCAGGTGAGCATGCCGATGTTGAAGCGGACCTTGCCTTCGGCGGCGATGAGCAGCCCGATGAGTCCCGCGGCAGTGGAACCGATGATCAGCCAGCGGTACAGGAAGAAGTCTTTCGCGATCAGTTTGCGTGCGAGCATGTTCATTGTCCGCGCAGCTCCCGGTGATGCATGACGTTCGCGACGAAGATCTCCTCGAGGCTCATGCGCTGTACCTGCCGTACAGTGTTTCCGAGGAATGCGACCAGGTCTTCGGAAAATCGATTGGTTGTCAGGGTCACAAACTGACCGTCGATGACTTTGCTCACCACGTGCGGCAGATCCGGCACCGCCGATCCTGGGGCGATCTGCAATTGGATGCGGCGCCAGCGTTCCAGGAAGTCCTCCTTGTCGCTGCTATCAACGAGCGTGCCGCGGTCGATGAACGTGATGCGATCGGAAATGCGTTCGACGTCCGCGGTGTTGTGGGAAGAGAACAGAATCGAGCGCTCCTCGTCCTTCAGCACTTCCATGAACTCGCCGAGCAGCTCGTGGCGCGCCACCGGGTCTAGACCCGAGGTCGGCTCGTCGAGGATCAGCAGGCGAGGGCGGCGGGCCAACGCGAGAAGCAGCACCGCCTTCACGTGTTCGCCCGTCGAAAGTCCGCTGACATTCTGTTCGGGATGCAGGTTGAACCGGCGAACCAGCGCCTTCGCGTACTCCGCATCCCAACCGGGGTAGATAGAGGCGATGAATCGCATGTGCCAGTCGAGCGTCGCGTGACCGAACAGGCGCATCTCGTCGGAGACGAAACCGATGTCGCGCTTGGCAATCGCCTGCCCCTCGGGCATTGCATGGCCGAGCACCCGGATTTCGCCCGCATCCGGCGCGATGAGCCCGGTCAGCAGGCGGATCGTCGTGCTCTTGCCCGCGCCGTTGGGTCCGACGAAGCCCATGATCTGGCCGGGCTCGAGATCGAGCGACAGGTCGTCGAGCGTGAAGAAGCGGAAGGCCTTGCGGACGTTACGCATCTCGATGTGTTTGGTCGGAGTCATTTCTTGTCCCGGTTGCGGATGGCGCGGCGCAGCCGCGTCTCGAGTTCGTCTTCGGTGAGGCCGAGCTGCGCGCCGGCTTCGGCGGCTGCGGCCAGGTGATGGTCGAGCTTTTCAGCCTGCAGTTCGCCGGCGAGGCCGTTCACATCGGCCACGAACGAGCCTTTTCCATGGCGCGTGACGATCACTCCCTCATTCTCGAGATCGAGGTAGGCACGCTTGATGGTGATGACGCTGACGCTGAGGGCCGCTGCAAGTGCCCGAATCGACGGGAGTTCTTGGCCAGCCTGCCAGTCGCCCGCGGCGATGCGCGCCCGGATCTGCTCCATGATCTGGAGGTACATCGGGCGGGCGTCGGTCTGGGAGATGTGGATGCCGCTGTACATACTGTGTATACAGTGTATACTCAGTTCCGAAACAAAAACCAGCCCCTGCGCAAAATATTTTTTCGAACGATGGGCCAGTAGTTAGACGCGACTTCGCGGGCCGCGCCTGTCACATTGCGTCCGGGTTTCGAACCGCCGCCCGAACCTGCTAGATTTGCCCGCGAGGTTTCGATGGGGCAGGCCGGCGCACTTCGTTTGCGATTCGACTCGTTCGATCTGGACGAGGCCGATGCACGCCTGAAGCGCGACGGCAAACCCGTGTCGCTTCCACCCAAGGCATTCGGCGTGTTGTGCGCGCTGGCGCGCCAGCCCGGCGTGTTGGTGACGAAGAACGCGTTGCTGGATTCGGTGTGGGGACACCAGCACGTCAGCGAGTCCGTGCTCAAGACTACCATCAGCCAGCTGCGGGCGGCGCTCGCCGATGACGCGGCCAGCCCGCGATACATCGAGACCGCATCCCGCCTGGGTTATCGTTTCATCGGAACGAAGTCTCCGGTGTCCGCCGCCGTTCCTGAAATGGAGGGGGCGCCTGCGGGTGCCGCGCCTTTCATCGGCCGTCGCGCTTCCCTGGCGCGCCTGCTGGAGGCGTGGCGTCGCGCCGCTTCGGGTCAGCGGCAACTCGTCTGGGTGGCAGGCGATGCCGGCGTCGGCAAGAGCACCTTGCTCGAAACATTCGTGCGCTCCAGCGGTGCGGCCGCCATCGCTCAGGGGCAGTGCGTCGAACAGTACGGCACCGGCGAACCCTATCTACCCGTGCTGCAGGCGCTCGGCGACCTGTGTCGGGCCTATCCGGAGCTCGCGGCGATCATGCGCAGCGTCGCTCCCACGTGGCTGCTGCAGCTGCCCTGGCTCGTCACCGACGCCGAGCGCGCCGCCCTCGTGCGCGAACTGGTGGGGGTGAACCAGGAGCGCATGGTTCGCGAGTTCCACGAACTCATCGCGCGGTTCACGGAGAAACAACCGCTGTTGTTCGTCGTCGAAGACCTTCACTGGTGTGACGATGCGACGCTGCGGCTCATGGACCACTACGCCAGGCAACGAAGCGGGGCGCGCATCCTGTGGATCGGCAGTTTCCGGCTGACGCAGGTGATCGCCGAAAGCCATCCCTTGCAGGCATTGCGCCAGGAACTGCGGTTGCATCGGCTTTATGAGGAGATCGTGCTCGATCCTTTCTCCGAAGCCGAAGTGCTCGAATACCTGCGTGGCCGAATGCCCGCCGCGGAAACTCCCGAAGGTTTCGTTCGTCGGGTGCACACGCATACCGACGGCTTGCCGTTGTTCGTGGCGAACGTGGTCGACGCATTGCTCGGCCCGGAGCTGGACGACAGCAGCAACTCGCGCCAGCGCGCACTCACATCGAACACCTCACTGCCGGTGCCCGAGGACCTCATGGGTGCGGTGGAGACGCGCATCGGCAAGCTACCGGCCGATACCGTCGTCATGCTCGAAGCCGCGGCGGTCTTCGGCGTGGAGTTCCGCGCCGGTGCGGTGGCCGAGGTGCTCGGCAGGACGCTGCAGTCGGTCATCGAAGAGTGCGATCGCCTGGTGCAGAAGCAGTATTGGCTGCGGCACACGTCCACGGTCGATCTCGTCGATGGCACGCTGGATGCGCTCTACACGTTTCGTCACGCAATCTACCGCCACGTGTTCTATCACCGCATCGGCACCGCGCCGCGCATCCAGCTGCATCGTCGTGTCGCGCAGGTGCTGACCGCGGGCGCGAGCAAAGGTGTCGCGGCGGCGCCGGCCGAGATCGCTTCGCACCACGAGCGTGGCCGCGAGGCGGCGGCTGCGTTGCGCGCCTACTCGCTGGCGGCCCAGGGTGCGTTGCGAAGTTTCGCGCCGTTGCAGGCCTTCGAGATCTGCGAACACGCACGCACGTTGCTCCCGCAGGTTCCGGTCGGCCCCGAGCGATTGATGCTCGAGCTCGGCATCGAAAGTTCGCGCGGGGTCGCCGCTGCCCAGGTGTACGGAGTCGGCTCGGCGGAGCCGCGCGCCATTTTCGAACGCGTGCGCGAACTGTGCGAGCTGCTGCCGCAACATCCGGCCCGCGCATTGCTGCTAAACGGATACGGGGCCTCGCTTTTCTCGCGCGGCGAATACGGCCGGCTGCAGGAGTTCGCCGAGAAGCTGGAATTGCTGGAGGGTCCGGATCGCGAGCCTCTGCTGGTCATGACCGCGTTGTTTCGCGCCGGCGCGACCGCCGCGCGTGGCGAATGCCGGGTCGCGACGGAGTGGTGGTTGAAAGCGATCGCGTACTGCGAGGCCATCGAAGACCGCAGCCGGTTCCTGGCCTTCATCGTCGATCCGGAGACCGGCATCCGCGCCAATGCCGTGCGTACGCTTTTCGAGCGCGGAATGATCGACCAGGCGCGCGTGCATTCCGCGAAGGCGGTTGCGTTGGGTGAAGTGCTCGGGCAGCCGCTCGCGCAATCACTCGCGCGGTGGCGCGCGGGGCAACTCGAAATTCGGCTGGGCAACCCTGACAAGGTCATCGAACACGCCAACGCCATCGAACAGATCGTGGCCAAGACCTGCGTCGTGCAGGGTGATGGTCCGAGCCGTTATCTGCGCGGCTGGGCGTTGGCGCAACAGGGCGATCCGCGGAAAGGCCTCGAACAGATCCGTGACGGACTGGCGCGCCACCTTCACATCGGCATGATCGCGAGCAGCACCGAAGTGATGGGATACGCCACGGAAGCGCTCATTCTGGCGGGCGATTGGCACGGCGCGAACAAGGAGCTGGCGGAAGCATTCGCGCGAGCGCGGGATCTCGACGAGAACTACTACGTGCCGGTACTGCTCACGTTACAGGCCCGCGTCGCGAGTGGTCTCGGCGACGAGGAAGCCGCGTACGGCTGGTTGCAGGAGGCCGTGCAGGTGGCTCGCGCACAGGAGGCGCGAGGCTTCGAACTCAAGGCGGCGTGCGCGCTCGTCGAGCATCCGTCGAGCACGATCGACGACAAAAAAGCGTTGGCAGAGTTACTGAACACATTTACGGAAGGTCTTGATTCCAAAGACTTTCTGCGAGCCAAGAAACGGGTCATGGAAACCAGACCGAAACCCGACCGAACCCTTACGACTCCGTAGACGCTGATCCGTAACTTGCCCTCCATGGACTGGAGGACAAGTGATGAACAAGCGCGAATCAACCCCGAAGCAGAGCAACTGGACAGGCAGCCGACTGGCGTCGGCGCGCTGGCAGGAGTTGCACGCCCATCTCTCCCGTTGCCCGGGAACGGCCGAGTACGGCTGGGCGGGGCGCTCCTCGCTGATCTGCAAGTGGCGCGCCGCACCCGCGGCCGTTTCGCAGACGCTTTCGCCGGTGGCGGGGTGATCGAGTGATCCTCGCCACGCACCCTAGCTACCCGAACGCCCGGGCCTATGTGCTCAAGCTGCATCGGGATGCTCGACCCTCCGCGGGCAAGGTCATCGGCCGCCTCGAGAACGTCACCACCGGCGAACAGTTCGTCTTCGGCAACGCCGAGGAACTCCTCGCCGCGCTCGCCCGCGACTCCCGCAAGACCATTTCCGAATAGAGAACCATCATGAAAGACAACTCATACACAGCCGAAGCCAGCATCGTCGTCACGGCGCAGGACGCCGAGAGCCGCATTGCACTCGCGCCGACGGACGCGTTCCCCGAGGTGTTTTCCACCTCGCGAATGATTGCACTGATGGAACTGGCCGCCGCCCGTGCCATGAGCCCGATGTTGGGCGATGGCCAATTGTCCGTCGGCGTGTCGATCAATGTGCGACACACCGCGGCGACGCCGGTAGGTAGCACCGTCCGCGCGCTTGCCACTTTCGTGTGCACCGAGTCGAAGCTCATGCACTTCCGCGTCGAGGCTTTCGACGAGTCGGGAGTCATCGGCACGGGCGAACACGCGCGCGCCATCGTCGACACGGCACGACTCATTTCCGGTGCCGAGCGTCGTCGCAAACCGAACTCAAACATGCAGGGGATCCAATGAAATCGTCAATGTTGTTAGTTGCTGCCGCGGTCGCCGGCGTCCTGGCGGGTTGCGCCACGCTTCCGGACGAGGCGCCGTCGCCAGTGCTCAAACCGCAGTCGAGCTTCGCGAGCGCGCAGTCGTTTGCTGCGCCTGCGAGCGAGTGGCCGGCGGCGGGCTGGTGGAAGGTCTATGGAGACAGCCAGCTCGATTCTCTTATCGAAGAGGGGCTCGCGGGCTCACCGTCGGTTGCCGTGGCCGACGCGCGCCTCGCGCGTGCCCGTGCTTCGCAGGACGTGAGCCGCGGCTCGCTGATGCCGCAGATCAGCGCCAGCGGCTCGTTGACTGAGCAAAAGCAGAGTTATCACTACCTGAGCCCGGCCGGCATGACCCCGCAGGACTGGAATGACTACGGCCGGGCCAGTCTCGATTTTTCCTGGGAGCTCGACTTCTGGGGCAAGAACCGTGCCGCACTCGCGGCGGCCACCACCGAGGCGATTGCCGCGAGCGCGGATGCAGACCAGTCCCGACTGGCGCTGTCTTCTGCAATCGCCTCCAACTATGCCGAACTGGCGCGACTCTATTCAGCGCTGGACACGGCGATGTCGGCGCGCGAGCTGCGCGCCAAGACGGCGGAACTGTTCGGCAAGCGTTTCGAGAATGGGCTCGAAACCCGCGGCGGCCAACGCCAGGCGGATTCGCGGCGCGCCGCGAGTGAAGCGGAAGTGCTGTCGCTCGAAGAGCAGATAGCGCTGCAGAAGAATCGCATCGCCGCGCTCATGGGCGCGGGGCCCGACCGCGCGCTATCGATCTCGCGTCCGGAAGTGAACTTCACGCGGGCGTTCGCGTTGCCGCCCACCTTGTCGGCGGACCTGATTGGACGTCGGCCCGACCTGGCGGCCGCGCGTCTGCGCGCCGAAGCGGCGGCAAAGCGCATCCACGTGACACGTGCGCAGTTCTATCCGAACGTGAACCTCAGCGCGTTCATCGGCGTGCAGGCGCTCGGCATCGACATGTTGCGCGAGAGCGGATCCGACATCGGCAGCGTGGGGCCGGCGTTCACCTTGCCGATCTTCAACGGCGGCCGGCTACGCGGACAGTTGCGTGGCGCCGAAGCGGAATACGCCGAAGCCGTGGCGAACTACGACAAGGTGCTGGTGCAGGCGCTGCAGGAAGTGGCCGATGCCGCCGTCTCGCAGCGCGCGCTGGCGCCGCAGCTCGAGCGCATCGACGCCGCCGTGGACGCGGCTCGGGAATCCTGGCGCGTGCAGAGCAACCGCTACGAAGGTGGCCTCGCCAGCTATCTCGACGTGCTCTCCGCCGAGGACTACCTGCTCAGCAACCTGCGCACGCAGTCGGACCTGCGCAGCCGCTCCATGACTCTCGATGTCGCGCTCAACCGTGCGTTGGGTGGCGGCTACCAGATTTCCATTCTTTGAATTGTTTCCAACGGAGTACAGACAAATGACGACGATGAATACAGAAGTTCTCGGGCAGGCCGACCAGGCACTCGAGGCGGCGGCGGATCAGGCGGCCAGGGCGAAGCGGAAGCGCGGGCTCCTCGTGCTGGGCGCCGTGGTGCTGACGCTCGGAACCGGTTACGGCGCGTATTCGCATTTCTACGCGTCCCACTTCATCTCGACCGATAACGCGTACACCGCGGCGGAGACCGCGCAAGTGACGCCATCGGTCGGTGGCATCGTGAGCGAAGTGCGGGTCACGGACACGAGCTACGTTCACAAGGGTGACGTGCTCGTAGTGCTCGACAACGTCGACGCGCGCCTGGCGCTCGCCCAGGCGGAAGCCGAGCTCGGTCGCGCGGAGCGGCGCGTGCGCGGCTACTTCGCGAACGATGAAAGCCTCGCCGCGCAGCTGGCGGCTCGTGCCGCGGACGAAATGCGCGCCAAGGCGGATCTCGATCGCGCGGTCATCGATCTGCAGCGCCGCGAGAATCTCAGCGAATCAGGCTCGGTGTCCGGCGACGAGCTGACGAAGGCGCGCAACGCCTACGAAAGCGCCAAGGCGGCCCTCGCGCAGGCGCGGTCAAACTACTCCGCGGCCATCGGCTCCCGCAATGCCAACGCGGTGCTCATCGAGGACGCGACCGAGTCCACCAATCCTGAAGTGGCGCTCGCGCGGGCGCGACGCGACCAGGCGCAGGTGAACCTCGATCGCACTGTCATCCGTGCTCCCGTGGATGGTGTCGTCGCGAAACGTTCGGTCCAGGTGGGCCAGCAGATCCAGGCCGGTACTCCGGTGCTCGCGATCGTGCCGCTCGCGGAAGTGCACGTCGACGCGAACTTCAAGGAAGGCCAGCTCGAGCGTGTGCGCATCGGTCAGCCGGTGGAGATCACGTCGGATCTGTACGGCAGGTCGAAGACCTATCACGGCGTCGTCGAGGGTCTGTCCGGCGGTACGGGCAGCACGTTCGCCGCCATTCCGGCGCAGAACGCCACGGGCAACTGGATCAAGGTGGTTCAGCGCGTGCCGGTGCGTATTCGTCTCGATGCAGCCGAGCTGCGCGCGAATCCGCTGCAGGTGGGCCTGTCGATGGAAGCCACCATCGATACGCGCACCAACAAAGGTTGACAGGCAGAGTCTTTTACCAGGGAGATTGTGATGACTGCATTCGAGAAAGCCCTGTCCAGTGGCGCGCCCCTCAAGGGCGCGATGCTGTGGCTGGTCGCTGTCGTCCTTGCCGGCGCGAACTTCATCGCCGTGCTGGACATGACCATCGCCAACGTATCGGTGCCCAATATCGCAGGCAGTTTGGGCATCAGCTCGAGCCAGGGCACCTGGGTCATCACGTGTTATTCGGTGGCGGAGGCCATCACGGTGCCGCTCACCGGGTGGCTCGCGAGCCGCTTCGGCGCCGTGCGAGTCTTCACGACCGCGATGGGCTGCTTCGGACTGTTCTCCCTGCTCTGCGGATTTGCGAGTTCGTTCACCATGCTGGTGATCGGCCGCATCCTGCAGGGCATCGCGGGCGGTCCACTGATTCCCCTGTCGCAGACGCTGCTGCTCCGCATCTTCCCGAAGGAGAAGGCAGCTGCAGCCACGGCGCTCTGGGCCATGACGACGTTGGTCGCGCCGATCCTCGGACCGATTCTCGGCGGCTACCTGTGCGACAGCTATTCCTGGCCGTTGATCTTCCTGATCAATGTACCCATCGCACTGGCCATGGCGCCGTTCGCCCTCAGGATGCTGAAGCGCTTCGAGACGACGATCGTGAAGGCGCCGATCGACCTCATCGGTCTGGCCATCATGGTACTCGCCGTCGGCGCGCTGCAGCTCATGCTCGATCTCGGCAAGGAGCACGACTGGTTCGAGTCGGAGCTCATCACGTCCCTGGGTATCGTCGCGGCCATCGGCATCGTTGCCTTCGTGATCTGGGAGATGGGTGAAAAACACCCGATCGTGAACCTGCGCGTGTTCCGCCATCGTGGCTTCACGACGTCGGTGATCGTGATCTCGGCCGGGTTCGGGGCGATGTTTGCCGCGAACGTTCTGACGCCGCTCTGGCTCCAGAGCTACATGGGCTACACGTCCACGTGGGCAGGACTCGCCACAGCGTGGACCGGCGTGCTCGCCGTATTCTGCGCGCCAGCGGCCGGGTTGCTGTCCACGAAAGTGGATCCACGCAGGCTCGTGTTCTTCGGTCTCACCTGGCTGGGCGGCATCCTTGCGCTGAGGACGGGTGCCACCACCGACATGACGTTCTGGCAGATTTCGGGCCCGCTGCTCGCGATGGGACTGGGGTTGCCATTCTTCTTTGTGCCCGTGACCACACTGGCGCTGGCCAGCGTGGAGGAGCACGAGACCGCGTCCGCGGCGGGCCTGATGAATTTCCTGCGCACATTGTCAGGCGCGGTGGCCACGTCGCTCGTGACCACGAGCTGGGAGAGCAAGACGCAGGTCATGCACTCGGAGCTGTCGGGCATGGTCGACCGCACGGGCGAAGTCGCCCACACCTTGAGCGCAAGCGGCTTCACTCCCGACGCGACGCGTCAGGCGCTCGACAACCTGACGCAGAGCCAGAGCGTGATGCTCGCGACCAACGAGATCATGGCGTTCGTCTCGCTCGCTTTCTTCCTGTCGGCGCTGCTGATCTGGGCTGCGCCGCGGCCGACGCGCAAGGTCGAGCTGGGGGCGGCCCACTAACAAGGACCTGGTCGGAGGAGGTGGACCGTTAGACGAAAGTTCGAGAGAGGATTCGAGAATTGATATCGGTACCCGCCTTGCACCGCGCGGTGCAGCGCCGCTAGCATCGCACCCGCCCGGCCATTATCGCGAACGCGTGCGGGGCGAAACCGGAAAGATCGCCGCCCTCTCTTTTTTCCCCTATCTAGTGGACACCAGGATGCATAGAAACAGAAAACCATGGCCCGCTGCCGCGATCGCGTGTGTCTTTGCCTTCGCTGTCTCGCTCGGCGCACACGCTGCGGAAGACGCGAAAGGCTCGGTCAACGTGTCCGTGACGATCCGCGCGGACCAGCCGGGCGACGTCATCAACCCGAACGTCTACGGACAGTTCGCCGAACACCTCGGCGCCGGCATCTATGAAGGCGTATGGGTGGGCGAGAAGTCCACGATCCCGAACACCCGCGGCTATCGCAACGACGTCATCGACGCGCTCAAGAACCTGCACGTGCCCGTGGTGCGCTGGCCGGGCGGATGTTTCGCCGATGAATATCACTGGCGAGACGGCATCGGTGAGCGTGCAAAGCGCCCCGTGAAAGTGAACACGCATTGGGGTGGTGTGCCCGAGACGAACGAATTCGGTACGCACGAGTTCATGGCCTTCGCCGAGATGATCGGCACCAAGGTTTACATCAGCGGCAACGTGGGCTCAGGCAGCCCGCAGGAAATGGCCGACTGGATGGAATACATGACCAGCGACACGGTCTCGACGCTGGCCAACGAGCGTCGCAAGAACGGCCGCGACAAACCCTGGGAAGTGCATTTCTTCGGCATCGGCAACGAAACGTGGGGCTGCGGCGGCAACATGACGCCGGAGTATTACTCCAACCTTTTCCGCCAGTACGCCACCTACGTGAAGGCGCCGCGCGGTCACCGGCCGAAGATCGTCGCGAGCGGCGGTCATGACGAGGGCACGTCCTGGGTCGACGTCCTCACGAAGAACGTGCATCGCGACATGGATGCGATCTCGCATCACTACTACACCATCCCCACCGGTGTCTGGGCAAAGAAGGGCAACTCGACGGGTTTCCCCGAGTCTGAATGGATCTCCACGCTCAAGCGCACGATGTTGATCGACGACTACATCGTCAACAACGTGAAGATCCTCGAGGAGCGTGATCCGCAGAACCGCGTGGCGTTTTACGTCGACGAGTGGGGCACCTGGTATGACCCGGAGCCGGGTCGCGAGCCGGGGTTCCTCTACCAGCAGAACACGCTGCGCGATGCGCTGGTGGCCGGTCTCAACTTCAACATCTTCCATCGTCACGCCAAACGTGTGCAGATGACGAACATCGCGCAGATGGTGAACGTGCTGCAGGCCATGATCCTGACCGATGGGCCGCGCATGGCGTTGACGCCCACCTACCACGTGTACCAGATGTACATCCCGTTCCAGGGCGCTACCTATCTACCCACGGAAGTCACGACGGGCGAGTACAAGCTCGGGAATGTGGCCGTGCCGTCAGTCAGTGTCTCCGCGGCGCGCGATACGGAAGGCAGGCTTCAGCTCGCGCTGGTGAACCTGGATCCGAACCGCGAGGCCGTGGTCACGACGTCACTGACGGGCGCAAAAGCGGGTGGCGCCCAGGGCCGCGTGCTCACGTCGAAGTCGATGGACGCACGCAATACCGTGGATGCGCCCGAGGCCATCTATCCCGTGAAGATCAGCGCAACTCGCAAGGGCGACGCGCTGGTGCTGCGCCTGCCGCCTAAGTCGGTGAGCGTGGTCCGGCTGCAGTAGCCACCCGGTTCCGAAGCCTGGTCGCGGCCGTGGCTGCAGCCAGGGCGGCCGCGATCAGGCTGGCACTGGTCAACAGGAAACCAGCGGCGTAACGCCAGCCTTCCGAGTCCGAGGTTCCGGCGGCCACCATCAGGCTCAGCAGGATCGCCGCAAGCGGCGCGAGATATCGGCCGCCCAGTCGCGTCAGCAGCACGCCGACCGCGAGGAGCCCGGCCAGGTGGTCGAGGCCGGAGAGAGGATGCAAGGCTCCCGCGGCAAAGCTCGACGTGTCAGCGTGTCCCGGGTGGGCCAGCGCGAGCGTGGGTACCAGTGCGGCAGCAGCCACCGCCAGGCGAATGAGCGAGCGATGTTTCATGTCCGGAGATTAACGCAAGGGCCTCTGTCGGTACGCCCCTATAAGTCATTTGACGCAGGTTCCCGGCGCGCACGCAGACCCGCGTGGCGACGTATCATTGCCCTCCATGAAAAACGATGTTCTGCGCGTAGGTGTGGGCGGGCCGGTCGGTTCCGGCAAAACGGCGCTCGTGGATTCGCTCTGCAAGCGAATGCGCGACGACTTCAATATTGCCGTGGTGACCAACGACATCTATACGAAGGAAGATCAGGAATTCCTGATCCGCAGCCAGGCGCTCGCGCCCGAGCGCATTCGCGGCGTCGAGACCGGAGGCTGCCCGCATACGGCAATCCGCGAAGACGCTTCCATGAATCTCGCTGCCATCGATCAGCTCATGCACGATTTCAGCGGCCTCGATTTCATCATCGTCGAGAGTGGAGGCGACAACCTCGCAGCCACATTCAGCCCGGAGCTGTCGGATCTCACGCTTTACGTCATCGACGTTGCCGCCGGCGACAAGATTCCACGCAAAGGCGGGCCGGGCATCATGAAAAGCGACCTGCTGATCATCAACAAGATCGACCTGGCACCGCATGTCGGGGCTTCACTCGAGGTCATGGATCGCGACGCCCGCAAGATGCGTGGCGAGCGCCCTTTCGTGTTCACGAACCTGAAAACAGGGCAGGGGCTCGACCAGGTGGTCGCATTCATCGAAAAGCAGGGCATGTTGGGGCACTGACAATCCCGGTTGTCTGATACGCGAGTTCAGCGCGCCGTAATCCTCGCTAGTAAGTGCGTGTCTCCACGCGCCAGGGCTTCATCACCGCACGTGGTTTTGACAGCACCGGCGCGCTCGCCGATGAGATCAGCGCGCCCTCGGCCGGTATCGGTGTGATGACGAGCATCGCGTCGCCGGCGAAGAACAGCGAATTGCCATCGGGCGCGAGCGCCGCTCGCGGACGGATACTGCACTGCTGGGCGTTGCGGCAGGTCGGATAGTCGGCAATGGTGAAGTAACCCAGCATCGGCATGCGCTGGCCTGCGCCCTGCGGTGTCGTGAGGTCGAACACGTACACGCGGGGCAGGGCCGTCGGCGCGCCGCTGCCCAGGTCGCCCTGGTCGTAGGCGAGCACATAGGCACGCGTGCCGGCGGGATTGACGGTGCTCGCCACGGAGATGAAGTTCTGGTGCGCCACCTCGACGCTGCCGATGTCCTGGTAGGCGAGGTTGCGGACGTCGAACTGCGTGCCGATGAGCCGCGAACCATCCATGTTGATGGACGCGTCGCGCAGGTTGTTGGCTGTGCCGGCGTTCTGAACCTCGAACAGCTGGCCGTCCTTCGCATCCAGGGCCAGCAACTTCGGCGTGGCGCTGGTGGACTGCGAGATGTACAGCCGCTCGCCGTTGCCTGACACGGTGAACCACGGGCCCTCGAAGGGCATCAGTAGCGGGGAGGACACGGTGACCTCCGGCTGGCTGTCCATGATGGACCAGTACTTGAGGTTCACCCCGACACCGCTCCCGTTGTCATTCGAGAACCAGAGCCTGGATTCATTCGTGAAGGCGATGGAGTCTGCGTACGGCGCGATATGCAGCGGCCGGAACGTGGGATCGTTCTGGCCCTGCAGGTTGATCTGCAGGGAGTCCGCCGCGGACCAGGCCATTCCTTGCGGTGTCGGATACCAGTACTGGCGGTTGTCCTGCGTCATCGCAAAATCCTTTACGCCGGGCAGTTCCACGGAGCCGGTCTGCTGCCAGGTCGACCCGCCGTTCTTGCCGTACGTCAGGATCTGGCCGCCGTTCGTATTCTCGTCGACCAGCCGGAGGGTCTCGCGCTCTTCGTCGTAGCGCAGTTTCTTCACGGGGAAGCCGGTGGTCAGCGCCTGGTAGCTGTTCGTGCGGACGGGAATGATCCTGATGGGATCCCAGCCGGGCGTTGGCGAGATGTCATTGATGGCTTCGAGCACGATGCTGGCATAGATACCCGCGTCGAGATCCACGACCAGTTCGGTATCGTTCACGCGTGTGACGCGTCCCGCGCCGGCGGGCACGCCCATCACGCGCAGGTACTGGTCCCAGTCGCGGTTCGCTATGAACCCATCGCCGCGAATGACGTGCCGGCTGGGGCGGCCTGCGATCTGGTAGTAAGGCGCGATGCCGCGAATGTGCGCGAGCCGCTGCTGCAGATTCACCTTGAAGCTGATGGGCTGCAGATAAGGCGACGCCGTCACGTTCACGGTGGCCGGCCAGTCGAACTGACGGTAGGCGTAGTCGAGGTCGAGATCATCGGGATTGATCACGTATTCAAGCGATGTTCCCGTGGTGCCGGTGCTGCGCGTCAGCACGAGCCAACGCTCGCTGCTCGTGGCGGTCCATTGAACGGGTGCGCCTTCGAGTAACGTGATGGGGATGCTGCCGCGTAGCACGGGCGATTGCAGCGTGGTGTTGGCATCGATGACGGCGGTGACATCGGCGGGCGTGATCAGGCCCGGTCCGACGGTGAATGTGACGAGCACGCCATACGGATTCGCGGGAATCGACGTGTTGCTGCCGGAAAGCTGAAGCGTCGCGGTGTAAGTGCCGGCGGAAAGTCCCAGCGCCGACGGCGTCAGGCGATAACCGCCCGCCACCTTCTCGACCTGCAACCACTCGACGGAGAAAGGGAAGCCGTAGGAGATGAATGTCTGCGTCTCGAGCTGAGGCTCCCAAGTGGGGCCGAGCACTTCGATGGTCCTGGATGCGCCCGTGGTGCGCTCGGTGGCTGACAGCGTGACGCTCGCGGGATTGGTGCGCAGATCGAACTCGCCCCCGGGCGGCGCCGTGACGTTGTAGTTCACGGACACGGATTCCGCGTACGCACCCGATTCCACGCGGACGGCGCCGAAGCGCTGTCCCGAAGGCATGGCGCGCGCCTGGAGGCGGAGCGTGGTGGCGGTGGGCTGGCTCACCGTGAGGAATTCGACACCTGAAGTAACGGTCGCGGTGAAGGCCGTGGAACCGTACGGCAGCGTCACGGTGACATCCGACGACGTGCCGGCATTGCTCTGTGAATCCAGGTTGACGGTGTTCGTCGAGACATGAAGTTTCGTGCGGACGTGCGTGACGTATGGAATGTTCACCGGCGAGTTGCCGATCTGCCGCGTGCATGCCTGGTCCGAGCACGCGAGCAGCTGCAAGGTGCCCGAATAGTCGCCGGGAGCCAGGTTGCCGGCGGCGGTCACGGTGAATGTGCCCTGCGTGTTCGAATCGATGGTCAGCGGGATCTGGGAGTTGAGTCCCTGGCCCGTGGCCGCGGCGCCGAGGTACAGCGTGCCGGAGAAGGTGCCCGTAGCCGTCACCACGATGCTCTTCGACGGCGGAACCGGCGAGTCCTCGAAGTATTCGAACGACAGCGAAGTGGGGTTGGCCGTGAATCGCACGTTGCCCGAACCGCCGCTGCTGCTACTGCTGCTGGAGCTGCTGCTTCCGCCGCCGCCGCCGCCACCGCCGCCACCACCGCCGCATGCGGCCAGCAGCAAGGCAAGCAGCGCGCCACCCACAATTCGATTGGTGTTTGAAATCATTCTCATCTCATCCGCTGGGTGACGACGCTTTGCTTCTGTACACGAGGCGAAGATGCCAGGGACATCAGGGCGCTCTCGGCGGGAACCGGCGCCACGATGAAGTTCTGATCACCGGCATAGAACAGGGTGTTTCCCGTTTCGTTGAGCACGCTCTCGGGACGCAGACTGCAGTTCGCGGCGCGCAGGCACGTGGGGTAGTGCGCAAGCGTGAAATATCCGAGCAGCGGCATCTGCTGACTCGTGCCCACGGGGTTCGTGAGGTTGAAGACGTACACGCGTGGCGTGAACTGGGGCGTGAGGGCGGTGAGCTCGCTGCGTTCATAGGCAAGCACGTAGGCCCGGCTGCCATCGGTCGACACGTTCGCGGCAATGCTCATGTAGTTGTTCTGTGTCACGACGACGTTGCCGATGACATTGAACTGGGCATCGCGCACCTGGAAATCCTGCGCGACGAGGCGGGTGGCGTCGTCGCTCATCGAAGCCCATTCGAGACGGCCGAAATCGCCCTGGTTCGGCACCGCGGACAGTTGTCCGTCGACCGCGTTGAGCCCCAGGAGCGGCGCCTGGGACGAACTCGCGCTTTGCGAAACGTACAGCCGTTCCCGGTCGCCCGAAACTGCGAACGTGAGAGGGTCGGTGGTATTGATCAGCGGCGAATTCACGAGGGTCGGCGATCCCTGCAGGAACGGCAGGTCAGTGGTCTGCACATACGCGAGTGAACGCGCTCCTTCGTCGCCGACCGCGAACCACAACTTGCCGTCATTGGTCACCGCCCCGGTGTCGCCCACGGCCGAAAAGCCCAGGGGCTGCGGCGGCAGCCAGGGGAAGTAGTCGTAGCCAATCTGGATTCCCTGC
>Ga0315912_10003166_pt1 | contig 16600 bp, 8 predicted proteins | sample VfabasoilMG_FD_204469 | JGI IMG/M metagenome (GOLD analysis project Ga0315912, IMG submission 204469) | Garden soil microbial communities collected in Santa Monica, California, United States - V. faba soil | ecosystem: Environmental > Terrestrial > Soil > Garden | place: USA: California... | reverse complement strand
GTACAGCGCCGAGATCGGGTTTGATTTCACGACTTACGTGCGGAGCTCCATCGCCGAGGTGGAAGAGACGCTGCTCTTGGCCTTCGTCTTGGTGGCGTTCATCATCTTCGTGTTCCTGCGCGACTTTCGCGCCACCATCATTCCCGTCATCGCTATCCCGGTGAGCATCGTTTCGGCGTTTTTCATCATGTATCTGCTGGGGTACAGCATCAACATTCTCACACTGGTGGGTTTGGTGCTAGCCATCGGCCTGGTGTGCGACGACGCCATCGTGGTCTTGGAGAACATCTATTCCAAGATCGAACGCGGTCAGCCCCCGCTGCAAGCGGCACTGACGGGCTCCAAAGAGATCTACTTCGCCGTCATCTCCACCACGATCTCCCTCGCCGCCGTGTTCCTACCCATCTTGTTCCTGTCGGGAGTGACGGGCAGGCTCTTCAAAGAATTTGGCGTGGTCGTGGCCGGGTCCATCTTGGTCAGCGCCTTCGTCGCCCTGACGCTCTCACCCATGATGTGTCGCTTCTTGCTCAAGCACCGCGAGCGTCCGGGTCGTCTCCACGCTGCCACAGAGCCATTCTTCCGTTTCCTCACGCGCAGCTATCAAGCCAGCCTGCGTGGGTTCATGTCGCTGCGTGTGGCGTGTTTTCCGCTGATCGCCGTTATCGCCGGCTATGTACTGTGGCAAGGGCCCAAGTTACCGCGGGAGCTCGCCCCGCTGGAGGATCGCTCCAACATCCGCATCAATGTTCGCGCGCCTGAGTCAGCCGGCTACGAGTTCACCGCTGCTCAAATCGATCGAGTTGGTGTCTGGATTGACGACAACATCCCAGAAATCGCCCGCTCCTACAGTATTGCAGGCACCGGCGGGCGCGCCGTCAACACCGGCACGCAAAACCTGTACCTGACTCCCCCTGACACCCGCAGTCGCACGCAGGCCGAGATCTACGCGCAGCTGTCCAAGGGGCTCAGCCAGTTTCAGGACATTCGCGTGTCTCCTTCTCAACCTCCGACCATCGGCGCACGCGCGGGCGGCCAACCTCTGCAGTATGTCTTGCAGGCCCCCAGCGCCGAGAAACTGCTCGAAGTTCTGCCGCCGTTCTTGGACGCCGCAAACCAGCGCAAAGAACTCACCTTCGTCGACGTCGACTTCAAACTGAATCGCGAGGAGGCCCGCGTCAACATTGACCGCGCGCGCGCCGCGCAGCTGGGCGTGGATGTGGCCAACGTGGCGCGCACCTTGCAGCTTTCATTTGGTGACCAGCGCCTCGGCTATTACATCCAAAATGGCAAGCAATACCAAGTGATCAGCCAACTCGACCGACCGTTTCGCAATGAACCGGCGGATCTGCGCAGCATCTTCGTCAAAAACGAACACAGCGAGTTGGTCTCCCTCGACAACCTGATCTCTTGGGAGGAGTCCGTCGTCCCCGGCGCCATCTACCGCTATGACCGCTACGTCTCTGCGACGGTGTCCGCTGGACTTACCAACGGCTACACCTTGGGTGACGGCATCGCCGCGCTCGACCAGGTGTCCAAACAGGTGTTGCCAGCGGGCATCGACACTTCACTCGCAGGCGAGGCGCGAGATTTTGCGGATAGCTCATCTAGCCTGTTATTCGCTTTTTTCTTGGCCCTATTGGTGGTCTATCTGGTCCTTGCGGCGCAGTTTGAGAGCTTCATCGACCCGCTCATCATCTTGCTCACGGTTCCGCTATCCCTGGGTGGCGCCATCCTGGCTCTGGCTTGGACCGGATCGTCGCTCAACATCTTCAGCCAGATTGGCATCATCATGTTGGTGGGCCTGGTCACCAAAAATGGCATCCTCATCGTCGAGTTTGCCAACCAGCGTCGCGACGAGGGCCTGGATAAGATCGCCGCGGTCGTAGACGCGGCGGTGGAACGTTTCCGCCCCATCATGATGACGAGCTTGGCCACCATCCTCGGCGTGCTGCCCATCGCGCTGTCGCTCGGGGCATCAGCTGGTAGTCGACAATCACTGGGGATAGCGGTGGTCGGCGGTCTCATCGGCGCCACCCTCTTGTCCCTGTATCTCGTGCCCGCGCTCTATTCTTACCTGTCGCGCACGACACGCAGCCAGGGCACAGATGAACCCAAGCTCGCTGAGCCAGAGGGTGCACTAGCTACCCAGGGCTGACCGACCCCGGGGCCACCGCGCGCTTTAGAACTCCGCTTTTACGCCCACCTGCACCCAGCGCGGCGCGTTCACCCGCGCCCCGTACGGTTTACGGGCCACCAAGTTCTTTTCAGCGGTGATGTTGCGGACGTTCCCGTAGATGGTGAGCCAGCGCAGCGGCCGGGCAAACACACCAACATCCAGCCAGAACTGTTTGTCCGTCGTATCTGCGTCCACGAGCTCTCCACTGCCGGCCACTTCGCGCATGCGCGCGACGTAGTTGGCCGAGGCGTTGGCCCCCGCATAACGATGTTCTACTGCAAGCGTCGCGTTCACTTGATGGGGCGGCAGGTAGGGCATCGCGTCGCCTTTTTCCACGTCACCGTAGATGGGGTCTACCGATTCAAACGAATTGCGAAACTGGCCCTGCGAGAATGTGTAGGCCACACTGGCTGGAAGGGTGAGTCCATACGGGAGTCTCGCCTCATACGATCCAAACACTTCCGCGCCGTAGATGCGAGCCTTACCCGCGTCAAACTGCCGATCCAAATTCTCATCCAAGCATCCGCTAGCCAGAGTGCAGACATCGGTCATGTTCTGGTAGGCGTTGTAAAAACCGATCGCTTCGAGCCGCAGGCCATCGTGGTTGTAGCGCGTGCCCGCCTCGGTATTGATGCTGTATTCTGGCTTGACCTCATCGTCACCGGGCGCGGGCGGACTGAACCCGCGGTACACGCCGGCCAAGACGCCCCAGCCGCGCAGCATTTCATAGAACGCCCCGGCCCCCGGCATGATGGCTGGTACAAACGCTTTGGTCGGGTCACCCCCCATGTAGTCTTCCGTGTTGGACCAGATGAGCTCTGTGCGAGCCCCCGCGTTGACGGTGAGCTTGTGAAAAGTCGCCGCGTAGTTGGCATGTCCGGCCAACGCCACCGTGTTCATCCGATTGTAGGCGGTGGTGATGGTCCCCTCGTCTGCATAGACCAATTGGCCATCCACCATCATGTAAGCGTCCTCGGTGTGGCGCCGCTTGATCCAGTCGTTGTGCAGGCGCAAACCCGCTTCGACCTTGTGCTCGACCGGACCGGTGTTGTACCCCGTGGTGAACAAAGTCTGCACACCCTGACTGACGAAGGTGCGGTTGTTGGGTCCGATCCACAGATATTCAGCCGGAGAGCCACTGTCGACTTCACCCGTGAGCACACCGTAGTAGCCTTGATTTTGTGGGTCGTCGGGGTTCCTCAGCACCTCGGAGACAGCCGCCCCCCCTAAGCGATTCAACTTGCTCCAGGTGCGTTGGTAGTCGTTGCGGTAAACGGTGGTCTTCAACTTCAGCTTGCCTGTATCGAGCAAGTGGGTGAGCGAAATCCCCGTGCGGTGGTTCTTCATTTGGTCCAGCGCGCTGGCTGGATAACGACGGTACGGGTTGTCACGAAAATCGGCGTCGCTCAGGCCCAGGTACGTCTCATTGGAGACCTCATCGGTGTAGGTGAACTTGAAGAGGAACTCATTGGACACCTCCGCGCGTGGATCGACCAAGTAGGATGCCTTGAGGAGCCACTCATTGCGCGTCGAGCCGGTGTTGGCTCCATCGGGCAATTCTCTGAATCCGGAATTTTGTAAGCGTACACCTTCGACCAAGAACCCAAACTGCTCGTTGCTCGTGCCGAAGTAGGCGTGCTGCTTGTTGTACCCGTAAGCGCCCAGGCCCAAATCAAGCTGCCCCGAGGTTTCCGTTGGAATGGGCCGCGAGATGAGATCCACAGCCCCACCCACCGTTTGTGGTCCGTGATTGATCGCGGAGGGCCCCTTGACCACGTTGATCTGCGTCATGCGCGTGAGCAGCGGAAAGAAGTACGCTGCGGGTGCCGAGTATGGCGCGGGGCCAAACAACACCCCGTCCTCCATGAGCGTCACTTTCTTACTGCGATCAGGGTTGGCGCCGCGAATGCCGATGTTGGGTCGCAAGCCAACGCCATCCTCTTGCCGCACGTACACGCCCGGGACCTGGACCAGCGGCATGGTCACGTCATCGAACTCAAAACGCTCCAGCTGTTCTTCACGGATGACGTGCACGGAACCTGCCGCTCGGGACGCCTTGGACCCCAGGACTTGCACCTCCTGCTCGGTGTCAGAAGCGGCCTGTTCTGAGGTGGTCTGGGCCACGACGGTGGCCTCGGCGATTGCTCCTTCTTCAACGGGTGCGTCGGCTTGGCCGTCCTCTGAAGCCACCGTTTCGTGCGGCGCCGCTTCTTCACTCCCTGGGGCGACTTCAGCTTCCTCACGCGCACCGGCGCTGTCGGATTCGGCGACGGGCTGTGATTCAGAGGACGCATCGGCGGGTGGCGCGTCGGGGGATCCGGGCGCTTGGGCAGGCGGCTGCGCCGACGGCGAGTCGGCTACCGGGGGAGAGTCCGGCTGAGCGGCGGGCTGGTCTGAAGACGCGGGCGGCTCGTCTCCCGGGTCCGGTTGAGCAGACGCCGCTGGGGCACTGCCGGGCTGCTCTTGAGCCCACGCGGACGGAGAAACAAACAACATGCCGCCAAAAAGCCAGCGGGCAGAGGGACGCAGAATCATGAAGTAAGCCTTGAGATACGATGGTTAGAGGACTGGGCGAATCATTGGGGGGGGCGCCGCCGGAGCCGGTAATATCCAAGATGCAGGCGCAAGACTATCCCGGACGTGCATCAAGTCGACGTGAGGGTCGATGAGAGGAACGGGGCGTCGACCATTGAGTGAACTTTGCGCGTCCGCGTAGACCTGCACTGGCCCGTACCCGCGGGCTTCATACTCGCGGCCGATGTGGTGGGCCATTTGCAATATGAGATCAGGCTGACCGACCATTTCGTTCTCCTGAAATGAGGTCAAATAGGGGCGCGGATCGACCTGGAACGTCGCATCACGCGTGGGTGCTTTGACCATGAACGAGACCAGCCCGCCCTTGGCACGCACCATCACCCGCCAGGACAGACGCATCCCCTGTTCGTGCCAGAGCACGTTGCCGCCATAAGCTAGATAACGAAAGGGCAAAACGAGTTGCAGCGTTAGGTAGGCGAGGCCGACCGCCACCGCCGCGCGCCGGGCAGGCGTGACAGAAAACGCCGCGGCACGACTGTCGTCGGCGGTCGCCTGGGGTCCTAGGCCCCGGAAGCGAGTGCTAAACTTGCGCACCATGCGGCGCGCCGCGTCGGGAGGAAAGAACATCAACGCGCTGGCGCTCATGATCCACGGAAACATGCCGATATCGAACAGCAGCCGCGTCAGCGTGTGAAACACTAACACCACCAGGTAGGCGTACGGACGAGTGCGCCCCCACGACAGCCAAAACACGATCGTCGTGTCGAAGAGGAAGCCCAGCCAACTCATGACCAAGGGCACGCCCGGCAAGGTCAATAGTGGGCCGAACACGGGTAGATCAGTGCTCGCACCGAGCCAAATCCGCAGCGGTTGTCCGTAGCACAGCCAATCGGGTTGGAGCTTGGCCAAACCTGCGCCGATGTACACCAGACCGATTTGCGCACGCAAAAGCCACAGCACACCTCGGGGCACGACCCTGATCGACCGCGGAACTTCGCTGCCACGCCATCGAGCCCACCTGCCCCGCAACCAAGCGTCCACCGAGAGCGCGCGATGAGCTGGCGTCCACGCCAAGATCCAAATCAGAAGCGCCGCGAAGTAATAATGATTCAAATAGGTCGAGACGTCGATCAGCTGAATGTAACTGAGGCCCAGCGCCAAGAGCAGCGCACTTGGTCGAAAGCAAAAGCCCACGGCGACCGCCACCCCCAGCGCAATCATGACGTAAAACAAGAGCAGCAGTTGCTCGTGGGGCAGCGGCTCGACCCAGTGAAAGCCGTAGTATTTGAAGCGAAACGACGGCGCAGTGAGCAGCTCGCGGACCCAGCCGTACGCCACAAACCGCTCCATGGAAATCGCGAGCAGCGTCCCGAGAGCGATGCGGAACAACACCAAGAACGAATTGTCCACGGGCGTGAACACGGCTTGCCCCAGGCGTCGCCACGACGCGAGCAGCAGTCCCGGGTGAGCGTTCAGCCTCGTCGACACAACGGTGGACTCCAGCCTCAATCTGTGTCGCTGGCCACACCAGCGGGCAACTTCAGATTGAGAACACTCCCTGAACCGAAGAACTGGCCCTTGAGCAAGTCCGAAAGAACCTTGAGCTCCGCATAAAACGCCGTGAGCTGCTCGGTCGTCGCCTCGTGCAGGGGTGGCAGTTGCGCCGCACGACCGTCCACGACGTCGAGAGCCTGCACAATGTCGCTAGCCAGATCGGCCGCTCCGACATCATTGAGCCAATCGTCGAAGCCAATGCCTGCTCCGCCCTGGCCACACCCTTGAAAGAGCGCGCGAAACGCCTGCAGATTGCGGCGGATGCTTTGCAGATCCACATGTCCATAGGGAGACACGGGATTGGGGAGCGCGTCGCCGATCCCGGCGAGGGGCCCCACTTGCAAGTCACGGATCTCGTTGTACGGATAGAGCAGCGACCACGCCACGACGTTGAGCGCTTCCTGCTGTGAGCCGTAGCCATCATGAGCAGCTAACTTGGCGCCAAAGTCTTCGCCATCTTCACTCCACACGGACACCAGCTCATCAGAGCGCTCGAGAACATCTCCCGCGACCGCCTCTGCGTAGTCCAGTTTGGCCGAGGTGATGTCGTCAGCGCTCAGCTGGGCCCAGGCCTTGCCCGCGGCTGAATTGACGGAGCATGCGGTGTCGCTCTCTCCGTAGAATAGCAGGTATTCCAAGGCGGCGAGGCCACGGGCCGTGGGGAGCACGGACTGGAAGCCCTGCTCGTAGCCACGATTGACGACCTGTTTCTCGATTTCACAACGATTGTGGCTTGGCCAGGCGTGAATGAACGCGCCAATCCCGCGGCCGTAGTAGGTGTCGACCGCCACGCCGGCGATGGGGCCAAATTGATTCGGCACAACGAGCGCCCAAGCGTTCATCGCATCGGCCCAAGCGGAACGGGCCTGAGCCAGTCCCTCCGCTGACGGCTCAGCGCTGTAACTGATGACCTGTCGCTCCAGGTCCTCTGCTGCCTTGGAAAAGAGGCACGCCTGATAAGTCGAACAAGCGGCCGCGCTTTCCAAGAGACGCTGTTTGCTAAAATCCCCCGTCACGACCGGAGGCTCTCCGCACTTCGCCGTAGCATCGCCATCCCCGCCGTCACCGTCGCCGGCTGTGCTCACGTCACCATCACCATCCCCGCTGACATCGCCGTCGCCCGACGTACTCACATCGCCATCACCAGCGCTGCTCACATCACCATCACCATCCCCGCTTGTGCTGGTCCCGGCGCTGGTCGCAGGAGCGGTACCGGTCGTCCCCCCCTCCCCGTCATCAGAGTCCCCGTCCGTCGTACTCCATACAAAGCCACCGCTGTTTGGACTTGGGTCTTCGGGAGCAAGATTGACGATAGGATCAGGGGTAGTACACGCAGAGAACAGCCAGAAAGCACCGCAGATGAGCACACTTGTGCGCTGCACGAGGCGAGCCTGGGGATGCGTAAGGAAGGTGTGAGTCATGGGAGAAAAACCTGGCGTGCTTGTGGCGCAAATGCCCGGTTGAGGAAACCTCCGCCCGGGCATTTCTAGATGCGTTGTATTTCAGTCAATGGGGGTTCAAACGCGAAGAGCGAAGCAGCGCGCCGGGTGCGCACGCTGCTTCGCACTGGCCTCATTGCTCCGACACGATGTCGACGATGGCGATGAGCGCTTGGGGATACTTGCCGAGTGTCACCACATTCTGCGCGTTGGTCGTAGCGGCTACGCGGGGCTTGGACTGCGAGGCGCCCACGAAGCGAGTTCCGTCGCTCGACAGGGTCAGCCCAAAGAACCCGTAGGGGAAACCGGAGTACTGAATGCGCCCGGTGCCATTGCCCACCGTGGTGTCCAACTGCCCCTCAGCCGTGAGCACATAGAAGGCCGCCGTATCATCGTAGACGCCGCTGTGGACGGTGCGATCATCCGGGAGCGCGACCACGTTGCGGCCACGATCCATGTACGGATTGGTGCCGCTGATGCCCGCGTTGGGGTCCATCTCGCTCTGCACGGCAAACGCGCCGAGCACGCCTGTCCCGTTGCCGCCAAACGCGGGATCGAGCCCATCCTGATCCTTGCCTGGACTATAACCAGTGACAACGAGATCCACACTAATTGAGGTGGTTTCGAAGTTGGATGTGCCGTAGCCGGTCGTCACGTACGTGCCGGTGCTGGTCGCGGTGACACCATAGGCTTCCGACATCGCGCCTGCGCCCTGAAAGGGCATGTGCAGCGTTTGGCCAACATTCACCTCAGCGCCGGGGACAGTGGTAAACCCAAAGTTCGGGTCGGGAGTGCCATCAGGCAGCAGGCGAATGAGCGCGATGTGATTGCCGAGTGGAGGGGTGATCGCAGGAAAGCCCGCGCCGATGTTGGTGTAGCCTGAAGAAACGATGGAGCCATCCGCCTCGACGATGGCGCGCCGTGCCCCGTCACTCAACGCCAAATTGCTGATGTCCATCGCAAAGACGTTTCCGTCGTTGAACCCCAGGTCGTTCGCAAAGTCAGTCACCGAGACACGGCTGATGTAGCGATCGTTGTCCGTACGCTGCGTGCCGCTCTCTACCCGCTTGGCGGGTCCCGCCACGGTCACCACGATCTTCTCTTCCGCGCCGCTGGTGTCTAGGGCGATCCCCCAACCGCTCTCCACGCCAGGGCGTTGTGCGAAGGCGGGAGCCGTCGCCAAGGGCCACACCGCCGTGCACTCGGCCGCAGCTGTTGCCGCAGCTGCCTGCAGCTCGCCGCAGGCGACTGCATCAGGCGCCGTTCCGGCCGCGTCGCAGATACCGTTTGCGGCGCTTGCGTCCGTGACGTCCTGAGCCGTCTCAGCCGCGGCCACGCACAACTCATCGAGATCTGCGCGATCGTCCGCGGTCCAGCCAAATTCCAGGACCTTGGGCGTGCCAAAGACACCCGTAGCGCTCAGCGTTACGAGCGATGTTCCCGCGGTGCCCGCGTAGTGCACGACAAAACTGCCGTCTGCCAATTCCACGATGTCGTAGGAGGTCCCAGGGTTGACAATCGCGTCGGCAACCAACCTTCCATCGGTCCCCCACGTAGTATCGATGGACCCGTTGGAGTTGAGCCGCCACACGGCCAAGCGGAGATTGGCGTTCACTTGGGTGTCGCCCAGGTTCACACCGCCCACATCGGTCGTCCCCGAAATATAGATCTTGCCGTCGCCCGCGACGCGAACGCCATAAGGGTTGAGCGCGTTGTTGAGCAGAAACGCCCGCTGCTGCGTGAACTGCGACTCAGGCTCACCGTCACCGTCACCGTCGCCAGTCACATCGCCGTCACCATCACCGACCACGTCGCCGTCGCCGTCGCCGATCACATCACCATCACCATCACCGACCACGTCGCCGTCGCCGTCGCCGCCCGTTTGATTGGGACCGCCAGCGCCGCCGCCGTCACCGTCACCGTCACCGTCACCGTCACCGTCACCGTCACCGTCACCGTCACCGTCACCGTCGCCGTCACCGTCGCCGTCACCGTCACCGTCGCCATCACCGTTGGTCGTGGTATCGCCGTCGCCGTCGCCGTCGCCGTCGCCCGGTTCAGTGGTGGCCGTGTCGCCGTCCCCATCGCCATTGGAACCGGAAGAACAGGCGCTGGTTGCGTAGAGGCCCGCTGCGAAAAGCAGACCCATGGACCGACCGAATTTTACGGGATTCATTTATATCTTTCCTTATGAAGTTGACTCTGACCTTCAAATGCGAGGCTAATAATTGATGACTTAGCCGCTGCGGGTCGGTCTATCCCATAACTGATAATCGTTTTCAATACCAAAAGCGTAGCAAGGCCCTTTGGGTTCCAGGGAGAATGAAACCTCGGCTGGTCCCGTCCATCGCTACAGTCGGGGTGATCGATTTCGAAATCAGCGGACTCTCGAGAGCGCATGGACCGGCATTTAGTAGAGAGTTGTGAGTGCTCGCGCCCGCGTTCGATGCGGGGAGTCAGGCGCCGCTGGCTCGGTCGACGCCTCGCTTGAAGCACTGATTTGGAGTATGGAGCCAGGGTTTTGGGGATAGGTGCAGGGTCACCTGTTTCTCCATTCGCCCCTTGCTGTTCGCTTGGACTTTCCCATGAACTTGTCTCTCATCAAACGCGCTGGTCTGTCGCTGTCCATGCTTCTGGCTCTTTCACTCGGCCTCCCGGGTTGTGCCACGGGCCCCACCGGTCCGGATGAGGGAGAGGTCGAGGATCTGGACCCCGTAGAGGCCACCGGCAACATCATCGACGAATACACGTTGCCCGACGGTACGGTGGTGCAGAAGACATCGGACGGCTTCACCATCTCCACGGCCCCGGACGGGACCAAGACCGTGGTTGCGCCCGACGGAACGAAAACGGTGACCCACCCCGATGGTACGGTCGTGACCACGGCGCCCGACGGCACGGTGACCACCCGTCACCCTGATGGGTCCGTCACCACCACCAAGCCGGACGACACAACCACCGGCGACACGCAAGAACTCGGGCCAGTCTACATCAACCCAGCTGGTCACGTAGAAGCGTCACGCAATAGCTTTGGTATTGAGGGCTACTGGTACGCGTTCGGTGACGGAACCACCTCGACCCAGAAGGGCAACCCTTATCGCGACGGCAAGTACTGCATCACCGGCACCGCCACGGGCAAGAGTGGCGATTGGGGTGCGGGCGTGGGATTGGATCTCAAGGGCGACGCCGCGGGAAACAAGGAGGCCTTTCCTGTGGAAGGCATCATCACCGGCTTCAAGCTCAAGATCTCGGGTGAACTCCCCGCCCCCGCGCGCTTGCACTTCGTCAATGACCCCAACGCCGAGGTGAGTCCGTTCATCGAGATCACACCCAGCGACAGCGCGGTCGTTTACAACATCGTGGACGCTCAGGTGCCGTTCACCTGGGAGGTCGACAACGCGGGCGCGCGGGTGGAAAACGGCGTGCTCTATTCGGTGCAGCTCCTGACCCCTGGGGACAGTGAGCCAGGCCCCATCGATGTGTGCATCGAGGAGTTTGAGCCCGTCTACGATCCCTCGGTCATCGGTGGTGCCGACGGAGGTGCGTTCATCAATTCTGATGGATTTGTGAGCGCCGACAGCAATGATTTTGGGATCACCGGTCCCGTGTATGTGATCAGCGACGAGAAATCGACTGACCAAACCGGCGTGCCCTACCAAGACGGCAAGTACTGCGTGGCAGGTGAGTTCACCGGAAGCAGCGCCAATTGGGGCGCCGGCATCGCGCTCGATCTCAACAAGCCCGCCGGCATGGCGCGCGTACCCTATGATCCAACCGGCAAATTGGCCGGCTTTCGCCTGGGCCTGAGCGGAACCACGCCGGGCGGAGTGCGCGTGCAATACATCATCAACGAGCCCCAGGATGGGACCCAACCCCTGTTGGTGGGGCAGCTCAACAGTTCAGCCATGTACCGGCTCGATTGGGCGCAGGTGCCCACCAGCTGGGACATCGCCGAAGCTGGGCTCGAAGTCACCAATTCCGTCGTGACCTTGCAAGTCATCGCCGACGGGAGTGAGGCTGGGCCTTTCGAGATCTGCATCGACGAACTCGTCCCGCTGGGTCCCGATGATCTCAGCTACGAAGCCAGCGCTCCGGCAGCGGGACAGACGGGTCACACCACCTTTGATCCGGCCCGCCTCGAGGCGGAATACACCAAGTGGAAAGCTGCCCATTTTCAGGATTGTGGCGACGACACGGCGTGTATTCCCCGGGACGATGGCGACTGCATCTCCGAAGGGATCGGTTACGGCATGTTGATCACGGCGGCCTTGGACGACCAGGCCGCCTTCGACAAGCTGTGGAACTATTTCAAAAAGCATCGGCGCTCCACCGGCATGATGAATTGGCAGACCACGGCGTGTGGCGATGCGGTCTCGGACGGCGCGGCCACGGACGGCGACCTGGACGCGGCCATGGCCTTGATCCACGCCTCGTGCCGCTGGGGCGACACCTACGAGACCGACGCCGTGACGCTCATCAATGCCATCGCTGGGAGCGCAGTGGCCAGCTGCAGCGGCGGCTCGGTACTCATGCCTGGCGACACGTTTGGTGGCTGCAACGAAACGGATCCGTCGTACTTGACCCCCGCGTATTTCAAGGTCTTCCAAGCGCTCACCGGCGCAGCAGTGTGGACCAGCTTGACCGACAAGGGCTACACCCTACTGGCCGCAAACCAGACCCGAAAAGAGGGCCTGTTTTCCGATTGGTCCAATGACGCTGGCGGGGCCGCCACACAAGGCAATCACAGTGATGACTTTGGACCGGACGCCTCCCGCGTGCCGTGGCGCCTGGCTACCGACTACGCGTGGTTCAACGAAGCACGCGCTGTGCCGCTCTTGGACACCTTCCGTGAAGCAGTCATCGCCGAGGGTGGCCCGGCCCGCGCCTTTACACCCAACAGCAACTTCCGCGGCGGTTCGGCGCTGAGTGCGCTGGTCGCCGACGCAGCCACGGCCGCTGAATTCACGGACGCTTGGCTGCTCACCGCGGTCGACGACGACACGTATTTCCCTGCGACCCTGCGTCTGGTCTACATGCTGCTCGCGGCTGGCAAGTTTCCCAAAGGCTGCGATTGACTCGCGGCGCTCATCAGACCATCGAGCGCTCGTGACCTAGCCTACGAGCGCGTGATAGGCGTGAGTGAGGCGTGAAAACTCCACGATCAGGCGCGTTTTCTGCACAGCGCTCACGTCGGGATGACGGTCGGGATGGCAACGTTGCGCAAGCGCACGGAAGGCTTGACGAATGTCGGCTTGGCTAGCCTGCGGTGGAAGACCCAAGACAGCCAACGCTTCACCACGACTGGGTGGGCGACGGGTGACGGACTGTGGATCGCGCTTGCGGGGGCGTCCGGTGAGAAATTCATCAGACTCGAGTACCCGCGCTTCCACTTCTCCTTGAGTTTGGGGGCGTGCCACATGAAAGCGAATGGACGCATCGCGCAGAAGGAAGAGCTGATTGAGCTTGAGCAAATGGAGATGTCCCAGCGCCGAACTCACCGCGTCTTCACTCACCCCCTCACGCTGGACCAGGTATTCACCGAGGCGCAGTTGAGCTTGTGCCGCGGCCGGGCCAAACGCGCCCGCCTGCTCCAGGACTTCACCCAGTCGGGGACCCAGCACGGAGTCGACCTCATGGACCAGGCCTTTTCGCACCACAATTTCATGGTGCCTACCCTTGTCGTCGATGAGAGCTAGGCGCCCCGTCGCCTCAGCGCGATGCAGAGTACCCAGCAAATCGCCCAGAGTGGTGTCCTTGAGTCGGCCAGGAAGAAGCATGACCGCCCCAAGGTACAGGGCGAGCAAAACTGGGCCAAAAAACCGTCAGTCCGGTTGGGTTACGGCGCGACCGTGCCGCGGCAGACGGCACCACTTTCCCAGAAATTGCCCAGATCTGCGTGCACTTGGAAAACTTTTCGGTTAGAGCCCATCGCGTGCGTTTCGTAGACGAGTGTGTGCTGACAATTGAGGCGGGCGACGGCGGAAATGGCTGTGTTGCATTTCGCAGGGAGGCCAACGTGCCGCTGGGCGGCCCCTCGGGCGGAGATGGTGGTCGTGGGGGGAGCGTCATTTTTGTAGGCGACGAAGGGCGCAACTCTCTGCTTGACCTAAAACACGTGCGCGTGATGCGAGCCGAGCGTGGCGAACACGGCAAGGGTCGAGACAAATACGGTCATTCTGGTCGCAATGAGTACGTGCGGGTGCCGCTAGGTACGGTTGTTTTTGATGAAGCGACGGAGGAGATCATCGGCGAGGTGCTGCACCACGGTCAGGAATTGATCGGAGCCCAAGGGGGCGAGGGTGGGCGTGGCAACAAGCACTTCGCTACCTCGGTGGATCGCGCGCCCAAGAAGGCTGAGCCGGGTACCCCTGGACAGATCAAAGAGGTGCGTTTGGAGTTGAAGGTCATGGCCGACGTGGGCCTCCTGGGCTTCCCCAATGTAGGCAAGAGCACCTTCATCGACGCGGTGAGTCGCGCTCGTCCCAAGATTGCCGACTACCCCTTCACCACGCTTTCGCCCCAACTGGGCGTTGTCAAGCTCGATGAATGGACTGGCGCCGACGCCGGGGAGACATTGGTCGTCGCCGACATTCCGGGGCTCGTGCCAGGCGCCAGCGAGGGCGCCGGTCTCGGCATCCGCTTCCTCAAGCATTTGGAGCGCACCAAAGTACTGTTGCACTTGGTGAGCCTCGACCCAAGCGAGGGCCGCGAGCCATTTTTGGACTACCAGACACTGCGCGTCGAGCTCGCCAAGTTTGACCCTGAGCTGGCCCAGCGCCCAGAGGTGGTCGTCTTGAGCAAAGCCGACCTCACCGACGTGCGTGAGGGTTATGACGAACTCAAGGCTCGCTTCAAGGAAGCCGGCTTGGATTTGCTGCTGATGAGCGCGGCCACACGCGACGGGGTCAAGACAGTGCTCGAGCGTCTGCGCGCGTCGCTCCAGCCTGCGCGCGACGATTTCTAGGAGAGTTCAATGAATAGCGTGTCCCTCAGCCCCGGTGCCAGCAAGATCCGCAACTTACTCTCGCCAGAAGTGTGGGATCGATTAGGAGAACGCCTCTTTGCCTGGGCCATTCACGCATTGCCCGCGGTGTTCCTCATCTTGGTGCTCTCCGGGGCGCTGTTGCGTATTGCGCGCTCGCTCTTGCGACGCATCAAGCCCCACATGATAAAGCACATGCTGGAGGGGCGTCCCGACGCAACGCTCGAGGTGGAAAAGCGGGTCGATACGCTGTTTGGAATTCTCCAGGGTATCCTCAACGTGCTCGTCGCCTCAGTGGCGTTGATGTTGATCTTGCGCAACATCGGCATCGACATCGCCCCCATTTTGGCCGGTGCCGGTGTGGTAGGTTTGGCCGTGGGCTTCGGCGCCCAGGAGCTCGTGCGCGACGTCATCTCAGGGTTCTTCATGCTGCTGGAGAACCACATCCGCACCGGCGATGTCGTACAAGTCAACGGTACCGGCGGCTTGGTGGAGAAGGTAGGGCTGCGCACCATCGTGCTCCGTGACACCACCGGCACTGTGCATGTATTTCAAAATGGCAAGGTGTCCACGCTCGCCAACATGACCAAAGAATGGTCAGCCGTGGTCTTCGACATCGGGGTCGCCTACAGCACCGATATTCCCCAAGCTATTTCTACGATGTTAGCAGTAGCCAAGCAGTTGCAGGCCGATGAACAATGGGGGCCGCGCATCTTGGAACCAATGGAAGTCTTTGGCGTCGAGAGTTTTGGGGCGTCTGAGATCGTCATCAAAGGCCGCCTCAAGACCCGACCTGCCGAACAGTGGAACATCGGGCGTGAGTATCGCAAACGCCTCAAATTGGCCTTTGACGAGGCCGGCATTTCTTTCCCCTTCCCACAACGCACGGTGTGGTTGCGGGACGACACCAGGGGGCTCTTGACCGCGCCTGCGCCAGGCGAAGACGACTGACCATCAAGACCCTGAGTAGGTGTCGAGTTCGTCGTCGAAGTTGTAGTCGTCGGACGCGAGGTTATCGAAGCGCGTGAACTGCTCGGTGAACTTTACACGGACGGTGCCGGTGGGGCCGTTACGTTGTTTGGCCACGATCACCTCGGCCTGTCCCTTGTGCGGGCTATCCTCAAAATAATACTCATCGCGATAGATAAACATGATCGCGTCGGCGTCCTGCTCGATGGCGCCCGATTCACGCAGATCGCTCAATTGCGGCCGCTTGTCCTTGGTGGCGCGTGTCTCCACGCTGCGGTTCAACTGGGACAGCGCGATGACGGGGACGGCCATTTCCTTGGCCAGCTGCTTGAGACCCCGGGAGATTTCGCTGATTTCCTGCTCGCGGCTGCTCACCCCTTTGCGCCCCGACATGAGCTGGAGATAGTCGATAGCAACCAAGCCGAGATCCTTTGGCCCATCCGGATGGCGACGCAGCTCTGCCTGCAGTCGGCGGATCTTGGCTCGAAGGTCCAAGATCGAAATTGCCGGGGTATCATCTAACCATAACGGTAGGCGACCCAAGCGTGCAGCGGCCTCGGTCAGCTTGTTCCAATCGTCAGCTGAGACCAAGCCGCTCCTCAAGTGGCCCATGTTCACCTTGGCTTCGCTGGCCAACATACGAGAAGCCAGCTGCTCGCGCGGCATTTCCAGGGAGAAGAACGCCACACCATCCCCGCTCTTTTCCAAAGGCGGCACGCCGAGCCCCGTGGAGACCAGCTTGGGCGCGGCTACATTCACCGCCAAGTTGAGCACGAACGAAGTTTTACCCATGCCTGGGCGCCCGGCGACGATGTACAGATCGCCCTTGTGCAATCCGGAGGTACGTCGATCAAGTTCGATGAAGCCAGTAGAAAAGCCGGTGACGCCCCCGCCATGCTGACGTGCCGCCGTCAAAACATCGAAGGCTTGTCGAATGGCGTCGCG
>Ga0315912_10003165_pt1 | contig 16601 bp, 8 predicted proteins | sample VfabasoilMG_FD_204469 | JGI IMG/M metagenome (GOLD analysis project Ga0315912, IMG submission 204469) | Garden soil microbial communities collected in Santa Monica, California, United States - V. faba soil | ecosystem: Environmental > Terrestrial > Soil > Garden | place: USA: California... | reverse complement strand
GCGTCTGCCAGTTCGCAGCGCCGTAGCCGCGCTTTCGCATCAGGGTATCCACCTTTACCTGCCACTCGCCGTAATCCGCATCCAGCGTCTCGGTGCCGTGGTCGAAATAGAGGCGGTGCGTGCGCGGGTCGGGCAGGTGCTTGCGCAGGTACGCGAGGATGCGGGGCGGCATCGGGCTGCCGGGACCGGGCAACAGGCTGAACCAGTGCGTGGACAGGCAGGCGGCGCCGCCGAACACGTCGGGATGTTCGGAGATCGCGTAGAGCGCGATGAGGCCGCCCATGCTCGATCCGGCGATGTGCGTGTGTTCGCGCGAGCCGTCGACGGCGAAATGCGCATCCACGTGCGGTTTCAGTTCCGCGGTCAGGAACCTGAGGAAGCGGTCCGAGTAGACCTCGACCGGAAACTGGGGCCGCCCCAGGTCACGTCCGAGCGCGTAGACGTCCGCGCGTTCGCGCCCATCCAGCGCCTCGAATGGTCGCTGGGGTGAGTACTCGGCGTGCCTGGCCGCGCCGGGGTTCCAGACCCCCACGATGATGAACGGCCGCACGGATCCCTTCGACACCAGCGCGCCGGCGACCTCGTCCGCACGCCATTCCTGGCGGTTCCACGTGTGTCGGGCGTCGAACAGCATCTGTCCGTCGAGCATGTACAGGACATCGTAGGGCGCGGCGGCGGGATAGGCGTCGGGCAGCCAGATATCGATGTTCCGCGGCGTGACGAGGCGCGACGGAAAATCCGCCAGGCGTTCGATGCGGCCGCTGCCGGGAATCGGCACCTCGGACGCCGACACGGTCGCGAGCAGGACCAGTGCACCGATGCTCAGCATGGCGCCGCCGCGTACCTCGGTGCTCGCAGCGCGCGGCGACGGCTCGCTACCATGGCGCCATTCCCTGCCCTGCCCTGCCCCGCCACGAGTCGCACGTCGTGTTCAAGCCCAATCCCCGCATCGAGAGCGTGCCGTTGTTCGACGGGCATTTCGTGCATGTGATCGACGATGCGCTCGAGCGCCCGGACGACTGGGTGGCGCTGGCGGCGCGCCATGCCGCGGAGTTCGAGATCGGCGATCACAACGCCTATCCGGGCCCGGAACTTCGCATTCCCGATTCGATTTCCGCGCAGCTGGACGCGTACTTCCTCGAGCATGTGCGCGCCCGCCTCGGCGCGCGTCGCACGCTCCGGATGTACAGCCGGCTCGCGATGGTGACGCTGGCGCCGGCGCAACTCGCGCCGCGCCAGTGGATCTGCCACCGCGACCGCTTCGACGTGCCGGCGGACCAGTGCGTCGCGGCCTCCGTCGTGTACCTGTTTCGCGATCCCGCGTTCGGCGGCACGAGCTTCTACCGCCCGCGCCGACCGGGGCTGGAGACCGACCTGCTCGTGCACGAATCGGGCACGCTGTCCGGCGAGGCGTTCAGCGCGAAGTACGGCATCGCGCCGGGCTACCAGCGTGGCTCGAACGACTGGTTCGAACACGTCCTGACCGTCCCGCCGCGCTGGAACCGGGCGATCTTCTACGACGGCAGCCTGTTCCACTGCAGCGACATTCCCGACGCGGATCCGTTGAGCAGCGATCCCAGCCGCGGGCGCCTGACGATGAATGGCTTCTTCACCTGCAGCCGGCGCCTCGGCTGAGGCGGAACGTGCGTGCGCGTCGCGGCTCACGGCAGGACCAGCACGGCCGTCTGGTCCATGATCAGCGGTTCGCGCGCGCCGTCGCCACCGCCGTACCCGTACTGCGCAGCCTTCGCCGCCAGCGCGCGGAATCCGCCGTCGTAGTCCCAGGTGGTGACATAGACCTTTACGCCGGATAACGAGCGCAGGCCTCCGAGCGCCGAGGCGGGCACGGTGATCTGCAAGGTCTGCGTCTTGCGATCGACCTTAAGCGCCGGTGCGGGCGCCAGCACCGTGCCCTCGGAGTCGGCGGAGGCGCCGGTCGCCGAATACCAGACATTCGACCACCCGTGCAGTCGCAGCCGGTAGTGCCAGCGCATGCCCTGGGGCAGCGTCGCATGCTGCAGCGGCAGGACGGTGCTGCCCTCGCCCGCGCCCGGCACCTCGAAGAACAGGGTGCACGCCACGTGGTCGAAGCCGTTCGGCGCGTTCCACGCCGAGACGAGCCGGTTCAACTTCAGGTCCAGTTTCAGCGCACCGCCAGAGCCGTGCGCGCGCACGCCCAGGATGTCCTGCGGTCGTGCTTGCGCGAAGTCCGCATCGAGCGGGTATTGGTAGCGACCCTCGGGGCCATGGTCGTCGCGCGCCGGATCGCTCGCGTCGAGCAGCAGCCGCCACTCGCGCTGCACGCGGAAGCGCCGCGTCTCCGACACGAGGCCGGTGGCGGGCGCGTAGGCGACGATCGAGTGCTCGATCTCCGGGTCGATCATGCCGTCGGTGGGGAGCTCCACCCGCCAGCGCGAATCGGACCCTGCGCGCGCGCGCGTCGCGGACGCCAGGTTGCCGTCGATCACGAGCAGGGTCTCGCTGCCGGCCTCGGCCGTGCCCTGCACGGGCAGATCGCCCCGGACCTTCCGGCCCGGCAGCGGGTCCAGCGTGGGGCTGATGCCGGGCTTCGTGGCGATCGGCTCGATCGCCTCGGCGCGCCAGACGTAGCCGCTGCGTGCCGGCAGCCGCAGGGTCAGCCTCGCCTTCGCGTCGAGCACCTGGTCGGGGGCCTCGCCGTCGATGGCGAACACGCCGCGCCAGCGCGTGCCGGCGGGCTTGCCCGTTTCGAGGTTGTCGAGCAGCAGGTCGTGGTCGGCGGTGTTGAACACCACCAGCATCGAGTGGTCGTCCAGGTCCGTGCGCCAGGCGAGCGCGCCCGGGCCCGCGGCGGTCGAGCGCAGGACGGTGGGCGTGCCGCGCGAGAACACCCGGTTCGCGTGGCGCAGGGCCGTGCTGCGCGCGATGTAGCGGTACAGCGGGGACTGCGTGTCGAAGTGGTCCTTGCCGCCGGCGCCGTAGCCGGCGGCGAACATCGCCCCGCGTTGCAGCGTGTAGCCCTGTTCGGTGCCGTAGTAGAGCGTCGGGATGCCCGGCAGGGTCATCAGCGCGAGCAGGGCCTGGCGCAGCGCGGGCTCGGAACCGGAGGCCAGGAAGCGGTCCACGTCGTGGTTGTCCACGAACGTGGGCATGCGATGCACCTGCGCGTGCAGCTCCATCATGCGGCGGATGCGCCAGCCGAGTTCGGCCGTCGGCCGGCCGCGCCCGAACACGTCCCCGAGCGACTGGTACAGCGGGAAATTCAGCATCGAGGGCAGCGCACCGCCCGAGCGCCCCACCTGGTAGGCATCGATGCGACGCATGTCCTTGTCCTGGTACGGACGATCGGTCGCGAAACCCTCCCCGAACAGCAGGAAATCCTCGCGCCCGGTCGCGCGCGCGACCCGCAGCACGCCGGGTGCATCGGGTTCGCTCGAATCCAGGAAATCGCGGAAGTACTCGCGTGGCACGTAGAACGCGGTGTCCACGCGGTAGGCGTCGACGCCGACGTCTCGGATCCAGGCGCCGTAGCTCTTGCGCAGGGCCGTGCGCACGGCCGGCGTCTCGGTATCGAGGTCGTCGAGAGCGCCCAACTGGTGGGTGTGCACCTGCCGGGGATCGTCGTAGGAGCGGATCTGCGGCGTCCAGTGGTAGATCCCGGCCTCGCGGTCCTCCCGGCGGCGCGGATCGTTCAGCGTGAACGGCCATTGCGTCGGTGCCGTGCGGCCGGCGGAATCGGGGTGGACGCGGTAGCCCTGCGCGGGATCGCGTGCAGCGGGCAGTTCGGCGTAGTGGAAGTAGTTGCCGGTGTGGTTCACCACGATGTCCTGCACCAGCAGCATGCCGGCGCGATGCAGGCCGTCGGCCAGCCTCCGATACTCGTCCAGCGTGCCGACGTGGCGGTCGAGCGCGCTGAAGTCCTCGGCCCAGTAGCCGTGGTAGCCGCCGTAGTTCGTCTGATCGTTCCACCACTGGTTCGCGACCGGCGGCGTGATCCAAAGCGCCGTGGCGCCGAGCCCGCGGATGTAGTCGAGGCGGCGCGAGAGGCCGGCAAGGTCGCCACCGTTGTACTTGGCGTTCGAACCCGGGTCGAACTCGCGTGCGCCCTGGTCGTCGTTGCGCGGATCACCGTTGTCGAAGCGGTCGATCATCGCGAAGTACAGGACCTGGTCGCGCCAGTCCGGCGAAGGCACGTGCAGGCGCAGCGCGCCCGGCGCCGTCTCGTCGTCCTTCGCGGCGGCGGGCGGCGCGAGGCCGCACGTCAGCGCCAGCGCGAGGGCCGGCACCAGCCTCCGGCGAGCGTTGCCGGGGCGCGGTCGTGGCGTCGAGGGGCTTCGCATTGCAGCTGGCTCCGTGGTCCGCGTGCGGGACCCGACGCGATCGGGCATCCGCCGCGCGACGCCTCGCGTCGATGGGTCGCGGCGAGGTCGATTGTGGTCAGGTGCGGACACGCTTCGTCACCCGGGGCGCGGATGAATACGTTTGCATTCCCCGGCGCGCGTCCGGCCCTGGAGGGTCGGCCGTTGCGAATCGTTATGAATACGTTTGCAGACGGCTTCTGTCGCGGAGCCGGATGGCTACCATCGTTTTCGCGTTCTGTCGGCGTTGAACGATCAGGACGAGCACGGCCCGGTGGAACGCCGAAGGATTCGGGACGGGGTCGGTAACGAGGGTCAGCGTGTGCGGGGAGGGGTCATGAAGTTCAATCGGAATCTTTTGAGTGTGGCGTTGGCTGCCGCGATCGCCACGGTCGTGGGCGGTACGAACGCCCAGGCGGCGGAACCGACGACGTCGGATGCCAACGATCAACAGGCCAAGGACAAGGCGGCGGCGGAGGCCAAGCGGGCCGAAGCGCGCAAGGACGAGGACGTCCAGAAGCTCGAGCAGATCGACGTGGTGGGCATCCGTCGCGGCATCGAGAGCGCGATCGAGGTCAAGCAGGACAACACCTCCATCGTCGAGGTGGTGTCGGCCGAGGACATCGGCAAGCTGCCCGACATCTCCATCGCCGACTCGATCGCGCGCCTGCCCGGCCTCGCCGCGCAGCGCGTCGCGGGTCGTCCCTCCACGATCAGCATTCGCGGCCTCGCGGGCGACTACGGCACGACGCTGCTGAACGGTCGCGAGCAGGTGAGCGTGGGCGACAACCGTACCGTCGAGTACGACCAGTTCCCCTCCGAACTGATCAACCAGGTCGTCGTATACAAGACGCCCGACGCCTCGCTCGTCGGCCAGGGCCTCTCGGGCACCATCGACCTGCGCACCGTCCGTCCGCTGTCCTTCCCCAAGCAGGTCGTGTCGGTGAACGTGCGCGGCGAGAAGAACTCGCTGGGCGACCTGCAGGAAGAGTCCAAGGGCTACGGCAGCCGCGTGAGCGCGTTCTACCTCGACCAGTTCATGGACAACAAGCTGGGCATCGCGCTGGGCTACGCGCGCCTGGATTCGCCGGGCGAGGCGCAGCGCTTCGAGGCCTGGGGCTACCCGAACGACAACGGCGGCGCGCCCGGTTCGTTCCTGCTCGGTGGCGCGAAGGTGCAGACCGCCTCCACCGACAACGTGCGCCAGGGCTTCATGGGCGTGCTGGAAGCGCGTCCGAACGAGGTGTACTCCACCACCCTCGACCTCTACTACTCAAAGTTCGACAAGGCCGAGACCACGCGCTTCCTGGAGACGGGACTGGGCTGGTCGGGCGCCTCGCTCTCCAATCCGGTGATCGAGGACGGCGTGGTCGTGTCCGGCACCTTCACGGGCATCCGCCCGGTGCTGCGCAACGACCTCAACGAAGGCAACGACAAGCTGTTCGCGATCGGCTGGAACAACGAATTCAAGTTCGGTGACGACTGGGTCGCGAAGCTCGATGCCAGCCACTCCAAGGCCGACCGCAACGAAAGCATCCTCGAGCTCTACTCGGGCACGCGCGCGGGCATCACCGACAGCGTGAACTTCACGCTCGATCCCAACGGCGCCCCGAACTTCGACTTCAGCCGCAACTACGCCGATCCCACCGCGATCGTGCTGACCGATCCGGGCGGCTGGGGCCAGGAGGGCTACATCAAGACCCCGCAGATCCGCGACGAACTGAACTCGTTCCGCGCCGATGCCGAGCGCGAGTTCATGTCCGGCATCTTCAGCCGCGTGAAGTTCGGCGTGAACCATGCCGATCGCGAGAAGTCGCGCCGCGTGCCCGAATCGTTCGTCGACGTGATCACGAACGAGACCGTGGTCGATCCGGAACTGCTGCTGGATCCGCCCGACTACGCGTTCGGCCTCGATGGCACCCTCGCCTACCGGGTCAACCCCGCGCTCGCGCGGTACTACACGCTGCGCGTGAACGGAAACAACTCCGACATCGTCAACAAGCAGTGGACGGTGAACGAGAAGCTGACCTCCACCTACGTGCAGGTCGACCTGCAGGCCGACCTCGGTCCGATCCCGGTGCGCGGCAACATCGGCGTGCAGGCCCAGCATGCGAACCAGGACTCCGACGGCTTCCTGGTGCTGCAGGGCGACGCGGCGGGTGCCCTGCCGTTCTCCGGCGGCGACAGCTACACCGATTACCTGCCCAGCCTGAACCTCGCGTTCACGCTGCCGCAGGAGTTCACGGCCCGCCTCGGCCTCGGTCGCCAGCTCGCACGTCCGCGCATCGACCAGATGCGGGCGAACAACAACACGAACCTGGAGTTCTCCGGCCAGTTCCAGGGCCAGTGGCGTCGCAGCGGCGGCAACCCCGAGTTGCAGCCGTGGATCGCGAACGCCCTGGACGTGTCGCTCGAGCGGTACTTCGGTGGACGCGGCTACGTGAGCCTCGCCTACTTCTACAAGGACCTGCAGTCGTACGTGTACGACCAGACCGACCCGTTCGATGCCACCGGCCTGCCGATCCCGGCCGGCTACACGGGCCCCACGCCCGATGCCGTGGGCGTGTATACGCGCCCGGCGAACGGCAGCGGCGGCAACGTGAAGGGCTACGAGTTCACCGTCTCGATCCCGTTCGACCTGTTCACCCCGGCACTGGAGGGCTTCGGCCTGGTCGGCAACTACTCCGACACCTCCAGCTCGATCAAGCGCCTGGGCCCCGATGGCCCGGACGAGCCGATCGCCGGACTCTCCAAGCAGGTGCGCAACATCACGCTGTACTACGAAAACCACGGCTTCCAGGCGCGCGTCAGCCAGCGCAAGCGGTCGGACTTCCTGGGCGAGATCCAGGGCTTCGGTGCGGACCGCGCGCTGGTCTACATCGATGGCGAGTCGGTGGTGGACGCGCAGGTCGGCTATACCTTCGGCGAGGAAAGCCGACTCAACGGCACTTCGGTGCTGTTCCAGGTCAACAACGTGACCGACGAGCCCTACCGGCAGTTCTTCAACGGCAATGGCCTGACGCAGTTCTACGCGAAGTACGGCCGACAGTACCTGCTGGGCGTGACCTACCGGTTCTGACCCTCCCCCTTCGGTAGCTCTCCAATGCACCCCCTGCCGGGTCTTCCGGCAGGGGTTTTTTTTTCGAGCTCGTGAAGGGCACGTCCGGGCCTGGACCGTCGGGCCCGCGATCGACTGCGTGCCATTGGGGCCGCGCATCCCCGAGAATGCCTGGTCCCCCCGGTCCGCAGGAACCATGTCCATCCGGCTCGCATCGCGTTCGTTGAGGCACGCGCCGGTCTTCGCGTTCGCGGTGGTCCTCACGCTGACCCTGGGCATCGCGTCGGTCGGGACGATGTTCGCCATCGTGCACGGCGTGCTGCTCGCTCCGTTGCCCTATGGGGAGCCCGATCGGCTGGTCAGCGTGGAGCTGCGATCGGCCGAGCAGCGCCGGATCCAGCAGCCACCGGCGCTCAAGGACACCTACGTGCGATACGCGCAGCGGCTCGAGGCCGTGGGCGTCCACCGGACCGGCAACGCGAACCTGTGGACGGAGGGCGATGGCGAAGCACCCGAGCGCGTCACCGCGACCTGGATATCGGCGTCGCTCGTGCCCCTGCTCCGCGTCGCGCCGCTGCTGGGTCGAACGTTCACGGCCGAGGAGGAACGGCTGGGTGGACCGAACGCGGTGATCCTGGGCGAATCGGTGTGGCGGGCGCGTTTCGGCGCGACGCCCGACGTCCTGGGCCGGACGCTCATGGTCAACAGCGTCCCGCGCGAGATCGTCGGGATCATGCCGGCGGGGTTCGCGTTCCCGACGGCGGACACGCGCATCTGGCTCCCCGCGCGGACGGCGAATCGCGGCACGGTCGGCGATTTCGCCTACTCGATGGTGGCGCGCCTGGCGCCTGGCGCCACGGCCGAGGAGGTGCAACGCGAGCTCACCGAGGTCCTGCCGCGCCTGGCCCAAACGTATCCGCGCCTGGAGTCGGGGGCGTCAACGGCGACATGGCTTTCGGAGGCGGGTCCGGTGCCGGTCGTCACCCCGTTGCGGGAAGCGGTCACGGGCGAAATCGCGCGGACCCTGTGGATGCTGGCGTCCGCGTCCGCGCTGGTCCTGCTCGTCGCCTGGGCGAACGTCGCGAACCTCATGCTGATGAGGGCAGACGGACGCCAGCTGGACCTTGCCGTCCGCGAAGCGCTCGGCGCGCGCCAGAGCCGCATCGCCCTGCATTTCCTCGGTGAATCGCTGCTGCTCGGTGTCGCATCCGGCGTCGTCGCGCTGCTGATCGCCCAGGGCGCCGTGCGCGCACTCGTCGCGTTCGGACCGTCCGACGTTCCCCGGCTCGCGGGGCTCGGCGTCGGCCTGGAAGCCACGGGCGTCATCGCGGGTATCACGCTCCTGGGCGTGATCGTGTGCGCCGCCGTGCCGGCGCTACGATCGAGGCGGACGAGCCTGTCGACCGGGCTGCGCGATGGCGGACGCGGTGGATCCACGGGCAAGGCGAGGTTGCGGGTGCGGACGAGCCTCACCGTGCTCCAGATCGCCGTCGCGCTCGTGGTCTCGCTGGGCTCGGCCCTGCTCCTGCGCACCGCACATCGCCTCGGCGAGGTGGACCGGGGCTTCGTAACCGACGACGTGACGGTGCTCTGGACCCAACTGCCGTTCGCGCGCTACGACGATGCGGCGGCGGTGGCGTTCTATGCCCGCCTGTCCGAACGCGTGGGCGAGATGCCGTCGGTGCAGGCCGCGGGCCTGGCGATGCACGTGCCGCTCGTGCCCGGCGAGACGCTGGAGCAGATCGTCCGTGTCGAAGGCGACGCGCGGACACGGTCGCTGCCCGTCAACGTCGTCGACGCCGGGTACTTCCGCGCCCTGGGAATTCCGCTCCTCGCCGGTCGCGGCTTCCATCGGCTCGACCTCGAACAGGGGCGGGACGTCGTGATCAACCGCAAGGCCGCCGTGACCCTGTTCGGCGATCCCAACGGCACGGCGGCGGTGGGAAAACCGCTGGCGCTGGCGTCGTCGGGGCGGCGCTACACCGTCGTCGGCGTCGTCGGCGACGTCCGGGACCAGGATCTCGCGACGTCGCCCGAGGCGACGATCTACCGGCCACAGGTCGTGCCGATCGATTCGACGGTGGACCCGGCGGCCAGGCGCACGATGGCGCTGGTCGTGAAGACAGGCCCCTCGGCCGGCCTGGATGTCGAGGGAATCCGTCGGATCGTGCGGGAGCTCGACCCCACCGTTCCGCTGTTCCACGTCGAATCGATGGACGAGGTGGTCCGTGCCTCGACGGCGCGACTCACGCTCGTGCTCGTGCTGATGTCGGTTGCCGCGGGAATGACGCTGCTGCTCGGCATGGTCGGGCTCTATGGCGTGACCTCGACCCAGGTCGCGCTCCGCACACGCGAATTCGGCGTCCGGCTCGCGCTCGGCGCCGACCCCAGGCGGATCGCCGGATCGGTCGCCCGCCGAGGATTGGGCCTTGCCGCGGTCGGCATCGTCGCCGGGTTCGCGTTCTACGGCATGGTCGCGCCGCTCCTCCAGGCATTCCTGTTCGATGTCACCCCGACCGACCCCCCGACGCTGCTCGGCGCCACGTTGCTGATCGTGGCCACGACGGTGCTCGCGGGGTGGCTTCCGGCGATGCGGGCCGCGCGCGTCGATCCGGCGGAGGCGCTGCGGGCCGAGTAGGCGCCTGCTATTGCGTCCGGCCCGGCAGGTGCCAGAATCCGGCACGGGTTCCGGATGCACCCATGAAGGGCAAACCCACATCGTTCGACATCGCCTACCGCGCCGGCGTCTCGCAGGCGACGGTGTCGCGCGCGTTGAGCGGCAGCCCGCTGGTGAGCCTGGAGACGCGGCGGCGCATCCAGCAGATCGCGAAGGAACTGAACTACAAGGTCGACAAGAACGCCTCGGGCCTGCGCCGCCAGCACGCGACGACGCTCGCGCTGCTGCTGTTCGAGGATCCCACGGCCGACGATTCGCTGATCAACCCGTTCTTCCTCTCCATGCTCGGCTCGATCACGCGCGCCTGCGCGCGCCAGGGCTACGACCTGCTCATCTCCTTCCAGCAGCTGTCGCAGGACTGGCACGCGGACTACCAGGACAGCCACAAGGCCGACGGCCTGATCCTGCTCGGCTACGGGGACTACACGGCCTCGAAATCGAACTTCGAGCACCTCGTGCGGCAGGGCACGCACTTCGTGCGCTGGGGCGCGGAGGTCGAGGACCAGTGCGGCATCTCGGTCGGCTGCGACAACGTGCAGGGGGGACGCTCCATCGCCGAGCACATCCTCAAGCTGGGCCGGCGGGAAATCGCGTTCATCGGCACCATCTCGTCCCAGTGCCCCGAATTCCGCGACCGCTATCTCGGCCTGGTGCAGGCCCTGGAGTGGTCCGACCTGCCCCTGCGGCCGGAACTGCAAGTGGACGCACCCGATTCCACCGAAGCCATGGGCCACGATGCGACCTTGCGCCTGCTCGATCGCGGCGTGCCCTTCGACGCGGTCTTCGCGGCCAGCGACCTGATGGCGATCGGCGCGATCCGCGCGCTGGCCGAGCGCGGTTTGCGCGTGCCGGCGGACGTCGCGGTCGCGGGATTCGACGATATCCCGGTGGCGAGCCTGACCAATCCCCCGCTCACCACCGTGATGCAGGACACCAAGCTCGCCGGCGAGCAACTGGTGGAGTGCCTGGTGCGCCAGATCCGCGGGGAGCCGGTAGGCAGCGAGATGCTGCGCGCGCGCCTGGTCGTCCGACGGTCGTGCGGGGAGCAGGTACCCGCGACCTGATCGCTCGTGCGCGCATTCGCGCATCCTGCGACCGACACTCCTCGTCGCCCCCGCGCAGGCGGGGGCCCAGTGGCTTTGCTGTGGATTCCGTGAAAGGAGCGAAAGTCACCGGGCTCCCGCCTTCGCGGGAGCGACGGAACGACTTCTCAATGTCGAACCGCGCCGGCCGCCAGCCTCGCGTCGAGATCGGCGCGCCGCACCGGCGCATCCAGCACGTAGACGGCGATGCCGTGCGCGGGCACGGTCGCGCGCAGGCTGCCGCCGTCGCGCACCGTCACCGGTTGGCCGCCGAGCGCCGCGCGCCAATCGCCCGGTTCCAGGAGTTCGGAGATGTTGAAGTCGGTCGGGTCCGCGCCCTTGTTCAGCAGCACGAGCGCGATCTGGTTCGTGCCGCCCTGCTGCAGCACGCGATAGAACGCGGCGCGGTTTCCCGACAGTTCCAGGTTCACCTGCAATCCGCGCTGCAGGGCCGGCGTGGCGGCGCGCAGCGTCGCCACCTTCGCGAGCGCGGTCCGGATCGGGTGGTTGCGTGCCGCCTCGATGCCCTGCTTCCCGAACAGGTTGCGGTTGCCCTGGTGCTCGGCGCGCCCGCGCTCGAAGCCCATCTCCGATCCGTAGTAGACGATCGGGATGCCGCGCGCGGTGAACAGGAAGTTGTGCGCGTCGATGAAGCCGGCGTCGTTCGCGTCGAGCCGGGCCATGTCGTGGTTGTCGTAGAACGTCATCAGCTCGTAGGGATTCCGGTACGGGCCGCCCTCGAGGTACAGCGCGTCGGCGAGCACCGCGTAGTCCGCCTGCTTGCTGCCGAACACCTCGGACATCTTCGCCTTGAGCGGGAAGTCGAGCACCGACATCGATCCCGATTCGGGCAGCGTATACGCCGCGATCTTCCTCGCGTCGTAGTTGAACGCCTCGCCGAACATGAAGTAGCCCGGGTGCTTCGCCCGGATGCGCGCGGCGAAGCGCTTCCAGAACGCCGGCGACATGTGCGCCATGGTGTCGATGCGGAACGCCGCGGCGCCCTGCCCGATCCACTGCAGGTACGCACCGGCGAGGTAGTCCAGCACCTCGGGCGAGTTCTCGTTCAGGTCGGCGAGCTGCGCCAGGTCCTGCTTGGCGTTGTAGAAACGGTGCAGCGGTTCGTGCGCGGGATCGAGCCACGCGGGCGGCCGGTTCTGGTGGTCGGCGAGCAGCTTGCCGTCGGCGGCGTAGATCCGCCCGAACTGCGGCTGGGCCACGGGCATGGTGAAACCGGGCGAGCCATGGTTGCAGACGATGTCGAGCACCACCTTCAGGCCACGGCCGCGCATGGCGCGCGTGAACCCGGCGAAATCCAGGCCCTCGCTGCCCCAGTGCTCGTCGAGGCGGTAGAAGTTCGTGCCCCAGTAGCCGTGGTAGCCGGACTTGCCGCGGTCGGTGAGGATGCTGCCCCAGCCGGGCGCATCGCCGCCGGTGAAGGCCTCGTCGGGGTTGTCCACGATGGGCGTGACCCACACGGCGCTGAATCCCATCTCGGTGATGTACGCCGCGTGATCGACGATGCCCTTGAAGTCGCCGCCGAGGTAGCCGATGTTGTCGGTGCCGCCGTACGGCAGCGCGAGCGGGATGTCGAAGGTGCGGTGCGCCCCGCCCTGGTCGCGATGGTCGTTCGACTCGTCGCCGTTGACGAAGCGGTCGGTGACCACGAAGTAGATCGACTCCGAGGCGAACGGCTCGTTCGTTCCCGCGTGGACGGGCAGGTCCCTGGACGGTTTCCCGGCTGCACAGCACGCGACCGCCGACACCATCGCCAGCGCACCGAGCGCCGCGGCCGGGATCCGCGCGCGGCTCATCGGGCCACCGCCGTGGCGCCACCGGGAATCGCGTCGTCCACGCGCACGCGCAGCACGCAGGCGCCGGCGACCAGCAGGCTCATGCCGCCGAGCGTCAGGGCGTGGATGGGCTCGCCCGCGAAGAAGGTCTTGAGCAGGAAGCCCAGGATGGTCGCGGCGACGAGCTGCGGGATCACGATGAAGAAGTTGAAGATGCCCATGTAGATGCCCATCTTCTCCGCCGGCAGGCTGTCGGCGAGCAGCGCGTAGGGCAAGGACAGGATCGACGCCCAGGCGAAGCCGACGCCGACCATGGACAGCAGCAGCCAGTCCGGATCGCGGATCACCCAGAACGAGAGCAGCGCCGCGGCGCCGATCCACAGGTTCACCAGGTGGCTCCAGCGCGCGCCGAAGCGGCGCACGAGCCACGGGATCACGATCGCCGCGAGCATGGCGAAGCCGTTGTAGGCGGCGAACAGCACGCCCACCCAGTCCGCCCCGTCGTTGTACGCCTTGGACTGCGGATCGGCCGAGCCGAAGTGCACCTGCGCGACGGCCGAGGTGGTGTAGATCCACATCGCGAACAGCGCGAACCAGGAGAAGAACTGCACGACGGCGAGGCGTCGCATCACGTCGGGCATGGCGTAGAGGTCGGCCATGATGGTGGTGAACATGCCGCCGCCCTGCCCCCGCGACAGCAGCGCCAGGGACACGCCGTACAAGGCAAATCCGCCGGCGAGCAGGTACAGCTGGCGGTCGAGCGCATAGTGGTACACGCCGAACGCGACCCCCGCGCCGACCACGAGCCAGAACAGGCCCTGGCGTCCGGCGCGCGCGGTATCGATCGCGCGGACCGTCCCGCTGCGCACGGTGTCGGTGGCCTTGAGTTCGTCGGGCGGCATCTCGCGCGTGCTCACCACCGTCCAGCCCACGGCGAGCAGCAGCACCACGCCGCCGGCCCAGAACGCGTAGCGCACCGAGTCGGGCACGATGCCCGGCTCGGCCGTGTTCGGAACGCCGGCCTGGGTCAGCAGCCACGGCAGCGCGCTCGCCACGACCGCGCCCACGCCGATGAAGAAGCTCTGCATCGCGAAGCCGCTCGCGCGCTGGCGCGGCGGCAGCTGGTCGCCGACGAAGGCGCGGAAGGGTTCCATCGAGATGTTGATCGAGGCATCGAGGATCCACAGCAGGCCCGCCGCCATCCACAGCACCGGCGAGGCCGGCATCACGAACAGCGCGAGCGAGGCGAGCACGGCGCCGACCAGGAAATACGGACGACGACGACCGAGCCCGGTCCAGGTGCGATCGGAGAGGTAGCCCACGACGGGTTGCACGAGCAGCCCCGTCAGCGGGGCCGCGATCCACAGCATCGGGATGTCGTCGATCTGGGCGCCCAGCGTCTGGAAGATGCGGCTGACGTTCGCGTTCTGCAGTGCGAAGCCGAACTGGATGCCGAGGAACCCGAAGCACATGTTCCAGATCTGCCAGAAGCCCAGCTCCGGACGCATCCTCGGGCGCGGATTCGGATCGCTCATGCGGTGTGCTCCAGGACGTTGCGATCGATCGTACGCGGGTCGCGACCTGGCACGGATCGGAAACGACGCGATCCGCCGGCCGAAAGGCAGGATGAGGACATCGACCCTCCCAGGTCCCGAACCCTATTCGATCCGGAACTTAGCCCGAGCGGGACCCCGCCGTCGATGAATACGATTGCACAGCAACGGGCTTGCGCACGTCTGGAATTAAGCTGGAGCTCGCGTGCCCGCGGTGGGTCACGACGATCGCGGGCACGGACGACATGGCGACTACACCCTGGTGGCGCGGTGCGGTGATCTACCAGGTCTATCCGCGCAGCTTCGTCGACCTCAGCGGCGACGGCGTGGGCGACCTGCCGGGGCTTTATTCGCGCCTGGAATACATCGCGAGCCTGGGCGTGGACGCGATCTGGATCTCGCCCTTCTTTCGTTCGCCCATGGCCGATTTCGGCTACGACATCGCCGACTACCGAGACGTGGATCCGCTGTTCGGAACGCTGGCGGACTTCGATCGGGTGCAGGCGCGCGCGCACGAGCTCGGCCTGAAGGTGATGATCGACCAGGTGCTCAGCCACACCTCCGACCAGCACCCGTGGTTCCTCGAAAGCCGCGAGAGCCGCGACAACCCCAAGGCCGACTGGTACGTGTGGGCCGATGCGCGCGAGGACGGTACGCCGCCGAACAACTGGCTGTCGATCTTCGGCGGCGTCGCCTGGCAATGGGAGCCGCGCCGCTGCCAGTACTACCTGCACAACTTCCTCACCTCGCAACCGGACCTCAACTTCCACCATCCCGAGGTGCGTGCGGCGTCGCTCGACAACATCCGCTTCTGGCTCGACCGCGGCGTGGACGGCCTGCGCCTGGACGCGATCAACTTCTGCTTCCACGACCGCCAGCTGCGCGACAACCCGCCCAAGCCCCCCGAGGCTCGCGTGGGACGCGGCTTCAGCGCCGACAATCCCTACGCGTTCCAGTACCACCACTACAACAACACGCAGCCGGAGAACCTTGCGTTCCTGCTCGAGCTGCGTGCCCTGCTCGACCGCTATCCCGACATCGCCGCGCTCGGCGAGATCTCCGCCGAGGACTCGCTCGCGACCATGGCCGAGTACACCAGCGGCCATCGCCTGCACATGGGCTACAGCTTCGAACTGCTGACCGAGGATTGCTCCGCGGCGTACATCCGCGGCACCGTGGAGCGACTCGAGGCGCAGATGCGCGAGGGCTGGCCGTGCTGGGCGATCTCCAACCACGACGTCACGCGCGTGGCGAGCCGCTGGGGCGGTGACTCGCCCTCGTCCGCGCTGCCCACGCTGCTGACCGCGATGATCTGCTCGCTGCGCGGCTCGGTGTGCGTGTACCAGGGCGAGGAACTGGGCCTCACGGAGGCCGAGATCCCCTACGACGTGATCCAGGATCCCTACGGCAAGGCGTTCTGGCCGAATTTCAAGGGCCGCGACGGCGCGCGCACGCCCATGCCCTGGGACGAATCCGAGCATGCGGGGTTCAGTCGCGTGCGGCCGTGGCTGCCGGTGCCCGACGAGCACCGGAACCGTTCGGTGGAGACGCAGGACGCCGCTCCCGACTCGCCGTTGAACCGCTTCCGGCGATTCATGCGCTGGCGCAAGTCGCAACCCGCGCTCGTGCACGGATCCATCCGCTTCCTCGACGCGCCCGAACCCCTCCTCGCCTTCGTGCGCGAGCACGAAGGGCGGTCGATGTTGATGGCGTTCAACCTGTCGGGGGAAGGCCAGGCCTGGGACATGCCGTCGGAGTTCCATTCGACCGACATCGCAGGCCATGGGCTTTCCGCCGGGCGGGTCGAGGGGCGCAGGATCCAACTACCGCCGCACGGCGGCATATTCCGCGAATTGCATGCCGAGGCCCCGGGTGTCGTGTTGCACGCGCAGGCGGCCGTCGCGGGGCGCTGAGAAGCGGACTGCGGTTTCGAAGCTCGCGACGAGTTCGATCTCCCGGTCGTCATCGCGGTCGCCCGTACCTGGCCCCCTCGGCTTCCTTCTCCCCGCCCACGGGGAGAAGGTGCCCGCAGGGCGGATGAGGGGCAACCTTGCGCATGGCAAGGGCGGCCCACCACCCCAACCACAGCCCCCCCCCCGGG
>Ga0315912_10003164_pt1 | contig 16606 bp, 15 predicted proteins | sample VfabasoilMG_FD_204469 | JGI IMG/M metagenome (GOLD analysis project Ga0315912, IMG submission 204469) | Garden soil microbial communities collected in Santa Monica, California, United States - V. faba soil | ecosystem: Environmental > Terrestrial > Soil > Garden | place: USA: California... | reverse complement strand
TCACGTCCAAACCGATAAGGTCCATCAGTTCGAACGGCCCCATGCGCAATCCGGTAGCTTTCATCAGCTTGTCGACGGACTGAAAGTCCGTTACATTTTCTTCTACGAGCTTAAGCGATTCGACGTAGTACAATCGCGCGACACGGTTCACGATAAAGCCGGGCGAGTCGTTCGCCAACACCGATGTCTTTGAGATCTGCGCAGCTAATTCCTGCAAAGTCGTGATGGTTGCGTCAGCTGTCTGTGCGCCGCGGATAATTTCCACCAGCTTCATCAGCGGCGCAGGATTGAAGAAATGTAGTCCTGCGGCGCGTTCGGGATATTTTAATACGGAAGCGATCTGTGTAATAGGAATGGAGGATGTGTTGCTAGTCATAACGCAGTCCTTACCGTTGATCTTTTCCAGTTCCTGAAAAATTTTTTGCTTTACTTCCAGGCGTTCTACGACGGCTTCGATCGCCAGGTCGACCTGAAGTTGGCGAAAGTCGTCTACAGCGTGAATGTTTTGAAGCGTTTGATCTCGTTGGTCATTTGAAATCTTGCCCTTCCCAACCAACGTCTCCAGCGTTTTTTGAATCAAGCTGATAGCATTCCTGGTTTGTTCCTGTTGAGCGTCATAAATTAATACTGAATATCCGGACTGGGCGCACAGTTGCGCGATACCCTGGCCCATCGTACCCGCACCGATGACGGCGATTGTTTTTATGGGCTGAGTGATCATGCTACTCCGTTGGAGTGAAACTGTTTCAGGAAGCGTACATCATTTTCAGAATAAAGACGCAAGTCGTTCACCTGGTAACGCAGTTGTGTTACGCGTTCGATACCCATGCCGAATGCAAATCCGGTAAATTCTTCCGGATCAATTCCGCAGTTACGCAACACATTGGGATGAACCATGCCGGCGCCTGCGATCTCTACCCAACCACTGCGTTTGCAGACAACACATCCGTCGCCTTTGCAGATCAGGCAGGTAACATCAATTTCAGCGCTGGGTTCAGTGAACGGAAAGAATGAAGGACGGAGTCTTAATTGGATGTCCTTGCCATACATTTCCTTGGCGAAATGAAAAAGCGTTTGCTTGAGATCGGCAAAGCTTACGTTGCGATCAATATACAATCCTTCGACCTGGTGAAAGAAGCAATGCGCGCGTGCGGAGATTGCTTCGTTACGATACACCCGGCCAGGCATAATCGCCCGGATGGGAGGCTTCTGTTGTTTCATCAACCGGATCTGAACATTGGATGTGTGCGTTCGCAACAATACGTCTTGTTCTGCTGTCCCGCTTTTCTTCTCAATGAAAAATGTATCCTGCATTTCGCGGGCCGGGTGATTCTCCGGGAAATTCAAGGCAGAGAAATTGTGCCAGTCGTCTTCAATTTCAGGTCCATCCGCAACGCTGAATCCCAGGCGCTCGAATATTTCAATGATCCGATAGCGCGTAAGGGTCAACGGATGGAGGTTGCCGACTTTATTGGGAACAGGCGGAAGACTGAGATCAAGGTCGACAGTCGTTTCCGTCGCGTTTTCCAGTTGCTCCTGGGAAGACTGCAATTTGGATTCCGCCGACTGCTTGAGTTGATTCAGAATTTTCCCGACGTTCTTTTTCTGCTCCGGGGGGGCCTGCTTCAGTTCTTCGAAAAGCTCGCTGAGAATGCCCTTGCGGCTAAAAAATTTCAGCCTGAAAGTCTCGAGACTTTCTTTGGTGGCTGCGGTAAATGCATCTACTTCTTGCTGAAGGGCGTGAATACGGTCTTCCATGGTCATAAAACAAACGGACAAAAATACCAATTTTAAGGAACTCAGGTCAGGCTGCCTCGTCTTCTTCCTCGAGTTCCAATCCTTTGACGGACAGTCTTTTGATGATCAGACGGTCGAGGATCAGGCTTAAGGTGATTGAAATAATCAGCAAGCCCGGGAGAATGTAGCGTTCTGAATAGTGGTGAAAAACGATAGCCAACACGATGAAGAAAAGTTGAACGCCGCCGAGAATCAAGGTTGTTTGATGGTGACTCATCCCCAGGCGCATGATGGCGTGATGGATGTGACTCTTATCGGGTTTAAATGGTGATTGTTTTTTGATCAGTCGCAGTATAACGATGCGAAGGGTGTCCACCAGGGGAATCACAATGAAGCATGCGGCCGTACCGATCGATGCGCTGAACCGATAAGGATTTTCGACAGGAAGATCAAAGTTAACGTGGATGAACCGGATAGAAAGTACTGCCAGCAGCATGCCGATCACCAGCGCGCCGGTGTCTCCCATAAAAATTTCAGAAGGTTCCCAATTGAAAATGAGAAATGCGAAGATGGAACCTACCATGGCGAATGATAGGACCGAAAAGATCATTTCGTCGACCACGAAAAACCAAATGCCGAAAGCCAGCAGCGAGAGTGCCGCAATGGTGCCGGCGAGTCCGTCGAGTCCGTCGATGAGGTTGAAGGAATTCGTGATCACGATAATTGTAAACAACGTGATCAGGTAGCTGATCACTTCAGGGATTTCGTAAATACCGAACACGCCGAAGAAAGAATCAATTTTCAGGTCAAAAAGAAAAATGAGCAACGATGTGGCCATCAACTGCCCGGTGAGTTTCATCATCCACCGCAAGGGCACCAGGTCGTCGCGTACGCCAATAAAAAAGATCACGAACAGCGCCACGAGAAAAAACTTGATGCTACTCCAATATTGCAGGTCAATCCAGATCATGGATGAAATGATGAACCCGACGAAGATGGCGATACCACCCATCGAAGGAGTCACTTTCTTGTGGATTTTTCTTCGGCCCGGAATGTCAACCAGGTTCTTGCTGAGGGAGAACTTAATGATCACCGGAACGATGAGGAACGCGATGACAAATGAAGTTGTTGCCGCAGCAAGCTGGATCGCCATAATTTAAGATAACCGCCAAAAGTAATTGATTGATGCAATATTATCGCCTTTTTTCCCGCTAAAAGTAAACTGCGCGGTGTGGCCTCACGAGCGTTCTTTCCTGTACCACTCGATCATTTTGTGCAATCCCTGAATGGTGGTGAACTGTGGTTGAAAACCTTCGTTCCTAACTTTTTGAGCAGAGTGAAATGTCTGCGTAGCCAGCTTCTTTATTCGCGCGCTGGAGATGGGTAAATTCTTCCCGGTGATTTTTATGGCCATGTCAAACGGCAATCCAATTAACGTGGCAACAGCTGTAGGAATCGAGAAATATATTTTTTTTCCGAGTGCGTCAGCAATGATTGAACTGATTTGACGAACCGGCAGTTGTGGTTCATCGGCGTAATTGTAAATCGACAGGCCCGGTTTAATTTTCGTGATCAAAAAGAGCGTCGCCATCACCAGGTTTTCAACGTACGCAATCGATTTCACATTGTCGCTCTTGCCAACATGGAAATAAAATCCGGAGTCGATTTGCTTAATGAGGTTTCGCATGTTGGCCATATTGTTTGGTCCATAAACCACCGTCGGCCGAATGATCATTACTTTTCGTGTCGTATCTTCGGCTGCCCATTTCTCCAGAACGCGTTCGCCTGCAAGCTTTGATGCACCATAAGGGCCATCGGGATTTGTTCCACTGGATTCAGAAGAGACTTCATCGTTGGTGCCATAAACCGCCACCGACGAGTAGAACACGATTTCCTTAATGTTGTTTTCCGTTGCCACCTCGCAGATCCTCATCGTTCCTTCTTCATTGGTATCGAAGTATTCATCGTGCCCAATGCCAAAGTCATGATGTTTGGCGGCAAGCGACAAAATCGTGCTGATGGTATGTCCTTTCACGGCCCGCCGTAGATCTTCTATTTTTCTGATATCACCCTGGATGAAGTCAGCGGTGTGGGGAAAGGTTGGCTCAAGCAAGTCGAGGTTAATGATCTGTTCGTTGGGAATGTAGCGATGGAAATGGCTTCCAATAAATCCAGACCCGCCGGTGACTAAAATTTTGCTCATACTTTCCGAGGGGATAACTGATTCCATTGTGCTACAACATGATTAACGAATTTTTCTGACAGGGATTGTCGGGAAAAATCCGAACGTATCGAGACTACGTGTTGGGCCAACACCGAGAGCTTGCTATGGTCAGCATGCAGCGACTGAATTTTGTTGAAAATTCCATCCATGTCGTCGGGGTCGAACTGAAAACCCATTTGATTTTTTTCTACGAAATCGCCGGCCTCGCTTCGCGGTGTTACCATAACGGGTAGGCCTACGCCAATATACTCGTAAATTTTAACCGGGAAGGAATTTTTGCTGATGAGATCATCCGAACGAAACGATATCCCAAGATGCGCTTTGGAAATCAATGCCGGTATCTTGTTATAGTCGACCTTGCCGAGGTAGCGCACATTGGGCGGGATTTCCTTTTTTAACATATCGTCATTGTTTCCCCAGCCGATAACGTTGAATTGGATCGCCAGGTTCTCCGCATGTGCCTTGCGTGCAATCTTCAGGATAAGTTCAGGATCCTGAAACTTACCGATGTTGCCATGGAAGATGATGCTAAACATTTTCTCTTTCTCGGCGGAAGGCATGAAGAGATCGCCATCAAAACCGTTTCGGAGAAGGACTGCCCTATTCTGCGTCTTTAGCTTTTCATCAATTCGCTTGCATATCCCTTCGGTGACGGTGGTGACGATCAATGCATTCCGATACGCCAACTTTTCAATAAGAAGTAGCATCCGCCCAATCATCGACTTTTCCGAAATAAGTCCTGCGGAAATGAAAACTTCCGGATACTCATCTCTTACATCGAAGATATAAGGAGTCCCTCTGATTTTCGCCGCCCACGAACCCATACAACTTGCAACGAATGGTGGACTGGATATCAACACCAAATCATAACGCGAAAAAAGTACTCTGAAGAACATCTCGGTGCCCAACAAAACTTCTCCCAGCAATCGAGCGAGGTTAGAGCCTTCATTGGACGGAGCGTTAAAAATGTTGTGCCGCACATTAAGTTTCGAATCACTTGCATTCCGCGTCGAGGTTTGAACCACGACATTGAATCCTTTCTTCTGGAATGCCTCGGCGAGATAGTAGAGTCGTATGGCTACGGCTTTGTTCTCGGGTCTGAACGCGTCGCAAAAAATTCCAATGTTAACAGCCATGGATCACGCAAAGAAATTTTTGATGCAGGAGCAAACGTATTCTATCTGCTGATCCGCGAGTTCCGGATACATGGGGAGAGAAAGAATTTCAGATTGATAAGCTGACGCGACGGGAAAATCCGCAGGCTTGTGGCCAAGGTATTGGTAGGCCGGTAGATTCGGCAAAGCTGTTGGATAGTGGATGGCCGTGTGAACTCCTTTAGATTCGAGAAATGCCTTCAGCTCGTTTCGACGTGAAGAACGTACGACGTATAGATGGAAAGTATGCCGCGTATCCTTGCGAACTGTTGGCAAGTTGATCGGTAAACCCTGAAGCAGCTGATTATACCTAGCAGCGTGGTTGACCCGCTGTTGCGTCCATTGCTTCAGGTATTTCATTTTAACGGTGAGGATGCTGGCCTGCAAGGAGTCTAACCGACTGTTCACGCCTTCCATCTCGTGGAAGTGTTTTTTTAATGCGCCATGATTGGCGTACATGGCCATTTTTTTAGCCAGGTCATCGTCGTCGGTGATTACCGCTCCGGCATCGCCATATGCGCCCAGGTTTTTTCCGGGATAAAAGCTAAACGTACCGGCATTGCCGAAAGTGCCTGCCAGTTTTCCATTCTCTTCGCTCAAGTGTGATTGCGCGCAGTCTTCAATCAGAAACAATTTATGTTGCTGACAAATGTCTTTTATAGTTTGAATGTGCGCGATGTGACCATAGATGTGAACGGGAATGATGGCCTTCGTTCTTGACGTGATCTTGCTTTCGATCAGCGCAGGATCGATGGTAAAAGTATTTGGATCGATGTCTACGAAGACAACTTTTGCTCCGGTCTGTGTGATGGTTTCCGAAGTGGAGATCCAGCTCAGCGCGGTGGTGATAACTTCATCGCCTGCTCCGATGCCCAGCATTTTCATGGCAATGTAAATGGCATCCGTTCCGTTTGCTACTCCAACACAATGACGAACACCCAGCAACGAAGCGAATTCCTTTTCGAAACCCTTCACGCGATGACCTCCGATGAACGATGATTCGTCCAGTACATCGGCAATGGATTTATCGATCTCTTGTTTAATCGATAGGTACTGAGTTTTTAGATCTACAAAAGGTACTGTCATAGGGGTCTGATGAGTTTGGCTGGATTTCCGGCGTATATGCCAGGCTTCACAATGCTTTTGGTTACGACCGCGCCTGCACCGATGACTACGCCGTCACATATTTCCACGGGCAGGATCGTAGCGTTCGAACCGATCGAAACGCGGTCGCCGACCTTGGTTTTTTTCCACAAGGTTACATCGCCTCTCGCCGGTCCGCCTTTTGCAAACACGTCGTTGATGAACATCACGCCGTGACCGATAAAGCACTCGTCACCAATGGTGACGAGCTCGCAGATAAAAGCGTGCGATTGGACTTTTGTGCTCTTTCCGATGGTGACATTTTTCTGGATTTCGACAAAGGGTCCAATGAAGCAGTTGTCGCCGATCTTGCAACCGTAGAGGTTCGTGGGCTGAACGACTTTGACGCCCTCTCCGAAGTCCACATCTTTTATTCCAGATTCAAGCAGTCGAGGCATCATACTTTCGCGGATGAGTAGATTTTGTCAATGATTTCAACTGTCTTCAAACCTTCGAATCCATTGGTGGCAATGATGCCTTCGTGCGCCAACACCTCGACAATGTTTTGATATACCTTATCGTGATTGGACATCGAACCCTGGTACTGACCGTAGTTGTTCGGCGGATTTCCCGCAGGCAGATCCTTGATCTCGTAGTTGTTGATATTCTGGTACTCGAGCTCGTTCAAATATTGGCCACCTATTTTCACGGTACCTTTTTCGCCAAAGATCGTCAGCGAGCCTTCCATATTTTTTTGGTTGGCATTCACCGTGTAGTTAATGGTGCCCAGCACCCCGTTGTAAAACTCGGCGCAGATTACGCCCGTGTCTTCGAACTCGATAATTCCCTGGTGGTGGAAGTTTTTGGCAAAGGCGTGCACCGACTTGATGTCGCCAATCATCCAATAAAGCAAATCAATGAAGTGACTGAACTGTGTGAAGAGCGTGCCGCCATCGAGATCTTTGGTTCCCTTCCACGAGTTTTTGTAGTAGTCGTTATTACGATTCCAAAAGCAAGAGAGTTGGATGCTGTAAATTTTTCCAAAGCGACCCTCATCTATTGCTTTCTTAACGGCTTCTACGGGTGGGTTAAATCGGTTTTGTTTTACGATGAACAATCTACGGTTTGCTTTTTCAGCGGCCTTGATCATTTCGCCACAATCGTGAACGTTGAGCGCCATCGGCTTTTCACACAAAATATGATGGCCAGCATGAAGGCCTTTTATAGTTTGTTCGGCATGAAGCCCGTTTGGGGTGCAGATGGAGATGACATCGATATCCTTTTCCTTTTTCAGGAGTTCGTCCAGCGACGTATAGGCGGTTGCCTGAAAGGCGTTGGCAAGTTCCGTGGCCTTCTGCGCGTCGATGTCGCAAACAGCTTGAAGGGTTCCAACGTGACTAATATGCTTGGCATGCCGTTGTCCGATGCGTCCACAACCAACAAGGGCAAATCTCAAGGGTTTATTCATTTCGTGTTGTTTTAATTTCGGGCTGGCAAATTTAACGGTTCTCGTTAACTATGCATGATTCCCTTGCCCCGCAATACATTCAATATCTTCCGCATGCGGTTAAGTCTGTGGGCCAGGTTTGGATAATCCCGGTAGGTCTTTGTCGGCGCTGAGAGTATCTGGTCAAACTCGCTGGGTGATAATTCCAGTTTCTTCTGGACAAAGATTTTGTCTTCCTCCAGCATGCCTTGCGGATAAACAGGTTTTTGAAGCTCCTGTAGTGCGGCGTCGCGGGTGATTTGATTCGAAAAGATCAAACTGGAAAGGTGAGCCTTCCGCTTATCGATATTGAATTTCTGCGGCAGTATGTAGCCTTGAAAGAATCGCGTGTAGATCGACTCGTAGTGTTTGCCACCGTAGTATTTCCAATCCAGTTTTTCTTTCAGTAAGGCCATCGCCTCTTCCTTATTATAGGGTAAATAATTCAAGATGGAGACGATACGAATCCGCTTGATAAAAGTGTAGTAGGCGTACTTCAGCGGAGTGATATAGGGATAGCTCTTCAGCTTGCCGGATCCAAAACGTTTGTTGATGGTGCGGATGTATAACCAGTCAATGTGACCATACGACCAGGTGGCGGGCAACACAGATTCGGTAGCAAAGTTATTCCCGTTGATAATGTATTTGATGCCATGTTCATTCGCCACCTTGAAAAGTAAAGCCATGATCGCGTGATCGGTAGGAATCTCGCCATCCGGCGTGGAGGCTTTTAAGAATGCCAGCTGAAGGGACTTGAACTCATACCAATCGATCACGTAAGTGAACAGATCGATGTCCAATTTTTTCAGGGTATTCTCGATGTTCTTCACCGACAGTTCTGAATTCCAGCCATTGTCAAAATGGACGGCCAAAGGACGTAAGCCGAGTTCTTTTACTTTATAGGCAACGTAGGTACTATCCACGCCACCGCTGACACCGATCAAACAATCATAGTCTTTGCCACGTCCGGTTTTTTTAATGGCGCTGAGTATCCGATCTAATTTATGCCGATCTGAGTCAAGATTAAACAATCGCACCGGGGCACGCTTGAGGTAGTCGTAGTAATAGTTACAGATGCCTTTTTCGTCAAATGTGATGTCCGGATCGGCAATGGTATCCATGACCGAATGCGTGCATATCTTATAGTCGCTCGGATGTTCCATGTCGCTTAGTTTTTCAGCTGCTTAAATATTGGTTCCAGTTTTCCCCCTTCTCTTTCCCAACTCCATTGCGACTGCTTTGCAATTACATTCCCGGTCTTTCGGTCAATCTCTTCAGGCGTGAGCGAATGAATAAGTTCTGTGAGCGATGACTCTGAATCAGAGAACCAAGCTACGTCGTGATCCTGAAATTCTCTCATCAACTCCGGAAACGCGCTCGAGATGAATGGAATGCCTGCGGCGATGTACTCAAATACTTTGTTGGGAAGGCAGTAGTAATAGCTCAGGCATGTATTTTCAATAAAGCTAATACCCACATCGGCGCTGGAAATACATTCGATTACGTCGCCTGGCGCTACCGCCGGAAGGAAATGGATGTTGGGATGACGGGTTTCTGCTTTGATCACTGATTCGAGAGGCCCATATCCCAGGAAAACCATGTGCTTCATATCGTCTCGGTTTTTAAAGGCCCGTAGCATCATGTCGAGGCCCCGCCCTGGAACAAATGTTCCCACATAAACAAAGATTTTCGCAAGGTCAGGCAATTTGAGTTCACGCCTTATAAAATCAGATTTCGTACGCCTGCGGTTACCCTCTGGAATGTTCTTGATGACCTCAATTTTTTCGAGACGATACTCTTGCTGGTACCAGTTCTTAATACTGTGGCTAACCACTATTGTTTGGTCGACAAATCGAATGAAGAAGCGCTCCATGTTGCGGGCGATCTTTTTACGGATGCCCTGCGAATCATTGGATTCAGTTTCGAGCTCATGCGCATCATAAATTAGTTTGGACCGAAACAGGAGCCTAAGGATCACGCCGAGTGGCAGTACCGTTAACGAGTGTGCATTGACGATGCGTGGTTGCGCCCGAAGTGCGTAGAGCATACACTGTATGTAAAAAACAAAAAAACTCAGCAGGTTGAGAATTTTTAATTTTTCAGATTTTCTCAAACCTTTCAGTCGCCTGATCTCGATGTGGGAGCCAATCGCCTGATGCGTTTCAAGCCCTGGCTTCCAAAGTCCAAGGAGAATAATTTTGGTAGCCAGATCTAATTTGATAAGTGTCTTTGCTTCCCTAAGAATTCTGGATTCATTAGTGAAGTAGGATGGATAGATATGAAGATTGACAAGTTCCATTCCGGTGTCAGAACGGTAGTTTGTTTTTGATTCCGGTCAAAACCTGGATCATCTTTTCGGAAGATGGAAATTCCCGGTGCGTCCGGGGGGAGGCGTTCATGATCTCGTTCCATTCCGATTGCGAAAGGCCCAGTTTTTTAATGACATAGGTCAAATGTTCTTTTAGCACGTTCGGGTCATACAGCGGGTTCTTGAGTTCTTCGAGCGCCTCTTCGCGTGTGGTCTGGCCGGAACAAATCAAAGTCGAAAGATGGGCCTTGCGCTTATCGATGTTAAATTTGGTCGGCAGGTAATGCGCTTGGAAGAATTGCGTAAAAACTGATTCGTAGTGTTTGCCGCCGTAGTACCGCCAACCCAGTTCCTGCTGCAGTGTTTGGACCGCCGCGGCTTTGTTATAGTCGATGTAATTCAGCAGACGGATCGATTTGATTTTCTTCACATACAGGTAGTAAGCGTAACGTCCGATGCTCAGCTCCGGAAAAGTTTTGAGTTTAACTTTTCCGTAAGCATTGTGAATCGCTCGTAGACTTTTCAGATCATCGGCTTGATGACCCCAGCTGCTCGGAAGAATCCCCTCTGTGACAACATTGCTCCCGCTGAGGATATACTTGATTTTTCTTTCACTGGCTATCCTAAACAAAGATGCTTTTATGGCGTGGTCGGTAGGTACTTCCACGTTCGGTACAGAAGCCTTCAAGAAAGCAATTTGAATATCTTTAAATTCCTGCCAATCGATTACATAAGTTTCTAAACCAAGGTTGAGTTTCTTAACAATGTGTTCAATATTCTTGACGGCCAGTTCAGAGTTCCATCCATTGTCGAAGTGTATCGTCAGCGGACGAAGTCCCAGTTTCGACGCCAGGTAAGCCATGTAGGAACTATCGACCCCACCACTAAGTCCGAGGACGCAGTCGTATTCATTGTCTTTTCCAGACTCTTTAATAGCATGGACGATTTGCTGGAGATGGTTTTCGCGAACGGACAGCGGTACCAGAACGCGCTGCGCCAGCGCTTGATACTCATAGTAATGATTGCTTATTCCGTTTTCGTCGAACGTAATGTCCGGATCGGTTGTGTCCATGACAGTTTTGGTACACATCTGATAGGGTATTCCGGCGTGGCTCACGTCCTTCATGTCTATTCTTTTAGTATTTAATCAGCGTGGCAGATCGACATCTGGCGCTTAGTTCGTAGGCCTGGTTATTTTTTCTATCGTCTGGTAGTCAGGATAGGTAATCAATACCGCCTTATGTTTTCCATGGAATACAAACAGACTTCCGGCCGCTGCCGCTTCAGCTTTCGCCTGGGTAATCGCTTTGCCCATATCCTCAACGGAACCAGCCCCGCCACAAGCAACGACTGGCACATCGACGGCCTGGGTAACTTCAGAGACCAGATCAAGGTCATAGCCATTCATGACTCCATCCCGATCGACATTATTCAAAAATATTTCTCCCGCTCCGAGTTCCTGGAGCCTGACAGCATAGGCGACAGGCTCCATGTCCAGGGTTGTTCTTTTTGTATGCGAATAGACACGCGGTTTTCCCCAAAGGTTGGTTTTGATATCAATGGCTCCGACGATGGTGGAACTTCCGAAATTATCGGCAGCTTCCGAAATAAAGGACGGCTTGTCGAGGGCGTAGGTGTTAATGATAATTTTTTCAATACCACTCTGGATTAAGCGCTTGATTTGCTGGACCGACTTGACGGCTCCCCCATAAGAAAGCGGCATAAAACATTCTGAAGCAATTTCTTTTAGGTAGTCGTACGACGGCTCCCGGCCCTCTCGCGACGCGTCGATGTCGAGAAAGACCAGTTCATCGACTTCTTTTTCGTTGAATATTTTTACGGCATTGATGGGATCTCCAACATACTTGTGTTCCTTGAATTTAACCGTCTTTACAAGCCCCTTGTTTCGAAGCAAAAGTACCGGGATGACACGCGGCAACGCCATAGTTAATATTTTTCAATGAAGTTCTTCAAAAGCTGCTTGCCGAACCGGTGGCTCTTTTCCGGGTGGAATTGAAATCCGACGATGTTTTGTTTTTCGAATGCTGAATCAAATTCGATGCCGTAAGTATTTCTTAAGAGTACGTCTTGCGCTGCCTGGCACTTGATATAATAAGAGTGAACAAAATAGAATCGGGGATCATCCGGAAGCGAATTCAGGATGGGAGAATCTTTCATGGGTTTAACGAAATCCCAACCCATGTGTGGCACCGCATACCGGTCGCCATTGATGCGCGTGGGAAATTTCTGAACGGTAGCGTCGATCCAACCCAGCCCCGGAAGCACACCTTCTTCGCTGGAGCGACACATGAGCTGGGCGCCAAGACAAATTCCGAGTACAGGAACCTGGTCAACGTTCGCCCGTTGATGCAGCACGTCGAGCAATCCGAGTTCCTTGAGTTTGGTCATGCCATAATCAAACGCGCCGACACCAGGAAGTATTATTTTTTTGGCTTCACTGATTTCACGGGCATCGGAAGTTATCGTGCCTTCGGCACCCAACTTTTTCATCATGTTCAAGATGGAGCCAATGTTTCCCGCCTGATAATCAATGACAGCTACCATGCTAAATCCGGATTGAGGGGTAAAGCTATGAATATTTTCAGACCGCTAATAACGATAGCTGAACTGGTTATCGCGCCTGGCTAGGCCCAGTGCTGTTACCATCGCCAACAAGATCCAGAGTTGCCGCATGTTTCCCATCGTGCCGCTGAACATCCCAAACGAAAAGAAGACAATAAAGATACCCATCAGCCAAAGTCCTTCAACCGATCGCGATGGAATCGTTTCCTTGAGGGTCAGGTTCGTAAAAGAAATCAGCATCAGCGCCAGGAGGACGAGCAACGGTAGTCCTCCGAGCAATCCGTATTCGAATACGATTTCAAGGAAAAGATTATGGGTGTAGTATCCAGGATCTCCGCTGAAGAAAGCGACGCTGTCGGTACCGGAGCCAAGAAATGGATTTTCTTTCCAGTGTTCCCACCCGAGTTTTATCGCCTCGATCCGGTGGCTGATCGATGTGCCTTTCGGACTGAAGTCCACGAGTCTTTGGATGAGCAGCGACTGACGAGTCTGAACAAAAAAGGTGGTGTAAACTGCAAGCAGAATAAACAGTAAAACGGGCGCCGTCAGAACGACGATCAGTTTATTAATAGTGAACCGGTGCAGCCATATTGCCGTCAGCGCCAGCGCGGCTAATAAAAGACCGATCGTAAGACCGCGCGCGGGAGAATTAACGATTGCAAACGTGAGCACGAGCACGAGCAGACCATTGATGATATAGTTTTTCTTGTACAACAATTGAACAAATGCTTCCACGTAGAGTATGACGACGAAAGAGGAGAAGATCATATAGTCCTCACCAAAGGCGGAAAGGTGGTCGACCAGGTAGTTGGGATCATCCAACCGGTGTTGGTAGTTACCAGTCAATTCATTGTGCAGACCAAGTCCAAGCCAGGCATAACCGATGACCAGCGAAATTTTTAAAAGTTCCACCGCGCTCTCTCGCACCTGCTCGCGTGGCAGATTCAAAATCAGAAAAACGAGTGGTAGATAAAAAATGACGATGAAGATTCCGGACCTCGACAGGTAGTCCCACGGCGCCGGCGTAATGCTCATGGACAGAAGAACTGAGAGCAAGCAAAACAGGAGTACCCCATTCATGATCATTGCGTTACGGCTGATTGACCATTTGCCGATTCGTTGATTGACGAAAAAAGCAAAGAAAAGCAGGTAAGAAAAAAGCGTCAGATCGAGTGGCGACCGATGTATTAGCGGCGCATTCTTTAAGGGACCGGAAAAAAACAGGAGACCTAAGTAGGCTTGTGGGTTGGCCAAGCTCAGAAGGATCACACCAAAGACAAAGGTGTAGAACGCAGGTGCTCCGAACAACATCGTACCCACGAGACAAACAACGGCGAAGGGTTTAACCCATTGGAGAGGTATCATTTTGTTTCCCAAGACTGAATCGGTACGACAATAAGAATTCAATAATATATTTTATGCAATACACCAATGTAAAAAAGGTGATACATTTTTCGACGCTTTGATATCCGGTATAACCCCAGTAAAAGGAAAGAACAACGAAGCCAAGCAGAAAACATTGCATGAGCAGGTCGTATTTCTGTTTTTGGGCGATCACAAACATGATGCTGAGCGGGCTCACGATAAATTGAAGGAAGAACATCGGTAGCATGATCTTCGCATACGTTCCCGCAATTCTCCACTCCTCACCGAAGATAAATGCGAACGCATCTTCAACAAAGAAAAATCCGACGATGGCCGGCACGATGGCGATGGCCAGCAGTCGTTTGAAGGTGGATAGAAAAATAGCGCGGCATTCGCCAGCCCGGAAGTACGACTCACTTGCTTGTTGCCGGAATACATCGCTGATGGCCCGTGTGATGAGATCGGAAGGAGAAATGATGATCCGCTGGGCAAATGAAAAAAAACCGACGGTACTGGTCGAAACAAACAACTTGGTGATCAGGAAAACGGGCGCGTTCGAGGCAAGTTTCTCTAATATCCCGGAGACAATCGAATACCTGGGAAAGTTCTGGTACTCGCGCGCCACCTGAGCAACGTCCGCCCGGTGCCATGGGTAAAACTTTGTGCGGTCGCGAAAAAGAATGACAACGGCGGAAAGGATTTGTCCGAACAAGTCGCTGACGACCAAAAGCGGTCCGCCACCCCTAAAAATACCTGCAGCGACAGACGTTACCGAATACCCGGTTGAGCGCACGACGCGACTCGCCGCCATCATTTTGTAATTCTTTTTTCTGTTGAGAAAATAATAGAGCGACTGGTTTACGCCGATGATCAACAGGCTCACCGGCAGAAAGTACAAAACCTCCGGCTGCCCAATACCTAACCAGGCCGCAATAGCATTGTGAAAAAGTGCAACAATGACAGCCAGTAGTATCGAGAGTACTACCGCTATGGTTATTGACAACTGGACCAGCGACCGGGATTTGCTTTCATCCTCGGGAAGGGTGATCGCCATTTCATATTTGGCCGTGGCGATTACGCCCAGTACGGTGCTCGTGCTAAAATACAATGCGAAGAAACCAAAGTCATCGGGCGTGTAAAGCCGGGTTAAAATAGGAGAGATGGCGATGGGTATAGCTTGCGCTATAGTCGTTCCTGTAACAAGCGTCAATATGCTCCGGCCATATTCTGAACGGCTGCGAAGCATCTAGACCAAGGAGGTTATAAAAGGATGCGTTTTGTCTGATCGCTTTTTTGTAGGCTGCGACTCGCGGATACTGTGTACCAGGTCGATGGACGGTTTCGCGTCGTTCAATCCAAAACCATTTCCTTTTAATATTTCCTGATAGCTGATGGTGTGCAGGTCAGTGAAGCCCTCGCTAAACTCTATTTCTTGACCCTCCATTTTTATCGAACGATAGGTGCGCTGTCCTTTGGCTTTAACTTCCGCGGGCAAGTGATCGGCGTTGATGCTGAGCATCCACCGTACGCGGCCTCTTTCCAGTTCCATGTATCCGGCAGCAATATCGTTTTCGAGGAGATGAACTTCGCTGGCTTTTACGGGGCCGAACACCCATGCGAGCATATCAAAAAAGTGAATGCCGATGTTGGTAGCCACACCGCCCGACTTAGACTTTTCACCCTTCCAACTGATCTGATACCAGTTTCCGCGGGATGTGATATAGGCCAGGTCGATGTCGTAGATTTTTTTTGGGTCGCCATTTTTAACTTTCTCTTTCAGGTCGATGATGCTTTTATGAAGGCGCAACTGAAGAATGGTGAATACTTTCTTACCCGTTTCATTTTCAATTTCGCGGAGGGCGTCGACGTTCCAGGGATTGAGCACCAGTGGTTTTTCACAGATGGCATCCGCATGCTGGCGTAGGGCAAACCGGATGTGAGAATCGTGGAGGTAGTTCGGTGTACAAATACTCACGAAATCGATCTTGGTTCCCTGACGCTTCAGCTTGTCGAGGTGGCGGTCGAAGCGTTCAAATTCTGTGAAGAAATCAGCCTTTGGAAAATAGGAGTCCAGGATCCCAACTTGATCAAATTTATCCAACGCGGCGATCAGGTTGTTGTTGGTTTCTTTGATTGCCTTTAAGTGGCGTGGTGCGATAAACCCAGCAACCCCGATCATGGCAAAATTTTTCATCCCGTTTTTTTTTATGAAATTTCTGGCAAATATACTCCTTTGAAGGTTAACCTGTCTTTCTGGTTATTTATTCTCTTCTGTCTCGCCAGTGTTTCATTTTTCCTTTCGGCTAGGATCTATTCACCCCTGCTGGTGCTAACGTTGGTTGTTTGGTTGTTGAACGCCAAAACGAATTTTGCTCACGTCAAGGATACTGGAATCCTCCGGATTCTGGCGATGATCTCCGCGATGTTTATTGTGCTGGTGATCGGAATGGCAATAACCGATTCCTGGACGGAAGGTCTGAAGGAACTCGAAACATCGTCGAGTTTGCTGGTATTACCCTGGCTTGTCCTGGTATCTGAACTAAGCCGGCGGCAGATTTCCCGTATCATGATTTTTTTTAGCTACTCGGTTTTGCTGATCTGTATCTATTGTTTCGGTGCAGCCATTCACGCCGCGTTCGTCCGCGGCCACGGCGTCGCCGAGTTTT
>Ga0315912_10003163_pt1 | contig 16607 bp, 9 predicted proteins | sample VfabasoilMG_FD_204469 | JGI IMG/M metagenome (GOLD analysis project Ga0315912, IMG submission 204469) | Garden soil microbial communities collected in Santa Monica, California, United States - V. faba soil | ecosystem: Environmental > Terrestrial > Soil > Garden | place: USA: California... | reverse complement strand
CGTCCATAAAAGGTTCGATGTCAACTATCTTTCATTCTTTATCCAGTGTTAAAAGTCTTATCCAATTTCGAACCCAATCATAAATAATAACTTTACCATCAAAATAATCAGGGAAGGCATTTTCCACTCCGTCAAAATCTTCTGAATAATATACAGGCCCGGCCATGGCATTTCTTCCTCCAGTCTTCATTAATGGAAAATCGGGGGATGCTGCATACGGATAATAAATAAAGGAGGGCGACACTGGGGGTAGTTCAATCTTTCCCGTATTGTTGGGTGAGTTGTTGATCGGTTTTTTAGGATCATGCTTTGCCCCTGTAATTTTTTTCTCAAAGTCGTACTCACCATAAGCATAATTATTGCCAACAAAATATGGCCAACCGAAAAAGCCGGGGCCTTTAGCCTGGTTTACTTCATCATATCCACGTGAACCGCGAGCATCATCATCATTACCGGCATCGGGTCCCACTTCACCCCAATAAAGCCAGCCTGTTTTTTTATCAATTGAAATGCGATATGGGTTTCGATTGCCCATCGTATAAATTTCACCGCGCGTTTTGTCTTCACCCGCTGGGAATAAATTTCCCTTTGGAATAGTGTAGGTGCCGTTGGCCTCCGGGTGAATGCGAAGAATTTTTCCGCGCAAATCGTTTGTGTTGGAAGCTGACTTCTGCGCATCATACGGAAACCGATCTTTTCTTTCATCGGAAGGCGAAAATCCATCCGACTCCCAGGGGTTGGTATTGTCGCCAGTAGAAATGTACAGGTTTCCATCTGGCCCAAATGCGAGCGAGCCACCTGTGTGGCAGCAGCTTATACGTTGAACGGCCACTTCCAATAATTCCTTTTCAGAAGTCATATCAATTTTACCGTCCTTAAAATCAAACCGTGAAAGAATGTTGGCTGAACGCGTTGGATGAGAATAGAAAATATAAAGCCAATTGTTCTCGGCAAAGTTCGGGTCTTGGGCAAGACCAATCATACCGTCCTCAAACAGAATACTAACGTTAAAAGTATTTATGACTGTGATGGTATCTTTAGCCGGATCGTAAAGTTTTACGTTACCTCTTCTTTCCAGAAAAATTATTCGTCCATCCGGCAGTATGGTCATTTCGGTCGGCTCGTAGAAATAATAGCCAAGCACTACTTTGCTGAACCTGTTTTCTTCGGGTGCTTTTTTGGTATAGGCCAATGAATAGTCGGGTAGGGATTTGCCGATAGCATATTGAACACCCATTAAAACCTGTGAAAGAAATGTTTCATCGGTATAACTCTCAGGCGTGTGTCCAAGGCCGGTGTAAAAAGAGCGACCACCATCAAAGTCATGATACCACGTTATGGGATGATTGCTGCCATTCTCCCCTCCTTCATATGTACTTTCATCTAAATTATACAACACTTTAATATCGGGTGAGATATTTCTGTAGTTGTACCACTCATCCCAGCGTTTCCATTCTGCGGGAAGTTTGTCTTCTTTCGCGGGAGAAAAATTATTCACCTTTTTTACCACTGCTACTTGTTGCTTCGGGTGGCTCTTGAAATAGGCTCCCACTAATTTTCCATACCACCACCACTCATACTCCGTGTCGGCAGCGGCATGAATTCCCATAAAGCCCCCACCTGCTTGTATAAAGCGCATAAACTCATTTTGCTGTTGTTGATTGAGTACATCGCCAGTGGTACATAGAAAAATAACGGCATTATAATTCTTCAGCCTGGCTTCTGTAAATACATCGGCCACCTCAGTTGTATCTACATCAAAACCATTCTCCTTTCCAAGCTTTAAAAAGGCCAGTTTTCCGGCTGTAATGGATTCGTGCCGGTATCCTTTAGTTTTGCTGAATACTAAAATACGGGGTTTCTCATCGGCACATGAAGATAGAAGCAGGCTAATTAAAGCCAGGCTTAGGAAGTTTTTAAGCATATAAAACGTTTATACTGATAAATCTACAAAAACAAACAACGCCCATTTAGGCGTTGTTTAAAAGGTTTTTTTTGCTAACGGCAAACCGCTTCAATGCTCTTTTTCACCATCAAGGGAAAGGACGTACCGAGCCATTTTTTCAGCATCCACGTTTGTCAAGTCCATATGGGCGGTCATTGGAATTTCGCCCCAAACGCCCTGCCCGCCATTAATAATTTTTGCAGCCAGCATTTTCACGTTGGCCTCCGTAAAATCGTATTTCCTGGCAACATCGGTGTGAGATGGGCCAATAACTTTATTCACGGGGTGGTGGCATGTTTTACAATCGCTGCCTTTAACCAAAGCTTCACCCTCAGCTATCTGATCGGACACGGAAGTTGTTACCGTATTATCGGGTGGGGTAAATTCTTCCGTTTTTACGGTTTCCTTCTTTCCGCCACAGCTCATGAAAACAGTAACAAGGAATAGCACAAATATCTTCTTCATCTGATGTTTAGTTTGTTTGTGAATTACAAACCTAATACTTTCTTAATCAATTTCGAATCTTTCCCCGTGGCGGCAAAATCATCAAATGCCTTTTCCGTAACTCGAATAATATGATTCTTAATGAAGGGCGCGCCCTCGGCTGCACCTTGTTCCGGGTGCTTTAATGCACACTCCCATTCTAACACCGCCCAACCACTATAATCGTATTGTGCCAGTTTGGAGAAAATAGATTTGAAGTCCACCTGTCCATCACCCAAAGATCTGAACCTTCCAGGCCTATCTACCCAACCCTGGTATCCGCCATATACACCGCTCTTGCCTGTTGCGTTAAATTCAGCATCTTTAACATGGAACATCTTTATGAAAGAATGATAATGATCGATATATGCCAAATAATTTAATTGTTGCAGTACAAAGTGACTTGGATCGTACAGGATATTGCAGCGAGAATGTTTGCCGGTTGCCTCCCAAAACCGTTCGAATGTTATACCATCGTGCAAATCTTCGCCTGGATGAATTTCGTAGCAGACATCTACACCTACTTTATCAAAAGCATTTAATATTGGAGTCCAACGTTTTGCTAATTCCTTGAAACCATCTTCTACTAAACCAGCGGGTCGCTGGGGCCAGGGGTAGACCGTGTGCCACATCAAGGCACCGCTAAATGTTGCGTGCGCTTTCAGTCCTAAATTTTTACTGGCTTTAGCAGCATATTTCAATTGTTCAACAGCCCACGCGGTGCGCTCCTTAGGTTTACCGTGAACTGATTTTGGTGCAAAGCCATCAAACATTTCATTGTAGGCTGGGTGCACAGCAACTAACTGCCCTTGCAAGTGGGTGGAGAGTTCGGTAATCTCTAAACCACACGCCTCCACTGTACCCTTCAACTCATCACAATAATCTTTAGATTCAGCAGCTTTCTTAAGATCAATACAGCGGCCATCCCATGAAGGTATCTGCACACCAACATAACCAAGTGAAGCAACCCATTTGCAAATAGATTTTAAACTGTTGAAGGGAGGTTGGTCGCCCATAAACTGGGCAAGAAATATTGCTGGTCCTTGAATATTTTTCATAATTGATTTTAGTTGATTTTAGTCCACTTCTGGTTCGACTTAGCTGACTTAACAACGGCTTCTACAAAGGCCATACCGCGAACGCCATCGGCCACATCGGGGAAATCAAATTTCTCGGAATTGATTTTCCTGCCTGGCTTATACTCGTGCACTGCCTTAGCAAAATTCAAATAAATATTGGCAAATGCTTCCAGGTAGCCTTCCGGGTGGCCACTCGGGGTGCGGGTATTTTTCTTCGCAGTATCAGACAAATAGCCCCAACCTGCGCGAATGGTTTCTTTTGGCTTATCCAACCATTTTACTTCGAGTGTATTAGGTTCCTCCTGTCTCCATACCAATCCTCCTTTTTCACCATACACGCGGATATTAAGATTGTTTTCCTCACCGGCTGCTACTTGTGTGGCCATCAAGATTCCTGTAGCGCCATTATCAAATTTCAATAGCATGGAGCTGTCATCATCCAGCTTGCGGCCTTTTACCACCACATTCAGCATGGCACAAATTTCTTTTATGTTTGAACCTGTGATGTACTCAGCAAGATTGGCAGCGTGTGTTCCAATATCACCAATAGCACCACCCGCTCCGGATTTCGATGGATCAGTTCGCCAACTGGCTTGTTTGTTGCCACTGCTTTCAAGAAATGTGGAAAGCCAGCCTTGTGGATATTCCACATAAACTTTTCTCACTTTCCCAATTTCTCCCGTGCTTACCATATTCCTGGCTTCCTTTACAATTGGGTAACCCGTGTAAGTGTGTGTGAGTGCGAAAACCAACCCGGTTTTGTTAACCAGTTTTTCCAAAGCTTTTGCTTCCTTCACATTAAAGGAAAGGGGCTTATCAATAATAACATGAAACCCGTTTTCCAAAGCCATTTTTGCCGGTTCAAAATGCACATGGTTAGGAGTAACGATTGATACAAAATCCATGCGTTGGTCGCCTGGAAGATTTTTTTCTTTCTTGATCATCTCCTCATAACTTCCATAGACACGGTGAGGATTTAAGTAAAGCGCTTCACCAGTTGCCTTTGATTTCTCCGGGCTGCTGCTGAAAGCCCCACAAACCAATTCAATTTCTCCATCCAGGTTGGCTGCTCTGCGATGAACCGCCCCGATAAACGCATCAAGGCTGCCGCCCACCATACCCATTCGTAATTTTCGTTTCATGTGTTTATATTTTTTTGATTAAGGTCACATGGAATGCCTAAATAACATTCTCGGTTGTTGCAAAGTATATACATGGGCATTTCATACTTAAATATATTTAGATGATGTTAGTGTTCAAACATTAACCCTAATTAAAAAGACATCCCCTCCCATCGCCTGTTAAAGGATGGGAGGGGATACTAATATATTAACGGTAAACCTGACTAAATATAACGGTTAATCAAATTTTCAAAGTACTCTTGTTTTCCGCTAATTTGATCGGGTTCCCCATTTTTCAACGCTAGTTTTTTAAGTTCATCAAGCGTCATCGAACCTTTTTCAAACTTCTTGCCACTGCCAGAGTCGAATGAAGAATAACGGTCGGAAAGAAGTGTGGGGTATTCGGAATTCGTCAATAATTCGTTGGCAGTCAACAGCGCATGGGCAAATGTGTCCATGCCTCCAATGTGCGCATAGAAAATATCGGCCAAGTCGGTAGAATTTCTGCGTGTTTTTGCATCGAAGTTAATACCACCCGATTTCAAGCCACCGGCTTTCAACACCACCATCATGGCTTCGGTAAGTTCATACAAATTGTTCGGGAATTGATCGGTATCCCATCCGTTTTGATAGTCACCGCGGTTAGCATCCATGCTGCCAAGTAATCCTGCATTGGCCGACACCTGTAACTCGTGTTGGAAAGTGTGCTGAGCCAGTGTAGCATGGTTCACTTCAATGTTCAATTTGAAATCATCCATTAAGTTATGCTCGCGCAAGAAGGCAATCACGGTAGCTGCATCAAAATCATATTGGTGTTTAGTGGGCTCCATAGGTTTAGGTTCAATAAGGAACGTTCCTTTGAACCCGTTCTTCCGGCCATAGTCGCGCGCCATTGTTAAGAATTTAGCCAGGTGATCTTGCTCACGTTTCATATCGGTATTCAATAATGAAATGTAGCCTTCACGGCCGCCCCAGAAAACATAGTTCTCACCACCCAACTCAACGGTAGCGTCAATGGCATTTTTCACCTGGAAACCTGCATGTGTCACCACATTAAAATCGGGGTTCGTGGCAGCTCCGTTCATGTAGCGGGGATTAGAAAACATATTGGCTGTTCCCCAAAGCAACTTTACGCCTGAAGTGCTCTGCTTTTCTTTTGCATAAGCAACAATTTTATTCAATCGGCTTTCCGATTCTTTTAACGTTGCCGCTTCTTCCACTAAATCATAATCGTGAAAACAATAATAAGGAATGCCAATTTTGGTAATGAACTCAAACGCGGCATCCATTTTATCATACGCCCGTTGCATTGGGTCGTTGCCGGTGAGCCAGGGGAAAGCTTTGGTAGGAGCACCGAAGGGATCGCCACCATTTCCGCAGAAGGTGTGCCAGTAGGCCACTGCAAAGCGAAGATGTTGCTCCATCGTTTTCTTACCTACTTTTTGTTTGGCATTATAGAACCGAAAAGCCATTGGGTTATCGGTATCCTTTCCCTCAAACTTAATGGCCTTAATGCCCTTGAAGTACTCTTTTTTTCCTGTTGTGATTTTCATTTGTGGTTTTGATTTGATTTTTAAGTTAGTTCCCCTTTAGGCCATTTGCTATCGATTGAATACCATCTAAAAGGCCTTTTTTGTGGTTTTTTAAAATTGAGGCTCGAAAGTAATAAGGTTTGGTAAATGATAAAAAGATAATCATCATTATCAATCGTTTGAAGTGGTTAAACCTGTGGCTTAGTTATTAAATAGCCCTGCTCAAACCCATAAAAAAATATTAGTTTCGGCCTGTTTTTCAACCATGGAACCAATCAAAGAAAGACCAATTCAAATTACCAATTCCCTAACGGGCGCTAAGGAGCTCTTCGTACCTCAACAAAAAGGCTATGTGGGTATTTATGTGTGCGGCCCTACAGTGTATAGCGATGTGCACTTGGGCAACGTTCGCACTTTCCTCAGCTTCGATACGATCGTCCGGTACTTCCGGTTTTTGGGATACAAAGTGCGCTACGTGCGCAATATTACAGACGTGGGTCACCTGGAAAGCGATGCTGATGAGGGCGAAGATAAAATAGGAAAAAAGGCACGGCTCGAGAAACTGGAGCCCATGGAAATTGTGAAACGTTATACGGAAGGCTTTCATGAAGTGATGAGGCAATTCAATATTTTACCTCCAAGCCTGGAACCAACCGCTACCGGCCACATTATCGAACAAATCGAAATTATTAAAACACTTATTAGTAAAGGCTTGGCCTATGAAACTAATGGCTCGGTCTATTTTAATGTTCGAAAGTATAATGAAAAGGAAAATTATGGGATTTTGTCTGGCCGGAACATTGAAGAACTAATGGCCAGTGGCCGCGAGTTAGATAGTCAGGATGAGAAAAGAGATAAGATTGATTTTGCGCTTTGGAAAAAAGCATCACCTCAACATATTATGAAGTGGCCTTCCCCCTGGGGCGATGGATTTCCCGGTTGGCATATTGAGTGCACTGTAATGAGCACAAAATATTTAGGCGAAACTTTTGACATTCATGGAGGCGGAATGGATTTAAAATTCCCGCATCATGAATGTGAAATTGCACAGGCCACCGGTGCCAATGGAAAATCTCCGGTTAAATACTGGATGCATTCTAACATGCTGACGGTGAATGGACAAAAAATGAGCAAGTCGCTTGGGAATTCATTCTTACCCTCGGAACTTTTTTCTGGAAACAACAAAGTTCTGGAGCGAGGCTTTAGCGCAATGACTGTTCGGTTCTTTATGCTCCAATCGCATTACTCCTCTACACTTGATTTTTCAAACGATGCTTTGGTGGCCGCTGAGAAGGGGTATAAAAAACTTTCTAACTCGCTTACGGCCATTAAAAAATTAAGCTATGCTGCTTCAGGTTCCACAGACAAAGCACTAACAGATGAATTAAGGCAGATATCGGAAGAGTGCTATACAACCATGAGTGATGATTTTAACACAGCTAAAACATTGGCCGTACTTTTCGAAATGTCCTCCCGTATAAACGATTTTAAAAATGGAGCAAAGAAAATAAGCGAAGTAGACTCTGATACATTCTCCAATTTCCAATCTACTTACATCAATTTTATGGAGAAGGTTCTTGGTTTAACTGAGGAAACTGAAGGCAACAATAATTTATTGGATGGCGCTGTTAACGTTTTAATCAATTTGAGAAAGAAAGCCAGGCAAGACAAAAACTTTGCCCTTTCAGATAAAATCAGGGATGATCTAAGCGCCATTGGCATCAAGCTCATGGATGGAAAGGAGGGCGAGATCACTTATACGGTTGATTGATGTTAAAAAAAATATTCATCCTGCCCATTCGATTGTATCAACTCACGCTCTCTCCCATGCTTGGTGCCCATTGCCGGCACACACCTTCCTGCTCTCAATATGCTATCGAGGCCATTCAGGAGTGGGGTGTCATAAAAGGTACATGGCTTGGTACTAAACGAATTGTCCGCTGCAACCCTTGGGGAACCAGTGGGTTTGATCCGGTGCCTAAAAAAAACTGAAACAATGCGACTAATTTATATTACTTCTCTTTCAATATTATTGTCTATTACTTTATATACCTGTAGGGAGTCTGAAGTTAATAAAGGCCGAAGGTTAGCCAATAAATACTGTAGCGCTTGTCACTTATTTCCAGAGCCTTCTCTGCTCGATAAAAAGACCTGGAAAAACGGAGTCATGCCGAAAATGGCTTTTTATTTGGGCCTAAATTATTCAGAAATGCTTTCTCTTTCTGAGCGTAATATGGAGGCTGCTTTAAAAGCCATACCTGCCAACCCCATGCTAACGAAAAGTGAGTTCGACCTGATTTTAAATTATTATGAGGTAACAGCACCTGATTCCATTTTCAATCCTCCTTTAACCACGCTACCACTAAAACAATTTGAACCTTCACTGTGGCGATCCCATGGAAATCTACAGCCAGCAATTTCATTAATTAAAGTCGACACTACTACCCGATCAATATGGCTATGTGACCGCACACCTAATCTATTTCAATACGGATATGATTTTCAATTAAAAGATTCTTTTAAAATTGGAAGCCCTGTTTCCACTATGATTTTTAAATCAAGCGCAGAGCATTTGTTGCTTAGTATGGGAAATATGGATCCCAGTGATGTGTCAACCGGGAGTCTTGTTCAGCTGGTGGCAAATCGAACATTTCACGATTTAATAGATTCCCTGAACCGACCAGCTGATTTTGAAATTGCAGATCTCAATAATGACAATCTGGATGATTACATTATTTGCGCATTCGGAAATTATACAGGAGCCATAGAGGTCTACGAAAATTTAGGCAAGAATAATTTCAAAAAATACATCATTAGCAGCCTGCCCGGCACCCGAAAGGTTATTGTAAAAGATTTTGACGGTGACGGCCTGGACGATATTATGGCACTAATTACACAAGGAGATGAACAGATAAAATTATTCAGCAACAATGGAAAGTTCCAATTCAAAGCAATTCCGGTATTTCGCTTTCCACCGGTGTATGGCTCCAGCTATTTTGAAATGGCCGATATGAATGGAGATGGATTAGAGGACATTATCTACTCCAATGGTGATAATGATGATTTTTCCCCCATACTTAAACCTTATCATGGCATTCGAATTCTTTTAAATAAAGGAAGGTATCAATTTGAAGAATCCTGGTTTTATCATATGGATGGAGCCTCGCAAACCATAGCGCAAGACTTTGATAAAGACGGTGATGTTGATATTGCTGCCATTTCATTTTTTCCGGATTTTAATAATCCACAGAATGGATTTGTTTACCTCGAAAACGAAAACAAAGGATCAGCCTTTAAGGCCTATACAACACCTGTTGCTTCAGCAGGCAGATGGCTTCGCATGGAATGTGCTGACCTGGATGATGACAAAGATTTGGACATACTACTAACTGCGCTGAATTTTGAAACCAGGGTGCCCCTCTCCCTGGCAGTTAGATGGAGAGAGGAGAAAAACTGTGTTCTCGTATTAAAAAATCAATGGAAAAAATAGATAGAATAATTTCGCAATTACAAATCTGATACTTTGATCTTCCTTTCTTTTCCATTATAACCTATAAGAACAACTTCTTTCACGCCTTTTGGAATTTTGAGTTTTCGACTTGATTGAGACAAGTAACCCGATCCATAGTAAAATTCCGCTGATACAATGTGTCCATCCTCAAAAACATAAGCGCCTTTGTATTCAGTGGAATTAATTGTAACTACTTTATATGTGTCGCTTTGATTTTCTTTTGCAAAAACCCGGAGACTATCCCGGTTTTGAGTTGCAATAAATATCTCTTGGTCTCTGGCCCCGTAGAGTTTAGCGAGAGCCTTAGCATCTCCATCAACTATAAAACCACTCCTGATCGAGGGCATAAGTGCGAAATGTCCTTTGCCATCACCTAAAAGGATTAATCCATTAAGAGCATCCAGGCGACCAACCAAAATCTCATTACCAAAATCGTTGCCTACTGCAACTACGTCAAGGTTTCCATCATTGTTTACATCATCCACTACCATCCCGTTTATTGGCGCAATCTGAGCTAACATGGGTAATGCCTCCATCTTGAATTTACCATTTCCCAAATTCTGAATGTAACTTGATTGAAAGTAGTTAGCATTCAGCTTCAATGCTCCTTCCAGTTCAACAGGCGATAGAAATTTATCAAAAGTGGCTTTGCCATATTGTTTGTACCGCGAATACTTTCTCCTGAATAAAGGACTTTGACTGTTTAGCTCATCCCAAAGGTGAACAGGATAGAGTTTCTTTTCGCCATCGCCAACCATATCCTCCCTTACATAGCAAGCCAGAATAGCTTCAACACTACCGTTTTTATCAAAATCTTTTCCGTAGGCGGTCAATGGATACTTCTCAGAAACCTGATAGCCATTATTAAGACCGAAATTACCACTCACATAATCAATATCGCCATCGCTATCAAAATCACTGCCCACAATGCTATTCCACCATCCGAATAAATTTTCAACTCCCGTTGATTCTACTTTTGTGAACTTTCCATTGTTATTAGCAAAGAAAGTTACCGGCAAATACTCACCAACCACTATTAGGTCAGCCTTGCCATCTGAATTAAAATCGGTAAATAACCCATCGGTAATCATTCCAAGTTTCACCAGTTCCGGACAAAGTATGTCGGTTTTGTTTTTAAAAGAACCTTTTTCATTTACTAATAAATAACTCTCTGACGGAAGGGGATATTGACCAGGGACCACCCTGCCTCCAATAAAAAGATCAAGATCATCATCTCCATCAAAATCGGCCGCCCTAACACAAGAGCCACTAGCCAATGTAGCTGGCAATGCTTGTTCATCCCAGGCTAACTTTCCTGCTCCACTATTTCTGTATAGTCTATCCTGATATGACTCTGACCCTGATTCCGCTTCTATACTTCCACTTACAATATAGAGATCCATATCCTGATCACCATCTGCATCAAACAATAAAAGACCTTCATCTTCAGATTTTTTTTCTGATACACCGAAAGAAATTTCAGACTTTGAAAAAGTTCCATCCGTTTTCTGAAGATATAGGGTGGTTGCGTGGCCAAAAGATCCACCAACAGCAAAGTCATCAAGCTTATCACCATTCACATCGCCAACACTTATACCAGGACCCGACTGGGTAAACTTATGAGGTAATGTTCTCTGTATATTATAATCTATGCGATCGTCTTCTTCATGTTTAAATCGCAAGCTGAATTTCCCCGAAACATCTGACATCAGTGTCGGACTGGCCACTCTTGACATTTCATTGGGTATATCACTTTTTGAAGGATCGTAAGCTATGGAAAGCACTTGATCCACACTTATCTTTTCAAGTTTTTGCTTACTCCCGTCTGGCCAAATAATTTGCAACGAATCCACTAACGTCTTTTTACCAAGGCCAAAATGAATGGCACTTTCAACGGTTGAAAGATAGCCTCTTGTTACCTCCTGTTCTGAATACTGCATCTTCCCGCTATCGTAAAATAAAAAAACCTTAGTCCCCAACGCTTGAATATTGGGTGGATATCCTTTCAACTTAACCCTTAGAAAATGAATATCTGGTTTATCTCCTTTTTCATAAAGTAAATTCTCAAAAACAAAAGCATTCTCATTAATGTTATTCACCACATAATCAAGATCACCATCGTTGTCTAAATCGGCATATGCAGCGCCATTGGAAAATGAAGGCACATTAAATCCCCACTCCTTCGAGACGTCCTTAAAAGTGAGATCACCATTATTTTTATAAGCATAGTTGGGGATTTTTACCACAGGAACTGAGTCAAGTAATTGACTATTAGTAAGATAGTTTCCTACATCTAACCTGTAGGTAACAAAATCCTTGTCTGTAATATCTTTAGGATAACCATTTGTGATGGCAATATCTCTCAATCCATCGTTATCAAAATCGGCAAATAAGGTAGACCAACTCCATTCGGTTTGATGCACACCTGACAATTGACCAATTTCACTAAAACCAACGCCATTGTTTAGCTGAAGCATGTTGCGGATATACTGATACTCATACCTATATCGCTCATTATTAATATAGTTTGAATAATTTTTATTATTGATAGTAGTCTTTTTTCGTTCATTCGTTTCGGGGAGCATATCCATAGTTATAATATCCGGAAGGCCATCGTTATTAAAATCAGCAACATCATTTCCCATTGAAAATTGACTATGATGACCAAGCCATTCAGGACTTTTATTAGTAAAAGTGCCGTTCCTGTTATTAACATAGAGTATATCATTAGTCATAAAATCGTTGGAGACGTAAATATCTGGCCAACCATCCATATTAATATCGGCCACGGCAAGACCAAGCCCAAAACCATCATGAACAATTCCTGCTTGCTTTGAAACATCGGTAAATGTTTCATCACCATTATTCCGAAATAGAAAATCATTATTGGGTGAGGACCCATCTTCAACTTTATCTCTGTAATTCGAGGCTACTCCATCGCTTTGCTTATTTATCAAAACATACAGATCAAGATCGCTATCTTTATCATAGTCCAAAAAAGAGGCCATCAAACTAAATCCATTAACAGAAATCCCAAATTTTGAAGCTACTTCTTCAAATACGGGTGCGCCTCCTTCTCCCAATCCTTTATTTAAAAAAAGCATATTGCCTCGCAGTGTCGAATCTTCCTTCATTGTAGCGCACACATAAATATCTTGCCACCCATCATTATTGATATCAACGGCAACCGATCCCGAACTCCACCGTTCCTCCAAATTAACCTTAGCTTGCTTGGTAACATCCTTAAACTTCATATTCCCCAAATTCAGATACAGTTTGTTTGGAACCATGCTACCTGTAAAAAAAATATCCTGTAGTCCATCATTATTAAAATCGGCTACAACTACACCTCCCCCATTATAAATGTAATCGTAAGTGAAAATATTGAATGAGTCTGATTCAGAAATTGTATTGGAAAAATCAATTCCGGTCTCATCGCTGGTGCGGAGCGCAAAAAGTGTTTCCGGGGAATGGTTACAACCAGAAAAAAATAGAATTGATAGAACAAATGCTACAATACAATAGCCCTTAAACAGTCTGGTCATTTTCATTAATATTAATTATTTGTAGTTCACCTACTTTTTTATTTCGGTATCTTAAAAGAAATTAATGTTTGATTGTTCCTCGCAACAAGAAGGTTATCCCCCAAAGTTGTAATATCCCTCACTTCCCCAGAAATCTTTAACCCAGACTTATTCGCGGATACAAATGAAAAAGTTCCATTACCATTTCCTTTAAAATATCCTCCATTAAATCCATCCAGTCTTCCTACTTCTGGTTTTAATTTAAAATAATTTCCTCCCAGAACTAAATCAAGATTTTTATCAAGATCAAGGTCAACGATTTCAACAGCAAATACGGGCGAAAGTTGAGCTTCAAATGGAAGGCTCTTCAACTCAAAGTTAGACCCATTGTTTATTAGAATTGAACTTGAAAAATTATTGACGGTCAAAATCAAAGCTTTTTCTAATGCTTCACCAGGTAAAATATCTTTGACTTGCATCCTAGCATAGTCTTGGTACTTTAAAGCCTTTTTCTTGAGTATCGGGAGTTGTGCTGTTAAATCCTTTTTCTGAGCGAACGGAAAAGGCTTCTCATCCATTCCGAATTGCCACTCAAGAACGCCTTCATTTTTCCCATTGGAATCAAAATCGTTAACATACAGTCTTAAAGGTTTAGAAATACTTGCTTGCAACTTCATATTCTCACCCCAATTTCCAAGAACAAAATCCTCATCTCCATCTCCATCTAAATCTGCCTTTTCAATTGTATTCCACCAACCATTACTGTTTGGAATGACTGACCCTTTCTTTAGAGTATTATTATTTTGAATAAAAATCGTTATTGGCATCCATTCGCCAACTACGATTAAATCTATCATGGCATCACCATTAAAGTCGCTCCAGACAGCATCCTTAACCATTCCAACAGAACCCAGTTCCGGTGTTGTAATGTCAGTCCATTTGTTCTTCCCATCGTTTCTAAGTAAAAAACTTTTAGGAGTTAATCCATAATTTCCCGGAACACCAGAGGCCCCGACAAACAGATCCAAATCACCATCGCTCTCAAAATCGATTGGTTTGATGCAGCCAATTTGGCCATTAAAAATCGGCCCGACAGCTAACTCCTTCTTAAAATTGCCTTTGCCATCATTCGTATAAAATCGCGAATCAAAATTGGAAGAACCTTTTTGGTATTCATTACCACCACTGCCTACAACAAAATCTAAATCTCCATCGTTATCTGCATCAAACAAGGCACCGCAGATACTTTCCATATCTTTATCCTGATCAAAAAAAGTCTGATTAACTTTTGTGTAACTACCCTTCCTATAAAGGAACAACTGATTAGCTTGTCCTGCAGCACCAAGTAAAATAAAATCCTCTTCTCTATCTCCATTAACATCACCCTTAACAATTTTTGGTCCTTCAGTTGAAGATGCATGTGGTATTAATCGTTCATGATCATAATCTAAGTATGCATTTTCAATATGGGTTGGTTGTTCAGAAAAAAGTTTGGCGTTGCTGGTTAACAACAATGATTTCGAAACCTTTCGAGTATCATTAAAAGTGTTAGTGGATTCCTGATACTTCACCTCAAAATTGGTATTTAATGGGATTCCTTTACCATTAATACTCTGCACTTTCAAATCAGGCCAGATGACCACCAAAGAATCTATAGCACTTACATTCCCCAATCCAAAAATCAAGTCTGGGTCAACCGAACTCTGAAATCCTCTGGCAGTAAACGACTCCATTACTTGCTTTTGCCCTGCTGCAAATAATTGGACTTGGGTGCCGATTCCATCGGGGTTTTTACTTAAACCTTTAAGCTTCACTTTTAAATAGTTACGGCCTTTAATCTTGTTCTCATAAACAAAGGCCGGCATATTGACATTATTTATAACCAGATCATAATCTCCATCATTATCCAGGTCTCCATATGCAGATCCATTACTATAGCTCTCTTCGTAAAAACCAATTGAATCTGCTTTATTGGTAAACTTTAAATTTCCCTGATTGATAAAAGCAAAATTCTTTTGTTTGTTGTGTGGAAGATACTCCACAAAATCACGAAAGTCTGATCTGCCTGTTCTCTCTACAACTTTTCTAACCTCATCTTTACTACTTATAAAATCCACAAAATCGAGATCAGTAATATCATGATATATACCATTACTAACGAATATATCCTTGTTACCATCATTGTCCATATCAAAAATTAGAGATCCCCAACTCCAATCTGTTGCCGCTACTCCAGAATAGAATCCGGTTTCCTTAAAAGTACCGTCCCCATTATTAATTTGTAATGTATTTTGTATGTATTGAAAAAAGTATGAGTTTCTCCATTTAATATCTTCCAAATAGTACTCCTCAATCATCAAAGCAGACTTCATTCTGTAGTTTGATGCAGGAAGCATGTCTGTGCAAAAAATATCATTAAAGCCATCATTGTTTAGATCAGCTATATCAGACCCCATGCTATTGGCTGAAACATAAGAGAAGCTGTCTGGTAGTTTCTCTGTAAAAGTTCCGTTTTGATTATTCAAATAAAGATAGTCTCGTTCCCAAAAATCATTCGAAATATAAATGTCTGGAAATCGATCACCATTTACATCTCCAACAGAAATCCCTAGGCCAAAATCAATATCGCCTGAATAAATGCCAGAAGTAGCAGTTACATCAGTAAACTTATTTTCGTCATTTCTATATAACCTATCTCCACCTGGTGCTCCATAATTATTTCGATCTCTTGAAACAGTTGAAATCCGCTGAGGGTCGGTGTAAGCATTATTCAAAACAAAGCAATCCAGGTCACCATCTAAATCGTAATCAAAAAAAGAAGCATGGGTTGTATATCCTGAATCGTTAAGTCCATACTCTCTTGCCTTTTCAGAAAAAGTACCGTCTCCATTATTAATAAATAATTCATTCTCCCGGTCGCCTTCTTTTATATCTCCCGAATTACAAACGTATATATCAATAAAACCATCGCCATTAACGTCCGCCATAGAAACACCTGTACTCCAATATTTGGTACCAGCCACTCCAGCCTTTTCTGTAATGTCCTCAAAGTGCCAATTGCCTTTGTTTAGATAAAGCTTATTGGAGCCCAAATTGGCTGTGAAGTATATATCATTAAGTCCATCATTATTAATATCCCCAATGCCAACACCTCCGCCATTATAGTAATTTCTGAACGTTAGGATATTGAACTCTTTCTGGTCTTGTATGCTGTTGATGAAATCGATCCTAGTCGTTTCAGCTGGTAATAGTTTGAATGTTTCCTTCCCTGATTGCTTTTCGTCCATTTTTTGTCTTGTCTCGCACGATACCAGACAGAAAAAACAAAAGAAAAGCAAACACATCCATCGAAAAAAAATCATGAATAAAAATTTAGATAGCAGCTAGATTGCAAATCTATAGGAAAGCTTTG
>Ga0315912_10003162_pt1 | contig 16609 bp, 7 predicted proteins | sample VfabasoilMG_FD_204469 | JGI IMG/M metagenome (GOLD analysis project Ga0315912, IMG submission 204469) | Garden soil microbial communities collected in Santa Monica, California, United States - V. faba soil | ecosystem: Environmental > Terrestrial > Soil > Garden | place: USA: California... | reverse complement strand
GAAGGCGCTCGGCCAGCGCGTCGTCGCGTCCGACGTCGCCTCCAGCGTGATGACGGTCCCCGCGTCTGCGCGCGACGTCACCCAGCAGCTCGCAACACCGTCAGGATCGGTCAGGGCCCGGCACTCCGCAGTCCCGAAAATGAAGTCCACGAAGATGCCGGGGATGGGGACATCCGGATCTGCCGCCGCGTCGAGCAGCGTGGCCTGGAGCAGCACGGGGTCGCCGTGGTCCACGTCCCCGGGATCGGTCAGCGTGAGGACGGGGTCGGTCTCGTCCTCGAGCGGATCGCAGTCCTCGCCGACGACGGCGTGGCATCCGTTCTCCTCATCGAGTTCCGCGATCGAGCCGACCCCCGTGCCGTCGTCATCGGCGACCACCCAGGCGTCATGGATCGGCCCTTCGAGCATGAGCGGCACGTCCTCCCACGCGCCAGGATCCAGCCGCTCGACGACAGCCACTGCGCCCAGGAGGTTGCCGTTCTCGGGCAGGCCCTCGTAGAACGCGACGTGGATGTCCCGCGCGACCGTGGCGCCGCCGTTGCCTAGGCGCGCCGTGATGATGGAGCCGGGGCCGCAGGGATCCTCCTCGATGCGGATCCGCGAGACGGTGAGGTCGGGGCCAGGATGGGGGACACCATGCGGGCTGACCTGGCGGTGGTAGTCGCCGGGCGGCTCCTGCCGGAATCGCGCGACCTCGCGCTTGGGGATCCCGCCACCATCCTCGACGTTGCTCACGTGGTAGGCGTGCTGGTTCCACTCGCTGCGGGCCGACGCCCAGGTCTCGTTCTCGAAGACGAGCAGGCCGTGCAGGGATGGCTGGTCGGCGCCGTGGTGCCAATAGTAGGGCCCGCCACCGACGATGAACTCGGCGTGCCCGTCGTCGTCCACGTCGGCGATGGTCGGCCCTTCGAAGGCTGTCCAGCCGTACGCGATCCACCCGCCGTTGGCGGGTCCGAGGAGGTAGGCGCCCGTGGAACCGTCATGAATCTGGAGGCCCATCTCGGAGTGCGCCGCGAGTTCTGACGCGCCATCGCCATCGAAGTCGAACGCCGTGGCCACGTGCGACCCGCTCGCATTGTCCGCGCACTCCGCGAGCCACTTCCGGCTGCCATCCGCTTCGAACACTTCGAGCCAGCCCTGGGAGATGACGGCGATTTCCGCGTCGCCATCCCCATCGAGATCGGCGATCGTCGGCGCCCCTCCCCACTTCTCGCGGAGCTCGACCCAGCCTGGCGGATCCGCTTCCCAGATCTCCGCACCCGTCCCGTCATGATTCAGCACGAGGACCTTGCCCTTGTGGCCCTCGTTGCAGTCCGCATGCACGAGCACTATCTCGCCTTCGGGATCTCCGTCCAGGTTGGCCACCGCGACGTAGCCCTCCGCGAGATCCTCACGGACCCAGGCGAGTGTCAGCTTCCCGCCTCGGTATCGGTAGACCGAGGGGCCAGCGATGAGCTCGGGGTACCCGTCGAGGTCGATGTCGGCGACGGCGGACGCCGTCGAGCTGGGGTCGGTTACAAAGTTGCATCCGGCGCCCTCGAAGCCGCCGAGGTCCCCTCCGTCGGCGATGAACTTCCCGGCACCGCTGAACACGCACGCGCCGACGATGACCTCAGGTGGCCCGACCAAGTCGAGGTTTGCGATGGAGATCGTTCCCCCCAGCCATCCGTCGGCAGGGAGCGTCCAGCCCGGGGTAGGCGAGACAGTGCTCGTCCACTTCAGCGCGAGCTCCTCCGTGCCGTCGTAGTTGAACGCGTAGAGGTGCAGGTCGTCATGGCCATAGGCGACGATCTCGGGGATCCCATCGAGGTCGAGGTCGCCAACGGCGCATGAGCTGACGGCGGACAGCTCCACTTCCTCGGGGCTCTCGGCGAGCCACGTGCCGGTAGCTGCATCGACCACTTCGATGGTCCCGACTTCCACGAACCGGTAGTTGTGGAGCGTGACCAACTGCGGAGGATCCGCAGCCGTGAGCTTTCCGTCCGCATCAGCGTCGATCAGTCGCACGACCAGGATCTGCGATGCGGCCTGGTCTCCAGTCAGCGTCTCCGGCGGGACCGGCTCCGGGTATTGCCAGCGCAGGTTTGGGGTCCAGTCCATCTCGGGCGGGGGCAACGAGCGGCTCCAGCCCGAGTCGATGATGTTGTCGTCCTCGGCGAACTCCGCAACGCTGTCCATCGAGTCGACGAACGCGCTGATGGGGGCGCCAGCGAAGTCGAACTTGCTGATCCTGTCCCCATCGACGTCGACCTCCGACTCGATGGCGCAGCCTGCCGTGACGTCCGCGTCGGCCTCGACCGCCGGCAGCGTGGCCTCGCAGAGACGCGCGTCGACGTTGGGATCGTAGGCGTCGTCGTGATCCTTGTCGGCGAAGAAGAGGATGCGCGGCGCCGACTCGAGCGGACCCTCGCCGACGTAGCGCACGACCGCTTCGACCTTTCCGCTCGCGCGCGCGTCGGCGCAATCCCACGCGACGGCCGAGACGTCCACGCTGCGGATCGCCAGGTTGGAGTGGCGGTGATCGGCGCGCGCGGGTGTAACGCTGGCGAGCGCGAGCAGGGTGCCGGTGGTGACAAAGCGGCGAACGTAAGCAGACATGGCCCCTCCTCCCAGGAGTCCCTCGACTCCGCAGGATGTCGACGGTTCAGCCGACGACTCGTCGAGCCCCTCCGTGACTCCCGCTTGGCGCGTGGCACCACGCACCTGCATCCACCGCAGCGGACGCAACGACTTCGACGGACACTGGCGGAGATCGAACACGTCGGCGTGTTCAGCATGGAACCTGCCACTCGCCGCTCAGCTCGTCAAGGGGGGCACGCGGAGAATTATCGCGAATGCCTTGTTTCGCAATTGAAGGACGCCCGTGGGGGCATCCTGCGAGCAGGGGAGGGGCGAGTGGCGTAGGCTCGGCAGCGCGTCATGCCGCCTGGAGGGCCTGGAGCGATGAGCCACGCTTGGCGGGATACATGGGGAGCAGCGTATCTGTGGGCGCTCTACGCCCTCCCCGCGGTAGCTGCGCCTCCGCCAGAGCCTTGGCTCGCAAGCGTGGAGCGACGGCTGGCGCAGGAGGAGTACCAGCTCTCCCAGTCTCTATTGGTCGACGGGTGGACGGCACCTAACCGTGCGCACGATCTGCGAACGACGTGGGTGGATGGTGCGCTCCTCGTCGAGCCACGCATCGAGGGCAAGGCGTGGCGAGTCCGCTTGGAGACATCCGCGATGGGTGGCGCCAACGTCGTCGCGCCCGTCGGCACGCCTGCCTGCGAGGTCGTTGAGGGCGGCCGCATCGAGTGGGAGCGCGCCGATGGTCTTCGCGAGTGGTACTCGAACGATCGTCGCGGGATCAAGCAGGGCTTTTTCATCGAGCGGCGGCCAGGCGGCAACGATGCGGGGCTGACTCGGATCGAGATGGCCGTCGACGGGGTTTCACTCGTCCCGGCAGCAGACGGGGCATCCGTGTCGCTGCGCGATGGCGCGGGGACGATCGTGCTGCGGATCGGCGAGATCGTGGTGACGGATGCACTCGAGAGGCACCTGCCCGCGTGCTTCGAGGTCTCCGGCCCAATACTCGCGATTGTCATCGACGATAGCGCGGCGGACTATCCCGTCGTCGTGGATCCGTTGATCACGAGCCCGGCATGGCGTGTCGAGGGACGCCAGTATCTCGAGCAGTTCGGGATGTCCGCCGTAACGGCCGGGGACGTCAACGCCGATGGCTACTCGGACGTGGTGGTTGGGACGGGCCAATTCGACAACGGAGCCGAGTCCGTAGGGGTCGCCCTCGCCTACCTGGGGTCGCCCTCCGGGCTATCCGTTGCTCCTGCATGGCGCATCGAAGGCGTCAGCCAGTCGGACATGATCGGCTCCTCGCTGGCCACGGCAGGCGATGTGAACGGCGATGGCTACTCCGACGTGATCGTCGGCGCGCGCGGCTATTTTGACGCGGGCAACACGGGCCGGGTGTTCGTGTACTGCGGCTCGCCGACTGGACTCCTGTCGAGTCCCGTTTGGAGCACGGATCGGCCGGGCGTCGTCATTGGCCGTCACTTCGGCTCATCCGTCGCGAGTGCGGGCGACGTCAATGGTGATGGCTTCTCCGACATCATCGTCGGGGAGATCTTCGGCAGCGACGCGCTCGTGGAGCAAGGCGGGGCCTTCGTGTTCCACGGCTCGCCAGCAGGGCTGGCCGTGGCGCCCGGCTGGACTTTCCTCGGCAGGATCGAGCAAGAACTGCTCGGCTGCTCCGTCAGCTCGGCCGGCGACGTCAATGGAGACGGCTACTCCGACGTCATCGTCGGCGCGCCTGAGAACAACGGGAACCCGTCGGCGGGCGAGGGATCGGCGCTTGTTTTTCTCGGTTCGCCGTCGGGCCTGTCGAGTGCGCCGGCCTGGGAAGTCCACGGCGGCCAAGCTGCCGAGCGCTACGGGATCTCGGTCGCTACGGCAGGAGACGTGAACGGCGACGGGTACTCGGACGTCGTGGTCGGTGCCGATCAGTTCGACGACGCCTTCCAGTACGAGGGGCGCGCGGAGTTGTACCTCGGCGGTCCGAGCGGCCTCGAGTCCGTCCCGGCGTGGGGAGTGCGCGCGGGACGCCCGGCGAACTTCCTCGGCCGTTCCGTCGCATGCGGGGGCGACATCAATGGTGATGGGTTCGCCGACGTCCTCGTTGGCGTCTTCAACTTCTCAGGGCCCGAGAGCTCGGAAGGGAAGATCGACGTCTACCACGGGTCGCCGGCCGGCCTTCCTCCCGCGCCGACAACGAGCGTCGAGTCGGGCATCTTCCACGCGTGGCTCGGCAACCCCGTGACGACGGCGGGCGACGTCAACGGCGATGGATTCTCCGATGTCATCGCAGGGGCGCAGATGCTTCCGACGCCGGAAGAGTTCGCGGGCGGCGCGTTCCTCTTCATGGGCTCGCCCGACGGGATCGCGACTGTCGCGGGTTGGCGCGCGGAGACGGATCAAGCTGCCGGCGGCCTCGACTTGCGTGCGGCCTCGGCCGGCGACGTGAACGGCGACGGGTTCTCGGACGTCGTCGTGGGCGCCCCGCGATACGACGCGGGCGGCGCGGATGCGGGGCGCGTGCTCGCGTACCTCGGCGGTGCCGACGGCTTGCCGACAACGCCATCCTGGACATTCGACGGGGATCAGCCGGGCGCGTTGCTCGGTAGCTCTGTCGCACGCGCCGGCGACGTGGACGGTGACGGGTTCGCCGATGTCGTCATTGGGGTCTCGGGTCATGACGGCGGCGGGCTCGACGAAGGGCGGGTCCTGGCGTTCCTTGGATCGGCAGCAGGGCTCGTCGCGACGCCGGCATGGACCATCGACGGCGATCAGGCCGGCGCCTCGCTCGGTGCCTGCGTCGCATCGGCCGGCGACGTGAACGGCGACGGGTTCGCAGACGTCGTTCTCGGCGAGCCGCTGCGAGATGGCGCGGGCACCGACGAGGGACGTGCGCGCGTCTACCTCGGCTCGCCACTCGGTCTCGTCGTGACGCCCGCATGGCAGCAGGCCTCCGGCCAAGCGGGCGCGCGATTCGGCGCATCGCTCGCGTCAGCAGGCGACGTCGATCGCGACGGCTACTCGGACGTCGTCGTAGGCGCCGAGGGGTTCACCAACGGCCTCGCCAATGAGGGCGCAGCGTTCCTCTATCGCGGCTCGCCGTCCGGGCTGAGCGCGTCGGCGGCATGGACCGCCGAGGGTGAGCAGGCCAACGCGCGGTTCGGATCCACGGTCTGCGGCGCGGGCGACATCGATGGAGACGGCTACTCCGACGTCGCCATCGCTGCCATCGCCCACGACGGCGGTCAGGTGGACGAAGGACGCGTCGCGCTTTTCCGAGGTTCTGCAACGGGTGTCTCGGCCTCCTCTGCATGGACCGCGGAGGGCAACCAGGCGAACGCCGACTTCGGGTCGGCGGTGGCGTCCGCGGGCGACGTCAATGGCGACGGATACTCGGACCTCGCCATCGGCGCCTCGCGCTTCGACGCGGGCCAGCGCGATGAGGGACGGAGCTTCGTCTACCTCGGCTCGGCCTCGGGCCTCGCGGCGTCGCCCGCTTGGACGACCGAGAGCGATCAGGTGGACGCGTTCTCGGGCAGCAGCGTCGCCTCGGCCGGTGACGTCAACGGCGACGGCTACTCGGACGTGCTCGTCGGCGCTCCCGCGTGGAACGGCGGCGCCAACGACGAGGGCCGCGTCTCGGTATTCTACGGCAACGGCGGCGACGGACTCGATCGCTTGCCACGCCAGCGCCGCTTCGACGACGCGGCGCCCATCGACGTGCTCGGCCTGGGCGACGAGTCGAACGGCTTCGCCGTTCAAGCGCGGGCGCGCAGCCCCTACGGCCGCGACGAGGTGCGGCTTGAGGTGGAGGTCAAGCCCCTCGATGTCGCGTTCGACGGCACGGGCCTGCTGCGCTCGCCCTACACGGACACGGGCGCGCCGCAGGCAGGCGGCAGCTTCGTGGACATCAGCGTCCAGCAGCCGTCGCTCGCGCCCGCCTCGCATCACTGGCGCGCGCGGCTGCGCGGAGCGTTCCCGCATCCGTGGCAGACGCACTGGATGTCGCGCGCCGAGAACGCCTCGACGGAGGCGGATCTCCGCGTGCCGCCGCCCGTCCCGCTGACTTGCGACGCGGGACCCGCGCAGGATGCCGGCTGCGTCGGCGGCACGGCGACGCTCGATGGCTCGGCCTCGTCGGGATCCGCGCCGCTGACCTACGCGTGGTCGTCCGCCGCGCCCGAGGTGCTGATCGTCTCGCCCGCATCCGCCGTCACCGACGTCACCGTGACCGGTGCCGGCGCCTTCGTTGTGCAGCTCGAGGTGCGCGACGGGGTGGACGTCGAGATCTGCACGACGACGGTGAGCGCCGGCGACGCCGACGCGCCGGTGCTGAACTGCGACGCGACGCTCAGCGCTATACCGGATGCTCCAGGAGAAGCTAGCGTCGTGGTGACGGCCTCGGCGGCGGACGACTGCGATCCGGCGGTGCTCGTCACGAACGACCGCACAGCCGCCGGAGCCGATGCGAGCGACGTCTATCCCTGCGGCGACACCGTCGTGACGTTCGAGGCGCGCGATGCGGCGGGCCACGTCGTCTCATGCGTGACGACCGTGACCGTCGCGGACGTCGGGCCGCCGGCCGAGATTTCGGCGAGCGCCGCCACGCCGCTGCGCGTCGCGAAGGACGGCGCGGGCATCCACGTCTCCTTCGAGGATCGTGGTGCGCCCAACGAGCTCGTGAGCCTCTACGCCGGCACGATCCGGCCGGCATCGAGCTTCGTGTATGACCATGCGCCGGTTGCGTGCAAGACGACGGCGCTGCCCGTCGGCCCTGGCATCGCGGAGTTGCTCGTCCCGCTCGAGCCGAGCAGCAGCCGCTACTACCTCGTCAGCGCGTCGAACTGCGGCGGCGAGAGCCCGCGCGGCTTCCGTTGGGATGGGGTGGAGCATTCATCACTGCCCACCGATTGCGGTCCGCTACCGTAGATGCCGGAGCGCTGCAGCGTCGCGGTTCAACCCCTGCGGGTCAGGTGTCTCGTCGCCTGCGGAGCGTCGCCGCCACCGCTCGCTGGTAGGAGCTGCCGGCTCGCTTCGGGGCGGAGACCTTCGTCCGTCGCTGCGGCTTGCGCGACTGCCGGGTCGATGCGGTTCCATCAAGCTGTTGGCGAGCATCTCTGACGCCGAGCCCTCGCAACTTCAGAAGGGCCTCTCGGTTTCGGCCCCGGGGCTTCGTCCTTCCCGACTCCCATAGGTAGACCGCGACGTGCGTGACGCCCGCGAGCTTGGCGAACTCCACCTGCGAGAGGCGGAGGCGCTTGCGTTGAGCCTTGATGGATCGCGGACCAAGCCGGGACTGATCACGGTCGGAAGTGGCTGCGGCTGCAGGCGTCGCCACGACCGCCTTCGACGCCGCGACCGCCTGCTTGGAGAGCTGCGCCATTGCCAGCCGTTGCTGGCGGACCAGCCTCTCAAGCGCCGTGATGCGGTGCTTCAGCGGGAGCGCGAGCCGCTTGGCCTCCTTGCGACCGAGCCGGATGATCTCGTCCTTGAGCGTCGTGGCGAACTTCGACAAGCGTGACCTCGGGGGAGCCGTCGCGGGGGAGTAGCGCCGGGTTCGATCGGCGGGAGCGGGATCATCGCATCGGGAAGTGGCGCGGGACCATGGCGGTCGGGCCCCCCGACCGGATGGCCGCGGGCTGGGTTGCGCACCGAGCGCCGGGCGTGGGCAAGGTGCATGATGGGGTTTCGGGGAGGTTCGTCGCCACGGCGGTTCCGAGGGGAGCCCGCATGTCCGTGATCTCCGTCCGGACAATCTCATTCGACGGCATGCGTGCGCCCGCGCCAGCCGGCTGCGCACCCAGAGGAGCTCCCGTGTACCCCATTCGAAACTTCGTCCGTGGCATTGCGCTCCTGGGCCTGATGTCGGCCGCCGCCGAGGCGGCGCTGCCCCGTGCTCAGGATCTCGCGGGAACACCCCCGTTCGTCGTCGGTGCGGCCGAGTTCGACGGTCTCGGCGCCATCGCGCAAGACCAGGCGGGTGCCGTGGGCGACGTCAACGGCGACGGCGTTGCTGACGTGATCCTTGGCGCGCCGGGCTTCGATGGCCTCGGTCGCGAGGGATCGGGCGCAGTCTTCGTCTTCTTCGGGCCTGTCAACCCTTCGGTGACCATTGATCTCGGGAGCGATCAGGCCGATCTAGTGGTGATCGGCGCGACAGAACGAGCTCGCGCGAGCGCCGGCAGCGTCCTCGTCGCGGACCTCGACGGCGACGGCTGGATGGATCTCCTCGTCGGATCGCCGAGTGCCGCCTCGCCTGCTGCCGAACCCAACACGGGCCGCGTGGACGTGCTCTACGGTCCGCTGGCTCGAGGTGCCGTTGATCTAGCCATCGGCGGGCCACGCCAGTCGACCATCGTCGGCGCGAGGGATCGCCCAGGCGGGGACAACTGGGGCGATCTCCTCGGGGGCGACATTGCCGTCGCCGACGTCCATGGAACCTCCGCGCTCGATCTAGTCGTCGGCGCTCGAGCGTGCGATCCAGGCCCCTGGGACATCCACCGAGGCTGCGTCTTCGTCTTGGACGGCCCCATCGCGCCCGGAATGCTCGTCGATCTCGAGATGGCCCAGGCCAGCGTGACCATGCTCGGCGACTTCGGCCCGAATGGCGATCAGTTCGGGGACTACCTCGCGGCCGGAGATCTGAACGACGACGGCCGGGCGGACCTCGTCGTCGGCAACGATCCCATATCCGGAGCCAACCGCAACCGCGCCTACGCTTTCTTCTCGCCGCAGCGGGACGTCGACCTGTCTGTCGAGTCCGCCGACGTCGAGTTCCTCAATGAGCCATGGCCGCAGGGCATCGGGGTAGGCTTTGCCATCGCGGATCTGGACGGCGACGGCGCCTCCGACCTTGCGTTGGGATCGGAGAACGCGACTGCTCCCGGCGGCCGGGAGGAGACGGGCGCCGTGCGCGTCTTCTTCGGCCCGCTCGCGCGAGGAACGCGCATCGAGGATCTCGACGCACAGTCCGATCTGACGATCTTCGGCATCACCGGCACGGACGACCTCCTCCACAGGCCGGGCGATCTCTTCGGCGACTGGCTCGAGGCCGTCGATGTCGTAGGCGATCGGGCGCTCGATCTCGTGGTCGGCGCAACCGGCTCGGGCATCCCCGAGGGACGGCCGGGCGCGGGAGCGGTGCTCGTCGTCGAGGGTCCCTTCGCACGGGGCGTCATCGACCTGGCCTTCCAGGCCCCGCGCTCGCGCATCCTGGGTGGCACGGCCGACGACCGCGTTGGCCGCGCGCTCATCCTGGATGCGACGGGCGACGGAACGCCCGACCTCCTCGTGCATGCATCGTTTGCTGACGGTCCGAACGAGGGCCGCGAGGGATGCGGCGAGGCGTACTGGGTGTTCGGCGACAACCGGCCGCCGGTCGCCGACGCGGGTGGGCCGTACCTCATGGACTGCGGCGCGGGCATGCGCGTCGTGCTGGATGGCAGCCGATCATCTGATCCGGACGAGGATCCGCTCATCTACGCATGGTCCACGGACTGCGCGGGGGTGCGGATCATGGCACCCGGCTCCGCGATCACCGAGCTCGAGCGGATTGCGCCAAGCGAGTCCTGCGAGGCGACATGCTCCGTGAGCCTCGTCGTGAGCGATCCCGCTGGCGCCAACGCGTCGGATGAGGCGGACGTGACCGTCGTCGATCGAACCCCACCCGCGGTGCTGCGGTCGGGCTCGCCTCTCGCTGTCCTCTGGCCCCCCAACCATCGCATGGCCTGCTTCGCGCCGGCAGATCTCGCCATCGAAGTCATCGACGAGTGCAATGCGGTCACGTGGCGCTTCACCGGATGCGCGTCCGACGAACCGGACGACGGACTCGGCGACGGCCATTCCGCGGCGGACTGCCGGGTCGATGGCGATCGCCTGTGCGTGCGGTCGGAGCGTGCGGGCCGGCGCGACGGACGGAGCTACGAGGTGCTCGTCGAGGCAGTCGACGCGTGCGGCAACGCGAGCGGGCCCATTCCCGCGGGAGAGATCGTAGTGCCCCACGATCAGGCGCGCTCCCGAGGGCGCGGGCGACTCAGATGAGGGTGGAACGGCCAACCGAAGCAGCGCTGTCGGGGGATCGGCCGATAGCGCGCTAGGGCTCGTTCCACGCGCAGAGCGCTCGTGCGGCTGATGAGTGCGCCGGCACGCCACGGGGTGCTCGGCCTCCGCGTCAGGCGGCGACCGAGGGGAGCGATCGGTTGCCCGTTCGTTGCCCACGCGCGTGGCGGATGCCCTGGGAACCCATCGGCCGCGGGCCGGTTGGAGCCCACGGGAACCCGTGCCCGCCGGCACTCTGTCCAGCACTGGGCTACCATCGCAGGAGGCGGGAGCGCATCTACCGCGACCGGCCTGCTTTCAGACTGCGTGACCCCGAGTTGCGAGGCACCCGAGTTGCGAGGCATGTCACCGCCTTGCGAAGGAGAGCCAATGCCGTCTCGCGGTTCGATGTTGGTAGCGCTCGGTGCCCTGCTTGCGAGTCCAGCCACCGGCGCGCTTCGCGAGCGCTGTGCATGGTCTGGATCGCCTGATCATCCGGCATTCGCAGACGTGCAGATGACCCCCCTCGTCATCGATCTGGACGGCGACACCGATCCCGAGGTTGTCTTCATCGGCATGGAGCCAGTGTTCGGCGCTGGCTTCCTCGAGATTATCTCTGGCGCCGACTGCAACACTCTCCTCGAAGTGGGATCGCCTGGATGCGTGAGATGTTTCGGCGACGCGGATTGTCGCGATCTCGACCCGCATCAGGACGGGACGATCCTCCGTGCATGGGGCCTCGCTGCCGGGGATCTCGATGGAGACGGCGTTCCCGAGATCGTTGGCGTGTCCGAAGCGGAGGATCGAGTCGTCGTGTTCGGCGCCGACGGCTCCTTCCGGTGGTGCAGCGAGGCCGTACCCACGCCGTTTGGCATGACGGCGCTCCATTCCGTTGCCCCGGCGCTAGCCGATCTCGATGGGGACGGGCGGCCTGAGGTCATCGTCGGGCCAGCCGTGTTCTCGGCGGAGGGGCAACTCCTTCGCGTGGGTAGCGACTGGCCGCTGTTTCAGCCCCCGGCCGTTCCGACAGACGTGGATGCGGATGGAATTGCCGAAGTGTCCGTGGGACCCGCGCTCCTTGCCTCCGACGGCTCCACGATCTGGGATCGCCGAGCCCTGGACGAGGGGTGGGCCGGCGGATCGCCCGCCGACTTGGACGGCGATGGCCTCCCGGAGATCGTCCTGACGGGTATCGAGCCTAATCGAATCGTCGTCGTCGATGGGCAGTCAGGCGTCGCGCGCGCAAGCGCCCTTCTCCCGGCGTCCGATCCTGCGTGCTGGGCGGCAACGGGGACCGCAGCCATCGGCGAGGTTGACGGCGACGCCGACCCCGAACTGGCCGCAGCGACGGGCACGTCCGTGTGTCTGTTTGATTGGAGCACGGCGCCGCTTGATGCCCTGACCGAGCGCTGGTGCGTTCCCGTGAGGGATTGTGGTGGCGGATGGGTCAACCCGGTGTTCGCAGACATCGACGGTGACGGGTTGGCCGAGGTGGTGTTGCATGACGAGTTCGACCTCCGGGTTCTGGGCCGCGATGGGACGCTGCTCGAGCGCATTTCCAGCTCGGCCAGCACGTTTCGCGAGACCGTTGTTGTCGCGGATGTCGACAATGACTGTGCTGGCGAAATCCTGGTTCCGGCAGACACGGAAAGTGGCGGGACGGATCGCGGCCTAAGGATCTTCGAGGGGGATCCAACTCCGCTTCCGGCCCATCGCACCATCTGGAACCAGATGGCCTACCATGTCGACAACGTCAACGATGACGGATCGATACCCCAGATCGATGCGCCCGGCCGGACCTTCCACGCGCAAGTGGAGGCACCCGAGAAGATCTACGACGTGCGTGCCGCGACGACCGTGCTCTGGCCACCCAATCATCGGATGGTTCGGATCGCGCTCACCGAGGCAGGCGGCGCACCTCTCCGGGTGGTCGGCGTGTACCAGGACGAGCCGGTCGACGACCGAGCCGATGGCCGATCCCGGCCCGACGCGGTGATCGACAGAGACTCCGTGCTGCTGCGCGCCGAACGGTCCGGACGCGGCGACGGCCGCACGTACCACGTGGAAGTTCTCGCGGGGCGGGCTGGGTGCGAGATGAGCACGAGCCTCACGGTCTGCGTTCCACATGATCAGCGACGCTCGCGACGCGATGGAAGCTGCGGTGATCAAGGTCCGCTATTCGACTCGCTCGCCCTGCGGCCTTGAAGCTGATCTCCCAGGCGAGCAACGAACCGGTCAGCGATCAGGTAGCCGACGGCGCGCGTGCGCGGGCACGCGGTAACGAGGTCGTAGCGAAGCGGGTCAGGGGCGCCCCGCGGCCAGGCGCTGCGCGCGCGAGGCGACGTGGTTCCGGTCGGTGGAGGCGATAGCATGGTCCGGTAAGTCCATGCTCCGGACCCTCCGTCAGCATGATGACCGACGTGATCCCGGTCGGTAGCCGGGCTCCCCCAAGGGGTTGAGCCGCCAAGGAAGAGGGAAGGAGGGCCTCGCCCACCCCGGGCTGGCAGGCCCCCAACGGGCGCCTGGATTCGCCAGGATTCGCCACGATTCGCCAGGGCGGACATCCGCGCCCTGAGCGCCTCCCAAGCCTGAAAACAAGGCATTTTCGGAGCCGGGCAACCAAGCCTGAATATTCTATTCGCCAGAATTCGCCATGCGCGCGCGCGCGTGCGCCTGCTTCGGAATCCGCGCAAGACCCACCCGTCCATTAGTGGACGCCTCCACCCCAAGGCCGCGCCGCGCGCAGGAGCTGGCCACGCGGCGATGCCCTCGGTAGCCGGGACAGTAGGATCCGTCCGGAGCCGCTCGCATGGCGTGGCTCCGCATCAGGAGCCTCGACAACGCATGAACCCCCGACCCGGTCGAACGGACCCGCATGCGCCAACGCCGCCGCGCTGGGCCATCCAGGACGGCTACGACGTGCGGTTCGATTGGGGGGCTGCCGGCATCGAGCGCCTGGCCGGCGGCGTGAAGACCGTGGTGGTCATCGACGTGCTGCGCTTCACGACCGCCGTCGAGAGTGCGGTGGCGGCCGGCCTTCGCGTCCGTCCGCATCGGTGGCGTGACGAGAGCGCCCACGAGGTTGCGAAGACGATGAACGCCGTGCTGGCAGGCGCGTCCTCCGGTGACGGTCCGTCGCTTTCACCGGCGTCGCTCATCAAGCTCGGCCCTGGGACCCGTGTCGTGCTCCCGTCGCCCAACGGGGCCACCTGCGCGCTCCTGGCAGCCGAGCGCGGTGTTCAGGTGTTGGCGGGCTGCTTGCGCAACGCAACCGCCGTGGCGGAGCACGTGGCCCTGACGCCTGGCCCCACGGCGGTGATCGCCTGCGGCGAGCTCTGGCATGACGGCTCCCTGCAGCCGGCGCTGGAGGATCTGCTGGGGGCAGGAGCCATCCTCGCTCGGCTGCCCGGACGCCTCTCACCTGACGCCGAGGCCGCGGTCGCCGTGCATCGACACTTCGAGCCGGACCTTCATCGCGCCACGTGGGAGTGCGCGTCGGGGCGCGCGCTGCGCGAGCGTGGCTACGACGCCGACGTCGACTGGGCCGCAGCCGTTGACGCCAGTCGCGTGGTGCCCATCCTCGAGGAGGGCTGGTTTCAGGCGGCGACCCCACCTGCGTGAGTGACGCCCGCTCGCGTTAGGCGTCCGCGCGTGCACCCGAATCGACGCCCGCGCAACGTTGACCCGTCCATTAGTGGACGCCTCGGGTAGCAACCCCCGTCACGCGTGCTCCACGCTTTCGCGCATGAGCACGACCCCCACGTCTGATCCCCCGCGCGAGCGCACCGGAGCCCGCTGGAGCGCCGAGCAGCGCGGCGCCGCCCTGCGCGCGTACTTCTCAACTGGCAGCCGCAGGCAGGCCCGCAAGCAGACGGGCGTGCCTGAGCGGACGATCTCCGTCTGGCTCACCGACGAGCGCTACGCCGAGGAGCGGCGTGCCGTCCACGAGGGGCTCGTCGCGGCCGTACGAGAAGGTGCCGCCGCGCGCGGTGCCGACCTCGTCGCCGCCACGAACGAGGCCGTGCTCGTGTGCCGACAGGCCCTGCGCAAGGACCCGGACGGCAAGACGGCCAGCTCGTTGCTCAGCTCCCTATCGCGGGCGCGGGAGACCGAGGACCGCATCGCGCGGCTCGATGACGGCAGCGCCACGGAGATTCAGGGGCGCCAGCTCTCGGCCGAGGAGCGGGATGCCTACGAGGCGTGGCGGCGGGAGCGGGAGGTGTTCCGAGGGCTCACCCCCGAGGAACTCTCGGAGATGATGCGTGAGGGCCTGCTCGCCAGCTTGCAGTCGGCCATGGACCGGCGAGACCGGGAGGCGATGGTGGCAGCGCTGCGAGCGATCGTCGCCGAGGGCGATCTCCTCTCGTACTGGATGCGAGGCGACCTCGAGCTGGCGCGCCGGCTCCACGCGCTGGTGACGACCGGCCTTCGACACGCCGAGTCCGACTCGCGAGGCATCGGACCTGGCGGGGTGCCCTTGCTCGCCGGTGCGCGAACCGAACAGGAGAGTGCATGAACGCCATCCGTGATCGCATCGTGGAGTTCAAGCGGGTGCGGGCGTCCGACCTGCTGCCGCATCCCCGCAACTGGCGCCGGCATCCCGACGGCCAGCGCTCGGCCGTGCGCGCAGCACTCGACGAGATCGGCTACGCGGATGCGCTACTCGCTCGCCGCACGGAGGACGGGCACCTGCAGCTCGTCGACGGCCACCTGCGCCGGGAGCTGACGCCCGACCACGAGGTGCCGGTGCTGGTGCTCGACCTGACGGAAGAGGAGGCGCTGAAGCTCCTCGTCACGCTCGACCCGCTCGCGGGGCTCGCAGAGACCGACCTGCCCGTGCTCGACGCGCTGCTGGCTGAGCTCGAGTTCGACCTGCCGGCGCTGCGCGACGTGGCGCAGGCCGTGGCGGACGACGCGCGACCGCCGCAGCCTGAGGCGGAGCAGGACGAGACGCCCCCCCTGCCGGAGAAGGCCGACAGCAAGCCCGGCGACCTCTACGTGCTCGGCCGGCATCGCCTGCTCTGCGGCGACTCGACGAGGGCCGAGGATGTTGCTCGCGCGTGCGGCGAGCTGCGGCCCGTGCTCATGGTGACGGACCCGCCCTACGGCGTCGAGTACGACCCGGCGTGGCGGAAGAAGGCGGGGCTCGGCGATCCGCTCTCAACCGGCAAGGTCAAGAACGACGACAACGCGAGCTGGCTCGCTGCGTGGAAGCTGTTCCCAGGCGACGTCGCGTACGTCTGGCACGCGGGGCTCTTCTCGCACGTCGTGCTCGCGGACCTCCAGCAGGCGGGGCTTGAGATGAGGAGCCAGATCATCTGGAGGAAGCCCCACTTCGCGATCAGCCGCGGGCACTACCACTGGCAGCACGAGCCGTGCTGGTACGCGGTGCGGAAGGGACGACGCTCGGGCTGGACCGGGGGCCGCGCGCAGGCGACGGTCTGGGACGTCGCGGCGGTTGCGGGCACCGACGAGGAGAAGACCGAGCACGGGACCGAGAAGCCAGTCGAGTGCATGGCGCGCCCCATGCGGAACCACGGCAAGAAGGGCGACGTCGTGTACGACGCCTTCGTGGGGGCGGGAACGTCGCTGTCGGCGGCGGAGCAGATGGAGCGCCGCTGTGTCGCGGTCGAGCTCGACCCGCGATGGGTCGACGTGAGCGTTGCCCGCTGGGAGCATCTGAGTGGCAAGACGGCCGAGCGCCTCCGGGCGTGACGGGCGACGGCAGGAGAAGACCTACGGCGAGAAGGAGGTCGCCGCAGCGCTCTCGGCCTACGTGCGCACGGGCTCGCTGAAGGCGGCTGCGTCAGAGACGGGGATCCCCTGGGAGACGATCCGCGAGTGGACGAAGCACGCGAAGTGGAAGCCGCTGCTCAAGGAGATCCGCGACGGCCACCAGGACGAGTCGCGGGCGCTCTGGAGGGCGAGCGCGCGCGATGCGGCTGAAGGGCTGCAGGAGGCGGTCCTGAAGTGCCGGCAGGGGCTGAGGAAGCCGGGCCTCAAGGAA
>Ga0315912_10003161_pt1 | contig 16617 bp, 15 predicted proteins | sample VfabasoilMG_FD_204469 | JGI IMG/M metagenome (GOLD analysis project Ga0315912, IMG submission 204469) | Garden soil microbial communities collected in Santa Monica, California, United States - V. faba soil | ecosystem: Environmental > Terrestrial > Soil > Garden | place: USA: California... | reverse complement strand
GCTGTTTGCATCAGTCATTGCTGGTATAATGTATCAGGTGGTCGCGGCAATACCCCCTGCCCCATTTTTTGCGGCCAATGACGCATACGTCACTGTATTTCAAACAGTCCCCAGGATTTTGGTTGGCGGTTGGTTGGCGGTGTTTCTGGGCGACATCGTGAACGACTATATTGTTGCAAAAATGAAAATTTGGACCAGGGGACAGTTTCTTTGGGTACGGTTAATCCTTTCGACGATAGCGGGCCAAGGAGTGAACACGGCGACATTTTATATTGTAGGTCTTTATGGAATTCTGCCAAGCGAAGTACTAATGCAAGGTATTTTGATGGGTTGGTTCTTGAAGTCGGGAGTTGAATTTGTAATGCTACCTATTACATATGCAGTAATTTCTTATCTGAAATCGGCAGAAGGCGAAGATTTCTTCGACTATAATACAAATTTTAATCCATTTATCATTCGTCCGTCATCCAAGTCCACTGAGGCGCAGATGGATGGCCAGGATGGGGGTGCTTGATATTGGGTTTCCATTGATTTGGCCGGCTATAGCAAGCGTCAGACGTGTGTGGACGGCCCCTCCGATGCAAGGGTTATGGGGAAGAAAATCTGATCTGGTGCGATAGCGTTCGTGTGTCCAGCCTGTTTGGAGCGGCACCTGTCCGCTGGCCCAGGTGGGTTCCGCGATCCACTCCCAAACGCATGCGTGACCTCGCAGGCCAGCACCCTACACGGGTTCTGTGGATCGTCGGCTTGCCCGATCAGCATCTTTTTCCTCTCAGCCTTGCACCGGTGGCATCACGCGTGCTTCAGCAAGCGCGGGGGGAATAGCGCAGTGTATTCCGCCACTCCACGATGCCAAAGGGGAGGCGGATTACGGCGCGTTATTCCGCCCAACTTGGTAGCCGTGATCACGGCCTTTCTTGCGCCCGCAAAAAAAGTCGTGGATGCCGGCCTTCGCCGGCATGACGTGGGGGAGGGTGGCTGGTCTCCGCGCCTTCCGTCCTGACTGTTCGCAGTCGGCTGCGTGATCAAAACGTTAGACCCGCGGATTTTTTCCGTTTATCGTCGGGAACGAGGTTTATTATAAAGTCGAATGGATCACGGCACTCCAGCGAGGTGACTCTCATGTCCGTTCCGACGATCAGGTTCGACGATGGTGCCGATTATGAGCGGATGATGGGCAGGTGGAGCGGGTTGATCGGGCGGGCATTCATTGACTGGCTCTCTCCGCCGCCCGGTTTTCGATGGATCGACATTGGGTGCGGCAATGGGGCGTTTACGCAGTTGCTGGCCGAGCGGTGCGCGCCCATGAGCGTTGACGGGGTTGATCCCTCAGACGGGCAGTTGGCCTTTGCGCGGGAGCGACTCGGAGCGGATGTCGCGACATTCCGACAGGGCGATGCCATGGCGCTGCCATTTGCCGATGGCAGCTTCGATGCGGCGGTGATGGCGCTGGTTGTGTTCTTCATTCCGGAGCCGGCCAAAGGCGTCGTGGAAATGGCGCGCGTGGTGCGGCCGGGAGGGCTGGCGGCTGCCTATATCTGGGACCTCGTCAACGGCGGCGGCCCGGCGGAAATCATCATCAACCAGCTGAAAGGCATGGGGTTAACGGCGCCGCGTGCGCCACGCGCGGAAGCTTCGACGCCGGAAGGACTGCATACGCTGTGGACGCAGGCGGGTTTCAACCGCATCGAGGCGCACGTTGTGCGCGCACGACGAATCTTCGACGATTTCGAGGATTATTGGTCCACGACGACCGCGGCGCCCAACCTGGCGCCGATGATGGCGACGATGGCTGCAGCGGATGTGACGCAGCTCAAGTCCCGGGTTCGTGCGGAGATCCCTGTCGAGGCGAGTGGTCGCGTCTCGATCGAAGCGCGTGCCAATGCGATTGTCGGCCGACGGCCCTGATAGAGCTGCCGATCGCTCGTCCGCGGCCCCTCGCCCGCGCCTCACGTCTTGCTCAGGGCTTCAGCCACAGGCGGGGTTCCCGGCGCACAACGCTGCTCCGCCAGAGCGCCCAGGTATTGCTGGCGCGATTGCAAAGCGGCCACTTCCTTGCCGGCCGCGTTCTGGAAATCCATGCCGAACCAAAGCACCGGGATGAAGACGCCAGCAACGCCGGCCGCGACGTTCTGGGCGACCTTCCCGCCCTCCTCCGAGCCCAGTTCCTGCACGCGCTTCGCGTTGGCCTGGGCTTCGAAGGTGATCGCGGTGCAGTCCATGAACCGGTCCTGCATCTGCACGACCGGGACAGGGGCGGGCGCCCTGCCGGCACATGCGGCAACCGCTGAAGCCGCCATCATCGGGAGAATGAGGTGTTTGCGCATTCCTGTTGCCCCTCGTTTTTTTTGCTACGTTGGCGAAGGGGGTATGCGCGGTTTCAATCACGGATTGTTACTGAATAGGGTGCATACACTCCATCAAGCCGGTTGATGAAGGTCAGCGGTATCTCGCCGGTGTCGAACACCGGCCGCATGCAAGTCGTGGATGCCGGCCTTCGCCGGCATGACGGTTACCGCCGCTGGCGGCTCTTTTCGTTCCCGACTTCCGTGCTAGGCTTTTCGCATGAACGCGATCCCAAATGGCGCCATCGACTGCGACCTCCACCCCGCCGCGCCCAGCATCAAGGCGCTGCACCCGTACCTGTCGGATCACTGGCGCGAAGCCTCCGTCCTGCGCGGGATGGATGAGCTGGAATCGATCGCCTACCCCTCCAACTCCCCCCTCTCCGCCCGGCCGGACTGGCGGCCGGCCAAGGGCAAGCCCGGCGCCAGCCTGGACATGATGCGCCAGCAGGCCCTGGCCCCGTTCGGGACGCGGATTGGCATCTGCAACCCGCTGTATGGGGTCCAGTTGCTGTTTTCCGAGGACATGGCGCTGGGGTTTGCCCGGGCGGTCAATGACTGGCTGGCGAAGGAGTGGCTGGACGCGGAGCCTCGGTTGCGGGGGTCCATCGTGGTGCCGATGCAGAACACGGAATTCGCGGTGGAGGAGATCGAGCGGTGCGCGGCGGACCGGCGGTTCGTGCAGGTGCTTCTGCTGGTGGCGGGGGATACGCCGCTGGGGCGGCGGCATTACTGGCCGATCTATGAGGCGGCGCAGCGGCACGGGCTGGCGGTGGGCATTCATGCCGGGAGCACGTATCGGCACCCGGTCACGCCGCTGGGGTGGCCGAGCTATTATACGGAGGATTACGCGGCGCAGGCCTCGGCGTTTCAGTCCGCGTTGACGTCGCTGATTTGCGAGGGGGTGTTCTCCAAGTTCCCGGACCTGAAGGTGGTCCTGCTGGAATCCGGGTTCACCTGGCTGCCGGCGCATATCTGGCGGCTGTCCAAATTCTGGAAGGGGCTGCGGATGGAAATCCCGTGGGTGGACCGGCACCCAATGGAGATTGTGCGGGACAATATCCGCCTCAGCCTGCAGCCGGTGGATGGGCCGCCGGATGCCTCCGCGATGACGAGGCTGATGGAGCACATGGAGTCCGACGAGCTGCTGTTGTTCTCCACCGACTATCCGCACTGGCAGTTCGATGGGGACGCGGCGCTTCCCGATGGATTGTCGGCGGAACTTGTGCGTAAGATTACCGTTGATAATCCGCTGGCGACCTATTCCCGTTTGACGGAGAGACCGGCATGAACGTGCAGACGCGCAATGCGCCCGTGGTGGCGAAGGCGAATTCCAACCGGCTGATGACGGCGGATGGGGATATCCATCCGGGGCGGAACCCGGGGGATATGGCTCCGTTCCTGGAAAAGAAGTGGCAGGACCACCTGGCCACCTTCGGCAGCCGGCTGCGGCAGGCCTACCAGAAGGGGCCGGCGTATCCGAAGAGCCAGCCCTATGCGTCGCGGCGGGATTCCTATCCGCCGGATGGGGGGCGGCCGGGGTCGTCGTTGCCGTTCATGCAGCAGCAGTTGCTGGACCCGAACCACTGCGTGCTGGGCATCCTCAACGCCACCGGGGACAACGGCCAGGCATTCCAGAACCGCGAATTCGGCACCGCCATGTGCCAGGCGATGAACCGCTGGCTGGTGGCGGAATGGACGGGGAAGGAGAAGCGACTGAAAGCGTCGCTGGTGGTGCCGTTCGAGGATACGGACGCGGCGGTGGCGGAGATCGAGAAATACGCCGGGCACAAGGATTTCGTGCAGATCCTCATGTTGAACCGCACGTCCGAGCCGCCGGGGCAGAAGCGCTACTGGAAAGTGTATGAGGCCGCCGCCGCGGCGGGGCTGCCGATCGGCGTGCACGCCTTCGGCTTCGGGGGCTACCCCGTCACCGCCGGCGGCTGGCCTTCGTACTACATCGAGGACATGGTGGGGCATGCGCAGTCCTGCCAGGCGTTCCTTACCTCGTTCCTGATCGAGGGCGTGTTTGAGCGTATTCCCGAAACCAAGCTGGTGCTGATCGAGTCCGGGTTCGCGTGGGCGCCGCCGCTGGCCTGGCGGCTGGACAAGCTGTGGCGGCGGCTGAAGGAGGAGACACCGCATCTGACGCGGGCGCCCAGCGAGACCATGCGGGAGAGCGTGTGGTTCACGACGCAGCCGATGGAGGAATCCCCCACCCGCGAGCACGTCATGGACGCGATCGAGTGGCTCGGCTGGGACCGGTTGCTGTTCGCGACGGACTACCCGCACTGGGACTACGACGATCCGGACCACGTGCTGCCCGTGCCGGTGGCGGAGGCGACGAAGCGGGACTTCTTCCTGAACAACGCGCTGAAGCTGTATCGCCAGCCGATGCCGGTGCCCGCCGCCTAGCGTCGCCAGAGGCGCGGAGTTTCGGGGGCGGAGCGCTCTGCGCCGTCACCCGGAAACGGTTACGTGTTCAGCCCGGCACAATGGGGGAAACCCATCGTCGCGCGCGGCCCGGCAAAGCAAGAATTGCATTGGAACGACACCCCGCTCGCCCCGGATAGGATTGACACGAACTGGTTCGGACGGTTGATAATATCGGCTCGCGATACAAGCATGCGCACGCGCGTTCAGGAACGATCGCGACCAAGGGAACGCCCGATGCAATTTCTTTTCATTCCTCCGCTCTGTATCGCCGCCGGAGTCCTCCTCGCCCTCGGCTATTGGGAGCTCTACAACTGGGTACACCCGTCAAGGGGGGGCGACGCCGCCTACGGCAGGGCTCTGGAGACGATGTTCACCCTGGGATACGCTGTGTTGGCAGGATTGATACTCGGCAGTGTCGCCGCAATTTGGGGGTATCGGGGTCGTGCCTCCTTTAACCGAACCCTGGCCCTCGGGGCGGCACTGAGCCTCGGGCCGCCAGCCGCGCTTTTCCTGCTCTCCTTCTTTTCCATGTAAGCGTTATGTTTACCGTTCGCCGCGCATGCTCCTGCCATGCCCACCGCCCTCACCCCCGATGACGTGCGTCGGCTGCTCGCTAACCCCTCCACGGACGCACGCGCGGAAACCGCCACCAAGCTGGCGCGCGGCTACACCCCATCTGCGCTGACGGCGGAGGAACAGCGCCTCGCCATCGACATCATGCGGCTGATGGCACGGGACGCGGAAACCCAGGTACGCGCGGCGCTCGCCGAAAACCTGAAATCCAACCCGGATCTTCCGCACGACGTCGCCGTGAAGCTGGCGCGGGACGTGGATGCGGTTTCGCTTCCCGTCCTCACCTTCAGTTCGGTTCTGACGGACGACGACCTTGTCTCGATCCTGCGCCAGGGGGAGGAAGCCAAGCAGGTCGCCATCGCACGGCGGGACGGGATTTCGGCAACCGTCTCCCGCGTCATTGCCACGGAGGCGGCGGTGGGCGCTGTCGCCGTGCTGATGGCGAACGAAACCGCCGCTATACCGGAGGACGCCTTCGGCACCGCCATGGACCGTTTCGGGGCGGAGGAACAGGTGACCGGCGCCATGGTGCGCCGTGGCCGCCTGCCCATCGGCATCGCCGAACGCCTGGTCAGCATCGTCAGCGCCTCCCTGCGCGAACAACTCGCCGCACGCCACGAACTTCCCGCCGGCATGGCGACCGACCTGCTGCTGCAGGCCCGCGAACGCGCCATGGTGGAACTCGCCTGGGGCGCCAGCCAGCAGGAACTGGATGCGTTGATCGATCGGCTGCACGCCAACGGCAAGCTTACCCCCAGCATCGTGCTGCGCGCGGTGTGCACGGGGGATGAGGATTTCTTCACCGCCGCCATGGCAAAACTCGCCGGCATCCCCGTGGAAAACGCCCGCAAGTTGATCGAGGATCGCGGCGGCGGCGGCCTGCGCCGGCTGGTGGAGCATTGCCGGCTGCCGCGCGACTTTTTCGCCATGGCCCGCACCGCCCTCGTTGTCTCCCGCGACCTGGAACACGATGGCAGCGCGGCGGATCGCCGACGCATCGCCCGCCTGGTGATCGAACGCGTCGTCTCATCCCTGGACGATGTGCCGGATACGGAAAACCTGGACTACCTGATCGGCAAGCTATACCAGTTGCAGGAAGCACAGCTCGCCGCGTGATATCCCCTCGCTAGGCAGATCGGTCGGAAGCACCGAGCAGCGCAAGCAGCGTGGTCAGGTCCGGCATCGTCTCAAACCGCATGCCATCTGTCGCAATCACATCCCAATGCGCCTTGGAACCGACGAACAGGTGCGCCACCACCTTCAGCGCCGCGCCCTCCTCCAACAGGCCCGCCGGCACCCAGTAGAAGCCCGTTTCCCGCAGTGGGTTCGGCACCGGCGATCCACAGTTCGCGCAGAAGTCGGACCGGAACCCCGTCGGCCGCACATAGGATGAAATGCCGGCCTGCCCCGCGATCCAGCGGAGTTTCGCCGCATCGACAATCATCGCCGCGTTGGACGCGCCACCACCTTGCTTGCGGCACAGCGAGCAATGGCACTGGTAGAGACCCGCTCCGGAGCCTTCCACCTCGAACGCGACCGCCCCGCACAAGCAACTGCCCCGCATGCCGCCTCCGTCGCTATCGGTTGCCCTTCGCCGGCGCCCGCATCAGCACCGTCAGGGGCACCGCCAGCGCCGCCGTCAGCGCCAGCAGGTGGAAGCTGTTGATGTAGCCGATCATCGCCGCCTGGCGCTGGATCTCGTTCGCCACCCGCATCAGCCCGTTCGCTGCCTCCAGGTTCCAGGTTGTGGGCCAGTTCGGCAACGCCAGCAATTCATTGTACGGGGAAATGAACTCGGCCAGCCGCGCGTAGTTGGCGGCGGTGGACCGCACAAGCAGCACGACAACAATGGATATGAATATGGACGAACCAAAATTCCGCATCAGCGTGAACACTGCCGTGCCTTCCGTCACCTGCTGCGCCGGCAATGTCGCAAAGGCCAGCACCGTCATCGGCGTGTAGGCCAGGCCGAAGCCGAACCCCAGCAGCATGTTGGTCCAGAACACGTCGAAATTCGTCAGATTAATATCAAGTTGAGACATGCCGTAGGCGGCAACCATCTGCGACACCAGGCCGGTGGCAACCGCCATGCGCGGCGCATGGCGGGTGAAGGGTACGATGATGAGAAACGCGGTCCAGTTGCCGATGCCGCGCGCGGACAGCAGCAGGCCGATGGTGCTGTCCGGGTAGCCACGCAAATCGTGCAGCAGGCCCGGGAACAGCACCAGCGCGACATAGCTGAGCATGCCCATGAAGAAGGCCAGCAGCGTACCCACGGTGAAATTGCGGTCCAGCAGCAGGCGCGGGTTCAGGAAGGGTTGCGGCGTGGTCAGGCAATGCACCGCGAACACCCAGAACGCCACAACAGCGATCACCGTGTTCACGGTGATCTCGCCGGATTCGAACCAGTCCAGTCGCTGGCCCCGGTCCATAACCAGCTGTGTCGCCGACAGTGCCACTGACAGGGCGATGAAACCGGTCCAGTCGAAGCGGAGCTGCTTCTTTTCGGTATGGCCGGACAGGGCGAACCATACCGCCACCATCGCCGCCAGGCCAGGCGGCACGATCATCAGGAAGGCGGCGCGCCAGTCGTACCACTCCGCGATGATGCTGCCGAAGACGGGACCGAGGACAGGGCCGAACACGCTGCCGATGCCCCAGATCACCATCACCGTGGCATGCAGCCGGTGCGGAAAGGTGGCGATCAGGATTGCCTGGCCCAGCGGCATGATGGTGGCGCCGAACGCACCCTGGCCGATGCGATACAGGATCAGGCTTTCCAGGCTGCCGGCAATGCCGCACAGGAAGGAGCAGGCGGTAAACCCGCCCACGGACCACATCAGCAGCCCGCGCCAGCCCAGCCTTGCGGCCAGCCAGCCCGTCATTGGCGTTGCCACCGCCGTGGCGATCAGGTTGAACGTGATGACCCAGGAGATTTCCTCCGGCGTGGCGGACAGCGTGCCACGCATCTGCGGCAGCACCACATTGGCCAGCGTGATCGTCATGCCGAAGAGCAGCGTGGACATCTGCACCATCAGCAGGATCAGCCAATGCCGGGCACTGAGCTGGAACAGGCTCGTGGGTTGGGGCGCGTCGTCGCTCATAGGGCTTTCTTGGACCCGGCGAGCCTGTCGCAATTCCTGACGCCGCACAACGCTTGCCACATATGCGCCCAGCGGCGAGCATGAACCCAACCGAAAAGGAGGAAACGGAATGTCGGGCGCCGCTTCGATTGTGGACTATGAGGTCAAGGACAACATCGCCACCATCGCGATGAACCGCCCGGAGAAACTCAACGCGGTCAGCGACGAAATGGTGCGCCAACTTTTGGCCGCGATGCGCCGCTTCGACACCGATCCCGATGCCCATGTCGCCATCATCTGTGGCCGTGGCCGCGCCTTCTCCACCGGCGCGGACGTGCTGGAACGCCAGCTCCGCTCGCGCGAGGAATTCGAGCGCCTCGGCGGCCCGCAGGGCCACGGCGCCAACTCCGCCGACCTGCTGACGCATTCCGTCAACTGGAAGCCCGTCATCGCCGCGCCGCACGGCTACGTCATGGGCCTATCGCTCGGCATCGTGCTGGATTGCGACCTGATCGTCGCGGAAGCCGGCACGCGCTTCCAACTGACGGAAACCTCGCGCGGCCTCGGTGGTTCCCGCCACTGGGCGCAATTCCACTTCCGCAACGCCGGCGCCTTCGGCGACGAGGTCTCCCTCACCGGCCGCTGGTTCACGGCGGAGGAAGCGCTGGCCGCCAATGTCATCAACCGCGTGGCCCCGAAGGGCGAATACATGAAAGCCGCCTGGGACATGGCCCAGGCCGTCGCCGCCAACCCGCCGCTTTCCGTCCGCGCCACGGTGCGCACGCGTCGCCACATGATGGCGCAGCAAACCCGCGAAGCCTATTTCCAGCTTGCCCCGCTCAAGCTCTATTTGACCGAGGACTTCCGCGAGGCCGCCACCGCCTTCAAGGAAAAGCGCAAGCCGCACCCGTTCAAGGGCCGGTAACGCCCCCGCCGCGCTGGAGTCCCACGGCGGAAGGAGTGGTTCAATGCGCCGTTTGCTGTGGGGCCTGACGCGCTACGGGTTCGTGTTCCTGGCCGGCTTCGCGCTGGGTATCTACGTCCTACCCATCCTCACCGCGCCGGACGCGCCGGACCGCGCGGCGATCGACAGTGCCACCGCCGCACCATTGTTCACCGCCCGCTTCGACCGCGACCTGAAAGGCAGCGACGTCCTGCATTGGGGAGAAGGCGAGGTGCGTATCAGCCGCACCCATATCGCCCATATCGGCCGCCTGGCCCCGGGGCCGGACTACCGACTCTACCTCGCACCGGAATTCGTCGACACGAAGGAGGACTTCCTGCGCATCAAGGCGCAATCCCGCCAGGTCGGCGCGGTGCGAACGTTCGACGGCTTCCTGCTGGACATCCCGCCGAACGTCGATCCCAACGCCTTCACCACGGTCGTCGTCTGGTGCGAGGCGTTCAGCCAGTTCATCAGCGCGGCGAAGTATCGTTGACCGCCGCGCCGATGGCGCAGGTTCAGCCGACGATCTCGGTGCCGGCGAAGAAGAACGCGATCTCGATCGCCGCGTTCTCCGGGCTGTCGGAGCCGTGCACGGAGTTCGCTTCGATGCTTTCGGCGAACTGGGCGCGGATCGTGCCGGGCTCGGCCTTCTTCGGGTCGGTCGCGCCCATCACCTCGCGGTTGCGCGCCACGGCGTTCTCGCCTTCCAGCACCTGCACCACCACGGGGCCGGAGGTCATGAACGTCACCAGGTCGCGGAAGAACGGGCGGGCGGCGTGGACGCCATAGAACGCCTCGGCCTGCGCCGTGGTCAGGTGCAGGCGCTTCTGCGCGACGATGCGCAGTCCGGCTTCCTCCAGGCAGGCATTCACCTTGCCGGTCAGGTTCCGCCGCGTGGCATCCGGCTTGATGATGGAAAAGGTGCGCTCATTGGCCATAATCGTTGTCCTGTTCGTGGGTGGCGCGCGGCTTATCCTGCCGCCCCTTCCATGGCAACCCACAAGCCCGTAAATCGCGGCCATGAGCCTGCTCACCATTTCCGACGTCACCATACGCCTGGGTGGCCGCACGTTGCTGGACCACGCCGACCTGACCATTGAGCCCGGACGCCGCATCGGCCTGGTCGGGCGCAACGGCGCCGGCAAGTCCACGCTGATGCGCGCCATCGCCGGCGATATCGGCCTGGATGGGGGGGACATCCGCCTGGCTGCCCGCGCCCGCCTGGGCCGGGTGAAGCAGGAAGCCCCGGAAGGAGAGGCCAGCCTGGTGGACACGGTGCTGGCGGCGGACACCGAGCGCACCGCCTTGCTGGTGGAAGCCGACACCGCCGCGCCGGAACGCCTGGCCGAAATCCACGAACGCCTGCGCGCTATCGGCGCGGACGCCGCCCCCGCCCGCGCCGCCACCATCCTCTCCGGCCTGGGGTTCGACGCGGCGGCACAGGCGCGGCCGGTGTCCTCGTTCTCCGGCGGGTGGCGGATGCGCGTCGCGCTGGCCGCGGCCCTGTTCGCCACGCCGGATATTCTTCTGCTGGACGAACCGACGAACCATCTGGACCTGGAAGCCACGCTCTGGCTGGAATCCTTCCTCGCGCGCTTCCCCGGCGCCGCGCTGATCGTCAGCCACGACCGCAATTTGCTGGACAACACGGTCCACGCCATCGCCCACCTGGACAAGGGCAAGCTCGCGCTGACCCCTGGCGGGTTCGACGAGTTCGTCCGCATCCGCACCGCCCGCGCCGAACAGCAGGCCCGCGCCGCCGAGAGCATCGCCCGGGAACGCGCCCATATCCAAAGCTTCGTGGACCGCTTCCGCGCCAAGGCCACCAAGGCCCGCCAGGCGCAATCTCGCCTGAAGGCGCTGGCCCGCCTGCCACAGATCGAGACGATCATCGAGGACGCGCCGACCCGCTTCGCGTTTCCGGAACCGGCGCGGATCGCCCCGCCGATCCTGGCGCTGGACAAGGTTGCGGCCGGGTATGGCGACGTTGCGGTGCTGCGCGGGCTTTCGCTGGTTGTGGATATGGACGACCGGATTGCGTTGCTGGGGGCGAACGGCAACGGCAAGTCCACCCTGGCCAAGCTGCTGGCGGAGCGGCTGGAGCCGATGGCGGGGGAAATCCGGCGCGGGCCGAAACTGCGGGTGGGGTATTTCGCCCAGCACCAGACGGACGAGTTGGTCGCTGGCGAAACCCCCATCGACCACATGGCCCGCGCACTACCCCGCGCGACGCCGCCGCAGGTGCGGGCGCAGTTGGCGCGGTTCGGGCTGGATGCGGACCGGGCGGAGACGCCGATTGCCAATCTATCGGGTGGAGAGAAGGCCCGCCTGCTCCTGGCACTCGCCACGCGCGATGCCCCGCAATTGCTGATCCTGGACGAACCCACCAACCACCTGGACATCGACGCGCGGGAGGCGCTGGTGAAGGCGCTCGCCGATTTCTCCGGCGCCGTGCTGCTGATCACGCACGACCCGCATCTGGTGGAACTGGTGGCGGACCGGCTGTGGCTGGTGGCGGATGGGACGGTGAAGCCGTTCGATGGCGACCTGGACGACTACCGCGCCCTGCTGGCGGAAAAGGCGCGGCCGACGGTCAAGGCAGAGGCGGCCGGGACGCGGAAAGATGACCGGCGCGACCGTGCGGAGGCGCGGGCGGCCTTGGCGCCGTTGCGCAAGAAGGCGAAGGATGCCGAGGCGCGGATTGCCAAGCTGACGGCGGAGCGCGCGGTGATCGAGAAGAAGCTGGCGGACCCGTCGATGTATGCGCCGGGCAAGACCGAGGAGGTCACCAAGGCTAACACACGGCTGGCGGCGATTGCGAAGGAAGTGGCCACGGCGGAGGAAGAGTGGTTGGAGGCGGAGGAGGCTTTGGCGGAGGCGGGATAACGTGCGTTGCCTGAGTTCAAAACGATGCGCATGGAATGGACAAATCTATCCTTGAAATGATTGTGGCTAGTGCCGGCCCTGGCTTGACCCTCTTTCTGATGGGGTTGCTCATGGGCATGCGCAAGAGACGCGCTGCGGTCGTGAACGACCGGCGGCTTCTTGCCTACGGCATTGGCGCCCAACTCTCCGCATTATTATCGCTCTTTTATTGCATGGCCCTTGCCATTTTACCCTTTATTTCACTGTACCGCTATCCCGACCAATTTTCCGGAAACCTAGTCCGGTTTCTAGGTATTACCTTTCTCACTTGGGCTTTGGCGTGCTTGTGTGGCTGGCTTCCGAAGGAGATTTTTCTTAATCCGATCTGTTACGATAATGATGGTATCTACACATGGAGTTGGCGAAACGGACATCGCTTTACGCCATGGACAGACATCGTCCGATACCGTGATAACGGCTTCAACTTGCCCTTTCTGGAATCTCTCCACGGTCCCAAGATCAAAATTTGGAACCTTCGCGATGGTTTCCCCGAATTTCTTGAGTTTATTGCCTCCCGGAGAATACCCGGAGCCGGCGACGCGAAGCAGCGGTAACTTGTAGGGCGGGAAAGCGCAGCGCCATCCGCCACGTGTGAGCCCAAAATGGCTGGAAGCGGAGGAAGCGATGGCGGAAGCGGTGTAATGGTTAGGGATCCTGTGAATCCAAATATGCTTTGAGTGCTTTGGCTGTTGCTAACGCACGATCCTTCGTATCGGGTTGTGGACGGAGACCCATATGCTCAGTCTCAATCCTGATCAATAAGGCAGCTACGGTTGCTTCATCAATGCCCTGGTCGAGTAGTGTGATGGCCTGGAGAAGGTAGCTGTCATACTCATCGTCTATGCCGAAATTCTGATCTCTTGATTCGGCCAGACCGATCGGATCCCACAGACTCCAGCCGATTTCTCGTAGGCGGGATAGCTGGAACTTCTTTCTGGACAAGGCATTCTCCCACGCGCGCTTGGCGGATGGCGCTGCGCTTATCCGCCCTACAATTCTACGCGGGAACGGCCTCCAGCGCCCGTCGGGCGCGCGGCACAGCTTCCTCAATGTCCCGCTCATACCGCACCAGCGGCGGCTTGATGCCGTGGGTGAAGAGCTCCTTGCGGACGGCGTGGTTGGTGCCAGTGAGTACGAGTTTCACGTGCTGGCGGTGGGCCTTGAGCGCCAACCCCTCGATCATGTTGGCCGCCGTGGAATCCAGGAACGGCACCGCCGCGAAGTCGATGATCAGCACCTTGTGGGTGGCCTGGATACGGTCCAGCACCGCGCCGATGGAACCCGCTGCGCCGAAGAAGAAGGCGCCGGAAATGCGGTACACCACGATGTCCGGGTCGTTCGCTATCCGCTCGTCATACGGCGTGCGCGCCGCGCCCCTGGTGTCCGCCTGGTCCTCCTCCACGAACGGCGTGTGCGTCTCGATCGCCGTCGCCTGGGACATGCGGTGGATGAACAGGACGGAGCCCAGCGCAAAGCCGACGACGATGGCTTCCGTCAGGTCGCGGAATATCGTCAGCAGGAATGTCGCCATCAGCACCGCCGCATCGCCGCGGGAAGCGCGGACCAGCGTGGCGAAGGCCTGCTTCTCCACCATGTTCCAGGACACCACAGCCAGCACGCCGGCCAGCGCGGCGAGCGGGATGAAGCTGGCGAGCGGCGCCGCCACCAGGATGAACAGCAGCAGGAACGTCGCGTGCAGTATGCCGGCCACCGGCCCATGCGCGCCGGAGCGCACATTGGTGGCCGTGCGCGCGATGGTGCCGGTGGCGCAGATGCCGCCGAATAGGGCGGAGCCGATATTGGCGAAGCCCTGCGCCACCAGCTCGCAATTGGAACGGTGCCGCCGCCCTGTCATGCCGTCCGCCACCACAGCGGAAAGCAGGGATTCAATGGCGCCCAGCAACGCGAAGGAAACGGCATCCGGCAGCACCGCGTGCGCCTTTTCCCAGGAAAACACCGGCAGCGCCGGCAGCGGCACGGTGGAAGGAATGCCGCCGAATTTCGTGCCGATGGTGGCGACCGGCAGGTTGAACGCCCAGGTGGCGGCGGCGCAGCCGGCCACGGCAATCAGCATGCCCGGCCAGTGCGGCCGGAACCGGCGCAGGCCGACAATAATAATAACACTGGCCAGCGATAGCCCCACCGCCGCCGGGCTGATGCTGGAAGCATGCCCCCACAGCACCGGCAGTTTCTCATGCAGCACGCCAGGTTCCGGCACGCTCAAGGTCAGGCCCAGCAATTCCTTGATCTGGCTGGCGAAGATGATGACGGCGATGCCGGCGGTAAAACCGACAGTGACGGGATAGGGGATGAACTTGATGTAGGTGCCCAGTTGCAGCGCCCCGATGGCGAGCAGCATCACCCCCGCCATCAACGTCGCCAGGATCAGCCCATCCATGCCATGCGCGGCCACGGTGCCCGCCACCAGCACGATGAACGCGCCCGCCGGGCCGCCAATCTGAAAGCGGCTGCCGCCGAGGGCGGAGATGAGGAACCCGCCGATGATCGCCGTATACAACCCTTGCGCCGGCGATGCGCCGGACGCGATGGCAATCGCCATGGACAGCGGCAGCGCGACGATGGCGACAGTGAGGCCGGCAATCGCGTCCGACTTCAGCTGGCCCAGGCCGTAGCCTTCCCGAAACACGGTGACCAGCTTGGGGGTGAACAGCTCCCAAAGGTTGTCGCTGTTGGCCGGGGTGGATGTCGTGCTGCTCATGGTTCCGGACGGCCTCGATATGGGACGGTCAGGGGAAAGGTTTTGTGGTGGGCGGGTCCTTGAAGCGGACGCCTCGGCCGCCGGAGGTGCTGGGGGTGTTGTCCCCGATCAGGGCGATGCCGGCACGGTCCAGCGCCTCCACAACCTTCATCAGGCTGTCCACCACGCCGCGCACATTGCCCTGGCTGGCTTCCATGCGCTGGATGGTGGGCACGGAAACGCCGGAAAGCTCCGCCAGCTCCTTCTGGTCGATCCCCAGAAGCGCCCGCGCCGCCCGCAATTGCGCTGCCGTCATCATCTGGCCGTGCCTGTGCCGCCCTTGGTATCGGAATAACGTTGTGGAGAGTGGAGGCTGATGTCTGAAACGTCAATATGCACGTGTTGCATGCAAGGGCGGCGAATCAAAAAGGGCCAGGCATCTCTGCCTGGCCCCTTTGGGTGGTGCCGTCGGGCGCCTAGCGCCGCCAGGCGGCATTCAGGGCGGCGGAGATCATGTCGTGCAGCGTGTCGGACGCGCGGATGAACTTGCCCATTGTCAGGAAGCCATGGATCTGGTCCGAGAAGTGGACGTGCTGGACGCGGACGTCCTCCTGCTCCAGGCGTTTCGCGTAGGCGATGCCTTCGTCCACCAGCGGGTCGTGGCTGCAGGTGACGACGAAGGCGGGCGCGGTGCCGGAGAGGGTGGCGGCGCGGAGGGGGGAGGCGCGCCAGTCGTACCAGTCCGCCTGCTGCTTCAGGTAGAGGTCGCGGAACCAGACCATGGTGGGCGCGGTGAGCGGGTAGCCATCCGTGATGCGGCGATAGGCGTCCGATGAGCCGGCAAGGTCCGTGGCCGGGTAGATGAGGATTTGCGCGACGAGCGGCGGCAAATTGCCGTCCCGTGCCATCAGCGCCATGACGGCGGCGAGGTTGCCGCCAGCGGAATCGCCGCCCACGGCGAGGCGGGAGGGGTCGATGGCCAGGGCACCAGCGTTGGCGGCGATCCAGCGCGTGGCGGCGGCGCTGTCGTCCACCGCGGCGGGAAAGACGTATTCCGGCGCCATGCGGTAGTCCACCGACACGACGCAGCCATTGGTGGCGTTGGCGACGCGGCGGCAGACCGTGTCGTGGCTGTCCAGGTCGCCCAGCACCCAGCCGCCGCCGTGGAAATAGACGAGGCAGGGCAGGGCATCGCCGGCCTTGGTGTTGGTGCCGCGATAGAGGCGGAGCTTGATGTCGCCATGCGGGCCGGGGCAGGCGAGGTCGCGTACCTCCGCCACCGGCTGCGGTTCCGGCTGCAGTACGGTGCGGCCGGCGGCGTAGAAGGCGCGGGCTTCATTGGGCGTGACAGTGTGGAAGGCGGGGCGGCCGGCGGCCTTCACCATGTCCAGGATGTTCTGGGCGTCGGGGTCGAGCTTCATGGTCAGGCTGTCCAGTTCAGGATGGCGGCGGCGGTGGCGTCCGGCTGGTCGATTTCCGCGAGGTGGCCGGCGCCGGCGATGGTGGTGATCCTGGTGGGGCCGGCGATGCCGGCGGCGAAGCGGTCCGCGTAGGTGCGGGGGAAGATGCGGTCCTGCTCACCCCAGATCAGCAGGGTGGGGGATTTCACCA
>Ga0315912_10003160_pt1 | contig 16621 bp, 17 predicted proteins | sample VfabasoilMG_FD_204469 | JGI IMG/M metagenome (GOLD analysis project Ga0315912, IMG submission 204469) | Garden soil microbial communities collected in Santa Monica, California, United States - V. faba soil | ecosystem: Environmental > Terrestrial > Soil > Garden | place: USA: California... | reverse complement strand
GGCCATTGCCGATTACATCAATAGCGTCAAGGCCCGCGCCAAGAAGTAGCGGTAGCATGTCTAAGAAGCCCAAATTCGTCATCTTCGCCCATAACGCCACCTACGATAAGCTGCATCAAGTCGCGACGCTCGGCATGACGGCTGCGGCGATGGGCAAAGATGTGATCGTCGTGCTGTTGTTCTGGACGATCAAGAAGCTGGCCGAAGGGAAGATCGACCAGATCGATTTTCCGCCGGAGTATGCGGACTCTGCCGAGGAAGTGGCTCGCTTGTTGAAAGAGAAGAAGGTTCCGAAGATTTCTGAAATGTTTCAGGATGCCAGGCATGTCGGCCATTTTCGCCTGATCGCCTGCAGCGCCGGCCTGGAATATATGGGCGTGGACGGCCAGGCGGTTGAGGCGAAGGTCGATGAAGTCTTAGGATTGCCCGCTATATTGAGTCTCACCGCCGAAGCGGAGACGAAGCTCTTCATCTGAATGCCGTGACGTGTAAGTGATCATTGGCTCCCGCTCGTCACCCGTCACTGTTCACTAGTCACCGCGACTTTTTCACTCCCACCCGATCGCAATACTCCGTTAGTTTGCACTTGCTGCACCAGGGAGAGACCGGTTGGCAGAGGTTCTGCCCGAAGGGCACGAGCAGATCGTTGAAGGTGATCCAGTATTGCGTGGGGAGCTTCCGACGCAACGCGTCTTCACTCTCGTCAGGTGTTTTGGTCTTGATGTAGCCCCAGCGGTTGCTGATCCGGTGCACGTGAATGTCCACGCAGATGCCCGGTTTGCCGTAGCCGACCGTAACGACGAGGTTCGCTGTCTTCCGTCCTACTCCTGAAAGCGTAACCAGCTCATCGATAGAATCGGGTACGATCCCTCCGTACGTTTCCAGGAGCCGTCGACAGATCTGATGAATGGATTTGGCTTTTGTCCGGTAGAAGCAGACCGGGTAAATGGCTTGTTCAATTTTCTCGAGAGGAAGCGCCAGCATTGTGGCCGGCTCATACGCCAGGGCAAACAGCCGCTCGCTGGCTTCACCGGTGGTTTTGTCTTTGGTGCGGAGGCTGAGGAGGCAGGAAATCAGAATGCGGAACGGATCGCGGTTCGATTCTCGCGCCACGACACCCACGACCGGTTCTTGCCATTGACGGATCTCTCGCCTGACGATCCTGATGGCGGCATGGATCTGGTCCTGACGCATCTGGTCCGACTAGCGTAGAGTGGAAGAGCACGCTGACCGAGGAGCGAGCACGAGGAAAGCTCAGCCCGAGGCTGTCAGCTACTCAGGCTTCCGCTTGGACAACCACTTCTGACGGCGGCGTTGAGCTTCGCGCAGCTTCGCTTTTTTCCTGACGCTCGGCTTCTCATAGAAACGGCGACGCTTCAGTTCGCGGAACAAACCTTCGCCTGCCAGCTTCTTCTTGGCAACCTTCAGAGCTTTTTCAACGTTGTTATTGAAAACTTTAATTTCCATCCGGTCCGACTTTCCACTTTCTCAGGCCGTGCCTGGCTGCACCCATGACACTACGTACTAGGCGGCGGAGTGTAACATAGCCCCTTGAGTTCCTCAAGACTGTTGGAGATCTCGGTGATTCGCCTGGTGTGATCGGTGGCAACTAACCGATTTCGTTGCAGTTTTACATTTGTTTTGGCCGTATGCAGACCGGCTTCGGCCGCGGCGATAGCCAGGATAATTCCAACAGTTAAATCAGATTGCACCGCCGGCGACAGAAACTTTCGAATGGTTGAGATGGTCTGTCCTGCCTCGCAGGCGAGTGCAGCGATCATGAGCGGAATCTCCGTTGCCTTCTCAAGTGCAGTTGCCAGAAGCAGCGGACGGTCTGCGTGATCGACAGGGAGGCGCCGGGCTTGTGAGAGCGCTTCAAAGGCCTCGCAGTCCTGCTGCATCAAGGCGGCGAGTCTTTGCCCTAGATCGCTGAGGGTTCGCTCGGACTCTGACTGCTTTCCGATGCGAGATCCCATAGTGCCCAATGACGCCGCGAGGGCTCCAGCCAGCGCCGCAGCGCTTCCACCAGCTGGTGTCGGTGTGGCCGAAGCCAGGGTATGAAGATAGGCGGCAATAGTCGGTGTGGCATCGGCGTGGGGCTGAATCGATCCGGCTCCGGCCAATCTTGTTTCCAGAATTTGGGTGGAGTCGAAGCGTCTGATCTGTAAGAGCGCCGAAGCGGCTTGGTCTAATGCTGCTTGAGGAACGAGACCGATCAACTCGCTCTCGGCAATCTCCACACCGGCCTTGGCGGATTCGGTTTGGACTGCACGGAAAGCTGTGGCCATCGAGGTCACGCGATAATTGGTGAGATTCATGGAAACTTGCACAATCCCGCGGCTGGCCAGTGCTACCCCGATGGCTTTCACACAGGGCAGGCCGCCATTGGACTGCCTGATTGTGCGAGCAATTGTCCTGGCGATATGGAGATCAGGACTGTTCAGATTCACGTTGAAGGCGATGAGCGGATGCCTGGCGCCGATCACAATGGCCCCTGCGCTCTCATGGAGACGGGGTGGCCCGAAGTCCTGGTGCCAGTTCCGGTCGGTCGCCATTCTTGCCTCCAGTCCGGACAGTCCTCCCTGTCGGATCGCTTCCAGCCTTGTCCGGTCCGGATGACCGGCTGCCTGTTCATAGAGAAAGACCGGGATTTTCAGTTCAGCCCCCACTCGTTCGCCGAGCCTGCGGGCGAGTTGCACACAGTCCTCCATTGTCGAACCCTGGATCGGGACAAAGGGAACGACATCGGTCGCCCCGATGCGTGGATGGACCCCCGTATGGTTGCGCAGGTCGATCAGTTTCGTGGCGATCCGTATCGCTTGAAACGCGGCTTCAGCGACCGCATCGGGATCGCCCGCAAAGGTCAGCACGGACCGATGGTGATCGGGATCGCTCGTCCGATCCAGCAGGCGGACGCCCGGGACCGATTCCACTGCCGCGATCAGCGCTTGAATGGTGGCAGGATTCCGACCCTCGCTGAAATTGGGGATGCACTCGATGATCTTCGGCATTGGATCTCTAATGGATGGGAACAAAAAAGCCGGAGGGACTATCTGAGTTCCCTCCGGCTTGTCTTTGGCCTCACGAAGGAAGCTGCTCCGGCGTTACTTGGTCTTCTTGACGAAGGCTTTGTAGATCCTGCCTGAGGCGGCCTGCTCTTCTTCCATGCCGACCATTTGATGCCCGGTGGTATCGCACCAGGCGGGCATGTCTTTCTTGATCCCCTCGTCGTCGGACACCACTTCGAGCACCTGCCCGAGGGTGAGTTCCTTGATCTTCTTCGAAGTCAGAATAATCGGCATGGGGCAAAAGTATCCGAGTGTATCGAGCTTCACATCAGCCTGCATCGTCGGTATCTCCGTCCGTGATCGATTTATATGAAGAGGTTCACGCTGCCCTGCCTGGCTTCCGCCAGATAGGTCGTGACCCCGGCGAATTGATCGATCCCCTCGATCAATGTGTCCTTGGTAATGCCCATGAGGCCCATCGTTGTCGTGCAGGCGATGAATCGCACGCCCAGATCGAGCGCCGTCTCCATCAGTTCGGGGACTCCCGGCATCCGGTTCTGCTTCATCACGAGTTTCATCATGCTGGTGCCCAGTCCGCCGAAGTGGAACCGTGAGAGCGGGAGGTTTTCGGCCCCTCCCTTGTTCAGCATGCCGAACATGCGGCGCAGCCAGTCTTTGGCCGAGCTGGTGGCTCCTTGCTTGCGGATCGTATTCAGTCCCCAGAAGGTGAAGAAGACGGTGACCTGCATGCCCATTGCGGCGGCGCCGGTGGCGATGATGAAGGCGGCCATCGCGCGATCCAGATCGCCGCTTAAGAGGACAATCGTCACTTTGTCCGGTTTCGATTCCTGTAACTGCGCCAACGTGGCGGAGGGTTCTATTTGCGTCATCTGCATGGGTGCCTCAATCTGCGCAATTTGATTGTGCGGTGCGAACGGCCGCTATTTTCAAGGTGTTTTGACTATAGTCTCCGTATCTTTTTCTTGTCAAGGCAACGAGCTTGACCGCACTCGTGAGGCTGGCTATAGTCGCAGCCGAATGTGTTTTGACAAGACGTTGGATATTTCAGCCGCATGAGCACCGGTCTCGAACAGGATATCGCACCGTTACGCAGTCCTCCGCTGTTGGGTTTCTGGTATGCGGCCGCGACCAGTTCCGATGTGGCCCCTGGCGCCATGAAGGGTGTGGTGCTGCTCAGCACGCCGATTCTCCTCTGCCGTACCAAGGATGGCCGTGTCTCTGCGATGCTCGACCTGTGTCCCCATCGGGGGATGCCCCTGTCCTTCGGGCGGATGGAGGGGGATCGGGTGGAGTGTTACTATCACGGCTGGCAATTCGGTATGGATGGCCGTTGCACGGGGATTCCGTCTCTGGTGAGCGATTCACCGATCGATCCTAAGAAGATTTGCGTCACATCCTATCCCTGTCAGGACCAGGACGGGTATATCTGGGTGTACATGGCGGACAGCCGCTATCCCGATCGGCCGATTCCTTCGCTGATGCGCCATCCGCTTCCGTCGAGCCCCTATCTGATGTTCCAACATTCACAGATGCTGTCCAGCACCCTCGATGACGGCGTGGTCGGGTTGATGGATCCGGCGCATGGCCCGTATGTCCATCAGAGCAGTCTTTGGCGGAAGCCCGCCAGTCAGCACGACAAGACGAAGACGTTTGAACCGATCCCGAACGGATTCCGGATGATCGGCCATGCTCCGTCCAAGAACAGCCCTCCGTATCAATTATTGAAGTGGGTCTCCGGGGGCGAGCTCACGACGACGATCGACTTCGTGTTGCCGAATCAGCGGTATGAGTTCATCCAGTGCGGATCGCTGTGGGTCTCGATCAGGGTCTTGATGACACCGATTACGGAACATGAAACCCGCATGGATTTCTGTGCGGCATGGAACGCCTTCCGTTGGCTGCCGTTCGGCAAATCGATCTTCAAGTATTTCGCCAAGGGCTTTCTGGCGCAGGATAAGGTGGCGATGGACCGCCAGTCGATCGGACTCAAGCACAAGCCGCCCTTCCGTCTGGTCGGCGACGCCGATCAGCAGGCGAAGTGGTATCACAAGTTGAAAGCGGCCCATGTTACATCGCTCCAGACCGGACAACCGCTCGATCATCCACTCAAAGGACCTGTCACGTTGCGATGGAGAAGTTAAGTCGCCCCTTCGTTCGGGAATGTTTCCATTTCAGCCTGACGTGCGATAGATCCGGATCGGCACGCTGGCCGAATCGCAGAGCGCGATGACCGGAGGCGGGCGCTAACCTTCTTTCGATTCAGTCGGGAGGATGAGTTCCATGGCCCGGCGGATCTGATCACGGGAACCGAGCAGGACCACAATATCGCCGGGGAGCAGTTTGGTTTTCTCCGACGGGTTTGATTCGGTCACCCCCGCCCTGGTCCAGGCAATGACCGAGGCTCCGGTGCGCGGCCGCAGCGAGAGTTGAGAGAGCAGTTTTCCGGCTGCCGGTGAGCCTTCTTCAATCCTGCAGGTTTCAACTTCCACATCGCTGAGTGTCCCCCCGCGCAGATGATGCGCCAGTTCAGGCAAGTCGCTCCGGCGCAACAAGGCGTACCCTTCCCGGCGTACCTGCTCGGCCTTCCGCATGACGAATTCCTGCGGCATGTTGTAGGTGCGGAGGACCAGCGCAAAGATTTCAATCGACGTCTCAAACTCTTCCGGCACCACGTCATCGGCGCCGAGTTGATGGAGCTCTTCCAGTTCCCGCAGGTAGCGCGTCCGTACCACGATGTGGAGTTTCGGATTCAACCCTCTGGCGACCTGCACGGCGCGTCTGGCCATGAAGGGATCGGAAATCGCCACGACCAACACGCGCGCATCTTCGATCTTCACGTGGCGGAGCACGTTCGGATTCGTCGCGTCGCCGTAGTACAGCGGGAGTCCATGCTTGGTTTCCCGTTGGACGGTATCTCCGTCGAGATCCAGCGCGATGTACGGCACTTCTGTTTCGCCCAGCACCCGCGCGAGATTTCGCCCGTTTAGCCCGTACCCCACGATGATCACGTGATCCTTGATCCGGAGATGCCGCCCTTCCGTTTCCAAGACATGGGCGGTCGTCCTGCCGGGGAACCAGTGGCGGAGCCGCTGCATCGCTTCGGCCCGGCGGGCGAGGTGCGGGGACCATTGCATGAGGAACGGGGTAATGATCATCGAACACACTGAAACGGCCAGGAAGACTTGATAGGGGGCGCCGGTCAGCAATTTATTTTCTTGTCCGACTTGCGCGAGGATGAAACTGAACTCGCCGACCTGCGCGAGGGCCACGCCGGCCATGACGGCCGAACGCGGGGGAATGGCGACGGCAAGGACGGCTCCGGCCCCGGTCACAAATTTGATCACGAGGATGGCGGCGAGGAGGCCGGTCACCACGGCAGGATATTCAAGCAGGATCCGCCAGTCCATTAAGATGCCGATGGACACAAAGAACAGACTGTTGAAACTGTCCCGGAACGGCAACACTTCCGCCATGGCCTGGTGACTGAATTCCGATTCGGAAATGATGAGCCCCGCGATGAAGGCGCCCAGCGCCAGCGAGAGACCGCCGAGCGAGGTCAGCCAGGCGATGCCGAGGCACAGGACAATGATCGTGAGGAGGAACAGCTCGCGGCTGCGGCTACGGACAATGTGCTCGAGGAGTTTCGGTACGAGATACCAGGCGGCGGCTACGACGAAACCGACGACCACCACGGATTTCCCGAGCGTGAGGAGGATGGAGAGCGCGGCTCCTTCACTGGGACTGGACAGAATCGGCGCGAGGAGGATCATCGGGACCACGGCCAGATCCTGAAAGACGAGAATGCCGATCGCCGCGCGGCCGTGGAGCGATTCGCTTTCACCGTTCGCCGCGAGGGCTTTCAAGACGATTGCGGTGCTGCTGAGGGAGAGGAGGAATCCCCAGAAGATGCCTTGTTGCCACGGCACCCCGGCGAGCATTGCTCCGGCCCAGACGATGGCGATGACGCCTCCGACTTGAATCGGCGCGGCAATGAAGAGCAGGCGCCTCAGCGAAGCCAGTTGCACGAGTGAAAATTCAATGCCGATCGTAAAGAGCAACAGGACGACGCCGATTTCGGCCAGCACTTGAACGGTACTGGAGTCGGAGATCAGATTGAACCCGTGGGGGCCGATCAGCGCTCCGGCTACCAGAAATCCCGCAATCGACGGGAGCCGGAATTGATGAAAGACGAACACGACGGCAATGGACACCGTGAAGATGACGAGCAGATTGCTGAGGACGCTGTAGTCGGTCATACGAAAGGCTGCCAGGATCGGGTGTGAAGAGTCAGGCGGGGAGATCGGTTCATCCCGTTTACCTCGCGCCTCACGATTCACATGGTATAGAGCGGAGAATACCTCAGCGGAGGGTCCCGAACAAGGTAAAGCTTCTTGGCGGGCCCACCGGAGATGCGTAGAGTACACTGGGATGTCAGGAAAGGAATCTGAATGATTCGCGCCATCCTGTTCGATTTTAACGGAGTCATCGCGGATGATGAGACGGCCCATGTGGAGTGTTTCTGTCAGGCGCTTAAAGAATACGGTCTCGCCCTCTCCAAAGCCGAGTATTACGGAACCTATCTCGGGATGGATGAACGGAGTTGTACCGCGCTCCTCCTGACGGCGCGTGATGGAAAGAGTGACGCCGGATTGGTCCGGCAGATTCAGGCCCGTAAGGCCGAGTTGTTTCTGCACCATCCCGCTGCACAGAAGCCGGAGCTCTTTCCCGGTGTGATCGAGTTTGTGCAAACCGCTCGGCCGTTGTGCCGGCTTGCGATCGCCTCAGGCGGCCGTCGTGAGCAGATCGACCGGGCGCTGCGCGGGACCGTGATCGAACAGGCCGTTGAACTCATCGTGTCGGCCGAGGATTGTCCGGTCGGGAAACCTGATCCTGCCATCTATCTCCTGACCTTGCGGCAATTGAACGACGTCGTGCGGCCTCCCTTGAGGCCCGACGAGTGTCTGGTCATTGAGGATTCAAAGGCAGGTATTCGAGCGGCTCGGGCCGCCGGAATGCCCGTGCTCGCATTGGCAACGACTTACCCGGCGGATGAACTGCGTGAGGCTGATTGTGTCATGCCGTCGTTGGCCGGAGTCGATCCGGGGGCGCTGCTTCGGCAATTTCACTAAGCGCACTAGCGTGCAATCTCGCGCGTTCGATCACGGCAAAGCAGCTCCCATTCTGCCTTTCCCCCTCCAAAGTGGCATAGACTCTCGCGACCTCCATTGCGTAGGGTATGGCCATCACGATGCGGGTCGGCTGCTGATGCTGAAGGGTTTCGGGTGCGCGGTCATAATTTCCCCGGAGGTGCTTTATGGGCCTGAGCCAGATGCGTTTGGTCATCACCCTGGTCGCGTTGACTGCGGCGAGTCCTGCATACAGTGATACCCCGCCTCCGCCGGAACCGTCACATACGTGGGAATGTCCGCAAGCCGACGGAACATCGGTCTATACGAATAAAGAAAAAGCCGGCTGTCGGGCGATGACGTTGAAGCCATTGTCGGTGGTTCCCTCATTGGACAACATGCCGCTCATTCCCCGCTCGATCGGCAATTTGCCCTACCAGGCCCCCGTGTCCCAGGGATACGGGCCCATGGGCGGGACGCAGCAGGTTCCCGATTGGGCAAAGGACTGGCAAGCCTCAGCCACCGGGAGTCGAGGCGACATCTGCGGGATGTTTTGGGAGTGGGTCAGATTGAATGAGAAAACCAGAGGCGGATTCTTCTTTGGCTCTGATCCGTCCTACGGCGGTGATCTGAGCGGACAGAACCAGCGTGGGCCGAGCTACTCGTTTTACGACAATGCGCGCTACATCGCATTGAACCGGATGTTTGGCACAGGGTTTATTCCCTTCGGCTGCCAGTAGAATCAGTCCGGATATCAGGTCCGCAGCTTCGCTAAGACCGTCGCGGGATCCCAATAAGCCCAGAGGCTCTGGATCTGTCCCGCCTCGTTGAACTCGAACACGTCGATCCCTTCCACGTTGACCGGCTTGTCGTTTTTCCCGATTCCCTGCCCGCGAAAGAGTACTGCGGCGCGATTGTGCGCCACGTGAGTTTCTTCCGCTCGAATCGAGACTTCCCGTAACGCGCTGGCGATGGTGTGAAAAAGCGCTTTGAGCGCCGCATGTCCCTGCACGGGCGTCGCGCCATAGGGTTCATGGCTGACGGCATCGGGGGCGAAACAGGCTGTCCAGGCTGTAGGATCAAGCGCACGCCAGGCGGCGAAATAGCGGTCGACGCGGTCGCGAATCTCGTCGTGAGAGAGCGGCATCGTCAGTCCTTTCGTGACCATCCGGTCAACACGGAAAATCATCCGGCTTAGGCTTTATAGAACTCCCGATACCACTTCACAAAACGCGGGATGCCGACTTCGATCGGCGTCGCCGGTTTGAAACCCACATCATTGGCCAGGTCGTCAATGTCCGCATAGGTGGCCGGCACATCACCAGGCTGCAGGGGCATGAGTTTCTTCTCCGCCTTCTTGCCCAGGGCATCTTCCAACACTTCGATGAAATGGAGCAGCTCCACCGGCTGATGGTTGCCGATGTTATAGACCCTGGCCGGAGCCGAACTGGTGCCGGGATCCGGTTGCTCGCCGGTCCAGGCCGGATTCGGCGTCGCCGGGTGATCGAGCGTGCGAATGATTCCCTCGACAATGTCGTCCACGTAGGTGAAGTCTCGCTTCATCTTGCCGTGATTGAAGACTTCGATCGGTTTTCCTTCGAGAATGGCTTTGGTAAAAATAAACAGAGCCATATCCGGTCGTCCCCAGGGGCCATAGACGGTAAAGAAGCGCAGGCCGGTGCAGGGGATGCGATAGAGATGCGCGTAGCAATGGGCCATGAGCTCATTGGCCTTCTTGCTCGCGGCATAGAGCGAGACCGGATGGTCCACGTTATCGTGGATCGAGAATGGCATACGGGTGTTCCCGCCATAGACGGAACTGGAGGAGGCGTAGACCAGATGGTCGACGTTGGCGTGCCTGCATCCTTCCAGGATGTTCATGAAGCCTTCGATGTTGCTCTCAGTATAGGCGTGGGGATTGATCAGTGAATAGCGGACACCGGCTTGCGCGGCCAGATGCACCACGCGTTTGATCCCGTGATCGGCAAAGAGCGCCTTCATGCCTGCGCGGTCGGCCAGATTCAGTTTGAGAAAGCGATGGCCGCCGGCATCGGCCAGTTGAGCCAGGCGGGCTTCTTTCAAGCGGACATCATAATAATCATTGACGATGTCCAGGCCGATGACCTGTTCGCCGCGCGCCAGTAAGCGCTGGGCCACGTGGAAGCCGATGAATCCGGCGACGCCGGTGACGAGAATCGGAGATTGTGCTCCAGCCATTCGCATACACTCCTTCACATGTAGATAACACGATGGTGCTTATACCCGCCCGCCTGACTTCATGAACGGGGGATCGCCGTGGTCCAGGCGGTGTAAGGCCAGCGGTGTCAGAGACTCACCCGACGAGACCACTTCCATCCGGCCATCCTGGTCGGCCCGATAGATGTCGAGCGCTCGGGCGTAATGATACCCGCAACCCTGAGCGTCGAGAAGGTCTTTCAAATTTTCCGGACGTTCCCAATGGGCCGTGAGGAGCGCAGTTCTGGCAGGATTCCGTTGACTGAACATGAACGAGAGGTGGTCCGGGTACCAATCCGCTCCTCCGGTCGCGTAGGAGACAAACAGGTTGGCCTGCGCTGCGGCGCAGAGGTCTGACAGGTAGGCATTGGTGAGGTAGCCGTTTTCACCCACGTCCAGCCACTTTCCTGGATGAGACAGCGAGGCATGGGCCGCATAACTCCGTACCTCCAGCAGTTGTTGCTGTGAGGCCAGCACGAGCGAGATCGGTCCGTATTTCACGACCAGCTGCTGAATGATCTGTTCCTTGAGCGCGGAACGGCCGTTGTTGGTGGGGCCGCTGTCGGCATGCACGAGGATATTCTGCCCGCGGTCGTGGATCAGATAACAGTTTCTCGGCATTTCGAGATCGCAGGGGTCTTCTCCATAAAACGGCACCGACACGACGGATCCGCCGTCGAAGTCCCAGCGCTCGCCGTGTGCCAGTTCAACCACTCGTCCGAAGCCCATCTCGCGTAGCAGCCCGAGATAATCGTAATGCAGTTTCTTGCGATTGCGCCGGCTGGGCACGACGATCGGCGTTTCTTTGGGAAGATGCAGGAGCGTCCGTGGATCGACGTGGTCGTCGTGGTCATGGGTGAGAAACACGGCCGCCGGTTTCGGCAGCAACGCGCCCCACAACGACGGCACCGAGGATTCCGCAAACCAGGGAAGCAGCCAGGGATCGAAGAGCAGCATCTGCGATTGCTGGCGGTAGAGCAGCGCCGCATGTCCGAGATGCACGAGATCCCGATCCTGCACGACGTCGAGCCAGCGCTGCCGGACGGTCGGCTGGGCGGTGCCGAGCAGGCACTCATATTGGTGCAACGACTCAATCAGCTTGACTAAGAGCGGCTGGGCTTCGCGAGGTGCAGCCATGACGACTGTTTTCATTTCCTCGGCTTGATGAGTGCCGTCCAACATGCCGAGGACTTTGCCCACTGCCGGGCCGAGGAGGCGCTGATCGAATCCGATCGGAATAGCCTGCCGCCTGACCGAATGGAAAATACGCAGGCCGCCGTTGGTGACCGTCGCTGATTTCGTCGGATCGGTCGGGAATTCCCACTGAAACGTGCCGTCGGGTTTCCTGCCGCAGCGAATATGTTGTTTGAGATAGGGGCGCGAATTCACCAGTTCCGCATAGGCATCTTCCAGCCGCCGTTGCCGATCGGAATCGTCCAGCGGTGCGCGTTTCGAAAATACGTCGCTGATCGCCGTGTCGATGGAGCTGGACAATAAACTATGGGCTTCGTGCAGCCCGGCCACGACTTCAGGGGCAATGCCGGCCACGAAGGGAAACGGACCGGGCGCTTCCCCGCTTTCCAATTGCACCCAACACCAGGGGGCGAGGCTGACATATTGTTGCCGTGGAAGCCGGTCCCACACGCTACTCATAGTCTATGGCCCGGTTTCCCAGCGGAGCTTGCTGATCGTGGGTTCGTAGAGAGCCTGAATCACATTGCCGTCGGGATCAGAAAAATAAAATGAGTAACTGCCGTCCCGGTGCTGCTTCGGCTGTTTGACGATCGTTCCACCGAGCTGAGCGATTTTCGGTGAGATCTCGGTAAACATCCGGTCGATAGCTTGGGGATTGTCGAGTATCACGCCGACGTGATCCAGCAATTGGCCCCGGGGAGGCCGATAGGCGCTGAACTCGTCTCGGGAAATTTGATGGAGCGCCAGGTTGTCGCTTCCCGAACTGAAGTAGACGTTGTCGGCATCCGGCTCCCAGACGACCTTCATGCCGAGCAGGTCTTCGTAGAACCGGCGCGACTTGGGAAGGTCGGTCACCCGGAGAGCCAGATGGCGGAGTCCTCGATGGAGTGGAAGAGACATAGAACCGGTCCTGTCATTACCAATCAGCCGTTCTGAAACGACCATATAGTAGGGAGGCATTGCCTCACCCGTCAACGGAAATTCTGCCCCTGCGGAAGGCAGGGTGCCTGTGATACGATGATCTATTGATCGTTGCACAAAGGAGTGTCGTGGCATGAATGCTCTACGTTCTATGATGCTGATGGGGATAGTGCTGGTTGCAGCGCCGGCAGTCACAGTAGCCCAAGGGCTTGAGAAGGAAGTGAAGGGGAAAGATGGCGCCCCGATGGTCTTAATACCCGAGGGCTCATTCCCGATGGGTGTTCCGCATGGCGACCGCGACGGGGGGCGGGATGAATATCCCCGCCATGACGTATTTGTGAACGATTTTTATATCGACAAATTTGAGCTGACCAATAGTCGTTATCTTGAGTTCGTCAAGGCCACCAACCACCGCATCCCGCAGAATCCCAAGAACGCCACGAGAAACCTCTGGGAGGGAGAGACCATTACCGAGTCACTCGCCGACCGGCCTGTGGTTAATGTGGACTGGGCCGATGCACAGGCCTATTGCCAGTGGGCAGGCAAACGGTTGCCGACCGAAGCGGAATGGGAGAAAGCGGCCAAGGGGACTGCAGATCGTCGCTTCCCCTGGGGCAACGTCGAGCCGACGAACAAGCATCTGAATTTCAACCAGCAGTGGATCGGTGAAAAGACCCTCATGCCGGTGGGGAGTTATGAACTCGGTAAAAGTCCCTTTGGCGTCTACGATATGGCGGGCAATGTGTGGGAATGGGTGAACGACTGGTATGACGCCAAGTATTATGAGAAGAGCCCTGCGAAGAATCCGACCGGTCCGGAAAGCGGCACCAAGCGTGTGCTTCGTGGATCGGGCTGGCAGAATGAAACGCCGACGGTCCGCATCTTTACCCGTGTGGACAGCGATCCGACCATCCGTAACGAATCGACCGGGTTCCGCTGTGCGATGGATGTGCGGACAAAGTAGCGTTACCGATGGTTGAGAAGGGGTTGTCAGGAATCACCGTCGCCGCATTTGAAAGCCGGATGGCAGTGGAAATGACCCGGCTCATTGAACGATACGGGGGCCGCCCGTCGGTGGCCCCCGCCCTCCGCGAACTCCCTATCCAAGATAATCCCACTGCTCTGCGATTTGGAGTCCGGCTCATCGAAGGCCAGGTCGATGTACTGGTGCTCATGACCGGCGTCGGAACGACGGCGTTATTCGACATTCTTAAAGCCCGCCATCCCATGTCGTCCATCATGGTCGGGGTTAAACAGACGGCCATCGTTGCGCGCGGGCCGAAGCCGGTGGCGGCGTTGAAAGCGCTGGGGATTACGCCGACGCTCATCGTTCCGGAGCCCAATACCTGGGTCGATGTCGTGTCGACGCTCGATGAGTATCGGCCGGTTAAAGGGCTTCGTGTGGCGGTGCAGGAGTACGGCAGCTCCAACCCTGAATTCCTGGAGGCCTTGAGGGTTCGTGGCGCCGATGTGTTTCCTGTCCCGGTCTATAAGTGGGGACTTCCGGAAGACCCGGCTCCGCTCAGACAGGTCTTGGCAGACGTGGTCGCCGGCGATATCTCCGTGATGCTGATTACGAACGCGGCGCAGATCGATCACGTGATGCAGTTACTTGAACAGGAGGGGAAAGTCCCTCTATTTAGAGAAGCCTGTAAGACGATGGTGGTTGCTTCCATCGGCCCGACCGCCAGTGAGCGACTCCGGCACTATGACCTCCCCGTCGACTTTGAGCCGTCGCATGGAAAGATGGGTGTGCTGGTCAAGGAATTGTCCGAACAGGTTCACACTCTGCTTGCCTCAAAGCGTCCCTGAACATCCTCTAGCCCTTCGATCAAGCCGTCCTTCTCTCAGACCTCAGTGCTCGTTCAAACCTGTGCAACGGGTGGATAGATCCCTTCGTCCGGTCTTTCCCAATCACCATCTTTCGCGGGGTTCGGTGCGGCACTTCTCTTGCGGATCTTCGCGGAGTTCTGAATTCAAACCGAGGGTTTCATATGAAAAGGGGGATGCGATGGCAGCAACGCTTGACCTGGACAAACAGACGGCTTCGTTCGTGTGGCAGCTGGAAGAGCAACGTAAACTCGAAAAGACGCTGCTGGTTGAACGGGTCCGTGGAACGAAAGAGGGTGCCGAGTCGGTCTTCAACGATATCAAGACTCGCGTGGGGGTGCTGGAGAAGCTGAACGGCTCAGCCAGCGCCACCTGTATTGCGCCGATCGGCTGGAGCAAGCTGATTTTTACCGGTGCGGACAGCGTGTCGGCGCCCAATACGATCGGTTTTGGCGACCGCGATGAAACCCTCTGCAAGCTCGACCAGATTCGGTATTTCGAAGAGACCACCTATCTGCGTCTGAGTGCGAATCCCCATTATGTGGAGCACGTGATGCCGAACAAATCAGCCCATGCGCGGGTCGGGGCCAACGCGTCGCTCTGGGACACGCTGGGCTATGCGCACGTCGGCTATGTCACACAGTTGGAGATTCCGGCGTCATTGGAACCGACGACCGTCTCGATCATGTCGCGACTGAATACGCTCTTTAATTGGGTCGAAGCCAATGCGGTGGGTGATGAATGGTATGCCCACGTCTCGGCGACAGCCCGACTGTGGGTGACCTACGACGGGGAGTTTCGGCAGGCGCCTCCGGCGGTGTTCGTGAACGTCCTGGCGACACCGTCGCAGATGCGGACCCATCACGATATTCCGTCACCGGCGCCGAGCGCGGCGTTGACGATGCAGGTCTCGGCGTCCGCCGGCAGCGGCACGACGATCAGCGTGTACGAGAGCATCGAGCTTGTTGCAACCACCCCGAACGGGCATGCCTATCTGGACGGCATTTTTTCGTGGGAACCTTTGGCGGTGCAGCTGCGAGAAGGTTAGCGCCCGGCGTCTTTATACAGGGATCGAATGATCTCGGACGTGTTGAAGAGCATGGCGTTTGCTCGTGTGTAGGCGGCATGTCCGTAGTAGTGCTCATGGACATTCGTGGAGTTCGTGCAGTCTTTGTAGTCGACCAGCAGGCAACTGCCTTCGCTGGGGAAACGTACAGCGCGGCGGGCGCATTCCAGCCAGCGTTCGAACCCATCATAGGGCTCGACCATTTCCCACACGGCTTTGTTGGCTGCTTTCGCCGCTTCGGTCGTCGGTACGGCGTCGCTTCCTGCGACGGCCAGCTGCTGCACATAGTCTCCGCCCCAGGCGATGGGCATTTCCATCGTGACTTGCGGTAGCTCCATTTTGGAAAGCCAGGTCTTGCCATCCGTCCGGAGATTCCGGTGATTGACGATATGCAACAGGCGTCCTAATCCCGAGAGGTCCCATCCATAGCGTACCGGGGTGCCCATCGTCACGACATCGAGGGTTGCGCCGTTCAGCAAGGAATGGTCAGCGAGCAGGGGTTCGATGTGTCGGGCTGTAGCGGCCAGATCACCTTGGTTGTTTTGTTCAGCGAAGGCGGCCAGCAGGCCCAGGAGTTTCGACCGTTTCGTAATGGGGCTGGGACAGAGCAGGTTTGAGGCCAGAGCAAGGACTAACCCTGCCTGTCCGTGGGCCTGCACGAGAATCCGGTCTTCCTTGCCGAGTTTCTGAGTCTCGCAGAGGCTGTGCAGTTCATGGAGTACGCGGACAGCGGCTGCGGCACGGCCCAGGTGGTGATGTTCCGAGGTCCAGAGCATGCGCCGGCCGGCGATCGGTTGAGGCAGGCGCTTGTTGAGGGCTTGTAGAAAGAGTGCCACGTAGGCATTGGTGAAGTTGCCGGCCTCGCCGACTTGGGCATCAACGATCTTACGGGTGGCATCATCGTTCGAGAGCGGAGGATGGAGCCCGCCTGAGAGGGCCGGGATTCCGTTTCCTCCTTCACGCATGGCTGCGAGCAGGGCATCGACACCCGAGACGCCGCGCGAATAGCCGCGTTTGAGCCCGCCGACTTCGTCCAGCCGCTGTATACCGAACACGTCGCTCCCGTGGATCGATCCATGGAGGAACACGATGGCGCGAACGCCGGCTTGCGCGAGCGCCGTGCCACATTGGGCCATGCTCTCGAACCAGGCTGGAGATTCAGGTGGCGCGCCGCCGGTCAGTTCGGCGGTCGTCAATCGTTCGCCGGGGCTTTTTCGCGA
>Ga0315912_10003157_pt1 | contig 16626 bp, 13 predicted proteins | sample VfabasoilMG_FD_204469 | JGI IMG/M metagenome (GOLD analysis project Ga0315912, IMG submission 204469) | Garden soil microbial communities collected in Santa Monica, California, United States - V. faba soil | ecosystem: Environmental > Terrestrial > Soil > Garden | place: USA: California... | reverse complement strand
CCAAGCGTTGCTTTTGGCCGGAGCCATTACCACTTGCAGCTTCGCGCCGCTCGGCACGCGGCCATACGCTCGGTCATCGCTCAGCAGGGCATCGTGCGGCGAAAGCTCCACGATCAGGCCCGCACCCACGTCGCCCGGGGCGGGTTCGAAGCCGAGCACGACCGGGCTGCGCTCGCCCGGACCGAGGTCGATGCGGCGCGAGGCCAGCGGTTGTACGACATTGCGCAGGCTGAGCGTGACGTACAGGCTGCGCGGCTTCTGGCCATAGTTTTGGACCATGGCGAATGCCTGTACCTGCGGGCGGTGGGTCAGCGGGTCATCGCTGCTCGCGATATCGAGGCGCACGATGGCCGCGTTGTCGGCCGGGCTGCCGACGCGCACCAATTCCAGAGGTAGGTTACTGGCCGCAAATGCGTCTCGATCCGCGAGCGCGCCATCGCTGACCACCACCAAGCGGGCGTTGCGCTCATAGGGGCGCAATTGGCTGCTGGCGGTGGCAATCGCCTGGGTCATGCGCCCTTCCGCGTCCGAGACCGAAAGTTTTGCCAACGAGGCTTCCAAGCGGCGCCGGTCGCTGTCCATGGGTGACACGACGTGTGCGTCGCGTCCGGCCTCGACGATCACCGCCTGCGCGCCCGGCGAGAGGGCGGCAATCACGGACGAAGCGGCGTCTCGCGCGTGCGAAAGGCGCGAACGGCCGTCGGGCTCGATGGTGGCCATCGAGGCGCTGGTATCGAGCACGATAGCGATGTGGTCACCCGCGATATGGCCGCCTCGCGAGGCTGGGCGCGCAAGTGAAAGCGCGAGCAAACACAGCGCGAGCAACTCGAGCAGCAACGGAACTTGGGCCACCAGCCGCTTGAACGGGCTTTTCGCGGCTAGATCACGAGCTGCCGCTGCCCAAAGCCAGGTCGACGAGACCGTGACGCGCTGGCGCCGGATCTTGAGAACGTACAAAAGCACGAGCGGCGCGAGCAAGCCAAGCAGCCACAGTCCGCTGGGTGCTTTGAGCTCGAGGGGCACTCGAGACAGCATAAGGGGACACGCGCCGCTCAGGTACCCGTAAACGTGCCCGTGCCCGCGCCCGTGCCCGAAAAATCGAGCCGCGGGGCCGCGCGCCGCAACGCACTGGTGCAAGCGGGCTGCTGAGAGGCAGCCCCAACAGGAAGAGAAGAGGGGGCGATCATGATCCAGCAACGCAGCTCGCGGGGCGCGTTGTTCAGGAGAGGGAGTCAGGAGAAGAGAGCGGGCACGGGCACGGGCACGGGCACGGGCACGTTTATGAGAGACAGACCCCCTAGCCCGTCGCCTCGCGCCGGATGCGTGCGTAGCTCTCGTCGCGGTCACGGCGGATGTCCTGAAACAGTGCTTCCAAGACGTCGACACCCGCCTCGAGCGCGGTGTCGAGGTTGGCCTGAGCGATGCGCTGACGTAGGGAAATAGGCTCCTTTTGGGGCAGCGGCAGGGTCCCGAGGTCGGCTAGGTCGAAGAAGGAGGTGCCCTCCTGGCTATTGCCGCGAACGCGATCGAGCGCCGCGCATCGCACCACCTGGATCGTCGGATCGGGGGTGCGGCGCAAGAACGGGATCAGCCGTTCGGGCTCGTTCAGATCGGGGCGGGCGTCGGGGTGAAAGGCGGCCATCGCGAACGGGATCATACCGACCTCGTGGCGTGCTGCGTCCCGCTCGCGCAAGGTCCGGACGAAGCTCTCGAAGCCCAGCCGGTCGAGCTCCAGATCGGGATAGATGAAGAGTGCGATATCGGTCGCAGGCTGCGCTTTCAGGCGCTCCAGGAGCGCTAGCGATTGCTGCGGATCGCCCTGATTTTCAGCCAAAATCACGGCTTCCACCACGTGCCCATCGCGGCGTGCGGCGGCCGCCCACGGGCACAGCGTGTAGCCCTCGACGACCTCGATTGCGTACCTGCGGTAGACCCGCAACGCTTCGTTGCGGAGCGCGCTTTCGTGTCCTCCGGCACTCAGTTCAGGCATCGATTTCGAGTGTACAGGGGATCGCAGCGCACTGCGAAGCGTGTCCCGAATGACACGCTTCACGAACGCACGCCCCGAACCACGCGCTGCGCGCGACGCGCGCGACGGCCAGAGCGACAAACAATCAATCGCGATCGGCAACGAGCTTCTTGACGGCGCATGCACATGGATTGCAAAGTGTTGTTCATTGCGCTCGTAAGTGTTGCGCAATCCAAAAATAAGAGGACGGATCAATGGCCGCCAAAAAGAAGAAGAAGAGCGCGAAGAAAGCTGCACCCGCACCGGCTGTAGCCGCCGCGCCCGCCAAGAAGGCGAAGAAGAAAGCCAAGAAGAAGGCAAAGAAGAAGGCCTCCAAGGCAGCAGCTCCCGAAGCCGCTCCGGCGGCCAAGCCTGCCAAGAAGGCCAAGAAGAAGCGCGCCAAGAAGGCGTGAACTTGCTTCCGAGTGAACACGAGCGCCACCGCCCTCGCGTTAGCGGTGTCGGTGGCGCTCGTGGCTCGCTTGCTCGGTGTCCTTGGGGGGGAAGGGTCGGTCGCTGAAGGACGAATCAGCTTGGAATAGGCTGGTTTCTCAGTCGATCGAACGGGAGACGAAGCGGCGCACGGCGCCTTCCAGGGCTTCGTCGTTGGTCATCCTGACATAGCAGCCGCGGTGCTTGCGGGACCAGGCGCGGAGTTCGTCGATCAGCCCGGCCAAGCGCGCCACGTAGGCGTCGATCGCCGCCGCATCCATGCTGAGCTCGATTTGGGTCAGCCTTTCTGCATCCACGAAGGCGAAATCGCCATCGTAGTTGGGCTCGACCTCTTCACGGGAGAGCACTTGAACCAGCGCCACTTGGTGCCCTAGCGCGCAGGCGTGCCCAAGGGCCTTCGTCACCAGCCCAGGGTCCAAGAAGTCGCTCAACACCACCAGCATGCCGGGACGCGCCGCCTGCTGCAGTGTCTGCTCCAGGGCTCGGGTCAGATCCGCGGGACCCCCCGCCGCTGGCTCATTCAGGTCACGGAGCAGCGCCGAAAGGGCGTCTCGCCCGCGCCGCGGCGGGTTGATTCGGTCCAGGCCTCGCGCCCCTGCGTGCGCGGGCTGACGCGCGATCAACACCTGCGCCCGTTGCCCGTTGGCCAGCGCCAGATAGCCAATCGCGGCGGCCAAGCGGCGAGCGACGTCGAACTTCTGGGGTGAGCCGAAAGCGAGCGAACTCGAAGCGTCCAGCACGAGCCGCAAGATGCTGTCTTCTTCGGCGCGAAACAGCTTCAAAACAGGCTCTCCGGTGCGCGCGAAGGCGGCCCAATCGACGCGTCGCAGGTCGTCACCCGGGGCATAGGGGCGGTGATCTTGAAACTCTGCCGAGCCTCCGCGGCGGCGCGAGGCGCGCTCACCCGCGCCGCCACTTTGCACCGTCACTGATAGCCTGCGACGCAGTGCTTCGAGTTCGCGGACGAACGCGGGGTCGAGTAGGCCGCGTGGGTCGGACACCGCTCAGCTCCCGCTGACGGGTTCTGGGGCGCTCACCCGCAAGGCCGCCTGCTCTTCCTCGTCGAAGGCGCGCTGCAAGGCGGCGCGGGCACTGCGCTCAGCGGACCGGCGTGTCCGCACGCGAACCCCCGCCACCGCGAACAAGCCAACGCCAATCAACGCCCAGGCTGCGGCGCAGGCAGAACCCGTGGCCAAGATCAGCCCCGCGTCCGGAGCCGCCGTGGAGGCCGCTTGAACCATCGTGACCGCGAAGCTGGGCGAGGGGCTGGCCATGAGCATGGCGCGGTCGTGCTGACTCGTGATGAGTCCCGCGACTGCCATGGCAATCCAGGGACCCACGAATGCAAAAAACAGTGCCGTGGCCAGCAGCAAGCGCGGCGTCCCGGCGCTCTTGGCGCGCGCGCGCGCCCACGCGGCAAAACCGACGACGAAGCCGAAGAAGGCCAGCGCGTAGCCGTGGAAGGCGAGTACCGCGTCGCGGTCGGCGCCGGTTTTGGCTTTGAGCACCCCCAGGCCTGCATTCGTCACCAGGCTGCAGCTCGTGAGCAGCAAGAGCAGCGAGCAAGCGCGCAAGATCCCCGGGCCCAGGCCTCGGATCAGGCGACTCGTGCTGCGTCGCTGCCAGTCCGCGTGCACGCGCAGTGAGGGGCCGAGCGGCTCGCCCGAGAACAAAAATGCCCCGAAGCAGCCGAACACCCACAGCAGCCCGCCGGCCGCATAGACCCACGATAGCTCACTCGAAAGCCAGCTGATCAGCGCCGCGCAGGCCGTGAGTGCGGGCATGGAGATCAGGAACCAAACCCGCAGCCGCGTGGAGTGATCGTCGCTCGGCGCGCCCATGTTGGCCACGGCCGATTCGTAAAACAACCCCGCCGGAATGAGCGCGGTCAGCGCCGGGAGCAGCAGTAAGAAGACGCAATAGGGCAGGCCGAAGTCGGCGCGCACATAGGCCGTTGGTAGCCAAACCGGGGGTCCGCCCGGCACACCCGGCCACTGTTCGTGCGCGGCGTAGGACAGACCGACACCCGCGCCGCCGTACACGGCGAGCGATACGGGTAGAGCGACGAGCAAGGTGACGATGATCGCCGCTGCTGGGCTCTGAAATTTGGCGCTCACCGACAGACCGAACGCGACCGCCAGTGCTGCCAGGAGAAATAGGATCAGGAATGCAATCAGCACCTCGGTCGCGGTCACGCCCCCGAACAAGAAGGGCAGCGCGCCGACCGGCACGAGCATCACGACATACAGGCAAATATAGGTGTACGCGGCCAGAAACTTGCCGCGCGCGATGCGTCGCGGGCTGAGGCCGGTCAGTTGCAATGCCTCCCAGGTGCGGCCGCTGCGCTCGCCGGCGATGGTGTTGGCGGCTACTGCCGGACCGAGCCAGGTAACGACTGCATAGGCCAAGGAGAAGAAGGTGTGGAAGATCCCCACACCGACTTTTGCGGGTTCGGCGGTGGTGCTGGCAACACCGCCGACCGAGCAGATCAACAGCGTCATCATGCCCGTGACCACCGACAGGATGATCGGCGTCCGTTGCAAGCGTGCCGCTTGTTTCAGCTCACGCATCCAAACCGGATTGGGCTCGCCCAACAGCCGCGTCCAAAGCGTTTGGACCAACGGCGGCGCGGACATTCGCGACGCGGGTGGGGGAGGAAGGCTCGGCGAGCCAGCGTCGAGCGTCATTGCAGATCTCCCCGGGTGACTTCGAGGAAGATCCGTTCGAGCTCGTTTCGTTCCGGTTCGACGCCCACGATACCGACCCCACGCGAGACCAGATGACGGACGACTTCGGCCACGAAGCGCTCATCACCCACGTAGTGAACCGTGAGTTGCCCGCCCGGGCCCGGCTCGACTCCGAGAACCCCGCCGCCGCCCTCGATCAACGGCACCACCAGGCGCGAATCGCCGATCACGCGCAGACGCAAGCGGCGGCGTGCAGCCGCGGGTACCGCGACGCCGCCGGCCGTTTCGACGATCGGTGCGGCTAGATTGCCGGGTTCGGCGATCGGCGCGATCGGGGCGGAGTGATCGACCGCGGGTGCGGGCTGAAATGGCACTTGCGGCGCCGAGACCAGGCGCTTGCCGTCCTCACCCAGGGGCGCATTGCGGGCCGCGAGCCGCTCGGCGATCTCGCCGATGGGGCCGGCCACGACCAGCGCGCCGCGCTCCAAGATCCAAATCGAAGTGCAGACATCACTCAGTTCGGTGAGGATGTGGCTGGAAAGGAAGATGGTTTTGCCCAAATCCCGAAGTTCCAAAAGCAAATCGCGCACTTCGATGCGCGCGCGCGGATCGAGATCGGAGGCGGGCTCGTCGAGCACCAGCACTTTGGGGTCGTGCAGCAGGATGCGCGCGATCTGCAGGCGCTGCTTCATGCCCTTGCTCAGGTCGGCGACCAGCCGGTCTTGCAGCTTCCCGAGTTCGGTCAGCTCGATCACGGTGGATACGACCGAGCGATCCGGCACGGCGTAGGCATCCGCAAAAAACTCGAGAAACTCTCGGATCGTGATGCGTTCGTACACACCGGCGTGATCCGGCATGTAGCCGATCACGCGCCGAACGCGCTCGGGCTCGAGCGCGACGTCGATGCCGTCCACCTCGACGCGGCCGGACAAGGGTTCGAGCAAGGTGGCCATGACGCGAATCGTGGTCGTCTTGCCAGCGCCATTCGGGCCGATGAAGCCGAAGATCTCGCCCTGGCCCACCTCGAAGCTGACATCGCGCAGCACATCGACGTTGCCGAAGCGGTGCCACAAGTGGCGCACGCGAATGGCCGGTACGCGGGCGCTCATGGCACGCCTCCGTAGCCGACGACGCGCAGGAGCACGCGGTCCAAATCCAAGCGCAAGCCTGAATCTTGGGTACGGCCTTCGCCGCCATCCAGCTCTGCGATCAGCACCGGCACGTCCTCGGGCCACCAATCAGCGTCGTTGCCGGTCAGTGACTCGAGTGCTTCCCAGGCGGCTCCGGCGCCCTTGGCTCGCTCTTCCACCTGGTCGTGAAAGTTTGCCACCGAAAGCCCGCGCGTTCCGAACGACGAGGTGGGCACGGGACCCAACAAGCGACCTTCGCGCAGGCTCACGGTTTGCCCGTCACTGAGCTTGGGAAAGTAGCTGAGCTCGTGACCCGGGGGTTTGACGATCACGCCCAGGAGATCGCGCGCGCAGCGGTTCTTGATCAGTAATTCGCCGTCGGCGCCAGGCACCAGGCTCACGCCGGCGCCCAGGCCGACGAAGCCGTCCTCGCGCACGAGTTGCACCTGCCAGGGCTTTTCGCGCAGCCGTTCCAGGCGCAGCCCGTCGCGATCGACCAGTAGATCGCGCGTGACCTCGTCGGGTTCACCCAGCACATCGAGCACGCTACCGCGCGCGGCGCGCACCGTCACGTCGTCTGCGCGCGCGCCGTACAAGCCGCGAAAGCGCGTGATCGACGCGCGCGCCATGCCCGCACCGGCCTCGATCAGCGTCAAATGCCGGGCGCGGCCGGTCACGCCTTTGCCCAAGATCCCGAGCAGCACGATGCCGGCGAGTGCGACTCCAGCCCACACCGGCAAGTGCAATAGCGCGCGCAACGGGCGGCCGGCGCGCTGCGCCAGGTAGAAATTGAGGGGACCAGCCAGCGCGGCGTAGAGCAAGAGCAGGAGCGTGGATACCACCACGGTCCAGCGCGTGCCCTCGTTCGGGTCGAGCACGCGGCGCACATTGTCCGAGCGCAGCTCGTCCAACGAGGCTTGCCCGTGTGGCAAGGCGACCACACTCGCGCGCTCCCAAGCGTGGCGCACGAGATCCAGCATTTCGAGCCGCAACCACGGGTCGTTCGCGGCAAGCTCGGTGTTCGGATTGAAGGCCAGGAAATGCACTTCACCGAGGCCGTAGCTGGCGCTCTCGCCCCACGGGCTGACGCGCAGATTGGCGCCGGTCAGACCAAAGAAGGTCGCGGCTAGCTCCGCCGAAGGTTTGGCCGATTCGAGCGTGACGTGTGGCGCGGCCGCGAACGAGCCTCTGCCCGTGTTCTCGACGGGCACCGCAAATTGCGTGACCTGAGACAGCTGCCGTGCGGCCGCGCAGCTCTGCACGTGTCCTCCCGCGAGGGCTTCCAGCCACGCGCTGTGCACGTCTTCCGGGCGATCCACGACGAGGGCCAGGGCGCCGCCGGCGAGCACCCACGAAAACAAGGCGTCGAGCGCGGGCGCGGGCAAGCTCGAGATCGTGCGCCCCGAGGCCAAGACCACGGTGGCGCTCGCGTAGCCGGCGGCCAAGTCAGGCAAAACCAGCTCACCGGTAGTGACGTTGGTCTGCGGGGCGGTCACCGAAAGCGTCGACTCGCCGTAGGAGGGGCGGTAGCCACCGCTGCGCTTGCGAATCGGCACCGGTTGGCTGTTCAGCGCGGGGGCCAAGCGGCTCGGCGTGTGTAAGTCGAAGAGCAGCGGATCGAGCGTGCGCAGCGGCGGCAGCTGGCCTTCGCCGAGCGGCTCACCGCGGGCGTCGAGAGCGACGACTTTGGCCTCACCGGCACGAAGTACGAGGCCGTGGCTCGGCAAGAGCAGATTCACGCGGCTCTTCGGGGCAATCGCAAATGGCGCGCGTGACAAGGTGCGCTGCGCGCCCCGGCCGCTCAACGTAGAGCGCAGCTCCACGTAGCCGCTCCACTGCGTCGCCCCGCTATTTTCCAGGCGAACGTAGATTTCACCCCAGCCGTCGACCGAGGGGCTGTTGGCACCCAAGACGGGTACGGCTTCCAGCTGCAACGGGCTGTCGGCTTGGGCCCAACGCGGGCTCAGCAGCAGCGACAGCAGCGCACACACTAGCGACGCAAGGCGAGCAGTCAGACGCACCGGGTTACACCCCCTGCACCGCGCGCTCGACCGCCACCGGGCGAGTGAGCACGCTTGAAAGTAGCTCGCGCACGATTTGGTCGCAGGAAACGCCATCGGCCTCGCCTTCGAAGCTGAGCAAGATGCGATGACGCAGCACAGGAGCTGCGGTGCGCTGCAAATCAGCGAAGGAGACGTGCGCGCGACCTTCGAGCAGGGCGACGGCCTTGGCGGCCAGGACCAACGACTGCGCGCCGCGCACGCCTGCGCCGTAACGCACGGAGCGCCGCACCAAATCCGGCGCGTCCGCAGCGTCTGGCGCGCTGGCATTGACCAAGCGTGCGGCGTAGCGCAACACCGGCTCGGCCACGGCCACCTCACGACACAGCGCCTGCAGTTCGCGCACGTCTTGGCGGGTCAGCACGCGCTCCGGTTCGCCCGCGGGCTTGCCGGTGGTGCGCGCCAAAATCTCGGTCAACTCGTCTTCGCTAGGGGCTGGCACCGAAACCTTCAGCAAGAAGCGATCGAGCTGTGCCTCGGGCAGCGGGTAGGTGCCCTCCATTTCGATTGGATTCTCGGTCGCCAGCACGAAAAACGGTTCATCCAGCGCGTGCCGCGTGCCCGCGATGGTCACCGCGTGCTCCTGCATGGCCTCGAGCAGGGCACTCTGCGTCTTGGGCGTAGCGCGGTTGATTTCATCCGCCAACACGACCTGCCCGAAGATCGGACCGCGGTGAAGCTCGAAGCGACCTCTGCTGCCCTGGCTGCTGCCGTCCATGACCAGCACGTTCGTGCCGGTCACGTCGCTCGGCATCAGATCGGGGGTGAATTGAATGCGCGAAAAGCGCAGATCCAAACAGGACGAGAGCGTGCGCACGAGCAAGGTCTTGCCCAAGCCGGGGTTGCCCTCCAAAAGCACGTGTCCGCCTGCAATCAGGCCCCACAAGACCTGTTCGACTACGGCGTCTTGGCCGACGATCACCTGGGCGATGGCGCGTTTGAGGCGCTCGCTGATGTCACGGGCTCGAGCGAGGCGGGCTTCGAACGTGGGCGCGGGCAGATCCGTCATCGGGCTTCGAGCTCAGGCAAGGCTAGCCCAGCATACTCCCAATCACGGCTCGAAGTAGCGCCCGACCTGCTCCCGATATTCTTCGGGGATGTCCGCGTGATCGACCGCCCCAATTTCGGTTTTTTGCGCGTCACCCAAGCTACCAGTGCCGAGTTGATTGGCCGTTTCACCGGGCCGAGCGGGCGCGCGACCGAGGGTTGCGCCGTGCATCGGTGCGCCGGCTGACAGCCGCGCTTCGGCCTTGGAGCGCAGTTCTTTGGTCGCGATCTCGGGCGTCGAACCGCGATGATCGCTGGTGCCCGAATCGTGTTTGCTGCCCGGGCCACCGACACCGCCTTTGGCGCCGTCCGGGGCGTTCGGCTTACCTCCCGGCGCGCCTTCGCCCGGTGCGCCCTCGCCGTCGAGCGGGATGGGCACGGCGCCGAGCCCGAGCTCGGCCGCCGAGCCACCGCGCTCGGCATCGCCCAGACCCTGTTCACGCTTGGCGTCGTCACTGGTTTCGGGCTTGCTGAGCTCCTTCAATTGCTTCTCGAGCTGCTCGATGCCTTCGGGGCGCGAAAGCTGCTTGGCCATGTCCTCGAGCTGCTTCTTGGTCAGGGGCGAGGCATTGCCGCCTGCGCTTTCGAGCTGCTTTTGCAGGCGCTCGGCCAAGCGTTTGCGCTCTTCGGGGGTGAGGCCTTCGAGCGCGCGCTCGAGGGCCGCTTCGAGCCGCTTTTGGGCTTCGGGGCTTTCGGAACTGCCGCTGCCGAACTCTTTCAAATCTTCGAGCGCTTCAGGGGAGAGCTTGCCCTTCATGCTCTGTGCGAGTTCTCGCAAGGCGTCGGCGCGTGATTCACGGCGTTCGAACAGGCGCTTCTGTGCTTCGAGTGCGTCTGCCAGCCCTTTCGCGCCCTTTTCGCGGGCCGCTTTGGCGGCTTCTTCCAAGGCATCCTTGGCGGCCTTTCGATCGCTGCTCTCCGCGCGATTGGCGAGCTTCTGCATCTCGTCGTCGAACGCGGTCAGATCACCGTTGCCGAGCGCCTTCTGCGCGTCGCGCAAGGCATGGTTATTGGCGAACGCGCGCAACGCGGCGTCCAGCCCAGGCCGATTTTCGCGGTCTCCGAGCTTGAGGCGCTCCGCCGCGATGCCGTCGCGCAACTTGGCGAGGTCCGAAAGCGCTTCGCGCTTCTCCATGCCTTTGGCCAGTGTCTCGCGCAGCTTCTTGGCTTGTTCGGCCAGCTTCTTCAGGCGCTCGTCTTGTTCTGGGTTTTGTCCAGGCAAGCGTCCGAGCGCTTCGATTCGCTCCAGGCCCTTCAAATTCTCGACCTGGATGCGCTCTGCACCGGGCGCGAGCGGTGGGGGCTCGGGAGCCGGCGGCAGCGGCAGCAAACTGACCACGACGATGGCCGAAAGTGCCACGGGCAACAGCGCATGGAAACGCGACCACAGTTTGGGCTTGACTCGCTTCGGATCCGCGTTGCCGAGCACATCGCGCGCGCGTTCGAGCACGTGCGCGAGGGCCGGCTCTTCCGAACCGCGCGCGGCGAGCGCCGTGGTCACGGTCTCGTGGCTGCCCAGCCGCGCGTCCAGGTAAAGCGCGAGATCGCTCTCCGACCAGCGGCGGCGGCTCGCAACAGTCACCCCGACCAACGCTCCCAGCGCGCCGAGCCCGGCTGCAAAGGGGCGCCATTCACCCCAGCGTAGCGCCCACAGGCCGAGCGCGCCGAGCGCCCCGAGCGACAGGCCGAGGCTCGCGCAGGTCAACGCGAGCCGGCCCGCGTGACGGCGATGTACCCGCTGAGCCAGGCCGTGGAACGCCCTCTGAAAGTCGCTCTGTGCCGGGTCAGCCGCCAAGAGTCAAAGTTTAGCGTTCTTTCGCTCTCGCGGCCAGGTGGTACGCTCGGCTCGGAAACCCGGATCTCCCCGATGTCTGACGTCAAAGTGACCGCGCCCGCGCTCTTGGCCAGGAAAAAGCACGGCCCCAAGATCGCGATGCTCACCGCCTACGATGCGACCATGGCGCGCCTGCTCGATGAGGGCGGCGCGGATGTGCTCTTGGTCGGTGATTCATTGGGCATGGTGGTGCAGGGCCAGCCCAATACCTTGCCCGTGACGGTGGAGGAGATTTGCTATCACGGCCGCGCGGTCGCGCGTGCAGCGCAGCGCGCGCACGTGGTCGGCGATCTGCCGTTCATGAGCTACCAACTTTCGCCCATGCATGCGCTCCAGAGCGCGGGACAGCTCTTGAAGACGGGCGGCTTCGAAGCCGTCAAATTGGAGGGCGGACGAGCTTTCGCCGAGCACGTGCGCGCGATCGTCGGCGCCGGGATCCCGGTCATGGGCCACGTCGGCTTGCTGCCGCAATCCGTGCACGCGATGGGCGGCTTTCGCGTGCAAGGCAAAGGCGAAAGCGATGCCGAGCGCGTGCTCGACGACGCGCGCGCGATCGCGGAAGCCGGCGCGTACTCGATCGTGCTCGAGGGGATCCCGAGCGAACTCGGGCAGCGCATCACCGAGGCCATTCCGATCCCCACGATCGGCATTGGGGCCGGCCCCGCCTGCGACGGCCAAGTGCTGGTGTGTTACGACTTCTTGGGCATGTACCCGAGCTTGAAACCAAAGTTCGTGAAGCACTTCGCCGAGCTCGGCGCACAAATCGTGGCCGCCACGCACAACTACGTGCAAGAGGTGCAGTCGGGCGCCTTTCCCAGCGCGGCGCACAGCTTCGGCGCGCGACCCAAGCAGGAACCGCCGCCGGAAACCGGCGCCAAACCCGTGCTCGGCCCGCCCGCCAAGGGCTACGGCCCAGCCAGCGAGGACTCGTGACGCTCACTTTGCACCGTACGGTGGCAGAATTTCGCCAGGCGACGCAGGCCGTGCGCAACGCCGGCAAACGGCTCGGCCTCGTGCCCACGATGGGCGCGCTACACGCAGGGCACTTGTCGCTGGTTGCCGAGGCACGCTCGCGCGCGGCCGAAGTCGCGCTGACCATCTTCGTCAATCCGACGCAATTTGGACCGAACGAAGATTTTGCGCGCTACCCGCGCACGCTCGAGCGCGATCTCGAACTGTGCCGTGAGGCGGGCGTCTCACACGTGTTTGCGCCGGAAGCGAGCGAGATGTACCCGAAAGGGGAACGCACGCGCGTCCAGGTCAGCGGTCTGACCGCCGCGCTGTGCGGCCCGCATCGCCCGGGCCATTTCGACGGCGTGACCACGATCGTCAGCAAGCTGTTTGCGGTGACCGGCGAATGCGTGGCCGTGTTCGGTCGCAAGGACTATCAGCAGCTCAAGGTCATCGAGCGCATGACGCGGGATCTCCTGTTGCCGGTCGAGATCGTCGGGCTCCGCACCTTGCGCGATGCGGACGGCCTCGCGCTCAGCTCGCGCAACGCCTACCTCACAGCGGAGGAGCGCGCGCGAGCGCTTTCGATCCCGCGCGCGCTGTCGGTGGCGGCGTTGGCCTTCTCTGCCGGCGAGCGGCGCATTTCCGTGCTGCGCGCGGCCGCCTTGGCCGAACTCGAGGCAGGCTGCTTGCGCCTCGACTACGCAACTTTCGCCGACGCGGACGAACTCGCGCCGCTGCCGGAAGACGGTCCGAGCGGCGAACGGCTGCTCTTGGCCGTGGCCGGCTTCGTGGGCAAGACACGCCTGATCGACAACCTGGTTTTGGGCGAAGATCCGGCACCCATTGCCGCGCCGAATCAGGCGGCAGAAAGCGCAGCGCGATGAGCGCAGACTCAGCTTCGAGCTCACGAGTCGGGCACTCGGAGCGCCGCTTCCCGGGCTTGTTCGTGGTCATGGAGGGCATCGACGGCTGCGGCAGCACCACTCACGGAAAGCTCTTGGCTACGGCCATCCGCAGCCGCGGCCCCGAAGTCGTACTCACCTGTGAGCCGAGCACGGGACCGATCGGAGTGCTCATCCGTCAGGCCTTGCAGCATCGCCTGCTCTTGGTGGATGGCAGCGGTCCGCGTGACTTGGATTGGTCGACGATGGCGCTGCTGTTTGCGGCCGACCGCATGGATCATCTGAACTCCACGGTGATCCCTGCGCTGCGCGCGGGCTCGGTCGTGATCAGCGATCGCTACGATCTGTCGAGCTTGGCCTATCAGTCCGCAACCGCGCAGCCGGGCTCGGATCCGATCCCGTGGATTCGAGAGCTCAATGTGCAGGCTTTGCGTCCCGATCTCACGATCGTGATCGACGTGCCTGCCGAGGTGGCCGAGGAGCGAAGGCGCGAGCGCGGCGGTGCGCAGGAAATGTTCGAGGCTCGCGAGCTCCAAGCCCGCCTGGCCACCATTTACGCGCGCGCTGAGCAGCTCGTGCCCCAGGATCGCGTGCTGCACGTGCCCGGCGTGGGAGAAATGGCCGAGGTCGCGGCGCGCGTGTTCGAGACAGTGATTTCGGCCGCTTCCGACTTTTTCCCAGCGCTTACCCCCGCCTCGAAAGCCTGACTTTTTGGCCCCGGCCTGGGTTTGCGCCATATTCCGGGCACCATGCGAGGCTCTAGTTTGGTCCTGATCGGATTGTTGCTCGGCTGCGGCGCTGCTCCCGAGGCCCCGCCCGCCGCGCCAAAAGCCGTCGCCAAGGCGCCCGCCGCAGCAACGCCGGTCGCCGCGCGTCCGCCACAGGGCGCACTCTACCGAGAAGACGTGAACGCGCTGATCGACCGCGGCTTCCCGGAGTTCCTGAAGCGCGTGGAGGTCGAACCGCGCCTGATCGACGGCCAATTTCGCGGCTGGAGCATCATCAATTTGCACCCCAGTGAGTTCTGGAACGGCGTCGATTTGAAGCCCGGCGACGTCGTTACCGGTGTCAACGACCTGCCCATCGAGCGCGAAACCGAAGCCTTCGACGCCTTCGAATCCCTGAAAAAGTCCGACGCCCTACGCGTCGCCTTTCAACGCGACGGCCAGAGCCGAGTGCTGGAATACAAGATTATTGCCAGGAACTGAGGGCCTCGAGTCCCTCTCGCTTCCCGGTGCGCGCGCAAGCGCCGCACGCCTCTGGTTCCCCGGTGCGCGCGCAGCGCCGCACGCTCGCGCCGGGCGCGCGGAAGACAGTACAGCCGCATGCCCCTTCTATTCTCTCCGGTGCGCGCGTAGCGCCGCACGCCTCTCGTTCCCGGTGCGCGCGTAGCGCCGCACGCTCGCGCCGGGCGCGCGGAAGACATTACAGCCGCATGCCCGGAACCAAAACGAGCGGGAAGTCTTGGGAGGCCAGATCACGATCTGCGAACGAGATGGAGACCTACGAGAACTGACCGCACAGGCGCGTGCTTTCCGTGGGCGCAGCGCGGGCGGCCAAACGCCACCGTCCGAGCGTGCGCAAACGAGAGTCTCCCACCGCGCGCCGCAGGCGCCGCACGCCTCTGGTTCCTGGTGCGCGCGCAGCGCCGCACGCTCGCGCCGGGCGCGCGGAAGACATTACAGCCGCATGCCCGGAACCAAAACGAGCGGGAAGTCTTGGGAGACCAGATCACGATCTGCGAACGAGATGGAGACCTACGAGAACTGACCGCACAGGCGCATGCTTTCCACGGGCGCAGCACGGGCGGCCAAACGCCACCGTCCGAGCCTGCGCAAACGAGAGTCTCCCACCGCGCGCCGCAGGCGCCGCGCGCCTTCTTCCGCTCAGCAGCGCTCGGGATCACGCAACGCAAACTTCACGATCTCGTCCAGCACGGCGCCAAAGCGCTGCCGGGTGAAGCGGGAGCCGCTGGTGACCCAATCCATGTGCAGCTTGGGCTTCTGATCGTCGTGAAAGTGTCCCAGGATGTCCAAGTGATCGGCTTCGCCGGCCCAGAGCAGCTCGCCCCAGAGCATGCTCAGCGTGGGTACGATGCCGTCGTTCGATTCGCTGTTCACGTCGTGGTCGATGCCCACGCGCAAAAACTCGGTCTCGCGCTGCGAGGGGCGCGCATACGGGTAGACTTCGGAGGGCTGGCTCGCGAATTGATAGAGCGTGGAGTAGATGGCGGCGGTGAAGGCGGCGTACGGCGACCAGAGGCGCCGCGCGAAGCGCATCACTCGCGGTGCTGCAGCCGCTGAGACCACGCAGCCATAGCGTACGCGCGGGTCGATCACGGTGGCCGCGTTGAATAGGTCCATGGCCTCGGGCATGATCTGAATGATCGCGCCCTGATCGATGCGCACCTTGCTCAGAAAATCCGCGATCTCACCGCGGCCGTCGCGATCCGCGAAGCGCAGAATGCTGTCGGTAACGCGGCTGAAAACTTTCATGTCGCCGCCGAACAAAGAATCGATTCCGCCCACGCCCGCGACCAGCCGCGAGAAAATCGCCAGCGATGGTTCGCCGATCGTGAGCGATACCACCGTGAGCAGGCTCAACACGTACAGCACGCGCGTGCCCGAGACCGTGGCAAAGTAGCTGGCTAGGGGCGTGCCATAGTGCGGCGTGTTGATCGTTACGGCGCTCACCACGCGCTCGCGCCAAGCGAGTTGTTCCGGGGTGATGCCCAGGTTCACCTTGGGCGACAAGACCAAGCGCACGTCGAGCCCGCCCGTCGAATGCCCGATCAGATGGATCGGACCGTGATCGTTGGCGGCGCTCTTGGCCACGGTGGCCGCCAAGATGCGAGAGCGGTAGCGGAGTGAGGACGTGGGGGGGGCAGGCACGTCTTCGAACACCGCTTCCAGGCCGGCCTGCGCGAAGCGTTGTTCGAGGCCCGCGCGCAGGTGTTTGAAGTAGTCGTAGCCCGCGAGCTGCGCGAACCCGAACATGCCAGGTACGAAATACACGCGGTGTACGACGCGGGGCATTACGTCGGCGGTCAGGAACGGGGGGCGCTAGTTGACGAATTCGACGTTGGCGCTCTGCTCGAAATCGAAGCGCACTTCACCAGCGTCGACGCTGCCCGATGCGAACGGCTCGCTGTGCACGCGATGCAGCGATATCTCTCCCAGTCCGACGGCCGTGAAGGCCGAAGCCGGAATTTGGCCAGCGCCGGCGTCATCGCGGAACGTGCAGCGGGTGGCCGCGCTGCCGTCTTGGGTGCTGAGTTCGACGTACACGAAATCACGGCTCAAACCGGGGACCCAGTTGAGGGAGATTCCGCTGCCCGCAGCTACGGCGGTCAGCTCTGCGAGCGGCGTGTTGCCCACATTCACCGCGCTCAGTTGGGGCGGTGCGCTCGCAGTCACATTGAAAGCGCGCAGTAGACCGCCCGAGGCCGCTAGCGTGTATGTCGTCGCGGCGGGCAGGGGGTCGGCAGCGCGATCGCGCGTGGTGTACACGACGCCCGCAATCAAATCCGTGACTGCGGGCAGCGCGCGCGT